>OEIV010000148.1_pt1 | contig 44384 bp, 36 predicted proteins | sample 1539231 | NCBI WGS metagenome assembly OEIV01 (sample SAMN03794762, study PRJEB22550) | activated sludge metagenome | feature: wastewater treatment plant; material: activated sludge; isolation source: Wastewater treatment plant of a petroleum refinery complex | place: Argentina: Buenos Aires ... | reverse complement strand
TCCCCATCAACACCATTGCCCCCTGCAGGGGCCACTAATCCGTTTAATATTGTTTTTCCATTCAATCCAGCGGCACCGGTAGCACCAACTAAACCTTGTAATCCTTGTATTCCTTGCGGGCCGGTTAAACCTGTAGCTCCCGTTGCACCCGTTGCACCTTGTGGACCCGTAGCACCCGTCAAACCAATAGGACCTTGTGCACCTGTAGCACCCGTTAAACCAACAGGACCTTGTGCACCTGTAGCACCCGTAAGTCCTTGTGGACCAGTGGCACCTTGTGGACCTGTGGGGCCAGTTAAACCAACAGGACCTGTTGGGCCCGTAAGTCCTTGTGGACCAGTAGCTCCTTGTGGGCCTGCCGGGCCAGTTAACCCTATAGGCCCTACAGCACCTGCTGCACCTGCTACCCCTTGAATTCCTTGTGGGCCAGCCGGTCCTACATTTCCTTGAGGCCCTTGAGCTCCAATGATTGAAGTACCATTGCCCCAAATACCAGCGGTTTTAGGCCCATATATTGAATCTGTTGTTGTATTTATAAAATAATCCCCATCAACCCCATCAAGCACACCGGGTGCGTTTACACCACTCATCACGGTATTGCCATTAGTACCTGCAGGTCCTATGGGGCCTGTAGCACCTTGTGGCCCTGCAGCACCCGCTGGTCCTGTGGCACCAATTGGACCTACTGCACCTGCCGGTCCGATTAATGAAATGGGTGTTCCCCAATTAGGTCCCGACTTTGGTCCATAAAAATTGTAAGTCATCAAATCAACATAAAAATCTCCATCCGAACCGATACCAATACCAGGAGGGGTATTGCCATTTAATATCGTTTTGCCATCGATACCAGCAGGTACATTCTGCCAGGTAGCTAAACCAGTAATATCTGAAGTCAAAACTTTACCTGCACCTGGAACACCGCCAAGAATTTTGATTTGACCTGACAATTCAGCATTGCCTCCAGGAGTCAATGTCATAATATTAGGGGTACTATTAATACCCATGGTGATGCTACTACTTTCTTTGTTGTATATAAAAGCGGCATTCCCTGTATTTCCGATTTCAAGACCATCATTACTTGTATGACCAGTACCTGCATTGGTGATGCGCAAGGTATCACCAGCGAGGGCATTGTTAAAATGAACATTTGCGGTAGGCACATTGCTTCCACCAATACCTAAATAACCTGTAGCCTGTACGGCATTGAATTTTAAATTGGTAACACCCCCTGAAACAATACCAATACCTACATTGCCATTATTTGACAATAAAAAAGGCCCTAAATTATTACCAAAAGCGAGCATATTTGCATAGGGAAATTGTGAAGCCACACCAGGATATCCACCCGGATAGGTACTACCATATTTGGTAAATGTGGCATAATTACTTGGCACATCATTATACATCATAAATTTACCAAAGGCATTGGCGTCATTATTTTGCATACGTATATGCTCAATATTGCCCGTATTGGTTAACATATGCAATTTAGAAAGTGCATTTGGCAAAGCAGTACCGATACCGATACTTGTACCATTGTCATAAATCTGTGAATTGTAGATGGTATTTGCTGCTGTAAATTTTGTCAAAAAATTTAAAGTACCAGTACCAGCAGCAGAAGTAGACACTGTGCCAGCACGTGTTTTATCATGTTCAACATTGCTAGCCATCGAAGCCCTATCGGCAAACAAGGCATAAGGAACTGACAATAACTGCGTAGTACCTGCATCTAAAAAATCATTTCCACCATTTGGATCTATAGCTACTTTAATATACTTGTTACCCGTTTCCCATTTGACTGTCTTCATACTACCGGTAATAGATTTCCCACTTCCAATTTGCAAGGTATACAAGCCAAAGTCGTTGGTTTTTACTAATTGTGTTTCTTCGTATTCGGGCGACACGGCATCCGCTGTAGGTAATACCGAAAGCTTAAGTGCCAATGACTGGTTACTTAGTGGATTTCCTTTTATATCGCGCGCGATACCCTGATAATTAAAAAGCTGCGGTGCTTGACCGTAGGCAGTCGTCGTCAAGAAAACGCTGAGGACGAAGAGAAACTTTAAAAAGTAGATTCTGTAGTTCATATTAAATGATTGATTGGTGATTAAAAAAATTTTATAGAATATTATTGTATTAGATTATTGTACTTTTTGGATTTTGTAGGTATAGTTAGCGGGTACTTTATCAGCACTTTCATTTTTAATCATTAAAAAATAAGTGCCTGATGCAAATAAGCTTAAGTCTAAGGTGTATTTATGAATGCCTTTTTCGTATTGTTCATTTTTATTAATAATCATTTTGCTTGATGCGTCAAACAATTGATAAGTGACAGTTGTAGATTCATCCGTAACAAACTCTACAAAGAGCCTATTTTCAGTAGGATTAGGATATACTTTCATATTATTGATCAACTCCGACTTAGGATTATCATTTGAGACTGATTGGTTTGTAACAATAAGCTGAGGTTGTAAAAAACCCTGGGTTAAGATTACTTTTGGCGTTTGAATAGTACTCACAAGGGTCATCTCACCGATTGCATATTCATACATTTGTTGATTTAATTGAGCGGCATGACTACCCGCATTTAAGGTAGTTTGAGAAATGGCGCTTTGACCATACGAAAAGGCCATTATGAATAAAAAAGTCAGTTTTTGCATGAGTTAAACAGTTTTTTGTAGTTAGGTTAGCGTGACATAAATCAATGAACAGGTGCCAAAAGACAAGTTTTTGCATGAAGCAAAAGAAACAAATTGCATTTTGTTGATTCTTTTACTCAAACAGTAAAATCAATATTGAGGCTTATGCTATATTATTGCTTGAAATATATCATGTTTTGAAAGTTGATTGGTTTGGACATTAGGGTGTTTGGGGTTAAATAAATAAGGTTGTTTCTTTGAATAAGTTTCATGCAAAATTGAATTATTTAACAAGCGTAAACAATACCAACTAGTTTGTATTTTTTAGAAGGCAACTTACAAATACCTTTGTGACATGAGGATTTTTTTGTTTAGGCAAATTTTATTGACACTTACTCTTTTTCTAATTTCAGAAAAAGGGTATAGTCAAGTGCTCATTCACGATAGCGTAGAATCATTTTCTGTTAGCAATCATCTTTATTATAGTATACAAAACAATTGCAATATCAATGACATTATTACTTTATACAAACAGGGCAAAATGTCACATAACATACAAGGAACCAATAATTTAAATCTTGGCATTTCATATAATAGCTATTGGATATGTATTCCCACGCAAAATATTAGTACTCGAGAAATTGGATTGGAATTGTGTATCCCTAATCCAAATATTCAGAAAATTAATTTTTACCAATTAGATAGTAATTATAATATCATCAAAAATTACAACGCAGGCACTCATTTGGCTTTTAGCAGCAGGCCCATATCAAATAGAAATTTTATATTCCCATTTTCAATAGAGTCAAATACATTTAACTTACTGGTTTTAGAAATAAAAATCCCTAATGCCTATTTCTTTGCACCTGTACTCTTAAACAAAGCAGGCAACTTCGAAAAGGAAGACACCCCCATTGTGTATTTCTATATTGTTTTTATCAGTACAATGTTGTTTATCGTAATCATTGCTATAGTATTGGCCATCATTTTTGAAGAATTTTTATATTTATTATACGCTGCGTATATTTTATTTTCAACATTATTTATATTATCGATTGAGGGCTTAGACTTTGAGCTGTTTTACCCTACTACACCCGAATTAGCCAAAACAAGTAATCCAGTAGTGTTTGCCTGCATAGCCTTATTATCCTTACTTTATTTCACCATTTATTTTTTTAATAGCCACAATAATAATAAGTTCATCAATATGCTTATTAACATATGGAAGCTGTTTATTTTTGTCTTTTTCATCGGACTTTGTCTGATGCATTTCATGGATTTTGAATTTGGATTTTATTATCAGTTTGACATCAGTTTTTCCGAAATTTTTTACCTGGGATTTATTTGTGTTACATGGGTCATGATTTTGATTATTATTTTTTATGCCATTGCAAAAAAAATGAATAATGCTACCCTTTATTTTGTTTCTACTTTAGGGCTCATCATTGCCGTCTCCTATACCTTGCTTTTTTCTATTACTAAAATTCAACGTATTTACATACCCGTCAATATGATGCCGATTTCGTTTTCATTCGAAGTGATACTTTTATCTATAGTATTAATATATCGGTTTAGAAATACTGAAAATCAAAAAAAGAAATTAGAAAACGAATTAAAAAAAGAACAATTGCTTTCGGCTGGGTATCAAATTACCATACAAGAAAAAGAACGAAGTCGGATCGCCAAAGATTTGCATGATGAAATAGGAAGTAATTTAGCTAATTTGAAAATGCAACTCGATCAACTTGACAATAAAGATCCTCAAACAGCGAGTAAAATTTCTTCCATGCTTGAAGTAATATCAATCACCAATAAAAGCTTAAGTGCAATCACCTATAACTTAATGCCTCCCTCATTTAACACCACACCCTTCCCTAGTGTGCTAAACACATTTTTTGAAAAAATAAAAAACAACAAATCAATTTATTTTGAATTTTATATTCACAATTACTTACAGGCTTTTAAAAAGGAAGATGAGTTAATAATTTATAGAATACTTCTGGAACTAACTCACAATATTATCAAACATTCCAAAGCCAACTCGGCATCTGTACAACTTATTTATACCCGAAATTCCGTCAATATCATAGCAGAAGACAATGGCATTGGCATTGAAAATCAAAAAAAAGGGCTGGGGTTAGAAAGCATCAATTCGCGGGTTAAATATTTAGAAGGCACTATTGAAATTGACAGTACTACATCAGGTACTTTAATCAGTATATCTATTCCGTATAAATCGAAACAACTATGAAAAAGCCAATCAATATCATTATAGCAGACGATCATCAATTGTTTACAGAAGGGCTGAAAAAAATATTCGAAAAATACAATATCATCCATATCCTTGATATTGTAAGTGATGGAAAAGAATTACTCCACATACTTCCACATCATCAAGATTACATCATATTATTAGATATCAATATGCCCAATTTAAACGGCTTAGATACCGCAATGAAACTTAGACAGCAATACCCAAATTCTAAAGTCATTATACTTTCCACTTATAATGAAGGACATATCATTCAAAAAGCACGATCGTATGGCTGTAAAGGATATATTGTAAAAACAATTGACATTAAAGAACTAATTAACGCAATTATGATTGTTCATGAGGGGGGAGAATACTTTTACAATTTAGGAATCAAACAAGCTGCAGAACCAAGCGATGATGGCATTATTGCAAAATACAAATTAACAAAAAGAGAGTTGGAAATACTTGAACTGCTCAAAAAAGAAATGACGAACAAAGAAATATCCGATAATCTTTTTTTGAGTATTTATACTGTTGAAACCCATCGTAAAAACATCATGCAAAAACTAAATTTAAAATCACCCGGAGCCTTGTTGAAGTTTTTTTATAATAATTAGTTTATACACACCATGCATTGAATCAATAAAAAAAACTTACAATCTTTTTTGTTCGAATACAAAACACCTCACCAATATGAAGGATTAAATAATATTAAATACATTGATTATGCATTCTAAACAAATGGGTATAATATCTTCACACATTTAATTTCAACTTATTGTGATTGCAGGTTATAAAATATATCATTTGTATGATATTAATTTGATTTATTGATTAGGCGATGAAATATCGTGCTTATGTATACACACATTATATCTCAGCACCAAAACTAAAGCGCTAAGTTTAAAGTGTGGTGGGTTTAATCTCACACAAATCAAAAATTTGATTTAATTTCACCCCGCATGATTACACAATTTGCATGGCGATATTTTAAAGGTAAAAAGTCGACTCAGGCAGTCCAAATAATTTCTTGGGTGAGCGTGATTGCTATGGCGGTAGGCACCGCTGCACTCATTATCGTGCTGTCTGTTTTTAATGGGTTTGAACATTTTGTCAAAAATTTGTACACCGATTTTTATCCTGATATGAAAATCACTGCTATACAAGGAAAACATTTTACATTAACTGACAGTGTTTGGAACCAGCTTAAAGCAGTTAAAGGCATTGAAATAATGAGCAAAACCATTGAGGAGAAAGTTCTTTTAACTTCTGAAGAAAACCAATCTGTGGTAACACTCAAAGGGGTGGATGAAAACTACGATAGCGTTACCCATTTTATGAACAATATTCAATATGGGAAAGTCACTTTTAATCAAGACGAAGATATTCCAAGTATGCTTTTAGGTATTGGCATTTCAAACAAATTGGGTGTGAGCGAAGAAGGTCATTTTCCCATCAACTGTTATGTGTTTAAAAAAAATGTCAGTATTTCATTTGACCCCACCCAGATATACAATACACAGTTGTTTATGGTGAATGCATTGTTTACGATGCCAGATATCGAAAACGATTATGCATTTACTTCCTTGCATACTTTGCAAGCTTTATCAGAAAACGACAATAAGATAAGCAGCATTGAAATGAGTGTTTTGAAAGAGGCTTCCATCAATGATGTACAACAAAAAATAAACAATATCATCGCGCCTTATGCTTTAAAATCAGCCAACCGATACGAACAAAACAAGACGCTTTATTTTATTTTAAAAAGTGAACGCTGGGCTGTCTATGCCATACTTACCATGATGCTGTTGATTGCTTCCTTCAATATTATTGGTTCGCTTTCGATGTTGGTGATTGAAAAGGAAAAAGACATTGCAATATTAAATACCATGGGTATGCCTCAAAACATGATTAAAAAAATATTCATTGCCACGGGCATTCTCATTTCATTGATTGGTGCATGTATAGGCTCTGTAGTAGCATGGATTGTTTGTTGGATACAAATACAATTTGGGATTGTAAAAATGGGTGAAAGCGGTTCGTTTTTAGTAGATGCTTATCCCGTGCGATTAAGTGTGTTTGATTTTATACTGGTAATGGCTACAGTCATAATGATTGCATTTATTGCCTCATGGATACCAGCCGTTAAAGCCAGTAAAAAAGCCATCGAACTAAGATTACGTTAATCTTTACTCTGTTTCTTTTTGCTGATACAATTCCTTTTTCGTGACTAATTTAACCTTCATATCGTTTTTTAAGGTTCGTGCAATGGCACTATATGGTGCCACAATCACTTGCTGCTTCTCCTGCAGTCCCGATAAAATTTGTATATGTTCATTGTCCTGAATACCTGTTTTCACTTCAGTAAGTATGGCTTTTTGTTGATTGTTGACTACAAACACATACTCTTTAACAGGCGTCTCGGTATTGTTGTTTTCTAATGATGCAGTACCCGTCGAATCTTCGTCCTCACGGGTAGTGACTGCATTGATGGGCACCGACAATACTTGTGTGGCCGTATTTGTTTGTATATCAGCCGATGCTGACATGCCAGATCTGAATGGCATGTATTTATTTTCAGGGGTTGAAATCGTAGCATAACTTTCCTTGAGCAATAATACACTCACGGTATAATTGGTCATTTGATCAGTCATTGAAGCAATGCTTTGTGGCAATCCACCACCTGCATTCGACTGTGAAATACGGGTTACTATTCCTTTAAACCTGGCGCCGCGATAGGCTTCTACTTGTACAATGGTAGTGTCATTGATATTAATTTTTTGAATTTCGTTTTCATTCACATTCACATCTACTTTCATTTGACTCATATCAGCTATACGCATCAATTCGGTACCCATCATTTGTGAAGTACCCACCACCTTTTCACCTTTACGGATATGCAAACCAGTAACAATGCCATTGATAGGAGAATAAATATTAATATTTTTTACCGTCTCTTTGGTTTCGTTGATTCCAGCCTGAGGCATGGTAAAATTGAGGATTGATTTACTACTGATACTTTTGATTACTGCGAGTACTTGTCCTTTTTTGACTGGGTCACCTTCTGCTACATATAAATTAATCAGTTCGCCAGAGGCATCAGGACTGATTTTAATTTCAGTTTCAGGATATATTTTACCACTGCCCGATACGGTTTCAATAATATCTTTTTTTGCTACTTCTTCTACCACAACTTTCAACGAAGTGTCTTTTCCTAATTTTAAATATAACACTACACTCACCAACAATACCCCTAATATAATCGCATACACAAATTTTTTTTTCATCATTTATTTATTCCATTTTAATAGGATTTCCACTAAAGTAATCCAACATTTTTAATTTAAAAAGCCATTCATATTTTGCGAATGTAGCTTGTGTTGCATTTTGATGATATTGTTGCCATGCAAGTTTGTACATTAAAAATTGATTGTTGTCATTGTTTTGTTTACCCAATGATTCCATCCATAACGCACTTTCGTCTCTGGCTTTTAGGTATGCAGTATATTTTTGGGATGCAGCAATGGCTTCTTCATAAGTTTTATAGATATCATTTTTAAGGTCCTGTTTGGCAACATCTACATGCAGTTGTTGACTAACCAATGCAATTTTTGCTTTTTGTATATTGGCTCTTGATGCATAACCATTTAAAAGAGGCACAGCAATACGTAAACCTACCGTCGCCCTTATATGATCGTTGTATTGATCTGCCAATGGCTTGGTTATGGTGGTGAATTGATATTGCGAATTTGTGACAGGGTAGCTGCTACCATTGATATTTACATACCCTACAGACGATTCACCCTCATAGGTTTGCGCAGTAATATTTTTGACATTGCTTGAAAATACTGTACCTGCTCCTCCATACAATGACAGTTGTGGATATTGCATTGCCTTCGCAATATCGAGTGATTTTTTTACTGACTTGAGTTTGAGGTGTTCGTATTGCACTTGAGCTTGTTGATTCAATGCCATTTGGTACCAGGCAGCCGCATCAGGCATTGACAATCCTTGCTTGAGAGTGAGTATTTCATCTTCATCAGTGGCAATATCAAAGGCGTCTTCAAATTCAAGATGCAACAATGCTTTTAATTGGAGCAATGCCATTCTTTCATTCACTATGGTTTCCAAATACATCGCACTATCAGTCGACAACATCGCTTGATAAGATTGCTTATCGTTTTTATTCATGTACACATTGCGGTCTGTGAACTTTTTTAGCGATAAAGCCAAGCTCTTTTTTTGTTCTCTGGCTTGCAATACCCTTATATAACCTGTAGTAATATTTAAGGTTACATCATCTTGTAATTTTTTATTTGCATATTCGGCTGATTGAATATCCAATTGATTTTTTTCAAGTTGGTATTTTTTTTGAAACCAGCCAAACAAAAGAGTATTTGACCAAAGGCCAAGTGTATTATAATTAAAATTGTTGTTGACAAACTGATTGCTTGCGGGGTCAATATTTCGGCCAAACGACTTGCCTATTTGTAAATCGCCATTTAAATCTGGATAGCGGCTATTTTTATTTTCTTCATATAACAATTTTTCATAACGCTCATTTAATTGAGCTTCTACTATTTGTAAATTATTTTTTTTGGCGTATTCGATACAATCCGCCAAATTCCAGATCGTTTTAAGCTTTTTAACTTTTTGCGGAGTTTCTTTTTTCCCGATAGGCAAAGGCTTGGGACTTACCTGTTTTTCAATAGGCTTCTTTTGGGGCGGACGGGTATAAGGTGTATAGGTATTTCTTTTTTGATTAGTTATTTTCGGAATTTGCTTATTCGCATTTTTTTTCTTTTCAGCCTCTTCAAGCAGTTTTTGTTCTGCCATTTTTTTCTCCAGCGCTTCTTTTTCTTTTTGGGCTAATTGTTTTTGCATGGCTTCTGCTTTCGCTATTGAATCTGCTCGCTTAGCCTCTGCCGCATTTCCATAAAACTGTGGAGGGATGACTTTTTTTACAGAGTCATACTTGGTAGGAATATATTTTCCTTTTTTTTGTTGCGCAAACAAGGTAAAGTTTGCTATCAAAAAGCTTATGAAAGTCAGTAGGTATATAAATTTATTCATATTGTACAAAAATAGGTTGCCAAACCATTACTCGGTGATAGAACGGTAAAATTAGTAAAAGTATTTTCCTTTATCTTTGAAAAATATAACTATTTTATGGAAACAGATGTATTAATCATTGGCTCGGGCATTGCAGGACTTACTTATGCCGTTAATTTGGCGATGGCAGACAAGCATTTAAAAATCACGATGTTGACCAAAACACAAGAAGATGAAACCAATACTAAATATGCACAAGGTGGTGTGGCAGCTGTTACCAATCTGAATACTGACAGTTTTGAAAAGCATATTCATGATACCCTGATTGCAGGTGATGGGCTTTGCAATGAAGCCATTGTAACGAGTGTAGTGAAAGAAGGACCTGAACGCATTCAGGAGATTATACAATGGGGCACTGATTTTGACAAAGAAAGTGATGGTGATTATAAATTGGGGAAAGAAGGTGGCCATTCAGAAAACAGGATACTCCACTTTAAAGATGTTACGGGTATGGAAATGGAAAGGGCCTTACTGTCGAAAGCACACCAATACGACAATATAAAAATCATTGATTATTGTTTTGTGATTGACATCATCACACAACATCATTTAGGAAAATTAATCACCAAAGCCACGCCCGATATTGCATGTTATGGTGTTTATGTTTTAAATCTTGAAAATCATCAAATAGAAAAAATTGTATCGAAAGTAACGATGCTGGCTACCGGAGGTTGCGGGCAGGTTTATCGTACCACAACCAACCCTAAAATTGCTACAGGCGATGGTGTGGCAATGGTTTATAGGGCTAAAGGCAGAATAGAGAATATGGAGTTTATACAATTTCATCCTACGGCTTTGTTCGAACCAAGTAAACGGTTTGGTCAATCATTTCTGATAACCGAAGCAGTAAGAGGTGATGGGGGTGTATTGCGCAATAGCAAAGGAGAAGAGTTTATGCATAAATATGATGACAGATTATCACTGGCCCCCCGAGATATTGTAGCAAGAGCCATCGATAATGAAATGAAAATACTGGGCGATGAGCATGTGTATCTGGATTGCAGACAGATGAATCTGGAAAATTTCAAAACCCATTTCCCTAATATTTATAAAAAATGTGAAAGCATAGGTATTGATGTTTCGCAACAAATGATACCCGTAGCACCCGCTGCGCATTATAGTTGCGGAGGTATACAAGTGGATGCTTTTGGTCGTACTTCAATACAAAGACTGTATAGTTGTGGTGAAGCTGCCAGCACAGGATTGCATGGGGCAAACAGGCTTGCTAGCAACTCCCTGCTGGAAGCCATGGTATTTGGTAAACGCAGTTTTGAAGACACCATTGCCCATATTTCGGAGTACTCATTACAAAGTGACATCCCTGACTGGAATGCCTCAGGCACTTCAGAACCTAAGGAAATGATACTCATCACGCAAAGTATTAAGGAGATACAACTGGCCATGAGTGATTATGTGGGTATCGTACGAAGCAATGTACGTCTTGAGCGTGCGATGAAGCGGCTCGACTTGTTGCATGAGGAAACAGAGCAATTATACAAAACCACTACCCTCTCACCTCAGTTATGTGAATTGCGCAACCTCATTACGGTGGGCTATTTGATTGTAAAAAGTGCCCAGTTTAGAAAAGAAAGTCGTGGCCTTCATTACAATATCGATTATCCGACGAAGAGTGCAATCAAGCAAAACATTGTATGGTAATTCTATTTTCTATTGATCATACTTTCATAAATCGCGACCTAATCAATTCTATTTAATCAAAATACTAACCTTTATTAAACGCTAGGTCATATCAATTATTATTGTAAATTTGAAACTTACCAACAATGCAGTTGGTAAATTAAATTCATCCCTTTTACATGAAAAAACTTTTTCTGTCTATTGCGCTTATTTTCATTTCATTGTTTGCATTTTCTCAAAATTCACCTGAACAAATTACGGATAAGTTTTTTCAAGATATTGTAAAAGAAACCCCTGAAAAAACCATAGACAATCTTTACCTCAATATGCCCTGGGCCAGCAATATTAAAACTGAATTGGATAAATTAAAGACTCAATTTACAAGTTTGCAAACGTATTTTGGTAAATATTGCGGCAATACTTTTATTGCGAAAAAAGACATTGGGGGTGTATTTATGATTTATAGTTATATCATCCGATACGAACGTCAACCCGTTAGATGCACGTTTAAATTTTACAAACCAAAAGACGTTTTTTTAGTTTATAGTTTCTCCTATGATATGAGTCTTGAAGAAGAATTAGATGCTACCTTGAAATTACAAAATATCAAATAAAAAAACGGAGATACAAGCCAGTTGAGTACCCTATTTAACAATATCCTACTATCTTTCAATTGTAAATATGTTTCGTTTTAACGAAACTTTCATACCTTTGCTTTTTAAAAATATATGTATGAATGGACAAACTTTTTGAAATCATCTTTTTAGATGAAGCTTTTGAGTTTTTAAAAGGGCTGGAACGAAAACATTACGAGAAAATTCTATACAATATCCGTAAAGCTCAAACGGTACACGACCCAGAACTATTTAAAAAACTGACAAACGACATTTGGGAATTTAGAACATTATATAACGGGCTTCAATACAGACTGCTGGCTTTTTGGGACAAAACTTCTGTGACACAAACATTGGTTGTATCAACGCACGGTTTTATAAAAAAGAGTAGTAAAGTCCCCGACCATGAAATGCAAAAAGCCATTAAACAACGGATAAAATATTATAAAGAAAAAATAAAAAACAAATAAAATGAAAACATACACATTAGATAAAGTGCAAGACGAACTTATCGGCAAAATCGGCACCGTTGAAAGAGACCGTTTTGAGTATGAACTTCAAATGGATTTGATTGGAAAGGCTATCAAACAAACCCGAAAAGAGCGAAATTTGACACAAGAAGATTTAGGAAAATTAATTGGTGTTCAAAAAGCCCAAATTTCAAGACTTGAAAACAACGCGAGTAATGTAACCATGGATACTTTGTTAAGAGTTTTTACAGCATTAAAAGCGAAAGTAAAATTCCAAGTAGAATTATCCAACCTGAATATAAGTGTTGGGAAATAATACGGCACTCAGTAGCAACTAACACAACAAATGGCTGAGTTAATATAAAATGCGAAATTCTTTGTTCAATTTCTTTAAGAAGTTTATATACAGGTGCATTCCCCTGGCTTGTAGCTGCGATTTGATATATGCAAGTAGATGCTGTGTAATAAACCTGTATTTTTGAATATAAACCATTACATCCAAAATCATTATCCATTGATTGTTATTATGTTGATCTGCTAAGCTTAATTAAAAGTTGAGCAAAAATTGTTCACAGTCATTTTTATTTTTTTTTTGCTCACTCCCCCCTTCATTTGGTTTCAAGCCTATCGATAAATAATATTTAAACTAATAACAAATGGATACTATTATTATTGTGTCGTTGGTATTAAAGATTTGCATGAATATTTATCATTCGGAGTAAAGCAAATGATGGTTTAATAATAAAATACCGGATAACTGTATGCTATCCGGTATTTGTGTTTAAATCGTTTTGAATCAAACAAGCTAATAGGCAGTGTGCTTATTGCTTGTGATAGACCAAGCGCCTTAAAATTGCTCCAAGGCAGAAAAGAAAAAGCTTCCTTCGATCATGGCATTTTCATCACTGTCGCTGCCATGTACTGCATTTTCGCCTAAGTTTTTAGCAAACATTTTGCGTATGGTTCCCTCGTCTGCTTTTGCAGGGTCTGTAGCACCAATAAGGGTTCTAAAATCAGCTACTGCGTTTGATTTTTCGAGTATAGCGGCTACAATATGACCACTGCTCATAAAGTCACAAAGTTCGCCATAGAAGGGTCTTTCTTTATGAACTTCATAAAACTGACCTGCTTTTTCGGCAGACAATTTAGTCATTTTCATGGCTTTGATAGTAAATCCAGCTTCATTGATTTTAGCCAATATAGCACCGATATGTCCGTCTTTAACGGCATCGGGTTTGATCATTGTAAATGTTAAGTTTGACATAGTAAATTTTGAGGTGCAAAAATAGGTTTTATACGCTTTATACCAAATGTATTTATGCCATTGACTAAAAATTATTTGAATAAGGCCTTGTAAAGAATATGAACGAAAAACTAAGTTTCCTCTACATCCTGATAAAAGCCCATTTTTGAAAATTTGTTGATTCTATTTTCAATTCTTTTCTCGGCATCTATTTTTGCAAGTTCCTTCAGGTTTTTTTCAATATACTTTTTAATGGAAGCCGCCATCACATCAGGTTGTGTATGGGCTGCACCCATGGGTTCGTTGATCACATCATCAATCAAACCAAAATCACTCATATGTTTAGAGGTAAGTTTGAGTTCTTCGGCAGCTTTTTCTTTATAATCCCAGGTGCGCCACAATATACTTGAGCAGCTTTCTGGAGATATGACAGAATACCAGGTATTTTCGAGCATCACTACTTTATCGCCGATACCAATGCCTAAAGCCCCTCCACTGGCACCTTCGCCGATGATAATGCATATAACAGGTACTTTGAGATTAATCATTTCAAACAGATTTCGGGCGATGGCTTCGCCCTGACCTCTTTCTTCGGCTTCTAAACCAGGGTAAGCACCGGGGGTATCAATGAAGGTAATGATCGGTTTATTAAACTTTTCAGCCATTTTCATCAATCGCAAAGCCTTTCTGTAACCTTCTGGGTTTGCCATACCAAAATTTCTCAGTTGTCGCATTTTGGTATTCACGCCTTTTTGATGCCCCATCACCATCACCGATTGATCGCCCAACATGGCAAAACCACCTACAATAGCTTTATCATCTTTTACATTTCTATCGCCATGAAGTTCCTGAAATTTGGTAAATATTTTATTGATATAAAAGAGGGTATACGGTCTTTCGGGATGCCGGCTAAGTTGTACTTTTTGCCAGTCATTCAGGTTTGAATAGATTTCTTTTTGGGTTTCGGCAATTTTTAGTTCTATTTTTTCGATCGCCTCACTCATATCAACCTTTGTCTTTTCGCCCATATCTTTAAGCTTCTGAATCTCTTCCATCAGCTGTTCTATTGGTTTTTCGAAATCTAAATATTGCATGCTTTAATTGTTTTCGGGACTTCAAACCTACTATAAAAAGATGATTTTTTTAATAAGAATTATTAAGATTTTGATTTTTGCAAAACTTGCTTATATTTGCACTCCCAAAACGAAGAAATTCAAATTGTGGAAACCGGAAGTTTTTTTTAATTAAATCAAATTTCCTTAGTTCTTGGATCGGTAGTTCAGCTGGTTAGAATGCCGCCCTGTCACGGCGGAGGTCGCGGGTTCGAGTCCCGTCCGGTCCGCAAAAACGAACAAAACCCTTGTAAATAAATAGTTTACGAGGGTTTTGTGTTTTTGGGGGACAAACTAGGGGACGTTTTGGTGTTAGAATTAAGGTATTAGCTTCACTTGTTTCGCTATATCCTGCATAAATTTTGCCATAGGTCTTTTGTGAATATTTTCTGTTTCAACATAGTTGCCAATGATTAGTCTATCCAAAAAAGATTTTGATTGAAATACACTTGGAAACGACTTCAATAAGGTTGCTTTGTAACTTGTTGTGTAAACTAAAGACTTTATTATTAGTTCCTCTGCAATATCGACCTGAGTATTATAAATTCCTTCAATATCAAACGTTTCGTTAAATGACTTAGAACCTAATGGAGTGGAAGGTTCAGTAAATTCAATTTTTAAATTTTTGACCTTTCTACTGCTAATATATTTTGCAATCAATAATGGGGAAATATTAAAACCGAACCCCAAATTCACAATGTTTTTCCGATAATCATAAAGTTTAAAGCTGATTGGGTTTGAACTCTTACTGTTATTGCAAGACGAGCAAACTGGATACAAATTATAGAATGATATGCAATAGCATGGAAAATCTTTTTGAGGTAAGAAATGGTCAATTTGAAACTTTGCACTATACTTTACTGGTACACTATTTGTTTCTTCTGCGCAAATTGTAAGTTGAGAATTACAATATACGCAAGATTTAATGCCTATATCATTAAAGTATGAAGGGTAAAATGTAGACCTTAAAGACGAATAACCTAAGGCATTGATAATTTTATCCTTGAACACCTTTCTGTCATCAGGGTTAACATAGTCAGGTAAATCTGGGGCTTGGACTTCTAGCTCATCAGGCTTATACAGTACGTATTTTTTTAGATTTCTAATCAAACGATTTATATAGATTACCTCATCTGCTGTGCATCCTGTAGCTATAATATATCTCAAATTATGTCTACCTCTGCGAATAATTTTAACAATTTCAGAATCGTATCTTTTTAATATTCTATCTACTTGTTCTATTGGAATTGAAATCATATTCTTTTATTTTTCTCTTTTAATTTAGTCAACCTCGTTATTTCATTATCAATATATTCATCCGTTTGAAATGTCAACATATACATCTGCCTTAAATTATCTCTAAGCAAATCTTCACCTATCAATTCGATAATCTTTAAGTGCCTTTCTTTGTTACTTTCATTCAAAAAATCTTTTCCATATTTGTCCAATTCCAAAATTCGCTTTCGCTTCAATTTATATTCTTCCGATTCTTGTTTAAGGCTTATTATTTCTGCATTTAGACTGAAATATTCTATATATTCTACGGTTTCATTAATCTTTCCTTTGGCAAACTCACCCATATAACCATTTTCCAAAAAGAAACTGTCTTTCAGTAGTTCATGGATATTAGCCCCGAATGTTTTTTCTACCCTTGATTCATTTTGTGGAATTCCTAAATTACTAAGAAAAAGAATATTCTGTTTGGGAATATCTGACAGAATAAATGGCGAATGTGTAACGAAAATAATATTTATACTTTTTATGCTTGGTATATTAATCCTTCTAAATGAATTTAAAACATCATTTATAAAACATCGTTGCCATTCAGGATGATAATACAGTTCAATCTCATCAAAAATAATATTCACGTTTCCATATTTATTTATATCGGGGTCGTAATCAATTACTGAATTTAAGTTGTAAAGATGGTAGTTAACAGAAGCCATGCTAAATACCTTTTGTTTCTCCCCCGAACTTAACGTATTAAAATTTCTTCCACTACCAAACTTAATATCAAAACTATAAAATGAAGGAGGGATAAATTCAATTGAACTAAATCCGCTTTTTCTTTCTTCAACATACTCATTTAATTCCGCAATTGAGATGTCCTTGGTAGATTTAAAAATATCTCTTTTAGCATTAAGTATAAAATTAATTGCTTGCTTTATCTTGAAGGTAATATGGCTTTCATCATTTTTGATTTCTAGGACTAATGAAGTCAAAGCCTTTTGATTAATAACATATTCATCTCCTTTATTTTTTGTAATAAAATTGAATTTCGATTTTTTGTACTTTTTGTATCGTTTTTGAATATTGTATAATTTCTTTGTTATATAACCGTATGATGTTTTCAAATGTTCATCTGTAATTTCAAAATCCAGTAACCAAGATGATTGAAACTCTTTAAAAACCGCACTCACAATTTTATTAACAGATTCGTTTAAAATTTTAGTAAGTGATTCATCATCATCAAATTTTATCACACCTTTTCCTTTATTCAGCTTAAATTTCAGTGCAACAATTTTCTTATTCGGCAAAAGCTCAACATCGCTTTTGCTATCGGATTGATTATGCTCAAAAAGTATATTGGATAATATCCTTGATTTAGCTAAGTCATCTTCATTGTTTATATCAATTTTACCCTCATCTCTAAATGGGTTTAAAACTAAAGGTGTTTGGTAAGAATCGTTTTTGTGAAATATGCTCTCAACCCATTTTCCTAAATGCCTAGAATTTAACGCATAATGAGAAAAATTAATACCTATAGTATAAAATAATTTTTCCAAATCCTTTAACTCATTTAATTCGTATTTATCTACAGACTTACGATTGTTAATACAACAAATTTCAAATGTGTTATCATTGAACGTCAGTTTCTTCAATTGGTAATTGATTTCAAAATAGACTTCCAGAAAAATATTGGAAATCCTTTCACGGATTACTTTATCATTTTCATCTGTACTTGGTAATACCCCACTTTTCAATGACAGATTATACATAGCAGCATATAAAAGCTCTATAATACTACTTTTGCCACTCCCATTTTCTCCTACAATTGCGGATATATTCACACTTAATCCTTCTCCATAAGGTCTATTAATTTTATACAGCTCAGGGGCTAGGTCATCTCCTTTTATTACCTTAATGACTTCCAATAAATCATTATCGTCTCTATATTTAAAAGTATAATTGTTATAAAGTTGATATACTTTATTAACTGTTAAAATTCTTAGTAGCTTCTTATTACAACCTTTCAAAGGTCTAATGGCTATTATTTTGAAATTTTGCTCCATTGGGTATCAATTCATTTTGAACTATTGCTCATGTACATTCCTTAAAATATTTAAATGCAACTTCTCCTCAACAATAAACTCCAACATTTTCTTTGCTGTGGGTTGTTTAAATCGTTCTGCTTTTGTTTTGTGATTCAGGGCGTTACTTATTTTCCATTTTTTAAGCCTTGATAGGTATTTTAATAATCTTTTTTTTAAATCTACTATTAAGAATCTATGCTAATTGCTTTAATTTCTTTTTTACTCTTACTTTAGGTTGTTCTTTTTCAAAGTCATATGTCAAAGTCAAGTCAATAAAACGGTCAGATTTTATCAACTTGTCAAACTGCTTTCTAAGTGATTTATACTCTTCGTCCTCATTCTTTAATGTGCTACGTTGAATTTGATAGTGTCGTAAAAACTCTCTGATTGCAAGGTTTGTCGTCTTTTCTTCTATGTCATTAAAGTTACTAGTCTCAATTATTGCTTTGGCTTCTTCCCACTCATTACTCTGTCTGATGGTGTTGTATTCCTTTTTCCAGATGTCTGTGTAACCAAGTTTCTTTTCAAATACACTACGATAAACTATGTATGTCTCAGGCATATAAAGAATTTCATAAAACTCTTCAAGGTTGTTACCAAATGCTTTGTGAAAGAAAGAGGTTTTGTCATTCTTTGTTGCAGGAGCAACAATACCTTTAGTAACGTTTAACACTGATTGAACCGCCCTGATAAATTTCTTGTTCCAATGCTTACCAGTGTATTCACGATGTTTTGCTTCTTCCCCGAAAAGAGGAATATATTTCATTGGAAAAGAAAATATATCAATGTTATACTCTTTGCAAAGGTTTATATTTATCTCTAAACGATTATATAGGTCTTCTGGCTTGTCATTGAAGTTGTAAAGAATATAGTTAGAAAGTTCTCTAATACCATATTTCGCAGCAAGCCTAACAGCATTCGTGTATTGATTTTTCATTCCAATATAATCAAATGCAATTCGCAAAGGTCTAATTGGAATTTCACTCATCAACTTCATTAACTCATCTGTTACATATCTTGCGTCTGTGCCTTGATTGAAATCTACGTAACGTAATTTGGGAGCTTTGTTTCTATATTTTTCATTTAAGTCTTTAAGTTCTTTGTAGGCGTTTAAAAGATTTTCCTTTGTTGTCGTTTCAAAGTTTAAAAGCTGATAATTGTCCAGCACATTGTAAGCAAACTGTTTGTTTTCTCCTTTTAGTCTTGTGATTAAGTCTTGAAATAAATTATAAGTCCGTCTAATATAGGCTTTTTGGTTTTTGTGCTTCTTTAGGTTCTTTACTGAGATGTCAAGTTGATTTGGTTCTATAAATGTTGCACCTTTTACAAACCCCATATCTTTTATTTCTTGAATTATTTCGGGAAAGTTTGGCGAAGCCAAAACATTATTGTCCATCAACAATAGGTTTTGCTGTTCACCATAAAGTTCTTTGATTTCAAAGAACTTGTCATACGTTTCAATTTTTGGTTTATATGTAGGCTCTAGAATTGGCACAGAGCAAAAAGCACATTTTCTTGTGCAACCTTTTGTCATGAAAGTGAAGTAGGCACTTTGCGTTGGATATTGATACTCAATTTCATCAAGAATAGAATAGTCAAGTGGCAAATTGTCAATTATTGTTTTGTTGCCTTTGTCTAGAATGCCAGGTTTGTCTAATAATCCCTGATGAGGCTTTATTCCTGTTTCTGCTTCAAGTTCATCATGAAGTAATGAAGCTAAAACTCCACCAACAAATATTTGCTTTGGGTGTTTAACTAACTTCTTTGCAAAATGAATTGTTTCTATTGTTATTTTCCAATAGAATGTAAATAGTGTTGTTACATAAATTTTATCCCAGTATGGCTCATTTTCGTATTCCTTTTTTCTGAATTTAGTTGAAAACTCCTCTAAGGCTTTAGTAATAAAATGCCCATACTTTAAGTTTTCAATTTCAAAAACATCTAAGTTTTGTCGCTTACCAGTCTTTATAAACTGTTTTATAAAAAAAGCCTTTTGAATCCAATTGACTGAATTGTCAATTGAGTTTAATTTCTTTAAGCATTTGTCAAAAAGCTGGTCAACAACTAAGTCTTTCAAATCACCTTTAAAAAACTTAACATCATCGCCTAAAATACGATGATACGTAGCTATTTTCATCAACCCAATAGGAGGGTATTTGTTTTTATAATTCGGTTCTATTAAAAGTATTTTTCGTTTCATTCTTAATTAAACTTGTCTATAATTTTCTTTTTGATCAATTCTGATAAATCAAAGTCCAGCTCTTCCTCTATAATTTCAAATATTTCTATAACAACTTTCTTTTGCTCGGCATTCAATTTGATAAATTCTGGCGGGTCATATTTACTAACTTGCCACTCATTTCCTGAAAGCATAACAACTGAAATATCAGTATCACCGATAACACTTTGATATAATGTTCTAACATTTGGAAAAGTAATAGCTTTGGTTCTTATTTTGTCAATTTCTGCCTTTGCTTTAATCGCTTTTTCTTCCAACTCTTTAAGCCTATTTAAATGATAAGACTCTACAGCTTTGCTGCCAAATATCCCTTTTTGAGATTTAAATTCATCATATTTTTCCTTATACTTCTGAATCTCTTTTAGTTTATTATGCAACTTTGAAGCTGTTTGAGCTAGCCTATTTTCAAGATTTTCAGCTTTGAAAATTACCTTGGCATTTTTCTCAAATTGTTGACAGGTAGCATTCTCATTAAAATAATCCCTCCTTGCATTCGGAATAAAACCATCATTTAATGTATGTATTTCACCAATAAATCTTTGATTCGTTTTTTCTATATTGAAAAGCCTATTACAAGTTGTTTCATCCCCAATAGCAATGTTTTTTGTTCTAATTCTTATACCTCTTTCAACATTATTTTCAGTTAATGAAATATTTGAGAAATCCCTGTAGCCATACCAACAAACAGCAATTAGTTCTTGTAAATCATTTCTAATATCGACAAAGTCGACACCTATAAGCTTTGAAACTTTCCCTTTATCATCGGCAAAAGTATCTTTATACCTTTTAAAAAGAGTTTCACCATTTATCTCAACATTATACTCATCCACAAACAAACTTCTACTTTTGAAATATGTCCTTATCTCCTCGGTATAAGTGAATGAGGAAGAAAAGGGTACTGGGGCAACCATAGATAAATACTCCGAAACTTTTTGTGTATCAAGTACTTTCTCGTTAAATACGTTCTCCAATGTAACACGGAAATAATGCTCACTTTCTTCCGCTTGTTCTTTCACGATTTTAGTAATAATACTTATTGCAGCTGCTGCGTCACTATTATCGTTTCTATTCTCAATAATCTTTCTTAGCAGTTTTGCATCTAGTGTCATCTTGCTTTTAATTGGCTCACCTGAATAACTAGTTTCAAAAATTAATCTATCGCAATATCCTAAGCCACCTAATCTACCGATACCCCTAAACCCTTTTTGTTTGATACTATCTTTATGCGAGTTAGCAACATCACCTAAAAAACGAAGTATTTCCTTTTCTGAAACTCCTGTAGCATTATCATAAATAACAATTTGCTTGTTTAGACCATCAATTTGAATGTCAATTATACCTTCGCTTTTTTCTTTTAATAATAAGAGTTCAACCGCCTGATCAATTTGATCCGCAGCGTTTTGTATGTATTCACGAAAAATAAACCTTGCATCGTCATACATGCCCGATGTTAAGGTCTCTAAAACCGTTTTTCCTATTTTAGGATTAAATATTTCTGCCATTATTTAAAGAATTTCTTTTTTACTTCATTTGGAATATTTGTTCCTGTATCTATCATATCGTGACCGTGGTAAATTAAATCGCTTGTTTTTATAAATCTTACATAAACATTGTTTTCTATATCAAAATTGTAAAAATGATTATTAAATGGGAATGCAGTATCCAACAATTTTTGAGCCGCTTCTTGACCTTGATTATGAAAGCAACTAAATGGAGATACCTCTTCATCTCGTTGATAGTCGTAATAAGACTCTCTACCATGCTTACTGTGGTGCACAAATTTAATTTTGTGACGGTAAAAAAAATTTATAATATCACTATCAGTTTTGTAACTTAAAGTACCAATTTCAATTGAATCAATTTTATTATTAATTATTAAATCAGCATTAGATTGATAGAAGTGATGATAAGTAATAAATTTATGATTAAGTGCACTTTTCTTCAATAAATGGGCTTTTTGAAATCCACATTCATTTTTAAGTATCTTATTAAAATGCACTTTTTCAATTTCAGGAATTGAAATAATACTTGAATGATCCTCTTCATAATAAGTAACCCACTTATTATTGATCAAAAATGATAGTGTAGCCCAACCATAATTGTAATCTATTTCGTTCACATTTTCATACGGAAAATTTTCTTCGATATTCTTATAAAGTTCACTTCTAAAAAGTATCGGAATTCTATTCAATTTTATTTGTTCAAATATAATTGTACTCAATTCAACTAGTTTATTATACAAGGTTTTATTTGCAATAAAATCTTTCTTACACCAAACAAATGTTGATATATCTATGGCTGCTGCAAAACTCATAATCCTCTTTGATTTAATCTTTTTTTCATTTGTGCTTTCAAAATTGCTTTTAATTCTGTGTCTGGATTTTCTATAAAATCATCGGGGAAATAATCCAAATTACCGAAATCATCTATATCAATACTTCGAAATAGTATATCACTACTTCCAACTTCTACAAAGGTTAATAAAACACGATTGTCCAACCCATTTGTTGGGTCTTCAGCAATTCTTCTTCTTAGCCGAGTAATTAAATGATCACTATGTGTTTCTATTATGATTTTCTTTCCTTGAACAACAAGTGAAAGTAAAAAATCAGTAACCAGACTTTGTACTTTAGGGTGTAAATGAATTTCAGGCTGCTCTAAAATCAATGTTTCTCCTGCCCCAATTCGTAAACCTTCAACTATTATAGGTAAAATTTGACTAATGCCAAAGCCTACGTGTTTTATTGTTGACTTTATTCCAGTGTTGCTTTGCACATAGATAATAAAAGAATCGCCTTCCTTTATTGAATAAACATCTGAACAAAGTTTAAATCTATCACAAAGCCAATATTTAACTGCGTTGACAAAAAAATCTTCGCAATTAATAAAATTTAAGGTAGTATCATTTTCTTCAAGTTTATAATAGGAAATATAGTCTTTAGAGAGGTTACTAAACACCTCTGCTAAATATTCACCCTCTACACCAACTGAAAAGCCAATTCCATTTATAGAATATTCATCTTTAGGGGCTTGGCGTAAAGGTCCAATATAGTTAAGTGTCTCAAAAAAGTTGCGGAGAATTATTTTAATACCATCTAGTTTTGGAACTAACTGGATAGTTCTTTTTTCAATTATCTTTTCATCCTTAAAATTAGATATTTCAGTTTCATATTCTACTTCAATATCGGTTGGAATGAACGAAGAATAATTTATCTTTTTCGTTGTGAATTTTCCTTGCTCATTATACAAATAATCGTTAAAAACAGCATTGTCAGTTTCAATATTGAAAACATTTTCATTATTTTCAAATCGAATGAAATTTTCCTCATTTAAAGAATCGATCGATACAAATTTGACTTCGAATAAGCTAACAACTATTTGAGATTCTATATAATCGAATTCAATAACAATGTGTAAATTATAATTGTCAAATGCTGCATCGTAAAAGCTTACTTCGTGATAATTTCTATACTTTGAAAGTTCTTTCTTATTAAAAGTCAGCTCAACCTTTAATTTGTTGTCTGCTGTTTTTCCTTTTAAAATATCTAAATAATTTTTAACTTTTAAATAATCACCTTTTAAATTCAACGATCGCTGAGCAGAGTCATCTTCTAATGTTTGTTTCAATAATAACAAAAACTGTATAAAAGAAGATTTACCTGAACTATTTGTCCCAGACAAAATAGTTAATGGTCGCATCTCATAGTTAACTAAAGAACCAATTGACTTAAAATTATAAATTGATATTTTCATTTATTTTGGGTTGATAAGTTTATAGTAACCATTTTCTTCCAAATATGAGTGAATGCCATCTACCTCAATTAAAAAGTTGACAGAGTGTTTTTCAAGTTCCTCTTTTGTAAAGCTCATTTCATAAAAACTTTCGTGAACTATTCTATGCCTTATCCCTAATGCAACCTTAACTCTTTCTGATATAAATTCTATTTGTTCATCAAACAACCAATTGTAAGCTTTATTTGCAGAATCAATATTTTGAAAATTATATTTACGCACTATCTTCTCGATGGTATAGCTTCCAATTTTTTCAGGTTTTAATTTCAAGCATTCAATAAATGCATCTTTCAAAAATGCCTCAAAACACGATACAAGAAAAACTAAAGAATGATGATACGATAATACTTGTAGGTCTAAACCAGTTTCTATATATTCAGTAAGTTCGTCTAAAACAACATTTTCTTCATAATACTTAATATCATACTTCAATAAGTTTGAAATTGCATATGCTTTACAATAATTTCTATGAAATCTACGATACAAATAGTGAGGTGAGTCAAAAATATCACCGAATATATCACCATTATAACTATCACCTTTTTCCTTAAAATAATTGTCGTATTGAATTGGAATTGCACGCCAGCAAATTGAATCCTCTCCAACATTTTCAATTTCGGTATTTTCTTTAATTTGATTCATTTGTATTCTTCTTCTAATTTTTGAATTAGTAACTCCGCTGTTTCTTTTGGAAGCACATTTCTAATTACACCAAAGATATTACTTAAAAACTTCCTTTGTTCTTTATTCAGTTTAGAAAGTTTATCAACTCTGAAAACTGGCTTCGTTTCAACACTTGGAACATAATCAGAAACAACATCAAATGAAGTATTAGCTGATGCTCTTTCCAATATTTTGTTAATTGGTGTGTGTGTTTCACCGTTCTTGCTTTTTATTGATTCAAGTTTTGAACTTGCTTTCATCGCTTCTTCTTTTTTCCTTTCAAGCGTTTCAAGCAATGTCTTTTTTTCCTTATTGTCAACAAATCCTTCTTCTTCCTTTTGTTTGAATTGGTTAATTGTGTCGTTGTAACTATTAATTGTCTTTACTGCACTATTTACCTCTGATGCTGTGTAGCAAAGTTTATGAATTGTTGTGTGGAAAAATGACTTGAGTTTGTTTTCAAACTCGTAATATGTATTAGTTTCTGAAAAATTATCTCTCCTTGCGTTTGGAATTAAATCTTTGTGTAAAGCATAAACTTCTCCAAAAAAGTAAAACTGAAATCTTCTGTCTCTGTGCAATTTGGTCAATGTATCTTCATTGCCGATTTGAATGTTCGATTTTCTTAACCTAAAACCTCTTGAATAATTTATCTGATTTAAGGATTGGTTTTTTTCTGTAATGCCATACCAACCCCAAAGCAGTGGATTGTTTTCGTTGTCATATTCTTTGAAAAACAAAACATCTATAACCTCACCAATTTTCTTACGGTTTGTTTGGTCTGTTCCTTCGTAAATGTATGAGTTGTAACCCTTAAATAGTTGGTCGGTGTTGATGAATGTTTTGTATTCATCAATTGCTATTCCATCACTTTTGAGTTCATCATAAATCTTTCGAGCATAAACAAAAGATTTGCTAAAAGGAACAGGAGCAACCATTGTAAGGTAATTTCTGATTTCCTTAACGTCAAGTAAATCTTTATTGGTTACTCCGATTAAAGAAACTTTGAAGTAATGCAATTCAGGTTTTTCTTTCTCCTTTGTTAATGTCGTTACTTCATCAATTACTGCTGATGCTTCTTCCTTTTGGCTTCTGTTATTGATTATACTTTTCAATTTTGTTGCATCCCAAGTCATAATTGATTTTACAGCTTCGCCTTTGAAGGAAGTTTCAAAAACTAACTTATTGCAATAACCTAAGCCGCCTAATCTTCCAATGCCTCTAAAACCTTTGTCAACTCCTCTTTGTTTAGTTGATTGCGCAATGTTTTTTAGAATTTCAACAATTTTGTTTTCTTCAATTCCTGTTGCATCATCTTCAATTGAGATAATTTTTTTATCGGGGTCAATGTTGATATGGATTTCTCCTTCACTTATTAAGCCTTGCTGTCTTGCTTTGTCAATTTGGTCGGCTGCATTTTGAATATACTCCCGATAAATAAATCTTGAATCATCATACATTCCAATTGTAAGTGATTCAATAACATCTTTACCAATAATTGTCCTATTGAATTTATCCATTTTTATACTGTTTGTAGAGTGGTCTAGGAAACTTGATATTCAGTAATGACCTGAATACTGGATTTTGCAAAATATATTCTCCTTGTTTTAATCTAGTCAACATTGATTTATAAACTGGTGGCACGAACTGATAATCAGGTTTTGAAATTTCAATTGCGTTTGTTCTTCCATAAGCGTGTGTTGCACAATTGCCTTTAACACGGTCGTGTATATCGCTTTTAAACTGCTCCGCTGCGAACAAAATTATTCCTAATGAACGCCCTCTTTCGGTTATGTCTAATAGCTGTCTAAGAATTGGTGAATTTTTTGGAACGTCTTTACTTCCATATTTGTTTAATTCGTCAATAAAGATTACGATTTTGGAAGGTATTTCAGCTTCTTCTCGGTCGGAAATTTGTCCAAGTTTTAAATCATAAATTGCTCGCATTACATCACCAAAAACAAAACCTTGTGCTTCTTCATCCAATTTTGCAATGTCAACAACATGAATATCGTTTTTCTTAATTTGCTTTATTGATTCACGCAAACGAACTTCTGTTCCATCTTTCTTCAATGAGTTTGAGAAGAACAAATTGCGTTCTAACGTTTTTCTGAAAAGGCGATAAAATTTCCTCCAACTTAAAACGGAAATAGTTTTGTCTTTTCCTGTGTCGCCTTTTTCTTGATGCTTTTTAATTTCTTCTTTTAAATCTTCCCAGTTTGTTATTCCGTTAAAATGTCCTTCACCAGATGTAATATAGTTTACAATTGATTCCATTGATTGAGTTGGGTCATCAATGTTAGAGAACAGCAAATCCAAACTTTCTTTATCTTCTTCAAATAGGTACTTATATTGAAATGCTTTGCTAAGTTTCTTTTGGCTTTCAACATCCTTCACATCTGCGTAAGTTGTTGACTTAGTATCTTTAGAAAAAGGGTAAAAATATTTTACGTTTTTAAAAGGTGTAGTTTCAATTTCTAAGTCCTTATAAATTTTCTTGTCGTCCTTTGTTAGTTCATCATTGACTTCATCAATTGCTAATAAATCCCTACCTTTTACATTAAGTAAAACGAAAGCAACACTTTCGATAGGGTCATCCTTAATGTATTGTTCTTGTATTGCTTTCAGTAAAAACATTGCATAAGATGTTTTTGATGCCAAGCCAGAAATTCCAGAGATATTTAAGTGTGCTCCTTCGGGTCCAATTAAAAAATGAGAATTAAAATGAACAGGAACTGTTATTTTATCTTCGTCCTCATACATTTCAATTATGCCACAAGGTAAAGGGTTCTTTATTCCTTTTAAACCTAAAGCCATTTTCACATCTTCTTCGTTTGCAAGCGACACTGTGCACCCATCAATAACTGGAGTGTATATATTCTCTGAATTAGCAACTACTTTTGCCTTTACATAGTTCATTCCAATTCTTTGGGTATTGCTTTTAGAATCTACTTCACCAAAATCACTTGAAATATAACCTGCTAAAAAGCTTGCTCCATCAGTTAAGTGAGAGATTTCTTCAACAACTCCAAATGTTACAGAGTTTTTTAAGTGTGATACTTTAACAACATCAAAAGGTTTGAGTATTAAATGTTGATTTGTCCAAAAGAAAAATTCATCAACTGTAGTTGGAACTTTCTCTGTCGCTATTATTTTTCCTATTTTCTTCATTAAAATAAATTTAAAAAGTTGATGTCGCTTAAATACTTGCTTTTTATGAAACTCTCGGTTAGGTAAACAGGATAAAGATGGTTTGCCCATCTCGCATCCTTACCATAACAAACTGGATTTCTTTCGTTGATAATGTTTGCTGTTATCAAGTCAATTTCTTGACTGTCCAAACCGTTTTCAATTTCTTCTTCGGTGATTAATATTTTTTCGATTTTAACCACTCCCGAAAATGGGCTAAATGTGTGTTCTGATTTTCTAATTCTAACATACCAAACAGCAAAGAAAACATTTCCAACTCTTTCGCTTTTGTATTTATAGGCTGGTGTTCTGTGATATATTGGCAATACTGCAATTTTATCAGCATTACTTTTGTTATTTATATCTTTGCACAATTCAGGGTCAAACATTTTCGAAACACCAATTACACACTTGTAATGGCTTTTGAATTTTGAAAGTTCTTTGAAGTTTGAACTTCTTGTTGGTGCATATTGCAATGAGCCATCCTTTATCAAATATCTGTCAGGATTGATTAAGTTTTTTGTGCTTAAGTGGGAAACAATTTTCTTCTCTGTTTCTATCATTTCATCCTGAATTGTTGCAATACCTAAATGCTCATACTTTACATTGCCATCTTGCTTTTTAGAATCGTATGAAAGAATTTTTGAAAAACTTATTTGTGCTTTTTCAATACGTTTTGTCTTATTAATTTTGCCTGCCAAGGCATTAAAAAACAATGTAGCATCACCACCGTTTGGATTTGCCCCTTTTGGTAAAGATAAAACAAGACTGTGTTGAAAATCGGCACATTTGAATTGGCTTGGGTCGTTCCGTTGACAACAAGCGACACCAATTTGTCCTGCGATAATTGGATAAACATTTCTATTTATTTCGATGTCATCCACTTTGTATGTTCTTCTTGAACCATCTAGAAAAAAATGAAATAACGGGTCATTATTTATTATTTTGTCAGCAAATGGCTTTAAACTTTTCGACTTGTTAAGATTTGTGTCAGTCTCTCCAAACTCTTTGACAACAACTGATATTTCTTTCTCTTTTGAATCAAAGTCAAGTGTCGGCACTCGAATTTCATCGTCAGCACAGTAGCGAAAAGATGTGTAACACTTTCCGTTCGTTTCATTTGCAACTATGTCTAATACTTTTTCCACTCAGTTTGATTTATTAATAATTACCTAAAATTCATTTCATATATTATTATTTTATCTTTCAACAATTATTGATAAAGTTTTTTTTGATACTTTTTATTTTAAATCTTTGAAAATTTAAATTTGAATTTACTAATTGTCAACCAAATTTACTTTATTAATCTTTATAATTTCAATAACATACTAGAGGTAATAATCTAATTTATATAATCATGTTATCTATAATAATATAATTGAAGGTAACAAATATAACTAAAAGTAACATTAAAAAAAATGCAATATTAAATTGAAAATATTGAATTGCAATTTCTAATCACATTATTGAAGGGACTGATTAAAAAAGTTACTATAATTAAACACCCCTTCTCCCCAACTGTAGCCAGAATGATACGTTAGTATAGCATTTACTTCAGGTACAGGTTACATTGCATGCAGACTTTCTCAACGAGACCCTAGAAGCTTGCACACAAAGGCAATGCGTCAATACTGCGCTAGATAGAGGTCGCGGGTTCGAGTCCCGTCCGGTCCGCAAAAACGAACAAAAACCCTTGTAAATGAATCATTTATGAGGGTTTTTTGTTTTTGGGGGTGTTTTGAAACGCATTATTTATTTACATCTTTTACTATTCCAGCCCAATATTCCCCATCCATTAAATTCCATACCAAAGAATTAAACACCCCTTCTCTCATTTACATACTCTTAAAATAAATATCCGATGTATTATATTTGTATAGAATATTCCATCCTGATATTATGTCCAATGATGCCCATTAGATTGATTTTTTTTGAATAATATTGAATACGGTTAATGCTTAAATGAATAAACGATTGCGGAACGCAAATAGACTTTTTGTAGGTATCATAGGCATACAATAACAATCAATGGCATCTTCCATTTGAAAACCCGTTGTATAAAAAAGTTGAAATTATAATCGTTATTCATGACACAAACATCTGATATCTTTTTCCCCACCGATGAAATCGAAAAAACATTTCTAAATTGTATTTGGCGTATCACGGATTTTGATTTAAACAAAAGAAAAGAAATCATTTTGCCAAAAGGGACCGTCGAAATTATTTTTAATTTTTCAGACAATATCAGCTACTTCAATCCTTCCTCTCAGGTGAAAAAAAAATTACCCCTCGTTTTTATGAACGGGATCAATTTTAAACCTATTGAACTATACAAAACAGGCCGACAGGCTTTTTTAGGGATTCAACTAAATGGTATTGGACTGCGTTTGCTTTTTAATATTTCAGCCCATGAAGCCAAAAACAACATATACGATGGGAAAAATGTATGCGTGCATTTACACTCACTTGCTGAACAACTTTATGCTGAACAATCATTCAGTCAACAAGTTGCCATGATCTTAACCTGGATACGAAAAAAAATGCCTTTATCAAATCATCAATTCCCTATTCAACGTGTTCAAAAATTGTTGCATTTAAATTTTGCCCACGACCTGACTGTCAAAAAAATGAGTCATGAAATTTGTTTGTCAGATAGACAACTGAGAAGGTTTTCGCATGAATGGTTAGGAATGAATACAGAAGCCTTTATGCTGTATCAAAAATACCTTCGCTGTTTGCATTCGTTGCATCATGCAAATCAAACACTTACCGCTATTGGTTTGGAAGCAGGGTATTACGATCAGTCGCATTTCATACGCGAATTTAAATCCTTTACAAACCTTACACCCAAACAGTATAAAGAAGCAAATACAGGCTTGCCAGGTCATATTTTTGTATAACCCATAAATGTCCGAATTATACAATTTAATGCGCCTCCCTTCGAAAGATCTTTGCAATATCTAATCAATTCATTGCAAACCTATGATATACAAATTTTCAATTATCGAAAAAATTTTATTGGCTAACGACATCATTCCTCATCCATTTGCAGATACAGCTTCTTCTGTTGGACTGGGATTTGCTTTGGGAAGTGCTGTAAAACTCAAAATTGCTGATCAACTCGCTAAAGAGTTTACGGATGTAAAGCAAATTGCGATGGGTGCTCATGTAAGCGAAGTGGGCGCCGAACTCATCCTTGACTGTTTAGATGCATTAGGGTATGTTCACAAAAAAGGAAACCAGTATGCTTTTACAAACAGAGGATATAAAAATTTATCAGAACATTCAGTACAGAACTTTCGTCATTTCATCTTATTCTGCGACTACTTATATAAGGGATATATTGATTTAGACGAAACCATTCGACTGGGCAAAAGACCCCAATCAAACATGCTTGAGGAGATGAGTGATTATGAATGGGAGTTGTTTTCAAGAGCCATGATTGACATCTCAAAAACAAATTTTAAAGAAGTAGGAGGTAAAATACCTGTATCAAAAACGCATACCCAAATGCTTGACCTGGGCGGATCTCATGGTTTATACAGCATAGAACTTTGCAAAAGATTTCCGCAATTAAAAGCTTGCATCGTTGACTTGCCACCCGTAAAAAAATATGCCGAAGAATGCATCGCCCAAAAAAATGCGTCTATGAATGTATCTTTTCTTGCTGCTGATTTTATGAAAGATGAAATACCTAAAAAAGTAGATATCATTCTTGGTTTTAATATCATACACGGTTTAAACCCAGCAGAAAATCAAGCGTTGGCAAAGAAGGCCTATAATTCGCTCAACGAAGGTGGTATGTATGTTTTGCTTGATCAGATAAAGGGTATTGGGGGAAGTTCACAATTGTCCAAGGCAACTACATCCTATATGGCATTAAATTTATTGCATCAGGCAGGTGGCAAAACGTATTCGAAACAAGAAATAGATACCTTTACCAAACATGCAGGATTTAAAAAAACAGTTTTGAAAAAACTAAATGCCCCTGGTTTTGGCATCGTGATTTGTTTTAAATAAGCTTGACTAACATGCTTTTTAAAGCAAGTAATTTAAGTGCCATTCTCAAGTAATCTATATTTTGTATCCACTTGAAATAAAGAATCGTTCAATACTTGTTTCACATATATCAAATGTATATTTAGTAGTCTGAAAAATAACGGCAGAATACCTTTACACATTGCGTTTTACCTTATCACAATGTGACTAACTAACATGTGTCGTTGATATGACAAGTTGTGTCTGACGGCGAGATACATCAATGATAAACTTAGCTTTATAAAATAATGCCAGATAAAAATACAATTCGGAGAGTTGTCTTTCGAAATGTTTGAATTCATAAAATACAGACAATTGTAATGATTATACTTAAAAGTACCATAAATTTATTCAAGCATTCAAGTAAGCTATGCAATTAGGTTTATTTATCTTCTATTGAGTATTTTTCGATAATGTTGATTGAACGCCCTCAGAAAAATGGCGTTAAGAAATGTGACAAAAAAGTCGTAAAAAGCAATTTCCTAGCAGGATGATGACTTGATTAAGTTGGCCAAAAGTCCTGAACACGCTTGGTTCTATTTTCAAGATGTGACTCAACTGCGAAGCATTCACTGATTCCATTAAAAAGAAATAAAAAGGTTGAAGTAATTGCTTTCGACTTTTTTGACACATTTTAGCTATTTTTCGACAGGCTTGATTTTTTGCTCAACTTTTGCATTAAGGCAAAAGTGGAAAACAACATAGAAAATAAACATACCATGTTTGAATTTAGGCAGCTTAGCGGATAATCATAAAAATTGTTTGGTTTTATTTTAGATAAAAAAATCTTTTCGTCCGCTCTATTTTATTAAGTCTGGCTGTAGTGTCATGATTGTAAACCTTTTTATCAAACGTTAAATGAAGACCATAAGAATCATAAACAATTCCGTTTTGTATATTCCAGGAAGCTTCTTTGAATTTCCTGATGACAGCACCATAGGTCATACCGGTATATACATTGTCTAAATAATAATCGGATGGAGTCACGAGTTTAATTGTGTGTAATAAACAATGGTCTTTTGATGTTAAGATCTCTTCGGGTGATTCGCCCTTTTTATAAGGTTTTTGAAATGAAAAGCTTATTCCTTTTTCTTTATAAAACAGGTGTATCCATTTTCGTGTTACATAATGATCATTCGGATTATTGGATGTTGTTAGATTTCTTTCAAAAGAGGTATCAATTTCACCCTTGCCAAATAGCTTTATAATGTCGTTTGGTATTGACTTCCCTATTAAAACAGAATCGGAAGCTGAATCATCATATTTTGTCAAAAAAACCTTGTCGCCATCTATAAAGTTGGTGGTGTCGTAGTCGTTATAATTTACATCTTCTCTTTCAGGAAGATGGTAATTCATATTCTCATTTCTGCATGACAAAAAACTGACGAGCATTGATAGGTAAAATAAGATTTTCATTAATTTATGTAAACATAGTGAAAAATGACTAATTGGTTTAAATGTACATCAACAGTTTTACAGTTGGCGATAGGTGGGAAAATCAAAGGTAATAAGCTTCAATGTAGCACACAAGATGAATCATAATAATTTGTTCAACTTTTGAACTATGCCACGATTGCACTATATCGCATATTAACAACAGTACTAATCTTTATACATTTTTGCATTATAAAAACCGATTAATTTTCTGTCAATGTCATTGATGAAAATTGTATCATTTTGAAATTTATAATTTCTAATTAATGGTCTAAATTTTTCTCCTGCATAGTCATTAAGTCTAAATACTAATTCTTCTGGTTTTCTTGAATTGGTATAATCCTTTAACAAATTAATTTTATATACTTTTCCATTAAAGAAAAAGATAAAACAATGAATGTTTTCACTAATTTTATTGATTCCTTCTGTAGCTAATTGTTGGTAATTAATAAGGCATTCTCCCTTTGCATTAGTTTTATATATTTTGTTAGAGGAATTAATTTTAAAAGTAGTCGAAACATTTTTGTTCTCAAAATTCACAGTTCTAACTTTCAAAATGCCCGGTGTGTCATTTGCGCAGAAATATTCAATATTCAAAACACTATCTTTATTATTTAAATTTTTAGTTTCCAAGATTAATATATTATTCCTAATTTTATAATGCCCATTTTCACTTGAGTTTCCGAAAAAAATTGGTGTTTTGTATTTATATGTTCCGTCTTTATATAAAGTCAATTTGCAGGAAGAATTATTATTTTTATAAATCATCCTTTCTTGACAAGAAGTTAAAACTAAACAGACTAAATATAAATAATTTTTGAATTTCAATTTGATATGTAATATTGGTGTATTGCTGCTAACATTCTCGCGACAGGCGTTCTTAGCGGAATTCAAAGATAAACAGTTTAAACTCTATTCCAAAGCTCAATAAAGAAAAACAGATTGAATAGCTAATCTGCCGCTATGAAGCTTTGCCGTGTGTTTTATGCCTTCATTTATTTAGTATTTTAATCAGTTTCTTAGGATCTTGCCTATTATCCCAGAATGCAGTGATATAAATTTTCATATCCGGGGATTTTATAGTAGATACTAAAATGCCTCATTACAGTGCATTGAGTAGTGGGAAACTCGGCAAGTTTAAAAGCGAAAGGGTTTTCGGATATTGATTTAGTATGTTTTTCCGAAATCCTAGTGACTTTTTCAGCGTATGTTGTGGAACCATTCCTTATTGTCCAATAGTTAAGTATTGATCTTCTTTGTAGAATAGCCTTCTAAGTGAATTCTACAATTCTTTTAGCCATTACAAATCTCGTTAATTTAAATCGGCTTCCTTCATTGATGGCTCAAAACTTTCTTATAAATCTATTTTTTTCATCCTTATCAACATGAACCTCTACCCTAAAATGTTTTTTGCCATCCTTACCCAAAGATATTTAAATTTCCCATAAAAAAAATTCAACCATGCAGTGGGATTTTTACATGTTCTTTCATTGTTCGCTTTGCTAATATTAGGTCGGGCTCTTGCATCTTAAAGTTGATATCACCATTAAATTAATTCAATAGGATGTTTACAATAAACTTACCCTACGTAAACTCCTTACATTCATGCGAAGTACATTTGATTATAAAATTACCTATCATGTCAACCTTAAAAACAATCTACGAACAACTCGACTTAGTCAATCAGCAAAAAAATAAGATGGTCGCAGCACAGCTATTTGAACAGACATCGGCCTTACGCGACACAGAGAAAAAATTATTGGAAGAAGCAGCCAATCTGGAAAAACAACATCGGCTCATGCTTTCCAAATCGAAATATGTACGTGGGCTCAATTGCGATAAATCATTGTGGCTCTATGTACACAAATACAAGGAACAACAATTGAGCGATGCACAAGAATCTATCTTTCAACAAGGTACCGATGTGGGTAGCCTGGCAAGAGGCCTCTTTCCCAATGGTGTGCTGGCAGTGCCCGAAGGTTCTTACCCCAATGCACAATCAGCAGCTTATACCTTGTCGCTCATTCAAAAAGGTGTCACCACCATTTACGAAGCTACCTTCATCTTTGAAAATATCGTGGTGGCGGTAGATGTACTTGATTATAAAAATGGATGCTGGCATGTATTTGAAGTTAAAAGCAGCACTCAAGTAAAAGATACCCATTACATAGATGCTGCCATTCAGTATTATGTATTGTCAGGTGTTGGTATCTTTAAACAGCTAAACATGTATATCGTACATTTCAATAAAAACTATATCAGACAAGGGGCATTGCATTTGCAATCCTTGTTTACAGCTACGCAAATCACCCATGAAGTGATGAATATGCAAGCACCAATCACCGCAAATACACGTCGCCTAAAACTGGTGATGCTACATAATGAACCTGAAACCGAAATGGGCTTGCAATGCACTAAACCCTTTCTATGTTCATTTTATGCCTATTGCACACGCTTATTGCCCGAGGACCATAATCCCGAAACTTCCCTCAGTAATGAACCAATTATACAACATGAAGCCATTCGTGAATATGTGCAAGCAGTGGCCTACCCAATTGGCTTTTTAGATTTTGAAACCATCATGCCTGCAGTCCCTCTTTTTGATCAAAGCAGGCCTTATCAGCAATTGGTATTTCAATACAGTTTGCATAGCCAACTCAATGCAGATGAGCCCATCATACATACAGAACGTTTGGCCGAATCAAATGGCGACCCAAGACCACAACTGATCGCATCCCTGATTGAGCAAACCAAAGATTTACAAACGATATTTGTGTACAATATTTCTTTTGAACGAAGTCGCATCAACGAGATGGTTATCGACTTTCCCGAATATGCCGAAGATTTAGATAAACTTTCGTATAAACTACTCGATCTTATGCCCGTCTTTCGAAATGATTACCGCACCGAAAGTATGGGATCAAAATATAGTATCAAAACGGTGTTACCTATCCTTTGTAACGATCTGCAATACGACGGTTTAGCCATCGCCGATGGTGCCACAGCAAGCAATGCATTTATGCAATTATACAATGAACAGGATACAGAAAAAATAAACAACATTCGTCAACAACTGATTACCTATTGCACCCTCGACACCTATGCAATGGTACGACTGTGGGAAGTATTGAAAAGAGTGTGATGTACGTAATGTATGCTATTGAAGAAAATCACTTTTTAAAAAAAAGTGTTACCAAATAATCAATGATGTTTTTTTAGCCTTCTACATTTTTAATAACCCACTTAAACCCGATAAATTCCAACATAGATATTTCTCTATTTTGCAATACCCGTGTTTTAAAATCCTTTTTTTCGATGCTAATGATAAGCTTACGGTAAAGCTCTATTAAATTCTCAAAGGCTTTATCCCCAATGATTTCGTAGGGCTTATTTGTCTTCAGATTCAGCAAAGAAATTTCACTGTATTTGTCTACCCAATTATTGTTGTTGCGCGGACTCAATAAATACTGATCAAGAAAATACAAAAACAAAAGACGTATGTCGCGTTTCATCGTCATGTCGGTATTTCGATATTCTGAAAAACGCGGATTGGGTAATTTTTTATACCCTGGTTCGTAACACATAAAAATATCGTTGAAAGTAGAAGTATTGTCGTAGTTACTAAAAGAGTAAAGCCCTTGTTTTAGAAAAGTAAATGTATCGAGTACCAGAATAGGATAATTATAATCAAACCCTTCTTGTATTACCAGACGAAATGAATCTACATTATGTGTAAAAGTTTGTGCCTGAATTTTAGTGCTTAAGGTACTAAAAAAAATAAAAAATAAAATTGTTCCTTTCGTTTTCATCTTAAAGTTAAACATAGGGCAAAAATACAATATTTAAAAATAGGAATAAAGAATTGCTTCTGATATACATGTTGATTTATTGTGATTCAATATAACTTTCCATTTAATATATAAACAATACACCCCAGCAACGAATGCTATTAAACAATTCAAATCGGTATGGAATTACCTTATAAAAAATACCTTTCTAACGGTAGTATACCCTTTTCATTACGTTGTATCTTTGAGGTTAAAATTTACCCTTGATGACAAAATTATTGACAACCCTTTTTCTTTTAAGTATTGCACAATACCTTTTAGCACAGTCTACACCTAAAGTACCTCGGCTAAGCAAAACACCCATTGGCAATACAGGTTCATTTGCTTATCTACCCGAAAAAAAAGCAACAAATCCTTTTGAATTGAGCTATTCACCAGATAGTTCAAAAGTATATACCGGTGATTTCTTAGAAGGTGAACATCATTTTTCAGTGATTTTGGTCAAGTTTAATTTTAGTTTAAATACACAACTTGAAAAAGAAAATATGATTTTGAACTATCTCGATTTTCTTAAAACAAGTTTGAATATAGTGCAAAGTGCAGGATATGGCAAAGGTCATACCCTCGAAAGTGCCCCCGAAGCTACAGGCGTGATTGACTATTGGGTAGATAAAGATAAAGACAAATGGGCCATTAAAGCATGGGCCGATGGCAATACCCTGGCCGTGATGATGCTCTATGGTGCTACTGAATATCCCATTTTCAATGTACAGCAAATGTTTTTAAACGGATTTCGTTTTAAATAAATGATTCTTAATCAAAGTGTCATATCCTAACCCTCGTTTGAGTCTGATATTGAATATCAGTCCTTAACTTCATACGGTATCTGCAGATAGTTTATTGAGTGACATTGCAAATCTCAGCAGATTGCGTGTCGGCATTATTTTTCAATATTTTATTTTTGGTATAGCGACGCACGGAATGATAATAGGGGTTGTGCTGTTACAATACGTTTGCAATCAATTTGAAAAGTCTAGATTTAATTCAGCTTATCGGGCGATACCAAATCAAATTCGGGAATATGCACTTTAAACAATTTTTTGTTGAGCATATTTTCCATCTGATATGTCCCTGACATTTTACCAATATCTGTTCGAATGCTCGCTCCTGATATATATTGAAACGATTCGCCAGGCTCTAACATAGGTTGCTGACCAACCACCCCTTCGCCTTCTACTTCGCGATACGAGCCATTACTATCGAAAATACGCCAATGACGTCGTAATAATTTTACTGGGAAATTAGCATAGTTGTCAATGGAAATTTTATACGCAAAGGTGTATTCATTAAGCATAGGATTAGATTGCTCTTTATTGTAAAAAACTTCTACCGTGATACTTATGCCTTCTGTGATTTGCTGTTCCATGTGCTGTTGTAAAAATAGGATATTTTTTAAACTGACAAATTTTTTTATTTAAAAATAAAATGATCACGTATAGAAGAATCGTTTTCTTTTGCCCTTGCTTCCTTTTCGAATGGGTTTTGATAATAGCCATATCGAAGACTGTACCAGCTATACAGCAAAAGAAATTTTACAACCCCCTGTTGACGCCATTGCATCACATGGGTTAATTCATGACAAAGCAAGCGTTCATCTTGCAAAATGGCCGCTTTCGTGATTTGGTGCAAATGAATGGTATGCCTGATCACCATAGCACAATTGTCTTTATGAAGTATTGCAGCCGCAAGTTTGGCAAGCCATGAATTTGTTTTAAAATAGACAGGTATCATGAATGAATGAATTACAAACCCCAGGCTTTTAATACTTGTTCTGTATGTTTTTTAGACAATACTTTTTTAATGATATCATGAATTTTTCCATCCTCATTGATAAGAAAAGTTGTACGCTTAAGTCCCATGTATTTTCGCCCATACATATTTTTTTCGCCCCATACACCATAGTCATTAATGACTTTCATAGTAGGGTCTGCTAATAAAGTAAAGGGCAGGGTGAATTTTTCAATAAATCGTTGATGTTTTTGTTCATCATCAGGACTAATACCCAATACTTCTATACCTTGCTTTTTGAGCAATGCATAATTATCACGCAGGTTACAAGCTTCTACCGTACATGTAGGCGTATCATCTTCGGGATAAAAAAACAAGGCGACTTTTTGTCCTTTAAAATCTTTTAAAGCGACTTTATTTCCATGTTGATCTTTGAGTGCAAAGGCAGGGGCTTTCATTCCTTTTTCCAATTCGTTTGTCATGTTTGATTTTTTTTATCGTGTGAGGGTAATTTTTTTTATCGACGTATTGTTGTTTTCATCGGTGGCACTGATCAGCAATTGATGTGTGCCTTTAGGAAAATATTCATCTAATGTATAATAATATTGCGACCCTTTTTGTACCAAACGCAACCACTGTCCATCAAGCAAAGCGGTACAACTTTTTATAGTGGTTGTTTCTTCTTTCACATTAAAATAGATTGCTTTCATATTTTTAATCGACATGCCCTCTTTGAGTGTAGTAGTGATCTGGGGTGCTTTTTGATCAATCACAATTTCATAGTTTCCAAACTCTTTTACTTTAGCCATTACATAATTGCTGGTATAGGTAGCTGCAATGCCTTTTTTTGAAGACTCTATATTACTTGCAGTTCGTACCATGGCTATTTTGTTTTTCAACACTTCAGGTATTTCTTTTTTAGGACGCAACATCAGTTCGAAGGGAGTATGTACAGGAACAAAGCTATAATGAATCTGATAAATATGCGAATAAGGTGCATCGCTATTTTTTATGGAAGATTTAAAACAAATATCATCATACAATGCTTGTTCTTGCAGGGTAAAAGATATATCCTCGTTTTTAAAAGTATTTTTTTTACCTGCTTTCATTTCCTGACTGCAACTATTAGCATTGGCCGGTAATTTGCTTTGCAACACAAATGAAATGGTATCGCTGTTATACTTTGTATCATACACTACTATTCGAACATCTTTGGGTTGTCCATCACTTAAATCAATCATACCATGATTGTTATTGGCTGATTGATAAATGCTCAGTTTGTCGTTGGGCAATTGTGTACAGAGTTGTATCCAGGGTCCTTTGTTTTTGCGCGTTTTGTAATCGGTATGGGCATTTAAATAGTTGGTGATATCATAACTAATATTATCCATTTGCCAGGCAAAGGTCCATTCATCATCAACATATAACCTCATTTCATAGATGCCTAAATTGCCTTTGGCTATAGCCATATAATCGTCCGCTTCAATGCCTACGAATACTTTATCAGTTTGCACCTCAATTGGTTTTTTAGGCAATAGGCCTTTGTTTACTTTAAACAGTTGTGGCGATTGTTCGTAAATACTTTTGCTCCCATCATACACTGCTAATTGTTTGATAACAGGCTTGGTAATATCTTGAATTTCATTAAAAAAAAGCAAAGGGTTTAAGGGAGCTTCCGTTAGCGCATTTCTAATTTCAAGATGTAGATGTGGCCCCTGCGATGAGCCTGTATTGCCACTAAGCGCAATAAAATCTCCTTTGCGGACCCAAAATTGGTCAGGAAAAAAAGTCATATCTATTTTCCAGCTTTTAGAGGCATATTGCTTTTTTTTAATAAAAGTTTCGAGGGCAGGGTAAAAAGTATTTAAATGGGCATAAACGGATGTATAACCACTGGCATGGTTAATATAAATGGCATTGCCAAATCCACTTTCCTCTATTTTAACTCTGGAAATATATCCATCTTGAATGGCATAAATTTTTTTATTTTCTTTTCCATCTGTACGTATGTCAATACCAGAATGAAAGTGATTGGGTCTGCATTCTCCAAAATTGCCGACTAAGGAAAAGGGTGTTGACAATGGATTTCGAAACAACTTTGCAGGGTACTTTTTATTTGGGAAATGAGGTTGTGCCTGGGCATTCGCATGAACAGCATAAAAAATAATCAATAGTATAATGCCATAAACTTTCATATATTAAATTTACTATGCATTTGACTCCATCACCTCATCTTTTGGTGTCATGGTCGTATGTACTTCTTTTTGTTCTATCAATTGATGAGTTGCTTTTTTAAGAAGCTTATTTTGAAATACAAAAATTGCAATAACCCCACCAGATATAGAAGCATCTGCAATATTAAAAACAGGTCTAAAAAATTCAAATGACTCGTTGGCCCAAATAGGAAACCACGATGGGTACTGACCGCTAATCAAAGGGAAATAAAGCATATCGACTACTTTTCCATGCAATAAACTACCGTATCCCTGTCCCCATGCCACCCATTTTGCTACATGAAAACTACTTTCTGAAAATACTTTTCCATAAAACACACTATCAATAGAATTGCCTAAAGCTCCTGCCAATATAAGGGCGCTGCAAAAAATCAGACCTCGGTGATATTGTTCTTTGATGAGGGTATTTTTAATAAAATAAAAACCCCAAATCACAGCTATAATTCTAAAGACAGTTAAAAAAACTTTACCCCAATCTTCTCCAAATTTCATTCCGAAAGCCATGCCTTCATTTTCAATAAAATGCAACCTAAACCATTGGCCAAATACATTTATTTCTTCTCCATAAAAAAAATGAGTTTTGATATAAATTTTTAAGAATTGATCTAAAAACAATACAACAAAGACTGTAATAAGGACGTGCTTAAATTTCACTAATTAGTTTTGGGCAAATTTATGTTTTATAAATAACAATGCAGTAAATTTTTTACTATAAAAAATTTACTGCATTGCTTTATTGAATAGCAGAATGTTTAATCTTTTGTGAACTTTTGAACTGCGATTTCCTGATCCATTTTAATCTTGATAAAATAGTTTCCTTTGCTTAAGGCATTGATATTCATTGGAATTGTATTAAATCCTTTCTCAAACATTATGGGAGTATTGATTAATATATTGCCCAGCATATCAACAATCTGGATGGTGGAATTTTCATTATTCAACATATTTACTTCTATGTTCAATACATCTGTAGCTGGGTTTGGATACACTGTTGCCCAGGTAGATTTGCTTTGATTGATCATCAAATTAATGACATTTGAATAGGTAAATTGACCATCTTCATCCATTATTTTCAAACGATAATAATTCATATCATGATACGGGATGGCATCATGGTAAGTATATTGATTTATAACATCTGCGTTTCCAACGGCTTTTACTTGTGCAATGCTTGTAAAAAGACCATTTACACGACTTTTCTCAATTTCAAAATGATCAACATTTTTTTCTGAAGTTGTTTCCCATCGCAAATCAACTGTTTTATCCTGATTGATCATACCATAAAAATGCAATAAGGTTACAGGTAAAGGAGCCGAGCAAGGATTTATAAAAGTAGCATAATTGTAACAATTGGGTGATGCATTGTTTCTGACATATAAAGTAGCATTCGCAGGCCCTCCCCATCCATTCCAACCTGGGTCGGCTGCAGTAAACACATTATTATTGCTCCAGTCGATACCATTGGCCGAATATTGAACTCCAGAGGCACAAGGCGTTGGGAAACAATCGGGCACCTGTTGGGTAAAGGTAGCCGTTATACCATCACATACTACAGTGGGTATATTTGGTAGTGGATCTACTATCAAATCGATGGCCACCCTACTGCCCTCGCAATTGGCTGGAGCGCCAGTGGTTGGAGAAACATAATAGGGGGTATTGACCGTTGGATTGATAAAAGTACCTATAGGACTTCCACCAACAGGTACATCATACCAAAGAAAACTACCTGTTACGGGCGATGTAGTGATTTGTGGTTCTATAGATGCCAAATCGAATCCATAAATATAACAGGCATTTACACTGATGGGTGAAGTCACAATTGACGGAATAGGAAGAATATTAATGTTTGCACTGCCCGTTGTTTTTGGAGCACAGGTCCCAAGCGGTGGTGTTACACTACTGATTGTCCATATACCACTGTATGCAACATTGGTCATAAATGGACCGGGTCCCGTTGCAGGGTTGATACTGGCTGTATTAACACCATTGCTTAGGTTGATGATATGGTTACCTGTCAATGCTGCAGTAGAAGTAATGCTTACAGGCGCTGTAGCTGGGTTGCAATAATCACCATCACCACTTAAAGTAAGTATTTCACATGAAGGAATAGTATAGTTTGCCGTTGCGATTACATCATTGGCAAGACAAGGCGCTACAGGCTGAGGTTTGTATATGGCTTTGACAGTAAATGTTGTAGTAGACAATTGGTTACAGGTATCAGGCATATTGACAGTGATACTGGCAGTAACAGGTGGAGGTGGACATTGGCTACCAAAAGCAAGTGTTGAGCCGTCCCAATTGCCTCCAGGGTTTGCTGCTTTAGGGGTATAATTAACCAATGCGGTAGTAGTCATTACCCATGCGTTAGCGCTATTTCTATATTTACCCACATTTGTGCCACCACTGGGTGCAGCACCACCATCTGAAAACAAAGCAGGTACTGGAAGCGAAACCGATTTAGCTGTAATATAATCACCACAACCCGTAGCAGGTGCATTATTACCTACAGCGTCTGGAAGGGCCTGACCTACTGCACCAGCAACGCCATCCCAAAGTACACCATCAATAAAATTACCAGAACAATCAAATAAGGCTACTTGTTCATTGCCATCTGTTAAGTTCATTAAATCGGATCCTAAAGCAACAGTAGCACAATTGCAGGTTTCAATATTCAAATCAGGAAGCACACCAACTGAACAAAAAGTGCCTCCACCACCAATTAAATAATAGCCATTGGCTACCAAAGTTGTACCTGCAGGGATAGTTGCTGTCCAATCACCATCCGAAACTATCCAACCGCTCAAATCTACATTGTCGATACCT
>OEIV010000147.1_pt1 | contig 44711 bp, 48 predicted proteins | sample 1539231 | NCBI WGS metagenome assembly OEIV01 (sample SAMN03794762, study PRJEB22550) | activated sludge metagenome | feature: wastewater treatment plant; material: activated sludge; isolation source: Wastewater treatment plant of a petroleum refinery complex | place: Argentina: Buenos Aires ... | reverse complement strand
GAAGGCAATGGCTTTCGCCGCCGGGCCCGTGGGCGCGCGGGTGCGTCGGGGCGACGCCGGGGTGCCGGCCCGCCGCCGCAAGCTCGGCGTGCGCCCCACCTTCAAGCGCATCGACACCTGTGCCGCCGAATTCGCCTCGCCCACCGCCTACATGTATTCGAGCTATGAGACCGGCCTGCCGGGGGACTCGGGCAACGAGGCCAAGCCCTCCGACCGCCAGAAGGTCATCATCCTCGGCGGCGGGCCGAACCGCATCGGCCAGGGCATCGAGTTCGACTATTGCTGCTGCCATGCCTGCTTCGCGCTGCACGACGCGGGCTATGAATCCATCATGGTCAACTGCAACCCGGAGACCGTGTCCACCGACTATGACACTTCCGACCGCCTCTACTTCGAGCCGCTGACGGCGGAAGACGTGCTCGAGATCATCCACACCGAACAGCAGCAGGGCACCCTGAAGGGCGTCATCGTGCAGTTCGGCGGCCAGACGCCGCTGAAGCTGGCCGACGGGCTGGAGCGCGCCGGGGTGCCCATCCTCGGCACCACGCCGGACGCCATCGACCTGGCCGAAGACCGCGACCGCTTTGCCAAACTGGTGAAGAAGCTGAAACTGCGCCAGCCGGAAAACGGCATTGCCCACTCCGCCGCCGAGGCCCGCGCCATCGCGAAGAAGATCGGCTTCCCCGTGGTCATCCGTCCGTCCTACGTGCTCGGCGGGCGCGCCATGGAAATCGTCCGCGACATGGCCCAGCTGGAACGTTACATCACCGAGGCCGTGGTGGTCTCAGGCGACAGCCCGGTGCTCATCGACAGCTACCTCTCCAACGCCACCGAGGTGGACGTGGACTGCATCTGCGACGGCACGGATGTCCATATCGCGGGCGTGATGGAGCACATCGAGGAGGCGGGCATCCACTCCGGCGACTCGGCCTGCTCGCTGCCGCCCAACACGCTGAAGCCCGCCCTCATCGCCGAGATGGAGGCGCAGGCCAGGCGCATGGCGCTGGCCCTCAATGTCGTGGGCCTGATGAACGTCCAGTTCGCCATCAAGGACGATCTCATCTACGTGCTTGAGGTGAATCCCCGTGCTTCGCGCACCGTGCCCTTCGTCGCCAAGGTCATCGGCGAGCCGGTGGCCAAGATCGCCGCCCGCGTCATGGCGGGCGAGAAGCTGGAAAGCTTCAGGCTCAAGCCCAGGAAGCTCGCCCACACCGGCGTCAAGGAAGCCGTCTTTCCCTTCAACCGCTTCCCCGGCGTGGACGTGTTGCTCGGTCCCGAAATGCGCTCAACCGGCGAGGTCATGGGCCTCGACCGCAACTGGGACATGGCCTTCGCCAAGAGCCAGCTTGGCGCCGGCATGAAGATGCCGCAGTCCGGCACGGTCTTCGTATCGGTGAAGGATCAGGACAAGCCGAAGATCCTTGCCGCCATGAAGAAGCTGCACGAGTTGGGCTATGCACTCACCGCCACCGGCGGCACCCAGCGCTATCTCGAAGGCAAGGGCGTTCCCTGCGCCAAGATCAACAAGGTGCTGGAAGGCCGCCCCCATGTGGTGGATGCCATCAAGAACGGCGACATCCAATTGTTGTTCAACACCACCGAGACAAAATCATCGGAGTCGGATTCCAAGTCGGTGCGTCAGGCCGCCCTGCTCCACAAGGTGCCCTATTACACCACGCTGCCCGGCATTCTTGCCGCCTGCAAGGCGATTACCGCCCAGGCCACCGACTCGATCAGCGTGCGCCCCCTGCAGGACTATTTCCGCAAGGCGGGATGAAACGCCTAAAATTGTATCAGCCCGCTTAGGACAGGCCTAACCGGACAAGAGCCAATTGTTTGCATATCCTTGGGTTCACGTTCACGCTTGCCATAACAGCCGCGCTAACCATGGGCCATGTCGCCCCGGTGCCGCTGAAAACAGTGAGGCCGGAGGGTGGCAGAGCCTCCGGCCTTTGCTGTTCGCTTCGACCTTATCTGAAAAGCGCTGCGCCTTGCGACGGCATGCGTCAAATGGCGGTAAACCCGTTGTCGACGAAGAGGTGTGCGCCGTTGACGAAGCTCGCTTCGTCCGAGGCAAGGAACAGCGCCGCCCGCGCCACCTCCTCCGGCTCGCAGATGCGCCCCTGCTGCGCCGCCAATGCCGCCTCCGACACATCGACGCCCGCCGCCTGCAATTCCTTCACCTCGCGCAACCCGTGCGGCGTGCGCACGAAGCCGGGACACACGGCATTGCAGCGGATGTTGCGGTCGCGGAACTCCACCGCGATGGCGCGCGCGAACATGTGCACCGCCCCCTTGGTCGTGTCATAGAGCACCTCCATGGGGGTTGCCGCCACGGCGGAAATGGACGAGGTGCAGACGATGGCGCCGCCGCCCGCCGCGATCATCTGCGGCAGCACCGCCCTGGTCATCAGGAACATGCTCTTGACGTTGATCTCGGTCAGCCGGTCCCACTCCTGTTCCGTGGTTTCGAGGAACGGCTTGATGACGATGCTGCCGGCATGATTGAACAGCACGGTGATCGGGCCGAAGGCCGTCGAAACGGCGGCCACGGCGCGCTCCACCTGGTCGGCCCTGGACACATCAGCCTGGGCGAAGATGGCCTCGCCCCCCGCCGCCGTGATCTCGGCCACGGCCTTGGCCCCGGCTTCGGCATTGATGTCGACAATGCCCACCCTGGCGCCCTCGGCGGCGAAAATCCGGCTTGCCGCCCCGCCCATGCCGGTGGAACCGCCCGAAATCAGCGCCACCTTGCCCTGAAGCCTGCCTGCCATGCTCTCCTCCCTGTTTTTTCCGATGTTGACCAGACTTCAGCCCTTCGGCAAGACCGTTTCGCTGTGGCCCAGGCCATGCGTCTCGGCCCAGTCCTGCATGGCCAGCAGAATGGGCGACAGCGACTGGCCCAGCGCCGTCAGACGATAATCCACCCGCGGCGGAATGGTGCCGTGGTCGCGGCGCGCCACCAATCCGTCCCTTTCCAGCTCGCGCAGTTGCTGGGCCAGTGTGCGATGCGTGATCGGCCCCAGGCTGCGCTGCAACTCATTGAACCGGCGTTCGCCCTGCATCAGATAATAGATGACCATCAGCTTCCAGCGCCCGGCCAGAATCTGCATCAGCGCATCGGTGGGGCAGCCCGGTAATTTCGCCATCGCAGTATCCTTTTTGACCGTACTTGCACAACAGAACCATAGGATTACCTATGGTCCATCGCAACCATCGGGCCATCATCCGGCCCGCGGAGGACACCATGAAAACCATCAAGAAAATCAAATCCGCTCCCGGCGGCCACTGGGTCGGCGACGGCTTCCCGGTGCGCTCCCTGTTTTCCTATCAGGGTGACACGGCCGAGATCAGCCCCTTCCTGATGTTCGACTTTGCCGGGCCATACCACTTCGACCCCGCCGCCAGCCCGCGCGGGGTCGGGGCCCATCCGCACAAGGGCTTCGAGACCGTCAGCATCGTCTTTGACGGCGAGGTGTCACACCGCGACAGCGCGGGCCATGGCGGCACCATCGGCCCCGGCGACGTGCAGTGGATGACCGCTGGCCAAGGCATCGTCCATCAGGAGTTTCACTCCGAAGCCTTCACCCGCAGCGGCGGCAGCTTCCACATGGCCCAGCTCTGGGTCAACCTGAAGGCGTCGGACAAATCCGCACCCCCCGGCTATCAGGCCCTCACCGCCGCCGCCATTCCCGTGGTGAACCTGCCCCATGGCGCGGGCACGGTCCGGCTCATCGCGGGCGATTTCGACGGCCAGAAGGGCGCGGCCAGAACCTTCACCCCCATGAAGGTCTGGGACGTCACCCTGGCCCCCGGCGGCGAAGCCACCCTGACCACGCCCGCCGCCCACAACACCCTGCTCGTGCCCATGACGGGCACGGCCACGGTCAACGGCTGCGAAAGGCTGGCGGAAGCCGATCTTGCCCTCTTCAACCACGATGGCGACAGTTTTACCCTGGCCAGTGCGGAGGGTGCGCGCCTGCTGCTGATGTCGGGCGAGCCCATCGCTGAACCGGTCGTGGGCTATGGTCCCTTCGTCATGAACAGTCAGGCGGAAATCCGCCAGGCCATCACGGACTATAACGCCGGCCGCTTCGGCGAGATCGCCGGCTAGAACAACCTGACTTTTGCCGAAATCGGCAAAAATCAGAAAAATTGCTCGCCACCGAGGAGTCAGAGCGGACGCTTTGATGCAATCAAAGTGCATTCCGCTCTGGCCCGCGTAATCTTACAGCCAATGCTTGCAAATCAGGGCTTTTTGCGCAAATATCCCCCGATACCCGGTTCCTTGTGCGGTTTGAGCCAAGGCCGGGTGTCGTTTTTTCCCGTATGCGTGACCGCCACCGGCCATGAGAGGTCGCCGGGGTGAGAGCGCCTGACAGACTGGATTGCGCCATGGAAAAAGTGCCGATGACGGCGGAAGGTTATGCCGCCCTGATTGACGAGATGAAGCACCTGAAATCGGTCGAGCGTCCGCGCATCATCAGCGCCATCGAGGAGGCACGCTCTCATGGCGACCTGTCGGAGAATGCCGAATATCACGCCGCCAAGGAGGCCCAGGGCTGGAACGAGGCGCGCGTGGCCGAACTGGAAGACAAGATCAGCCGCGCCGATGTCATCGATCTGACCAAGCTGTCGGGCGAGACGGTGAAGTTCGGGGCGCGCGTCACCCTCATCGACGAGGATACCGAGGACGAAGTGGTCTATCAGATCGTCGGCGATTTCGAGGCCGACGTGAAGAAGGGCCGCATCTCCATTTCCTCGCCCATCGCCCGCGCCATCATCGGCAAGAAGAAGGGCGACAGCGTGGAGGTCAACACCCCCGGCGGCGGCAAGTCCTATGAGATCGTCAAGGTGGCGTGGAAGTAACCGCCAGCGCAACGGGCGGTCAGTTGGAATCAACTGCCGCCGATAAGTTGCTCGAAAATCAATATGTTGGCGCAACTTTTCTCTCTCAAATCGTTCCGATTTGATCGTCCGTTGCACCAGCGCCAGTGCGTGTGCCCAGGGCGGCTTGTGCCGCCCTTCATTTTACAGCTTTTTTTTTACAGCCTGGACAGAAACCCGGCAAAGCGCATCAGCCCCTCGGGCCACGGCCCATGGCCCGAGGCCACATTGATGTGGCCCTGATCGCCGGCTTCCGAAAATTCCGCCCCAAGCGCCGCCGCCATGGCGCGTTGCTCGTCCATGGTGGCGAAGGGATCGCTGCTACTGGCCACCACCACCGCCGGAAAGGGCAGCCGCACCGCCGCACCGGCAAAGGCAGGGTCAATGGCGTCAATCTCCCTGATCCTGGCCGGCGCGGGCACGGAAACCAGAAAGGCCCCCTTCACCCGCTCCAGCACGCCCGCCGCGCGCAGGGCGGCAACGCCGTGGATCACCAGCCAGCAGCCCAGCGAATGCGCCACCAGCACCACCGGCCGGTCGGCGCCCTTCACGGCGGCCACCAGCCGCGCCAGCCAGTCTGCCAGCACGGGGCGGCTCCAGTCAGCCTGGTCGATGATCCGCGCCGTCGCCAGCCTCTCCGCCATGCGCCGCTGCCAGTGGCCGGTGCCGGAACCGTCAATGCCGGGAAGCAGGAGAATATCGGTGTCCGATGATTTCATCGCTCAGGCCCTGAGGCTTACCATGTGGCGCGCGCCGAACAGAAGAAGCCCCGCCACCAGCCCCCAGAAGGCCGAGCCCACGCCAAACAGGCTGAGGCCCGAGGCCGTGACCAGAAAGGTGACCAGCGCGCTTTCGATGTCGCGCGCCTCGCGCATCATGGCCGTCACCGACCCCATAAGTGGCCCGAATAGCGCCAGCCCGGCAATGGCCGTGATCAGGGCCGCAGGCAGGGCCGCCAGAATGCCCACCAGGCTCGCCGCCCCCAGACCAACCAGACCATAGAGCACCAGATAGGGCCAGGCCATTTTCCAGCGCTGGGCCGGATCGGGGTGCGTCTCCGGTCCCGTCACCAGCGAAGCGGTGATGGCGGCGAGGTTGACGGCGTGGCTGCCGCTGGGTGCCATGACAGCGGAGGCCAGGCCCGTCACCAGCAGGCTTTCCTTGACCGGCGGATTATAGCCCGCCGCCCGCAGCACGGCGAAGCCCGGCAGGTTCTGCGAGGCCATGGTGACGAGATAGAGCGGCACGCCAAGACCGATGATGGCGGTGGAGGTGAAAACCGGCATGTCGAAGGTCAATCCCGTGACCCCCAGCGCGCAGCAACCTGCGCCGAGAAGCCCGCCCAGCGCCGCCATGATCACCCCCAGCGCCACCACCACCGGCACGGCGAAGACCGGCACCAGCAGCCGCAGCGCGAAGAACACCACGATGAGCGGCAGCACATAAAGCGGCAGGGACTGTGCCGCCTGGGGCACGCCCAGCGTATAGCGCAGGAGCACGCCCGCCAGCATGGCGGACGCGATGGGCGCGGGAATACGGGCAATGGCCTTGGCCAGCGGCGTCACCAGTGCGGTGGCCGCCATCAATAGGCCCGCCACGACAAAGGCCCCGATGGCCTCGGGATAGGAAATGCCGCCGGCCGAGGTGGCGATGAGGGCCGCCCCCGGCGTCGACCAGGCGGTGATGATGGGCATCCGGTGCCGCCACGACAGCCAGAAGGTGGTGAGCGCCATGCCGAAGCACAGGGCCGCCGCCCAGCTTGCCTGTTGCGCCGGATTGGCCCCCACGGCCCGCGCCGCCTCCATGATGAGCAGGATGGTGGAGGCAAAGCCCACCACCACGGCGGTGGCCGCCGAGGAGATGATGCCAAACCAGCCGCCCGGCTTTTCTGCCGCCGTATCGCTCATGTGAGGGGCACGCCCGGCTCGTCCTTGGCCACGCGCAGGATGAGCGAGGTCTTGACGCTCACCACATTGGGCGCGGTGGACAGGGCCCCCATGACGAAATTCTGCACGTCGGCGAGGTCGCGCGCCATGCATTTCAGGATGTAGTCGGCCTCGCCGGAGACGGCGTAACACTCACGCACGATGGGCCAGCTCTTGGCCCGGCGCTCAAACTCCTGCAACTCACCTTCGCCCTGGGTGCGCAAACCCACCATGGCGATGAACTGCACCTCGTAGCCCAGCTTGGCGGCATCCAGCAGCGCGCGATAACCGGCAATGATGCCCGCCTGCTCCAGCGCCTGCACCCGCCGCAGGGTGGGCGGCGGCGACAGGCCGATGCGCGCCGCCAGAGCAACGTTGCTCAGGCTGCCGTCGCGCTGCAGTTCGTTGAGGATTTTCCAATCCGTGGTATCGAGGGCGAGAGCCTTGACCATGGCACACCATACGCAACTTTATTGCGCGCAACAATATTTCTCCTGCAATTATGCCCATGCGTTAAATTGTGCTGTGCACAAAGAATTGTGTGGGTATTGGAGACATCCCACATAAGCTATGCTGTTTTCACATAGCTCAGGAGTCGTTCATGTCCGCCCGCCACGCCCGTGTTCTGGTTTTGGGGTCCGGTCCCGCCGGCTACACCGCCGCCATCTATGCCGCCCGCGCCATGCTGGAGCCGCTGGTCATTCAGGGCATGCAGCCGGGCGGCCAGCTCACCATCACCACAGATGTGGAAAACTACCCCGGCTTCGCCAAGGGCATCATGGGGCCGGAACTGATGGAGCAGATGAAGGGCCAGGCCGAGCACTGCGGTGCGGAGATCGTCTCCGACACCATCACCAGGGTCGATCTCAAGGCGCGTCCGATCACGCTGACCGGCGACTCCGGCGCCACCTACACCTGCGATGCGCTCATCATCGCCACCGGCGCCCAGGCGCGCTGGCTTGGCCTGCCCTCGGAAACCGTCTTTCAGGGCTTTGGCGTGTCGGCCTGCGCCACCTGCGATGGTTTCTTCTATCGCGGCAAGAAGGTCATGGTGGTGGGCGGCGGCAACTCGGCGGTGGAGGAAGCCCTCTTTCTCACCAACTTCGCCAGCGAGGTCATCGTGGTCCATCGCCGCGACTCTTTCCGGGCTGAGAAGATCATGCAGAACCGGCTCTTCGCCCATCCCAAGGTCAAGGTCATCTGGGATGCAACGCTTGAGGAAGTGATCGGCACCGCCAATCCCAAGAGCGTCACCGCCGGCCGCATCCGCAATGTCAAGACCGGCGCGGTCAGCGACATTCCCGTCGATGGCATCTTCATCGCCATCGGCCACAAGCCCGCGACCGAATTGTTTGAAGGGCAACTGCCCTTCAAGCAGGGCGGCTATCTCATCACCGAGCCATTCTCCACCTATACGGGCTTTCCCGGCGTCTATGCCGCGGGCGATGTCACCGACGACATCTATCGCCAGGCGGTGACCGCCGCCGGCATGGGCTGCATGGCGGCGCTTGAGGCCGAACGCTGGCTGCACGCCAGCGACCATGCTGCCAAGGCGGCGGAGTAATCACATGGACTGGGACAAACTCAGGATCTTTCACGCCGTGGCCGACGCGGGTTCCTTCACCCATGCAGGCCATGAACTGGCCCTCTCGCAATCGGCGGTGAGCCGCCAGATCAGCGCCCTTGAGTCCGACCTCAATGTGCCGCTGTTTCACCGCCATGCGCGCGGCCTCATCCTCACCGAACAGGGCGAGGTGCTCTACCGCACGGCGCATGATGTCTTCGCCAAACTCGCCGCCGCCAAGACGCGCCTGATGGATTCGCGTGAGAAGCCTTCAGGCGAATTGCGCATCACCACCACGGTGGGCCTGGGCTCCGTCTGGCTCACGCCGCGCATCAAGGAATTCGTCGAGCTTTACCCCGACATCTCGGTCACCCTGATGCTGGAGGACCGCGAGCTTGACCTCGCCATGCGCGAGGCCGATGTCGCCATCCGCCTGCGCCGTCCCACCCAGCCGGAACTCATCCAGCGCAAGCTCTTCACCGTGCATCACCACATCTATGCCTCGGTGGACTATGTGAAGCGCCACGGCATTCCTAAATCCATCGAAGATCTCGACAATCACAAGATCATCACCTTCGGTCAGGCACCGGGCTATCTCACCACGCTCAACTGGCTGGAAACGGCAGGCCGCGACGAGGATAATCCGCGCCCGGTGGCGCTGCGCGTCAACAATGCCTATGGCCTGCGCCGCGCCGTGCAGGCGGGTGTGGGCATCGGCTCGCTGGCGGATTACATCGTCACCGATGAGTTGAAACTGGTGCAGATCGACCTGCCGCTGGAAGCGCCGCAGTTCGACACCTATTTCGTCTACCCCGAAGAACTGAAGGACACGAAGCGCGTCACCGTCTTCCGCGACTTCATCGTCTCCAAGGCCAAGGAGTGGAGTTTCTAGAGCAACCGGCGGTCAGTTGGAATCAACTGCCGCCGATAAGTTGCTCGAAAATCAATATGTTGGCGCAACTTTTCTTTCTCAAATCGTTCCGATTTGATCGTCCGTTGCGCTAGAGCGGAATGCGCCTTGATTGCGTCGAGGCCAACGTCAACCCCGCATACGCTTCGGCCACAATACGATGACCAGCCCCGCCAGGATCAGCCCCATGCCGGCAAAGCGCAGGGGCGGAAAGCGCTCGCCCAGCACCAGCGCTGCCGACAATGTGCCGAAGACCGGCACCAGCACCGAGAAGGGAGCCACCCGCGAGGCCGGATAATGGCCCATGAGGTAGCCCCAGGCGCCATAGCCCACCAGCGTGGACATGACCGCGATGTAAAGCAGTGCCGCCAGCCCCAGCCCGCTCATGTGGGTGAGCGCCTGCCAGTCCGCCTGCCAGCCCTCCACCATGAGCGACAGGACCAGCAGCGGCAGCGGCGGCACCAGGCTGAGCCAGCCCATGAGCGCCAGGGGATCGCTGCGCGGCGCCCCCCGCAGCGCCACATTGCCAATGCCCCAGGCCATGGCCGCCAGCATGATGAAGGCAAAGCCGAGCCCGGTGACCCCCGCCGAGCCCACGGTGAGCGCAATGAGACCCAATCCCCCCGCCGCCACGGCCCCGCCCATGAGCAGCTTGCGATCCGGTCTTTCCCCCAGATAGAGCATGGCGAACAGCACGGTGAACAGCGCCTGCGATTGCAACACCAGCGAGGCCAGCCCCGCCGGCATCCCCAGTTTCATGCCCGTGAACAGAAAGGCGAACTGGGCCGCAAACAGGCTGAGCCCCACGATGATGAGCCGCCCCCAGGAAAGGCCGGGCCGGGGCAGGAACAGCGCCGGCAGCGCCGTGATGAAAAACCGCAAGGACGCCAGCAGGATGGGCGGCATTTCCGCCACGCCCACATGCACCGCCACGAAGTTGAAACCCCACACGGCGGCAATCATGATGGCCAGCGCGATATGGCGCGGCGGCAGGGGTCTGTCAGACATGCTCTCTCCCAAAGCGGCACCATAGCGCCTGAGCCCCGGCCCCACAGGCCCGCTTGGCCCGAATATCCCCAGTCCACAGCCCGCCCATTGGCCTATTTCGCACCTGCGAAGGGCGGGCTAAAACCGCCCAATAGTTGGAGGTTACCCATGAGCTTCAAGACCGTGCGCGAGGCGCCCGACCGCCTCAACCGTTCCGAACTGGCCGTTCCCGGCTCGCAGACCAAGCTGTTTGAAAAGGCCGCGCGGTCCGCCGCCGACGCCATCTTCCTTGATCTCGAAGATGCCGTGGCCCCCGCCGACAAGCCGCAGGCCCGCAAGAACATCGTGCAGGCGCTGGGCGACATCGACTGGGGCACGAAGCTCATGTCGGTGCGCATCAACGCGCCCGATACCCATTTCATGTATCGCGATGTGGTCGACCTGCTGGAAAATTGCTCCGAGCGCCTTGACGTCATCATGATCCCCAAGGTCGGCACCGCCGAGGATGTCTATGCGCTCGACATGCTGGTGACGCAGATTGAAAACGCCATGGGCCGCAAGAAGCGCATCGGCTTTGAACTGATCATCGAAACCGCGCTGGGCATGCAGAACATCAGCGCCATTGCCGCCGCCTCGCCGCGCAATGAATCGCTCCACTTCGGGGTGGCCGACTATGCCGCCTCCACCCGCGCCCGCACCACCTCCATCGGCGGAGCCAACCCCAACTACGCCATCCTGACCGACGCCGACGAGGCCGGAACCCGCGCCAGCCACTGGGGCGACATGTGGCACTATGCGTTGTCGCGCTTCGTCGTCGCCGCCCGCGCCAATGGCCTGCGCGCCATTGACGGGCCCTATGGCAATTATTCCGACGGCGAGGGCTACAAGGCCGCGGCCCGCCGCGCCGCCGTCTTAGGCTGTGAGGGCAAATGGGCCATCCATCCCTCGCAGATCGCGCTCGGCAACGAGGTCTTCTCGCCCTCCGAGGCCGATGTCGCCCAGGCTCGCCGCATCATCGCCGCCATGGCCGATGCCGAAGCCAAGGGCCATGGTGCCGTCTCGCTCGATGGCCGGTTGATCGACTATGCCTCCATCCGCCAGGCCCAGGTTCTGGTGAAGAAGGCCGAGCAGATCGCCGCGATGTAATCGTCCGGACACGGATGAATGACGGCCTCGCCTGCCTGGGCGGGGCCGTTTCCTGTCAGTGCTTCAGCATGGGCCACAGCGACAGCACCAGCGCCAGACCGAGGCCCCGGTTGATCCAGCGGTAATAGCGCGGGTCGGCGAGAATATGTCTGAGCCCCGTGCCGAACAGCGTCCAGAGAATGGACGTGAAGATGCTGTTCAGGAAAAACACCGCCACGATGATGGCCACGCCCGCGGCATAGCGCGTGGCCACCGTATAGGTCGCCAGCGCCGTGATGCCCATGAACCAGGCCTTGATGTTGACCCACTGGAACAGCACCGCCTGCACGAAGGTCATGGGCGCGCCGGCGGCGATCTCCCCCTCCTCCACCCGGGCTGCCGTGGCCACCTTCCACGCCAGGAACAGAAGATACGTCCCGCCCGCAACCTTGAGCACCGTATGCGCCGCCGGATAGGCCGTGAACAATTGCCCAAGACCAAGCCCCAGCAGCAGCGTCATCAGGGTGAAGCCCCCGATCACCCCCGCCATGTGCGGCAGGGTGCGGCGGAAGCCATAGTTCACCCCCGACGCCATGAGCATCATGTTGTTCGGCCCCGGCGTCAGTCCCGCCGTAAGGGTGAAGGCAATGAAGGCCAGAAAGGTGTCGAAACTCATGGCCAGGACTTAGGCGGAAGGAAGCCCGCCCGCATAGGTCCACTTAGCGGAATAAGACCTCGTCCGGCAGGTGAAGCCCGGCATAGAGCGGTGCCACCGCTTCGGCATAACCGTTGTAGAGCCGCGTCGGGTAATAGTCTTCCGTGCCCAACTGCCGCTCCTCGGCCTGGCTCCAGCGCGGATGATCCACCTTGGGATTGATATTGGCCCAGAAGCCGTATTCATCGCCCTGCAACTCCTCCCAGAAGCTCGTGGGCTTCTCGGCGAGGAAGGTGATGCGGTCGATGCTCTTGGCCGACTTGAAGCCGTATTTCCACGGCACCACCAGGCGCAAGGGCGCGCCCATGACATTGGCCAGATCATCGCGGCCATAGGCCCCGGTGGCGATGAAGGTGAGGCCATGCAGCGCCTCGGCGATGGTCAGGCCCTCGCTATAGGGCCAGGGCATGGAGGAAAACCAGCTTGGCTTCTGGCGCGGCGCCCAGGCGGGATTGTGGAAGGTGGTGAACTTCACGTATCTGGCGTTTGCCTTCGGCCTCGCCAGCTTGGCCAGATGATGAAAGGCAAAGCCGCGCCACGGCACCACCAGCGCCCAGGTCTCCACGCAGCGGTGGCGGTAGAGCCGGTCCTCGATGGGCAGCTTCTTCACCAGATCGTCCAGCCCCAGGCTGAGCGGCTGTTCCACCTCGCCATCCACCGTGACGGTCCAGGGCCTGGTCACCAGCCGCTGGGCCGCACGGCCCGGCTTCTTGCTGGTGCTGAACTCGACGAAATTGTTGACGCTGATGGCGATGTCTTCCGGGGTGGCCACCGGCTCGTCGCTGGCGGCGCGCAGCCGCCGGGGAAAGGCCAAAACCGCCGCCAGCGCGCCCGCCCCCGTGAGCACCTGCCGCCGCGACAGCCAGACCTGCTCCGGCGTGGCGAGATGCTCCGGCAGATGCCAGAAGGGGCGGCGAATGAGGGCGGGCCGGGGCGGAACCATGGCACCCAGGCTAAGGCTTTCCGGGCGCGCCGCAATGGGGGGCCGCGTCAACAAAAAGCGAGGCCCCGGCTTAACCCCGGGGCCCCGTCGTCGCCATCCCGAGCAACCGGGAGATCAGTTCTTTTCGAGGTCAGCCTTTCTTGCCGCGATGACCTGATCGGCACTGCGGCCCGTCAGTTCCGCCAGATGGTCGTGCTGGAAGGTGAAGGTGCCGACGCCCGAGGTGGCCGAGCGCAGTTCCACGATCAGCGAGCCGATCTCGGACTCCGGCAGCAGGCCCTTCACCGTTTCCCAGCCCGGCCAGCCGGGGCGGCCATCAAAGCCGAGCAACTGGCCGCGGTGGCCGGTGACGATCTGGTTGACGCGCGGCGTGGCCTCGGCAGGCACATGCACGTCCACCGCCACGATCGGTTCCAGCAACACCGACGAGCAGTTCACGAAGCCATCGTTCATGGCGATGCGCGCCGCCTGCTTGAAGGCCATTTCCGAGGAGTCGACATCATGATAGCTGCCGTCCGACAGGTTGACCTTGAAGTCCACCACCTCGAAGCCGAGCGGCCCCTGCCCCAGCCATTCGCGGATGCCGTTCTCCACCGCCGGGATATATTGCTTGGGCACCACGCCGCCGGTGATCGTGTCCGAGAACACGAAGCCCGAGCCGCGCGCCAGCGGTTCGATCTCCACCACGATGTCGCCATACTGGCCATGGCCGCCGGACTGCTTCTTGTGCCGCCCGCGGATTTGCGTCGCCTTGCGGATGGTTTCCTTGTAGCCGATGCGGCGCGGCCGCGACTGGGCGTGCACGCCGTATTTGCCTTCGAGCTTCTCCATGGCGACGCGCAGGTGCATGTCGCCCTGGCCCCACAGCACCATCTCGCGCGTGCCCGGATTGTGCTCCAGCGACAGCGAGGGATCCTCCTCCATCAGCTTGTGCACGGCGGTGGTCAGCTTCACCTCGTCCTTGCGGTCGGTCACCGAAATGGCCAGGCCATAGACCGGCGGCGGCGGCGCGGCGTCAATAAGCTGCGCCGTCGACCCCTTGGTGGTGGAAATGGTTTCGCCGGTCGCCATGTTGTCGAGGCGGCCCAGCGCCACCGTGTCACCGGCGGCGGCGCCGGCGATCTTGCGCGGCGTCTGGCCCAGCATGGCGAAGACTCCGGCGGTGCGCGCCTCCTGACCGTTCTTGCCGTAGAACACCGCGCCATCGGCCACGTCTCCTTGCAGGATGCGGGCGAGCGACAGCTTGCCGCCGTGCGCCGTGTGCAGGCTCTTGAGGATGAGGGCCGTGGTGCCCGCGCTCTTGAGGCCAAGCCGCTCCGCCAGCACCGCCACATTGGGCGCTTCGTGGCGGATGGCCTTCAGCAGGCGGCCGATGCCATTGCCATGCGCCGCCGACCCGAAGAACACCGGGGTGATCTGGCCGTCCGACATTTCCTTGGCCAGGTCCTGAAACACCTTGTCCTTGGGCGGCTCGATGTCGCCCAGCAATTGCTCCATCAATTCGTCATCGTGGTCGGCCAGCCGCTCCATCATCGAGAAGCGCTCGGTCTTTTCGCCCGCCGTCATGTCGGCGGGAATCTCCACCACCTGGCTGTCGGCGTGTTCGCGGTAAACGAAGGCCCGCTCCAGCGCCAGATCTATGTAGCCCGAGATGATGCCATTGTTCCAGATCGGCAACTGCCGCAGGACCAGCGGCGTCGAGGAAGCGGGCTGGAGATAGGTCAGCACGTCGTGCGGCGACACCGTGGTCTTGTCGATCTTGTTGATGAAGATGAAGCGCGGCATGCCGATTTCATCGAGCTGCTTGAGGATGAGTTGCAGCGCCGGAACCTTCTTTTCGTCAGCCTCGCACACCACCAGGGCAGCGTCGCAACCCAGCAATGCGGCGCGCGCTTCCTCGGCGAATTCCACCGAGCCGGGGCAGTCGATGAAGGTGAATTTCTCGCCCATGAAGTCGGTCGTGGCGGCGTTGAGTTCAACGCTCATGCCATGGGCCTTGGCTTCCGGGCTGGCGTCACCGATCATGGACTTGTCGGCGGCGGTGCCCTGTCGGGGAATGGTGCCACTCCGGTGCAGAATGGCTTCCAGCAGCGTCGTTTTGCCGGAAAGATAGGGGCCCACGATGGCGATACACCGTGACCCCGTGGCTCGTCTTGCCTGTGCGTTACCCATAACCCGCTCCTCCTGAGACTGAACTGAATGTGTCCCGGGATCGCCCTTGTGCGGGTTCTTGGGCCCGCGACGTGGGCCATACCGTTTGCCCCATGGTTGCGCCGTTTCGGCCATTTGGCAAGGGTCCTTTCCGGGCAGTCTGCCGCAGCTTTGCCCGGCGTGTTTTGCTTGACAGGTGGATTTTCCGGGCCTCGCCGTCAGCGCTGCTTTCCGCCTATGATGACCGCCATGGCAAGCCTTCAGGCCCAGATCTTCGACATGCTCCAGCACAGCCAGTATTGGCCAGTGGCGAAGCTGCGCGCCTATCAGGAAAGCCAGTTGGCGCAGCTCATCGCCCATGCCCGGAAAGAAGTGCCCTTCTACGAAGGTCGGCTGGATATCCTGTTTGACCACAGCGGCGCGATCGACTGGTCACGCTGGCCTGAGGTTCCGGTTTTGACCCGTGCCGAATTGCGCGACCATGGCAAGGAAATCTGTGCCCGCCGCCTGCCGCAAGGTCACGGCGTGGTGCGCGACGCCGCCACCTCCGGCTCCACCGGCGTGCCGGTGTGCCTGCGCCAGAATGACCTTTACAAGCAATCAACCCTGACCGCGGGCAGCCGCTTCGCCCAATGGGCCGGGGTGTTGCCCGATATGACCTTCGCCAGCCTGGCACCACATTTTCCCGATCACCTGCCGCCCGATGTCAACGTGCACACCCTGCCGATCCGCGACCCGGCCATCAGGGGCAGCGGCCGCCGCCTTCTCCTGCGTCGCACCCTGCCTGCGCCTGCCCTGCTCGATGTGATCGCGGCGGAAGGTGTTCAGGCCCTGGGCGGCAATGTCGTCCTGCTGGAGATCCTTGCCCGCGTGAACCTGAAGCGTGCCCGGCCCCTGCGCTTCAGCGCTGTCATGTTCTTCGGTGTCGAGGTCGATCCCGCCCAACGCCGCATCATCGGCGAAAGTTTCGGCGCGCGCTGCACCGATACCTACAGCAGCGAGGAGACGGGCCGCATCGCCGGGCAATGCGAGCATGGCAGCTACCACATCAATGCCGAACAGATGCTGGTGGAAATCGTCGGCAAGGATAACCGCCCGGTTCAGCCCGGACAGGAAGGCCGGGTTCTGGTCACCCCCTTCCTGCTCACGTCACAGCCGCTGATCCGCTATGAGATCGGCGACCTCGCCGTGGCGGGGAACGCCTGTTCCTGTGGCCGCACCCTGCCAACCATCGACCGTCTCACCGGGCGGCAGTTTCCCCTGTTTCTGGGGCCGGACGGCACCAGGATTCCACCGCTCTTCGATCATGAGGCCATCGTCGCCACGCTGGACTGCAAGGCCTACCAGATCGCCCAGACCACGCCCCTGGCGCTGGAGTTGCGCTACATCCCCGATGGTGAAGTCTCCAAGGCCGCCTTTGACCACCTTCGCACCCTGATCCGTGCCGTCATGCCTGCGGGAACATCAGTGGTTTTCAGGGAGGTGGACAGTCTGCCCGACCCCACGGGGCGCAAAATTCAGCGCCTGGTGCGCGAGTTCCAGATCCCGTGACAAAAAAAGGGGGCCAAAGGCCCCCTTAAAACAACCCGACTTTTGCGGCACTCAACCAAAACAAGAGCGCCGCGGCGTCAGTCAATGATCTCTTCACCGCAATAGCCATTTTCCGGGGCCGGCACGCAGACCTCCTCCGAATCCGACACCAGGTTGGCACCGCCCGCACCCGCGCCAAAGATATCGAGCACACGGTTGCGCGGGTCATCCTCGCGGTGGCGGCGGATCAGGCTCTTGTCCTCGCCGCCGAAGTAGAGCGACACGCCCGCCGTGATGGCCGTGAAGTGATCCTCGCCGAAGCGCGCATCGGCCTTGAAGGACAAGGGCAGGCCGGTTTCCGACATCAGCCATTCCGCCCCCACATGGGCCGACTCGAACCCGGCAATGCTGCTGGCCCCGACCGCCAGACGCAGGTTGTCGGTGGCATAGAAGGCGATATCGCCCATGACAAAGGCCTTGTCCTTGGACGGCCCGCCATCGGGATCGAAGTTCATGTAGCCGCCGGCCAGTTCGACGGACATGCTGTTGAGATAGAGTTCAGCTTCCGGACCGACCCAGAAGGCGTCGGCAGCGCCCATGTCGCCATATCCGGCGATGACACCCAGCAAATAGGAAGCGGGATCGCGGGTGAAGACATGAAGGTTGCCGCCCACGCCGGTTTCGTCGAAGACATTGACGAGCCCGAGGTCGGCCTGAACGCCGATCAAGTCTCCCAGCGGCAGGCGGAGGCTTGCGCCGCCCCGGGACAAGGGATCGTCATCGAGGGCGCGCAGGTCCGCCCAGCCCGCGCCGAGTTCGAGCTTGCCATTGACCGACGAGACCGCCGGAAGCCGCGTCGGCCCCAGGTCAGCAGCCTGCGCCGCCACGGCCAGAGCGCTGGCCGAAACCGCCATTGAAAGCGCAAGCACTGCGAAATGTTTGCTCGATGTCATGATGCAACCCTGCCAATAGCACCGCGTCTGCTGCGCGGTTACGATGGCCCCCGTGAGTCCCGATCATAGGCAAACGGTGCCGGGGGAAAAGCGAAAAATGGCCCGCGTCAACTTCCCTGTGTCACTGCGGCAGGAAAGCCACAATTGCGCCCTTTGGAATTCAATCTATCCGAGCATTTCTCAGGCAAGAGGCGCTCCGCGATACAACTTCAGCGCTTCTTCCCAGAAAAGAGAAACGCGCGGGACGAGACTCCCGCGCGTTTCTTCACAGAACAGTGAATACTGGATAATCAGTGCCTGATCGGAATGAGATGCAGGCTGGTAACGCCGGCGGCCACGTTGAGGCCGTTCTGCGCCTGCAACGACACCGGTTGCAGGTTGATACCGTGGCGGAAACCGCCGATGAGCACATTGGCGCCCAGGCCGCCACCGACGGTGGCTTCCGCGCCAGCACCCTGATAGGTGCCCTTCAGCGCACCGCGATCCACCCTGCCCGGGGCAAAGACCACCCAGCCGAGAACGGTCTGGCCGGTCACGCCGATGTCAACGCCCAGCTTGCCGATGGAGCCGACATAGTGCTCCTTGCGGCCGGTGTGGGCCGACTTGAAGGTGCAGCGCACGTCCTTGGATGAGCCGATGATGAAGCCCGCGCCGCCGTCCACGCGGCAGGTGAGGAGGCCGATCTTGACGCCAGGCTTGGCTTCGGCCACCGGGGCCAGCGCCAGCAGGGAAACCAGGGCGCCAAAAATGATCTTCTTCATGGATAACTCTCCTTGTTAACCCGCCCTGTCTCGGCGGCGAATGTGACGGCATTTGGGCCGAAATTCATGACAATTTGGCCATGTGGATCGAGCCACAGGCAATTGCACCCTCGCTTGCCGCGGGCTGCAACTGCACAATGACCTTGCGGTAAAAAAGTTCCGAACGATTACGTCAGATTGCCACAGAAGCGCTGGATTCGCTGGCAGGCATCCTCCAGCACGTCGGTCGCCGTGGCATAGGAAATGCGGAAGCACGGCGACGTGCCGAAGGCCGCGCCATGCACCGCCGCCACACCCTCGGCCGCCAGAAGTTCAGTGACGAAATCCTCATCATTGCCGATGACGTTGCCGGACGGCGCCGTCTTGCCGATGGCCCCGGCGCAAGAGGGATAGACATAGAAGGCCCCCTCCGGCGTGGCGCAGGTGATTCCCCTGGCCTGGTTCAGCATGGCAACCACCAGGTCGCGGCGCTGCTTGAAGACCCGGTTGTTGGCGGCAATGAAATCCTGCGGTCCGTTCAGCGCCTCCACTGCCGCATATTGCGCAATGGAGCACGGGTTGGAGGTGGACTGCGACTGGAGCTTGGCCATGGCCTTGATCAGGTTCTCCGGCCCGGCCGCATAGCCGATGCGCCAGCCGGTCATGCAATAGGCCTTGGACACCCCGTTCATGGTCAGCGTGCGGTCATAGAGCTTGGGTTCCACCTGGGCGGGCGTGGTGAAGACGAAGTCGTCATAGACCAGGTGCTCATACATGTCGTCGGACAGCACCCAGACATGGGGATGACGCAGCAGCACATCGGTGATCGCCTTCAACTCGGCCCGCGCATAGGCGGCACCCGAAGGGTTGGAGGGAGAATTGAGGATGAGCCACTTGGTGCGCTTGGTGATGGCCTTCTCCAGGTCCGCCGCCTTCAGCTTGAAGGCGTTTTCGGCGCTGGACTGAACGATGACCGGCGTGCCCCCCGCCAGCATGACGATGTCGGGATAGCTCACCCAATAGGGGGCCGGAATGATGACCTCATCGCCCGGGTTGACGGTGGCGAGCAGCGCATTGAACAAAACCTGCTTGCCGCCCGTCCCCACCGACACCTGCGACGGCTTGTAGTCGAGACCGTTCTCGCGCTTGAACTTGGCCACGATGGCCGCCTTCAATTCGGGAATGCCGTCCACCGCGGTATATTTGGTCTTGCCCGACTGGATTGCCGCGATGGCCGCATCCTTGATGTTCTGCGGCGTGTCGAAATCCGGCTCACCGGCGGCCAGCCCGATGACATTCTTGCCCTCGGCCTTCAGTGCCAGCGCCTTGTTGGAAATGGCGATGGTGGCGGAAGGCTGGATGCGGCTGAGCGAGTCGGAAATGAAACCCATGGACAATCTCCTGAAGACCAAATTGCTCTAATGCCTGTAACGGTTTACCGCAAGCATCAATCCGCCGCATCGCCTGGGGCCAAATCCGTGGCACAATGGCGCCCGCGGGGGCCCTGACCCCGTTCTAATCCGTGGGTCATCATGACAGGTTCAAATTGGTTGATTGCGGGCGGCGGCATTGCCGGTCTTGCCGGCGCGCTTGCCCTTGCCACGCGCAACATTCCCTCCATCGTCATGGAGCAGGCTGAGGATTTTCTGGAGGTTGGGGCCGGATTGCAACTCGGCCCCAATGCGGTGGAAGCCCTGCAACAGATCGGGGCCTGGGACGCGGTGGCCCCCAAATGCGTCATCCCGCCGGAAATTCACATTCACGATGCCCTGGGCGGCGGCCTCCTGCAGCGCGTGGTGCTGGGGCAGGCCTTCGTGGACAAGTTCGGCGCGCCCTATCGCGTCATCCACCGCGCCGAATTGCAGCGCGGATTGCTGGAAGCCTGCCGCGCCAATCCGCTCATCACCCTGCAAAACGGCGCCAGCGTCTCCTCGGCGGTGCTGACCGGCGACACGGTGCAGACCGTGCTCAGCGACAACCGCCACGTCAAGACACCGGCCCTCATCGTGGCCGATGGCATCCGCTCCAGGCTGCGCAAGGAAATGTTCCCGGATTCGCAGGTGGAAGCCCCGCCCTACGTCATCTACCGGGCCCTGCCCGCGCTCCACGGCCTGCCCGCCACGGTCAACGCCGACTGTGTCAATCTCTGGCTCTATCCCGGCGGCCATGTGGTTCACTATCCCGTCGGGCATCCGCTCCACCTCAATCTGGTGGCGGTGACGCGCGGCGTTCTCGCCAGGTCCAGTTGGTCCACCCCGGCCAGCGGCGAGGAAGTATCCCATTACTTCTCACGCGCCTGTCCGGCCCTGAAGCAGATCGTCGCCCTGCCTGAAAAATGGCTGAAATGGCCCGCCGCCAATGTCGTCGGCCTGCCGCAATGGAATCTGGGCCGCACGCTGCTCATCGGCGATGCCGCCCATGGCACGGTTCCCTTCCTGGCCCAGGGCGCTGCCATGGCGCTGGAGGACGTGGCGGTGATGGCGCGCCACCTGGCGCACCACTCCGATCCAGCGGCAGCCTTTGCCGCCACCAGCGCCGAACGTCTGCCGCGCGTGGCGCGGCTGCAGCGCGAGTCGCTCAGGTCCGGGCGCATCTATCACATGCGCGGCGTGGTGCGGCATGCCCGCAACGCGGCCCTGCGCACCATGCCCGAGGCGAGCTTCCTGCATCGCCTGGCCTGGATCTATCAGGGCTATTGAAGCCAAGAAAAGCGGGCCTTGGACCCGCTTTTCACAGGATTGGTATTATCTGCGGTTCGGGCTGGAGCGCCGCGTGCGCCCGAATTGGCCGTCGCCGTCCTGAAGCAGCAGGATCTGATTGAAATAGCACCGCTTGCGCGGGGCCACCGCGCGGGTCAAGGGCTGCGCGCTACCGCCGCCCACGCAGATCGCCGCCGACGAGCCGCAGCGACCACCGGCCTGCATCCACCAAGCCGGTTTTTCCCCCGATTTGCGAATGACGGCGTTGCAGCAGCTCAAAACCTGTCCTTCGTTGCTGCCCTTGCACTGCATCAGGCTGGAGGCCATGCCGGCCTGAGCCGAGGAGGCCAAACCAACGAGGGAAAGCGCGAAGAACCCGGAAAGCACGATGCTGGAAGTGGTGAGCCTGGACATTTTCCTCTCCTTGCGTTGCCCCGATCTCTTGCTTGATCGTGAGAACCCCATGAGACACCGCCACTGAGCCTGCGCTGAACGCGCCATTCATGCGCCGTTCATCCCCCGGGCCAGACACGGATTGTGTCCATTCGCCATCATAGGATGACTGGCCATAACGCATACACACGGTTGCGTGAGGCTCACCGGGCAGGCACCAGCCACTCCACTGCGCCACGACCCCAGTCGCCAAGGCCCAGCCGCCGTGCCAATGCCGGAACCAGCCGACGCAATTCCTCGTCGATCTGCCACGGCGGATTGACGATGATGAGGCCCGATCCCGCCAGCCCGCCACCGTCGAAGGCCTCGCGCACCCGCAGTTCCACCTGCAGCATGGCGGGCAGGTTGAGCGCCCTGGCCCTGGCCACCAGCGTCTCGGCAAAGGTCAACCCCTTCACCGGATACCACAGCATGAAAACCCCGGTGGCAAAACGGCGGTGCCCCTCCGCCAGCATGGTGAAGGCCTGATCCGTCTCGTCCTTCTGTTCATAGGGCGGATCGATCAGCACCACGCCGCGCCGCTCCTTGAACGGCAGCAGCGACTTCACCGCCTGCGCCGCATCCAGAACGGACGTCTTCACGCGCCGGTCCGGCCCCACCTCGCGGCGCAGTGCTGCGGCATCCTCCGGATGCAATTCATTGACCAGAATACGGTCGCCCACGCGCAAGCCCTGCGCCGCCAGCACCGGCGAGCCTGGATAATAGCGCAATCCGCCGAAGGGATTCTCCGCCGCCAGCGCCGCGCGCCACGGCGCCAGCAGCGCCTCCACATCATCCGTGAACGGATCAGCCATCTTGCCGACACCGTCCTGCCATTCGCCGGTCTTGCCCGCCTCCACCCCCATGAGATCGTAGCGCCCCGTCCCGCCATGGGCATCGAGAAAGGCAAGGGGCTTGTCCTTCTTCTTCAGGTGCTGGAACACCAGCGCCAGCACCGCATGCTTCAGCACATCGGCATGGTTTCCGGCGTGATAGGCGTGGCGGTAATTCATGATCTCACGCCCGGGCCACCAGCGCCGCGCCCGCGCCGATGAGGGTGAAGCCCGCCACATGCTGCAATGTGACCGGCTGCTTCAGATAGAAGATGGAAAACACGATGAACACCGAGAAGGTCACCACCTCCTGAATGGTTTTCAACTCGGCGGGTGAATAGGCGGCATAGCCGATGCGGTTGGCGGGCACCGCCAGCCAATATTCAAAGAAGGCGATGCCCCAACTCGCCAGCACCGCCAGCCACAGGGGTTTGTCGGTGAATTTCAAATGGCCATACCAGGCGAAGGTCATGAACACATTCGACGCCAGCAGCAGTAAGATCGGCGTCACATAGGCGGAAGTCAGAAGGCGCATGGCAGGATCCTGTTTGTCGGCCTTGTGCCAGATTCCTGCCCCCATCGCCATTCACGGTCTAGGAAATCAAACATGTTCACCTTATATTCCGGCCATGGGTCACTCTCGCCAATCCGGCGGCTTCTCCGAAGCGCCACAAGCCCCCATCGAGGGCTATGAACTGCCGCTCGCCCCGCGCGCCGGTCTGGAAAGCCTGCGCCCGGAATTTCTGCCGCTCGCCTCCTTCACCCCCATCAAGCCGCCCAAGCCGGAGAAATCCGAAGGCGGCCGCCGCTTCAGGCTGGTGTCGGAGTTCGACGCCAAGGGTGACCAGCCGCGCGCCATCAGCGAGTTGGTGGCCGGGGCCAGGGGCAATGAGCGCGATCAGGTGCTCCTCGGCGTCACCGGCTCGGGCAAGACCTTCACCATGGCCAAGGTCATCGAGGCCACCCAGCGCCCCGCCCTCATCCTCGCGCCCAACAAGACCCTGGCCGCCCAGCTCTATGGCGAGTTCCAGAGCTTCTTCCCCGAGAATGCGGTGGAGTATTTCGTCTCCTACTACGACTACTACACGCCCGAGGCCTATGTGCCGCGCAGCGACACCTACATCGAGAAGGAAAGCTCCATCAACGAGCAGATCGACCGCATGCGCCACTCGGCCACGCGCGCCCTTCTGGAGCGCGATGACGTCATCGTCGTCGCCTCCGTCTCCTGCATCTATGGCATTGGTGACGTGGAAACCTATTCGGCCATGACCTTCGGCCTGAAGAAGGGCGCCCGCCTGCCGCAGCGTCAATTGCTCGCCGACCTCGTGGCGCTGCACTACCGCCGCAACGACCAGAACTTCGTGCGCGGCTCCTTCCGGGTGCGCGGCGACACCATCGAGGTCTTCCCCTCGCATTTCGAGGACCGCGCCTGGCGCATCTCGCTCTTCGGCGACGAGATCGAGAGCATCGCCGAATTCGATCCGCTGACCGGCCAGAAGACCGCCGAACTGGATCAGATCAAGATCTATTCCAACTCGCATTACGTGACGCCCAAGCCGACGCTGGAACAGGCGGTGCGCCGCATCAAGGACGACTTGCGCCAACGTCTGGCGGAGTTCAACGCCGCGGGCCGCATCCTCGAAGCCCAGCGTCTGGAACAGCGCTGCATGTTCGACATCGAGATGATGATGGCCACCGGAAGCTGCGCCGGCATCGAGAACTACTCGCGCTATCTGACCGGCCGTCAGCCGGGCGAACCGCCGCCCACCCTCTTTGAATACCTGCCCGACAACGCTCTGGTCTTCGTCGATGAAAGTCACGTCACCATTCCGCAGATCGGCGGCATGTTCCGCGGCGACTTCAACCGCAAGGCCACACTGGCGGAATTCGGTTTCCGCCTGCCCTCGTGCATCGACAACCGCCCGCTGCGCTTCGAGGAATGGGAGGCCATGCGCCCGCAGACCGTCTGCGTCTCGGCCACGCCCGGCGCATGGGAACTGAACCAGACCGGCGGCGTCTTCGCCGAACAGGTGATCCGCCCCACCGGCCTCATCGATCCGCCGGTCATCATCCGCCCGGTGAAGGATCAGGTCGATGACCTGGTGGCCGAATGCCGCGAACTGTCGGCCAGGGGCCACCGCGCCCTCGTCACCACGCTGACCAAGCGCATGGCCGAAGACCTGACCGAATACCTGCACGAACAGGGCATTCGCGTGCGCTACATGCACTCCGACATCGACACGCTGGAGCGCATCGAGATCATCCGCGACCTGCGCCTTGGCGCCTTCGACGTGCTGGTGGGCATCAACCTGCTGCGCGAGGGGCTGGACATTCCCGAATGCGCGCTGGTCGCCATTCTCGACGCCGACAAGGAAGGCTTCCTGCGCTCGGAAACGTCACTGATCCAGACCATTGGCCGCGCCGCGCGCAATGTCGATGGCCGGGTCATCATGTATGCCGACCAGATGACCGGCAGCATGGACCGCGCCATCGCCGAGACCAGCCGCCGCCGCGAAAAGCAGATGGCCTATAACGCGGAGAACGGCATCACGCCGCAATCGGTGAAGAAGAATATCACCGACATCATGAAGAGCGTTTACGAACAGGATCATGTGACGGCGGACGCCGGCCTGAGCGAGGACGGCGCGCCGCTGGTCGGGCATAATCTGGAGAAGGTTCTGGCCGACATGGAAAAGCGCATGCGCGAAGCCGCCGCCAATCTCGAATTCGAGGAGGCCGCGCGCCTGCGCGACGAGGTGAAGCGCCTCAAGGCCATGGAACTGGCGGTCATGGATGATCCCCTCGCCAGGGACCCCGGCAATCCCTCTTCCCGCGTCCGGGACGGCTCCCTCATCGAAGGCCCAACCGCCTCGTGGCCCAAGGCCAGCGGGCCGCGCCGCCGCCCCGGCTCCACCGGGGGCAAACCCGGCATGCCGACGAAGCGCAAGCGCTGATCGCTGCGCCAGCACCGGACCGCAACCGCCCATGGTGGTCGTTGACCGCCCTCAATCCCTCGGCCTCACATCAAAAAAACCCGTGCCGCCCTCGCAGGCCGCACGGGTCCGTTTTCGTCAACCTGTGGTCAGGTCACTGCGCCGGGGCGGCCGTGAAGCCGCACTGCTTCTGCTCCATGTCGATCTGCTTGGTGATGCGGATGGCGTTTTCGGCATAGGCTTCCGTCACCGTGCCCTGGTTGACCACCTTGTCCTTCAGCGGGCTCACGTCCTTGCACAGGTGGAACACATGCGGGTCGGCGGACTTCTTGGCCCCGCCCTCCGGCGCGATCCAGTAGACCACGTCCGAGCCGTTCGGATTGGCGGCGGTCTTGGTGGCGTCCACGATGGCGGTGGTGTCACGTGCGATGTCCTGCGCCTGGGCGGCCACCTCCGGCGAGCAGGCCGTGGTCGGCTGGCCCGACCGGATCTGGGCGGCGCAGGCGTTCATATCCTCCGTGTACTGCTCAATCGAGGCCGGGTTGAAATTGACGCCCATGATGGTGGCGATGACCGCCAGCACCGCGCCGATGCCGCCCGCCAGTTTCTTGTTCTGCGGGTCCATGTTCTTGTCCATGAAGATGAGGACCAGCAGCGGCAGGAAGGCGAGCACCGTCATGATCGCGCCAAGCTGGTTCTTGAAGAAGAAGCTGGCGGGATTGGCGCGTGTCGCCGGGTCATGTTTATAGGCGGCCTTCCACATCATGCTGCCGGCGATGGCGAAGATGGCAATGCCGACCAAAAGGCCGATGAGCAGCGGCATGTTGCCGCCCGCGGCGGCGTCAAATTTGTGATGCAGCAACTGGTAGATGGCATAGCCTTCGCCCGCCAGGGCCACGATCCAGGCCAGCCAGGCAAACATGCGCAGGCGGCTGGCCTTGTCCTTCTGGGCCTGGCTTGCTGCCCATGCTTTGGTGACATCCGCTCCGGCGGCCGGTTTTTCGTCGGACATAATCTCATCCTCTATTCAGGTCACGGGCCATGGCCCGGCCCCGATTTACACCAGTTCCGAAGTGTCGTCATCCGTGACGATGGGCGGCGCGAAGGCTAGCCGTTCAGGGCACGGAAACCTGCCCCGACCATCCCCCCTCAGCCGGGTCAGCTCAGATCATTCTGCACACTGATGATCTTCAGCGTGCGGTCGCGCCCCATCAGGTCCTTCCAGGTCATGACCTGACCCACCGACAGGCCGATGAGGGCGGCCCCCACCGGGGTCAGGATCGAAATGCACCCCCCGGCGATATTGGCATCTTCCGGATAGACCAGCCTCAGGGTAAGCCGCGAGCCCGCATCGGTCTGGAACTCCACCAGCGAATTCATGCGCACCACATTGTCGGGCACGGCGGGGGCGGAACACACCTGGGCGCGCTCCAGTTCGATCATGAGTTCGTCAGCCACTTCGGGGTTGCTGTCCACCGCCCGGCGGGCCAGGCGGTCGAGGCGTTCCACCTCGGTTTCGGCGATGACGATGGGCGGGCGCGAGGATTTCTGCGGCATGGGACTCTCCGGGAATTCAACCCGCCGGTGGCGGCACGGGGGCAGTTTTTGGGAAGTTATGAATGGCTGAGCGGCTGGTCCCGGATGCGCCGAAGCCGCTCCGGGACCCTACCTGTTGAAGGCGAGGGCCAGACGATGAATGGCGTCGGCGTGATGCCGCCCATGCGGCTGCGAAAAAGTTTGCATAAGCATCATATGGTGAGGGCGGGAAATCTTTTCAACCCGTCCCGGAGCCGGGAACCGCCGCCCTGCAGTGCGGTTATACCCTGCAGTGCCGTTATGGATAAGTTCAACCAGCACGGAGGAAGCCATGCCACGCGGCGATAAATCGGCCTACACGGACAAGCAGAAGCGCAAGGCCAGGCACATCACCGAAAGCTACATGGAGCGCGGCCTGACCCGAGACGAGGCTGAGGCGCGGGCCTGGGCCGGGGTGAATGGGGAAGAGGGGGGGGGAAAAAAGTCGGGCGGGGGCGGGGGAGGGCGGGCCGTCCCCTCGGCGCCCCGCCGCGCCGCCGCCCGCCAGCCAGACACCAGGACGGTGAAGACCGCCGTCAAAAAACCGGCCAGGAAAGGCCCCCGCACCACAGGCTGAGCGGCTCAGCGCGGTTTGGGACACAGGGATGGGGTTCCCGCTTCCGGCACGCCCTCGAAGCTGCACTTCCCTTCCGGCGGAATGCCGCACAGTGTGTTGATGTCGGGGATGGCCACACATGCCCCGCTGGCCTTCAGACGATAGCCCGACAGTCCCCCGCAATGGCACGGCAGGCTGGGGCCCGGCGCAACCGACGGCCTGGCTCTGCCGGTCTTGCGTGATGGCCGCTGCGGCGGATTGGGCAAGGCGGCGGGATCACGGACCCTGTAGGGCGTGATAATCCCGGGCGTGGTGGAGCCGGACGGCCTGGCCGTGCCCGAGCGCCTCACCCGTTTCTTCGTTGCGGGCGGCACCGGTGCCATCAGCCGCGCCCCACCACGATGGCAATGATAATCGCCGGTCTTGCGGTTATGGTGACAGCCGCTGGCGTCAAGCCCGCCGCCATGCGCCACAGCCTGCCCCGTCAGCACAACCAGCGCCGCCAGCATTCCTAGCCCAAGCCAGACCACATGCCGCATCTGCCATCCCCGGCCGCCCATGGCCCATCTTTCAACCCCGGCCCGGCGTCTGTCCATAGGGCATAACTCCACCACCGCCGCCCTTGCCCCCGCCGTCGATTCGCGCTTTCATCCCGCCCGCAATCCGGGGACCCGCCATGACCTTTGACCTGCGCGACATGACCAAATGGGACAAGCGGTTTTTCGCCGTCTGCGATCTCGTGGCCTCGTGGAGCGAGGACCAGAGCCGCAAGGTGGGCGCGGTCATCGTCGGTTCCGGCCAGGAAATCCGCTCCACCGGCTACAACGGCTTTCCGCGCGGTGTGAAGGCCGAGGATCCCGCCCGCCACAGCAAGGAAGGCGGCGAGAAATATCACTGGTTCGAACACGCCGAGCGCAACGCCATCTATAACGCCGCCCGCCATGGCACCGGTCTTCAGGGCTGCACCCTCTACGCCAATCTCTTTCCCTGTGCCGATTGCGTGCGCGCCATCATCCAGTCCGGCATCACCCACCTCAAGACCTATGAGATGCCGCCCTCGGACCAGACCTATGCCCGGAGCTTCATCGTCTCCATGGAAATGCTGCGTGAGGCAGGCATCGCAGTCTCGACCTATCGCCGCCCGGCCGCCTGAGGGGCAGCCAGATGGCCGCGCCCCTGCGTTAACCTTTGGCTAACGGCTGTGGCCCCACTGTGACCGAAAGTGATTTGCCGTGGGGGCCCTTCAAATGCTGCGTTTTGCCGTTCTCGTCATGCTGCTTGTGCCGCAGGCCGCCATTGCGGGCGATCTGTCGCCGATTTTCGGTTCGCAGGGCACGCCGCCCCTGCAACTGGCGCTGGACGCCACGCGCCAGCCGGTGACCGCGGTGGCTGTGGCTCCCGCGCCTGACGCCCGTCCCGTCGCCATCATTCACGTTCCCGCCGGCGGCGCCACGGCCGCCCGGTAATCCACAACCGCGGGTAAGTCGTCTCGCCCCTTTTCCTTAATCCCGCCACATGCTAGTGCGAGGTCAGGGACATTCGGGGGACATGCCCATGCATCATATTGTGAAATTGACCAAATTTGCCGTTGTGGCGCTGTCGGCGGCGAGCCTTGCGGCCTGCTCCAGCAGCGGCGGCATGTTTTCCAGCTCCAGGCCGTCCTATCAGGCCGAGCCGCGGGAGCCCGCCATGCGATCCGCCCCTTCGGGCATGAGCGCGAGCCAGATCAAGTCCATCCTCTCCGGCAAGAGCTGGCGCTGGCAGGGCCCCAATAACAGCGGCGTCACGCTCTATGCCTCGGACGGCACCTCGCTGGTGGAAGTCTCCGGCAAGGGCACCACCACCGGCAAGTGGCTGGTGAAGGATGGCCAGTTGTGCGAGAGCTTTGCCCCCGCGCCCTTCCTGCCGGGCGGCGTGGCCATGACCTGCCAGCCCTTCTCGGGGTCAAACAACATCTATCAGGTCGGTGCCGCCACCTTCACCCTGGCTTAACCACGGCCCTCTAGCCTCGCGCCACAGAACCGCCATGACCGCACCTTGGTTTTGCCAGGGGGCGGAACCATGATGCCGCAATTCCGTTAGCGTGATATGGAAACACCGATGTCGACTTTGTTTTCGCGGCGCCGCCTCATGCTGGGTGGCCTCGCCCTGTTGGCCACGGGCCATGCCGCCCGCGCCGGAGCCCATCCGCTCTACGGCGGTGCCGACCCCATGACCGACCCGTCGCAGATGGCACCCTGGCAGACGGATCCGTCCCTGCTGCCGCCCAAGGAATCCGAGACCGATTTTCCGGTGCCAGAGGTCAACCCGAGCATCATTCCCGCCGAATTCCGGCGCCAGATCGTGCCCAATAACAGCAGCTACAAGCCGGGCACGGTCATCGTCGATCCCGCCCACCGCTTCCTCTATCTGGTGCAGGACCAGTCCACCGCCATCCGTTATGGCGTGGGCGTGGGGCGGGCGGGCTTTGCCTGGTCGGGCACGGCGCGCGTGGGCATGAAGCGGCGCTGGCCGCGCTGGGTTCCGCCGGTGGAAATGGTCCAGCGCGACGAACGCGCCGCCAAATGGCCCAATGGCATGCCCGGCGGCCCGGACAATCCCCTCGGGGCCCGCGCGCTCTATCTCTTCGTCGGCAACGAGGACACACTTTACCGGATCCACGGCACCAATGAGCCCAAGTCCATCGGCACCGCCGTATCGTCGGGCTGTGTGCGCATGTTGAATCAGGACATTGCCGAGCTTTTCGATCTGGTGCCGGTGGGTGCGCCGGTGGAGGTTCTGGCGGGCGAAGGCATCTGACATTCTGTCGGACCTGCCCATTGCCGAATTTCCGTCACACATGACCGCCATACGCCGGGCCTTGCGGGGCCCCTTTGCTTATGGCATTCGGTGCGCCGCACTAGAGCAACCTGACTTTTGACGGAATCGTCAAAAGTCAGAAAAGTTGCTCGCCATCAAGAAGTTAGAGCGGACGCTTTGATGCAATCAAAGCGCACTCCACTCTAGGAGGGATCGCCGTGACGCAGGCCACCAGCACAATCATTCTTGTCGCCGCGCTAGCCGCGCTGGCGCTGGCAGGCTGCTCAACCGGCCCCAAGGGTGTGCGCATCACCAATGGCGGCACCTCCGCCACCTCGGCCAAGCAGGGTGCCCCCATCCGCGCCCTCTCGGGCTCGGACATCAGCGCCGCGCTGGTCGGCAAGACCTTCCAATATACCGGCGACGGCGGCAATGGCTTTGTCACCTATAATGGCGATGGCTCCTTCAATTATCAGGACGACACCAAGGGCGAAGGCACGGGCCGCTGGTCGGCCTCCGGCGGCCAATATTGCGAGTCCTATGGCGGCGCGCCGCAGAAATGCGGCGAGTTCAAATCCACGGGCGATGCCTATTTTGCCGCCGGCACACACCTCGTCGAGATGAAGGTCTGAGTCCTTCCGTCGGATTACTTACTCCGCGCTTTCTTCCATCTCGCGGATGAAGGGATTGGTTTCCCGCTCGTGGCCGATCTGGCTGGCCGAGCCATGGCCCGGCAGGAACACCACCTCGTCTCCCAGCGTCAGGATGCGGCCGTGGATCGAGGCCATGAGCTGGTCATAGGAACCGCGCGGCAGGTCGGTCCGTCCGATGGACCCCTGGAACAGCACATCGCCCATGAGCGCGAATTTTGCTTCCGGCTGGAAATAGACCACCGACCCCGGAGAATGGCCCGGCGCATGGATGACGCGAAAGCCAATGCCGCCCACCGTCACCGTGTCATCGTGCGACAGCCAGCGCTCCGGCGTCACGGCGCGTGCCGCCATGATGCCATAGCGCACCCCCGTCTCCGCCAGGGTCTGGAGCAGGAAATCATCCTCGCGCTCCGGCCCCTCCACCGGCACCTGCAGCGCCTCGCGCAGTTCCGCCGCTCCGCCCGCATGGTCGATATGGCCATGGGTCAGCAGGATTTTCTCCACCGTCACCCCCGCCTTGGTGATGGCGTTGAGGATAAGCGGGACATCACCGCCCGGATCGACCACGGCGGCGCGCTGGGTTTCGGTATCGATCACCAGGGAGCAGTTTTGTTGCAGGGGCGTGACCGGAACGACAATGACCTTGAGACGCGACATGGCGGCGATGGTAATCCCCCGCGCGGTCCGGTGCAATCAGCCCCTGCTTGTGAGCCCGGCATGGGTCCGCTACACCAGCCGCATGACCGCGCCGCAAACCACCAACCGGCCGCTGCTGCTGGCCGCCGTGGCGGCCATCGCCAGTTGTGACATTGCCATTGGCCTCACCTTCCAGCTTCTGCCCCTCCTCATGGAGCAGCAGGGGCTGCGGGCCGGTCTGATCGGTCTCAACACTGCCATGGGCCCCCTCGGCATCCTGGTGGCCGGGCCGCTCATTCCACGCCTCGTCGCCCGCTTCGGCGCGCGCCGTCTGGCGCTCTTTCTCCTGGCCGGAACCTTCCTCTGTCTCGCACTCTTTGCCGCCGTGCCGGATTACCGATTGTGGTTCGGAGTCCGCTTCCTGCTCGGCATGGTCGCGGGCGGCTTCTTCACCATCAGCGAGGCCATGGTCATTTCCTCCTCCACTGACCAGAACCGCGGCCGCATCATGGGGCTTTACACCACGGTTCTGGCCGTCACCTTCGCCATGGGGCCGCTCTTCGTGCCGTGGACGGGAATCAACGGCTGGCTGCCGTGGCTTGCCGGTCTGGTCTGCGTGGCGCTGGCGGGCCTGCCCCTGCTCTGGCTCAAGACCGAGGTGCCCTTCGAGGGCGAGAGCGCCGGGGCCATGCCCCGCGTGCTGAAGCGTGCGCCCCTGCTGTTCCTGGCGATTGGGGCGGCCACCCTCTTCGACAGCGTGCTCATTTCCTTCTTCACCATCTTCGGCCTGCGCCACGGCCTGCCGCTCGCCGACGCCAGCCGCATTCTCGGCCTCGCCATCATTGGCAACACCCTGTTCTTCTACCCCATGGGCTGGCTGTCGGATCACTGGTCGCGCGGCGGCGTCACGCTGGCAACGGCGGCCATCACGGTGGTCTGCACCCTGGCCCTGCCCCACCTCATCAGCACCATCTGGATCTGGCCGCTCATGCTCATCCTCACCGCCTCGGCCTTCGGCGTCTATGTCGTGGGCCTTGCCGTGCTGGGCGACACCTTCAAGGGGCCGGACATGATCGCCGGGTCCGCCGCCGTGGCCGCCATGTGGGGCGTGGGCGGCCTCATCGGTCCGCCGCTGGCCGGGGCCGCCATCGACGTCTTCGGCATCAACGCCATGCCCATGGTCCTGTCGGTGGTCTATGGCGCGCTCGTCCTCGCCCTCCTCTTCCGCCGGGGCCGGCTGGTCCAGCCCTTGCCCGCCTGAACGCCCGGGAATAAACAGCCACCATGCCTGACCCCAGCCTCATCACCATCCGGGATTTCCTGCGCCACGCCGTATCGTCCTTCCGCCGCGCCGGCCTGGTGCATGGCCACGGCACCACCTCGGTCATCGACGAGGCCGCCTTTCTGGTGCTCGAAACCCTGAAACTGCCGGTGGACGACATCAACCCCTGGCTCGACGCCCGCCTGCTGCCGGAGGAACGCAAGGCCCTGGCCGACATCATCAGTGCACGGATCACCACGCGCAAGCCCGCCGCCTATCTCACCCGCCGCACCTATATCCACGGCGTGCCCTTCCATGTCGACGAGCGGGTCATCGTGCCCCGCTCCTACATCGGCGAACTCATGTTTTCCGGCCTGTTCGGCGGCGACGGCTTCAATCTCATCGACGATCCGCAGGCCGTGGACGGCGTGCTCGACCTGTGCACCGGTTCGGGCTGCCTTGCGGTGCTCGCGGCGGGCGTTTTCGCCAATGCCATGATCGACGCCACCGATCTTTCCGCCGCTGCCCTCGAGGTGGCCGCCATCAACGTCCGCGATCATGACCTTGCTGACCGCGTCAGCCTCCATCAGGGCGACCTCTTCGCCCCGGTGAAGGATCGGCGCTACGATCTCATCATCACCAATCCGCCCTATGTGGCGGCGGCGGAAGTGGCCGCCTTCGCGCCCGAATATGCCGCCGAACCGACGATGGCTCATCTGGGTGGCGCCGACGGCCTGGACCTCGTGCGCCGCATCCTGCGCGAGGCGCCGCAGCACCTCAATTCCGGCGGCGCGCTCCTCTGTGAAATGGGCCTGGGCCGGGAAATAATCGAGGCCGAATTCCCCGCGCTCGATTTCCTCTGGCTCGACACCGAGGAAAGCGAAGGCGAGGTTTTCTTCGTCAGGTTCTGAAGCCGGAGACGCGCATCAGGTTGCGCCACAGGCCGCGGGTGAAGCGTTCCATCTCCGGCATCAGCGGATAGGCGGCACGGATGAAATCCTCATAGGCGGAAGGCCCATGTTCGGCCCTGAGCGCCGCCAGCCACGTGGGCAGCGACGCCCAGGTGGCCATGGACTGCGTCGTCAGTTCACAGTGAAACTGCGTGCCGATGGCCCGGTCGCCGATGGCCACGGCCTGAATCCGCGTGCGCGCGCTCTCGGCCAGAATGACCGCTCCCTCCGGCGCGCGCTTCACCTCGGCATGGTGCCACTGCATGACCCGCTGCCGCAGGCCCTGCCCCGCCATCAGGGGATGGCCCGCACCGGCCTCCGTCACATTGATGTCGAACACGCCCACTTCACCCAGCGCCGCCGGACCCACCGCGCCGCCATGGGCATCACACAGCAATTGATGGCCCAGACACAGGCCGAAATAGGGCTTCCCCGCCGCCACCCATTCGCGGATCGCAGCCTTCTCCTCGGCGAACCAGGGATATTCCGCCTCCTGCCAGACGTTCTGCGCCCCGCCCTGCACCAGCATCAGGTCAAAGCCGGACAAATCGGGAATGCGCTGCCCCTCGAACAGCCGGACAAAAACCGGAAAGAAGCCGTCCTCGGCGAAGAAATCGAGGAAGCGGCCGGGCTGGTCGTGGTCCAGGTGCTGGATGACCAGCGCCTTCTTGTCGAGGCTCATTTGACCCTCGGCATGATGAGGGTCCTGGCGCGGCAGGCACGGGCCTCGTTGCCGCCGCAGGCGGTGAAGGCCCCCTGCCGGTCGAGGCAGATGCGCAGGTCGGAGAGCCGCGTCGTATCGCGCGCGTTGCCGCACTGCACCGACATCATGTCGGCGCGCAGACCGAGGTTGGTGCCCATGAAATCCTTCTTGAGCTGTTCCGGGGTGGTGACCACATCCTGCTGCGGCGACAGATAGCGCGCCGGCACCTTCACCTTCTCGCGCAGCAGGCGAATGGCGCGGAAATAGTCGGCCTGGCTGACCCCCGAACAGGTGCCATGGCGCTTCCACTCATGGATGATGAGCTTGCGCGACGGCATCAGGTCCATCATGCCGTCGATGGTCTTCTGCGCCACCCAGCCCTCGCGCGTCTGGCAGTTCTCCGGCCAGCCCTGCTGAAACTGCGGCCACAGGCCATGCACCACGAAGGCGAAGTGCCGGTTCGGGCCGCATTGCTGGGCGTCATCCTGGCCCTTGTCGGCGCAATAGCTCGGCGACCACGACAGCGACAAAACGAAATAGTCAAACCGCCCCGGCTGCGGCCCGCGCGCCACCGCCCCACCCGCCGCCAACGCCAGCGCGATGACCGCCGCCACACCTGTCTTGAACCAAGCCACCACAGCCTCCCCGGCAAAGGCCTTCGCCTACCACAAACGACAGCAGCGGGCCATGGCTTGCGGCCCGCTGGTGCAAAGGCATATGTGCGATGATTTACAGGAGCTGGAGATCGACCGCCTGCGGACCGCGCCCGCGGGCATCGTTCTGCACCTCAAAGCTCACCTTGGTTCCCTCGGTAAGCTCGGGGATTCCGGAGCGCTGCACGGCCGTGATATGCACGAAGACATCCTTGCCGCCACCCTCGGGAGCCACAAACCCGTAACCCTTGGCCTGATTGAAAAACTTCACGGTGCCGTTCTGGCGCATTGCAAAAAGACTCCCTTCAGTCCCACAGGCCGGACTGTCCGACCCCGCCCCGTGTCACCAAGTATGCGACACGTTGTCTCCTGCGGCAAGCCCCCTCTTTACTTTTGCGAATCAGCTATTGCAGTGCGGCAAGTCTGGCCGCGACGGTTTCCCTTCGGCCCTCAAAGAACTGTGACGGCATATTTTTTGAAACTGCTTTACTCCGTCACGATCTTCGCCATAGTGCGCCCGAGCGTTGAGGAACCCCTGATGTCATTCAAGATTGCACCGTGCCTGGCTGTCCTGCTTCTGCTGACCGGGACTGCAACCGCCAAGCCGGTGCAGACCACCACCTACAAATACTATCCCATCAAGGGCGAGAGCGTGGGCCAGATCTATGCCAGCATGATCGCCCGCGGGCCGGACGTGCATGGCGACAGCGCCTATGCCGCCACCGCTGCCACTTCGGCGCAAACCGGCAAGCTGGTGCAGGGCAAGACCTGCCGGGTTCAGGACTATCGCTACGAGATCAACTTCGTGGTCAAGCTGCCGAAGCTGCGCAACGAGGCGGCGCTGAAGGGTGAATCCCTGCGCAACTGGCGGCGTTTCTCACAGTTCCTCAAGACCCATGAAGACACCCACCGCCGTATCTGGCTCAATTGCGCCGCCGGCCTGGAGGCGCGGGTGAAACATCTCTCCGCCCCGGATTGCAAGACCCTGGACCGCCGCTCCACCAGGCTGTGGAAGGAGATGCAGAGCAATTGCACCCGCCAGCATCAGGCCTTTGACGCCGCCGAACAGCGCCGCCTGTTGAAGCATCCCTTCGTCCAGCAGGTGCTGCGCCAGAGCGCCTCGCACCGCAGCGCCCTGTCGGTGCCGCTGGACTGATCAGCGCGTCTCAGCGCGTCAATCCAGGGGCTGCAACACCCGCCCGGCGATGGCCGCAATCTTGGCCACGAGATAGGGATCGCGCTTGTCCGGCGCGGTCATGATGGCGTGGTCCAGCGCCCGGTCGGGGCCGATGGGACATGCCTGAGGGTCGGCCGGCGGAAGGGCCGCCACCCGCGCCCCCAGCCGCTTGGCCGCATCGGCATTGGCGGTCAGCACCCGGATGATCTGGCGCACATCGACCACGTCATGCTCGGGGTGCCAGGCATCATAGTCGGTCACCATGGCCACGGTGCAGTAGCAGATCTCGGCCTCGCGGGCGAGCTTGGCCTCCGGCATGTTGGTCATGCCGATGACCGAAGCGCCCCACGAACGATAGAGTTCGGATTCCGCCAGCGTGGAGAACTGCGGCCCCTCCATCACCACATAGGTGCCGCCACGGCTGTGACTGATGCCCTCGGCGGCCAGCGCCTGCGCCGCCACATCCTGCAGGCCCGGCGAAACCGGATGGGCGAAGGGCACATGCGCCACCAGCCCCGCGCCGAAAAAGCTCTTCTCGCGCGCGTACGTCCGGTCGATGAACTGATCCACCAGCACGAAATGCCCCGGCGGCAACTCCTGCTTCAGCGACCCCACCGCCGACAGCGACAGAAGGTCGGTGACGCCCAGCCGTTTCAGCGCATCGATATTGGCGCGGTAGTTGATGGTGGAGGGCGTCTGCACATGGCCCCGGCCATGGCGCGGCAGAAACGCCACATCGGTCGCGCCGATGCGCCCCAGCCTGATTTCGTCGGAAGGATCGCCCCAGGGCGTGGACACCGCCTCCCAGCGTGCCTCGTCCATCGGCAGGTCATAGATGCCTGACCCGCCGATCACGCCCAGAACTGTCTTGACCATCACACCCTCCCAAGCCGGATCGCGCCCGGCGCCCGCCCCTATGAGGCAATGGCAAGACGGCCGGGGTCAAGGGTTTCTTCTGCCGCAACCTGATCGCGCCCCGCCCGCTTGGCGCGGTAGAGATGATGATCGGCCACCTGCATGGTTTCGCTGAAGGCGCGATGGGTGCGGTCCTCGGCCACGCCGATGCTCAAGGTCAGGTGGATCGACTTGCCCGCATGGATCACCGGCTGGTTGCGCATGGCCGTGCAACAGCCCTGGGCTGCCAGCAGCGCCTGACGCCGCGACACGGCGGGCAGGAAGACGGCGAATTCCTCGCCGCCCATGCGCCCGCACAGGCCGGTGGGACCAATGATCTGGCCGATAAGCGTCGCCGCCGCCCGCAACACATCATCACCGGCGGGATGGCCGTAGGTGTCGTTGATGGCCTTGAAGTGATCGGCATCCAGCACCAGCAGAAAACCGCCGCGCAACCGCTGACTTTCCACCTGGCGCAGGAACTCCCCGCGCGTCAGAAGCCCGGTGAGATTATCGTATTTCACGTGGGCATCGACCGCCGCAATGGTCTGGTTCAGCAGCATGAACATGTAGTTGAACACCAGCGCGAGCGGCAGAGTAATGAGCAGCGGAATGACCCCCGCCAGGGCCACGCTGGACCAGATCACTTGCGACGGCTGATCCCGCAGCACCAGCATCACGGTTGCCACGGGAACCGCCACCGCCAGCAGCGTGGCCAGCAGTGAATAAACGATCACTTGCTTCCATGTGGTGATCTTGAAACGCATCTGTCCCAACCCAATTCGCCGGGACCCTAGGTGCGCTGCTTTAACAATTCAGGCGTGCAATGCATGCATTTTTACCGACCGCAGCAAAAACCCCCGGAGGCAGAACCCCCGGGGGTGTGATGGTTGACGGCTGGTAACAGATCAGTGCGGCACGCCGTGCCAGATCTTCTTCTTCACCAGGTAGAGCATGAGAGTGAAGACCGCGAGGTAGAGCAGCGTCATGAAGCCGAGATGCTTGCGCTCCTCCATCTTCGGTTCCGCCGTCCAGGCCATGAAAGCCGAAACGTCGCGGGCCATCTGGTCCACCGTCGCCTTGGTGCCGTCGTCATAGGTCACCACGTCGTCGCTGAGCGGCGCCGGCATGCCGATCCACGGACCGGCGGAGAAGTAATGGTTCAGCGACTTGCCCGGGGGCTGTAGCTTGGCCATTTCCTCATCCGGCTCCTCATAGCCGGTCAGCACCGAATAGACATATTGCGGGCCGCCGATGCCGTTGAAGAACTGGTTGATGGTGCCGTACCAGCCCGGGCGCGCCTTGGTGATCAGCGACAGGTCAGGCGGCAGGGCGCCGCCGTTGGCCGACTTGGCCGCCTCGTCATTCGCGAAGGGCGAGGGGAAGCGGTCGGTCGGCAGGCCGGGACGTTCGAACATCTCTCCCGCCTCGTTCGGCCCGTCCTTTACCGTGAAGGTGGCAGCCAGGGCCTTCACCTGTTCCGGCGTGAATTCCGGCCCGCCCTTGTCCGACAGGTTGCGGAACGACACCAGGTTCATGGCGTGGCAGTTGGCGCACACCTCCTTGTAGACCTTGTAGCCGCGTTGCAACTGCCCCCGGTCGAAGGTGCCCATGGGCCCCTCGAAGGAGAAGGAAATGTCCTTGGCAGGCAACACGCCCTCGGCCTGGGCCGCGCCGGTCAGAGCGGCGAAGGCGACACTGGCAATGATGAAAATATTGCGCATGGTTTTATCCTTTTCGCTCTCAGGCCGCATGATCGTGGGCTTTGGCCAGAACCGCCTCACTGATGGAGGCAGGTGCCGGCTCGGTGCGTTCGATCTTGCTGACCAGCGGGACGATCACCAGGAAGTGGAAGAAGTACCAGAAGGTCGCCAGCTGGCCGACCACCTTGTAGGTGAAGTGGAAGCCTTCCGCCGGTGCCGCATGATGGCTGAGGAAGTAGTTGTCCGGCAGACCCGATCCGGCGAAGCCCAGGATCACGCACACCACCACGAAGACCCAGAAGAAGAACCGGGACAGCGGGCGGTACTTGAACGAGCGCAGGGGCGACCGGTCAAGCCAGGGCAGGAAGAACAGGATCAGGATGGAGGCGAACATCGCAATGACGCCGCCCAGCTTGTCCGGGATGGCGCGCAGGATGGCGTAGAACGGCAGGTAATACCATTCCGGCACGATATGCGCGGGCGTCACCAGGGGGTTGGCGGGTTCATAGTTGATGGCATGGCCGAGATAATTGGGCGAGTAGAACACCCAGGCCATGTAGAAGACGAGGAAGGCGACGATCGCGAACAGGTCCTTCATCGTGTAGTAGGGATGGAAGGGCAGCGTGTCCTGTGCCGACTTCACGCTGATGCCCGTCGGGTTGTTGTTGCCCGGAACGTGCAGCGCCCAGATATGCAGGCCCACCGCCGCCGCCAGAACGAACGGCATGAGGTAGTGGAGCGAGAAGAAGCGGTTGAGCGTCGGATTGTCGATGGAGAAGCCGCCCCACAGCCAGGTGGTGATGTAGTCACCGACGAAGGGAATGGCCGAGAACAGATTGGTGATGACCTTGGCACCCCAGAAGGACATCTGGCCCCAGGGCAGCACGTAGCCCATGAAGGCGGTGGCCATCATGATGAGGTAGATGACCACGCCGATCATCCACAACACTTCGCGCGGCGCCTTGTAGGAGCCGTAATACATGCCGCGGAAGATGTGGATGTAGACCGCGATGAAGAACATCGACGCGCCGTTGGCGTGCATGTAGCGGATCAGCCAGCCATAGTTCACGTCGCGCATGATGTGCTCGACGGAATTGAAGGCCATGTCGATATGCGGCGTATAGTGCATGGCCAGCACCACGCCGGTGAGGATCTGGACGACCAGCATGGTGGCGAGAATGCCGCCGAAGGTCCACCAGTAGTTCAGGTTGCGCGGCGTGGGAAAATCCATGCCCTGCGCCTGCACCAGCTCCATGATCGGGAGCCGTTCATGCAGCCACTTGCCGAAGCGCGTGGTCGGTTGATAGTTCGAATGACCGCTCATGATGCCGCCTCTTAACCGATCTTGATCTTGGTGTCGGAAATATAGCTGTAGACCGGCACCGGCAGATTCTCCGGCGCGGGCCCCTTGCGGATGCGGCCGGCCGTATCATAGTGCGAGCCGTGGCACGGACAGAACCAGCCGCCGGTCTTCACATTGTCCACCAGCGCGGCATAGTCGCCATCGTTGCCGATGGGCACGCAGCCGAGATGAGTGCACACCCCCATCATCACGAGGTATTTTTCCTTGCCGCCGACCACGCGGTTCTCGTCGGTTGCCTGATCAGTGTCGGGCACGTTGGCGTTGCGCGCCAGCGGATCGATAAGCTCTTCCAGCTTCACCGCCTTGGCCGCGTCGATTTCGGCCTGGGTGCGATGGCGCACGAACACCGGGTTGCCGCGCCACTTGATGGTGATGCCCTGCCCTTCGGCGATGGGTGCCAGGTCAAGTTCCACCGACGCCAGCGCCAGCACCGACGCATCGGGGTTCATCTGGTTGATAAAGGGCCACAGGGCCAGAGCCGTGCCAGCCGCCCCCACCACACCGGTTGCGATGTAGATGAAGTCGCGCCGGGTCACGTCCGTATGTTCGATCGTCGTGGACACGTTGAGTACCTCGCGTTGCCTGATGCGCCTCACGGTATATTCGAAAATTTTGATTTAGCGCAATCTGCGGCTTTTTGGCACCCACCGGGCCGCAAGTCCAGCCCTAGGCAACCGGACTTTTGATGAACTCGACAAAAGTCAGATAAGTTGCTCGCCATCACTACGTTGGAGCGGACGCCGTGATGCAATCAAAGCGCATTCCGCTCCAGGATGCCGCCTTGAACGAAATCCTCAGGGGCGTTTGCCCGTTCATGCAAGAGGCTGAAATGCCGATCAGAATCGCCCTTTACCAGCCTGACATCGCGCCCAACGCCGCCACCATCATCCGCATGGCTGCCTGCTTCGGACTGCAAGTCTCGGTCATTGAGCCGGCGGGCTTCGTCTGGGGCGATTCCGGTTTCCGCCGCGCCGGCATGGATTATCTGGACCTGGCCCAGGTGGTGCGGGTGCCCTCCTGGGCGGAATTTCGCCGCCGTCACGCCCGGGACAGACTGATTCTGATGACCACCGGCGGCAACCTGCCGCTGCACCAGTTCCGCTTCGCGCCGGACGACATCATCCTCATGGGCCGGGAAAGCGCCGGCGTGCCGGATGAGGTGCACGAGGCCGCCGCTGCCCGCCTCGCCATCCCCATGATGCCAGGTGCCCGCTCGCTCAACGTCGCCATGGCCTGCGCCATGGCCAGCCACGAGGCGCTCAGGCAGTTGAGCGGCTTTCCGGCCGGCGGCGGCAGCGGCTGATGCCCGCGCCGACAACGCCCTCAGCGGGTCAGGCGGATCGCCGCCAATGATCCGGCAATGGAGTCGAAGGCCGCCATCATCGCCGTGTTGTCGTTGACGTCGAAGGCCATGGCCGGTTCCGATGCGCAGTCGGTCAGCATGTCCTTGGAACTCTGGTTGGTCACATTCAACGCCACGGTGAAGATCTTGATCCCCGCCGCCTTGATGGCAGAGCACAGGGCGGCGGTCTTGGCATCACCCTTGGTCTTGTCGATGTTGTCATGGGTCGGATAGGAGGCCGATCGCGTATTGTCGCCGTCGGTCATCAGCACGATGGCCTTGACCCCCGACATGGCCTCCAGCTCCTCGGATGTCTTGGCCCCGGTGAAGGGCTCGCTGGCGTCAAGCAGGTTCCAGCCCCACAGCAATCCCGCCGGGATATAGGTGTCCCCCTGCGCCCACAGCCCGTTGATCTTGCTCTCCAGCACGGTGACGTCATTGGTCAGTGCCTGAACGGCGCTGGGACATGAAACCCCAAGAACGCCGGGATAGAGCTTGGCGGGATTGGCCACCATTTCGTCGAGCGGTTCATCGCGCGACCCCACGCAGCCAGCCCAGCTGATGGTGGTGCTGGTCGGTCCGCAGGTCACATCCGGTGTGCCCCAACTGGTGCAGTACTCTACCTGAGTGGTTGTTGACACGCCGTCATAGCTGCTCACCACATCTTCCAAGTAGCAGCCGGTCTTGTGGGGATAGGTGTAGGTGCAGGTATTGCTGCTGGCATAGACGGCATCGGGCGGCACCGTCAGCCAACCCGCGGTTTTCTTGTCCACGCCGACATTGACATATTCAGCGAAGGGCACGATGCCGATGCGCGTATAGCCATCGGCATGGCTGCCGCCCGTCACCGTCTGAACCAAGTTGCGCGATGCCTGCTTCAGGGCGTCCAGCCGTCCGCCCGCCGCCATCGATCCGGTGTTGTCCAGAACCAGCGCCACTTCCAATGCCCGCCCGCCGGCCGCCACCTGTGAAAAGGCGGTCACATCCAGCGCATTGATGCCGGCAAAAGACATGAGCGTGGTGTTGATCTTCCCCGTCACCCTGACCGTGAAAACCCCACTGGTGCTGTCCCAGTTGGGCTGAATTTCAGTGATCGTGGCAAAGGTGCTGGCGATGTCGTTCTTGTTGAGATAATCGGTGACCAGCGTTTGAATCTGATCGGCGCTCATGGTCCGGGCATTCATGCCCGCAAAAGCCGCGGCGTCGGTGGCCTTCTGCAGCACGGTCTGGGCATTGTTGGCCCTGACCATGTCGATGGCGCTGCCGGTCGCGATGATCAGCGGCACCGCGCTGATGGCAAAAATCACCCCGGTGTTGCCGGTGGTTGAAGTCAGGAACCGCCGCCATAACGCCATTGAAGCTTCCTCCAGATACTGCTTGTTCTCTCGCTCAAGTTGAGCCTAGGTGCCTGAAATTAATGTCAGCTTTTCTTTTTTGGTAAACGGCGCACTGCTGGCGGAATCACAAAATATGCTTAATTTGACCGCGTGTTTTGACACCCGGTAAACAAGAGGACGCCCCCATGCATGACGACGCCGATGGCCGCAAGGACCAGGCCCGCCTGTGGTTCGAGGCTCTGCGTGATGACCTGACCAGCCGTTTCGAAGCGCTGGAGGATGAATACCCCGGCCCCGGCGCGCCCGGCCGCTTCGCCCGCACTCCCTGGACCCGGGACGATGGCGGCGGCGGCGTCATGAGCCTCATGCACGGGCGGCTGTTCGAGAAGGTCGGCGTTCACTGCTCCACCGTCCATGGCGAATTCTCGCCCGAGTTCCGCCAGCAAATCCAGGGCGCGGAGGACGACCCGCGCTTCTGGGCCACCGGCATTTCGGTCATCGCCCATCCGCTTTCGCCCCATGTACCCACCGCCCACATGAACACCCGCTTCGTCATCACCACGCGCGCATGGTTCGGCGGCGGCGCCGACCTCACCCCCATGCTGGACCGGCGCCGGACCCAGAAGGACGCCGACGCCAAAAGCTTCCATGCCGCCATGAACGAAGCCTGCGCGCCCCATGCCGTCGCGGACTATCCGCGCTTCCGCAAATGGTGCGACGACTATTTCTTCCTGCCCCACCGCAACGAGCCGCGCGGCATCGGCGGCATTTTCTTTGATCACCTGAATTCCGGCGACCATGCCGCCGATTTCGCCTTCGTCAAGGATGTGGGAACTGCCTTTGGCCACGCCTATGCCGAGATCATCCGGCGCAACATGGCAAGGAAGTGGACCGAGGCCGAGCGCGAGGAACAATTGGTGCGGCGCGGGCGCTATGTGGAATTCAACCTGCTCCACGACCGGGGAACCATCTTCGGCCTCAAGACGGGCGGCAATGTCGCCTCTATTCTCTCCTCCCTGCCGCCGGTGGTAAGGTGGCCGTGACTCATGACCGGATGGCCCCGATGATTTTACGCAACGGCTTTGACCTCAAGACCTATATCCGCACCATTCCCGATTACCCCAAGCCCGGCATCCTGTTCCGCGACATCACCACCCTGCTTGCCGATCTCCACGGCTTCCGCGCGGCGGTGGATGAATTGTGCTGGCCCTTTCTCAAGGATCGCATCGACTTCGTGGCCGGAATCGAGGCGCGCGGTTTCATCCTGGGCGGCGCTGTGGCCCACACCCTGGGGCGCGGCTTCATTCCCATCCGCAAGAAGGGCAAACTGCCCTACAAGACCATCGGCCAGGACTACACGCTGGAATATGGCGTGGACACGATCGAGGTCCACGAGGACGCCATGAAGCCGGGTGATCACATCCTCCTCATCGATGATCTCATCGCCACCGGCGGCACCGCCGCCGCCGCCACCGATCTCATCCGCAAGTCCGGCGGCGTGGTGGTGGCTGCGGCCTTCGTCATCGACCTGCCGGAACTCAAGGGCGCGGACATCCTGCGCAACAAGGGGGTCAAGGTCCACACGCTGGTGGAATTCGAAGGGCACTGACCATGACCGAGGTCGAGAGCGAGCACATTGTCGTCACCCGCCGCGCGGTCAATCTGGCCTTGCTCGGCATCGCCGTGGCATTGGCGGGGGGCGCCCCCCGCGTCCGCGCCGCGCCGCCGCTGGTCTGTTTTTTCATTGGTGGGTGCCATTACCACAGGCCCGGGAAAAATCTG
>OEIV010000146.1_pt1 | contig 44788 bp, 38 predicted proteins | sample 1539231 | NCBI WGS metagenome assembly OEIV01 (sample SAMN03794762, study PRJEB22550) | activated sludge metagenome | feature: wastewater treatment plant; material: activated sludge; isolation source: Wastewater treatment plant of a petroleum refinery complex | place: Argentina: Buenos Aires ... | reverse complement strand
TCGTTTCAATCCTCGCCCGGCTCACGTGAGCCGGGCGTCGCGCCACAAATCCAGCCGCATCGCCGCCATCTGGTTTCAATCCTCGCCCGGCTCACGTGAGCCGGGCGTCAGCCGAGGTCAAGACCAAAATCAGCGCCGCCGCCGTTTCAATCCTCGCCCGGCTCACGTGAGCCGGGCGTCCGCCATTCTGCCGCGCGTCATTGTCGGCAAGGCCGTTTCAATCCTCGCCCGGCTCACGTGAGCCGGGCGTCCTCGGTGTCGGGTGCGTGGCTCATTGATACCAGAATATGGTGGTGTGGGACAAGGGTTTCAATCCTCGCCCGGCTCACGTGAGCCGGGCGTCGGGCCGCGCCGACGCCGGCGTCGTGCGCCTCAACCAGTTTCAATCCTCGCCCGGCTCACGTGAGCCGGGCGTCATTGCTCGTTCGGCTGGGCCGATTCGGCCACCGGGTTTCAATCCTCGCCCGGCTCACGTGAGCCGGGCGTCCGCGCCGCGCTGCGCTTGACCAGCTCGGTCCTGAGGTTTCAATCCTCGCCCGGCTCACGTGAGCCGGGCGTCATCGAAGTGTTCCTGCTCGACAACGCCTAACCGGAGTTTCAATCCTCGCCCGGCTCACGTGAGCCGGGCGTCCTTGAGCCGTACCGAGCCCAGCGCCGGTTTCTGGATGTTTCAATCCTCGCCCGGCTCACGTGAGCCGGGCGTCGAGTCCCATGCGGCCTCCTGTCTGACGATCTGCCGTTTCAATCCTCGCCCGGCTCACGTGAGCCGGGCGTCGACGTGGTGTTTTCATTCGAGGGCCTCCAGCACGAGTTTCAATCCTCGCCCGGCTCACGTGAGCCGGGCGTCGCACATTTACTGATCGGCACTCAAGCCGACAACGTGTTTCAATCCTCGCCCGGCTCACGTGAGCCGGGCGTCGTGACGCGGCCTTCGACTTGCAGGACGAGAGCGCCGTTTCAATCCTCGCCCGGCTCACGTGAGCCGGGCGTCGTCTCCATGGACCATTTCAGAACTGGGTTCAAGCCTCGCCCGGCTCACGTGAGCCGGGCGTCAAGGTCGAGCGGGTCATGCAGGTTAAGGTGCGGCCGTTTCAATCCTCGCCCGGCTCACGTGAGCCGGGCGTCTTCGAGTTTGGTTGCCATGTCGATCTCCTAAACGGTTTCAATCCTCGCCCGGCTCACGTGAGCCGGGCGTCACGAGATCACCGGCACAGGCTACACCACTGGCGGGTTTCAATCCTCGCCCGGCTCACGTGAGCCGGGCGTCGAGGTAGCCACGCGCACACTCGATCCGTTGTGATCGTTTCAATCCTCGCCCGGCTCACGTGAGCCGGGCGTCCTCAAAACAACGGTGTCTGGGCGCGTCCTGGTCGAGTTTCAATCCTCGCCCGGCTCACGTGAGCCGGGCGTCGTTGTGTCGCCATCCCGGATTGCAGTCAGCAGGCCGTTTCAATCCTCGCCCGGCTCACGTGAGCCGGGCGTCGTCGACACTCTTGATATTGCGGCTGACTTGATCGGTTTCAATCCTCGCCCGGCTCACGTGAGCCGGGCGTCGCGCCTCGTCCTGGGCGTCGAAGCGGCGGTCCTGGTTTCAATCCTCGCCCGGCTCACGTGAGCCGGGCGTCACTGCCAGGCCTGCCCCATCAAGCCGCTGTCACCGTTTCAATCCTCGCCCGGCTCACGTGAGCCGGGCGTCGCGCGTGCGCGCGAAACTGCCGCGCATGCCAAGGCGTTTCAATCCTCGCCCGGCTCACGTGAGCCGGGCGTCGCCTGCAATGCGCCGCTCTGTGTGGCGCAGCCGTTGTTTCAATCCTCGCCCGGCTCACGTGAGCCGGGCGTCTCGACCGCCGCTGCCACCAGGCCATCGGCGACCATGTTTCAATCCTCGCCCGGCTCACGTGAGCCGGGCGTCGACCGCCGCCGGTACGGCCTACTGGCTGACCAACGTTTCAATCCTCGCCCGGCTCACGTGAGCCGGGCGTCCGCTGTTCGACGTAGGATGATTCGGCCGATAAGTAGTTTCAATCCTCGCCCGGCTCACGTGAGCCGGGCGTCTCGGTGCTTCGGTCGCGCGCGGCATCTTCGACAACGTTTCAATCCTCGCCCGGCTCACGTGAGCCGGGCGTCCGGATGGCGCTGATGCCGCCGCGCTGGTTGCCGAGTTTCAATCCTCGCCCGGCTCACGTGAGCCGGGCGTCGGCAATGCCCACAACGCTGCCGCCCCAAGGATAGCCGTTTCAATCCTCGCCCGGCTCACGTGAGCCGGGCGTCGCCCATTGCATGGCCTCGATTGGAGTCATGTGGTCGTTTCAATCCTCGCCCGGCTCACGTGAGCCGGGCGTCCATCGCCGAAGTGTGCGGCGAGCTGATCGAGTGCGTTTCAATCCTCGCCCGGCTCACGTGAGCCGGGCGTCCGGCGCCAGGCGGTGGGCCTGCCAGCCTTTCGCTTCGTTTCAATCCTCGCCCGGCTCACGTGAGCCGGGCGTCACCATGGCCGAGGACGCCGCCGCGGCGATCCCGGAGTTTCAATCCTCGCCCGGCTCACGTGAGCCGGGCGTCCGCGTTCCTGCTGGTGGATGCGACCGAGTTCGATGTTTCAATCCTCGCCCGGCTCACGTGAGCCGGGCGTCGTGGATCTACACCCCCGATGGGCGCTACATCGGCGTTTCAATCCTCGCCCGGCTCACGTGAGCCGGGCGTCATGCGCTCGTCAGCGGGCACGGAGACTGAACCATGTTTCAATCCTCGCCCGGCTCACGTGAGCCGGGCGTCCTTGAGCACCCAGCCTGACGACGCCGGGTAGTCAGTTTCAATCCTCGCCCGGCTCACGTGAGCCGGGCGTCTGCCGTGACCATCGTCACGACGTCCGGTGGTCAGGTTTCAATCCTCGCCCGGCTCACGTGAGCCGGGCGTCGCTGGCGTTTCAATCCTCGCCCGGCTCACGTGAGCCGGGCGTCGCTGGCGGCTATCGACACCCTACCCAACCGGCTCGTTTCAATCCTCGCCCGGCTCACGTGAGCCGGGCGTCACCTAATGAAGTCTGTTAATGGCATCGATATCGACGTTTCAATCCTCGCCCGGCTCACGTGAGCCGGGCGTCGCTCGACCATGGCGTCGCCGCGCAGGGCGAAGTCGTTTCAATCCTCGCCCGGCTCACGTGAGCCGGGCGTCACGCGGCTTCCTGGCCGCAATGCGCCTCGGCCTGGTTTCAATCCTCGCCCGGCTCACGTGAGCCGGGCGTCCCCACGCTCGGTGACGCGCTCGGAAAGCTGCGGACGTTTCAATCCTCGCCCGGCTCACGTGAGCCGGGCGTCAGCCGAGCGCGCCGGGGCGCATCGGGGCGTCGGCGTTTCAATCCTCGCCCGGCTGGAGTGTTTCAATCCTCGCCCGGCTCACGTGAGCCGGGCGTCGCTGCACTGGCCTGATCGCGGCATGGTTCATGTCGTTTCAATCCTCGCCCGGCTCACGTGAGCCGGGCGTCGTGCCTGGTCAGGCCTTTGGCGTGGTAACTCACTGTTTCAATCCTCGCCCGGCTCACGTGAGCCGGGCGTCCTGGCCAAGCGCCAGCACGGCACGCCGCGCAAACTGGTTTCAATCCTCGCCCGGCTCACGTGAGCCGGGCGTCCCAATCTCGCCGTCGCCGCCGAGACGGCCAGCCTCGTTTCAATCCTCGCCCGGCTCACGTGAGCCGGGCGTCCCGTTCGCGCGCAACTTCATGAATTACTTCGGCAAACCGAAGCTGGCGCGCGGACCCATCAGAACGTCGCCTTGACGACGTTCGATGTATTTTGCCGTTCTTCAATTCAAGACGCAAAATCATGGACTTCCAATTCCCGCGAAACCCCCAAGAAAGCGGCGACACTTCACTTCCGCGCGTCATATCACCAGCGGCCCATCGAAATCGACGGCGCGGAACTTGCCATATTCGCGGACGTGCACATCGACCGGCTCGGTAAGCCGGTAGAAGCGCAGACAATCCTCCTCCGCCTTGATCTCGGCGAGCAAACGTCGCTCCAGTTCCTCGAACCGGGCGGCATCGACCTTGCACTCGAAGACCGATTTCTGAACGCGCTGCCCCATGCTCTCGCAAACGCGCGCCACGCGACGCAGCCGTTTGCGTCCGGCGGCTGTTTCTGTCGAGACATCGTAGCTGACGATCACCAGCATGCTTACTTGGGACAGAACGGCAGGTAGGTTTCGATGTCGCCACGCACGGCGCGCGCAAGCATCCGCGCCTGCACGAACGGTGCCAGCCCCAGTGCGACACTCGACTCCAGCAAGGGATGCGTCAAGGCTTCCTGCTTGCGCTCCTGGTACGCGGTCACCAGCGCGCGGCGCGCATCGTCCTTCAACGTCACGGCGCCACCGGGATGGTCTGCAAAGTCGTCGACATCGAGCTGCCGGCGATTAACCAGCGTGAGCGCGAGACGATCGGCCAGCAGGGGCCGGAACTCTTCCATGAGGTCCAGCGCAAGGGCGGCGCGACCGGGGCGGAGCGCGTGCAGGAAGCCGATCTGTGGGTCCAGGCCCACACTCTCCACCGCCGAGCGCACGTCGTTCATCAGCAAGGCATACAGGAACGAGAGCAGCGCGTTCATGCGGTCGAGCGGCGGGCGCCGCGTGCGGCCATTGGGCGTGAAACCGGCGCGCGCTTCCGGCCGCACCATCAAGCCGAGCACCGCGAAATATCGCTTTGCCGCATCGCCTTCGATGCCGCGCACGGCATCGAGATCGGCCGCGTGTTCGAGCCGCGCGAGCACCCGGCCCAGTTCTTCCGCGGTTTCGGCAAGCGGCTCGCCGTCGTCGGCACGACCGGTCTCGCGCGCTCCGCGCAGCAGCACCTGTCGGCAATTCTTCAATTTGCCGGCAATGAGGGACTTCGCCGCCGCCAGACAAAAGTCAGGGGTGGCGGCACGCCGATGCTGCGCCTGCCTCAACAGCACGTTTCCCGATACCGGTCCCTCCAGCCTTGCCTTGAACCGGCCGTGGCCGTCGAGCAACACCAGGCTCTTGCCTTCATCGGCCAGGCGGTGCATCAGGCCGGGCGACACCATCACGTGGCCAAAGCAGACCACCGCGGAAAGATGATGCAAGGGCACCCGCAAGCGAGTTTCCCGCTCGATCTCGACGCGCAGCGTGTCGTTGTCCAGATGAAGATAGCTGTCCGGCTGGGTCACATAGAGCGTGTTGAGCAGTTGCATGGCGATCCTTCAAGCGTCCGGATCGAACAGGCCGGTGATGGCGCGGCGCATCGCCGGCTGGCAAAGATCGGCCAGGGAACATTTCGCGCAACGCGCGTCGTTGGTCGGCGGCGGCACCGCGCCGGCATCGATCATCGCCCGCACCGCCGCCGTTGCCTCCTCCACGCGCCCGCTGTCCCCCGTGTCGATCCCCCCCCGCCCCGCGCACGTTCCCCCCTCGCCGCCCCGGCGGCAGCGGCCCTCGGTCACCGCCCCGGGCGGCCGCTTCGTTTGGGGGTAAAGCAGCCCCCCCGCCGGTACCGGCTTGCCAGTCATTTCCTCCAGACAAAGGGCTTGCGCGGCGAGCTGCACGTCGTCGCAGGCCGCGATCCAGGCGGCCTTGGCGCGATTGCCCACCTTGTATTCGACGGGATGCGCCGTGCCATCCGGCTCGAACTCGACGACATCGGCCTTGCCGATCAAACCCAGCCGGTCGCTCCACACGGGCAACGCGCGCTCGACGCGCAGACCGGCCCGCGTCTCGACACCCGGCTGGTCCACCTGCCGGTGCACGGCCTGGCCGCGCAGCGTGTGCAGGTTGTCGGCGAACACCTGCTCGACGTGGATCAGCGCGCACTGGCGCGGGCAGTAGCACCAGTGCTGGAGGGCGGAAATCGGGATGAAGTCGCGCTCGACCACATTCAGTCGAACAACCGCTTCAACAACCGATCGCGATCGATACCGTGATGCGTGGCAACCGCCGCGAGGATGGCTGAAAGGGTACCCACCCTTAGCGGATCGTGGTTCGGCACGGTAACGTGGTGTTCCCCATTCTCCCGCGTAGTCAGGCGAACATGGCTGCCGCTCTGCCTTGTCGCTACGTAGCCCAGCTTCTCCAACTGCCTGATCAGTTCCGCCCCCGACAGATCGCGGGGCACCCTCATGCCGCCAGCGCCTCTTCGCGGGTAATGTGCAGACGGATCAGGCTGGGCTTTTCGGCCTCGTCGAAATGGCAGCGCACGGCATCGCGCACCTGCTCGTGCAGCGCCGGGAGATCATCGGCTTCGGTAATAATATCCGCGCCTACGGCGCGGGCCGTGAAGCCACCCTCGGGTGCCTCCTCGACGATAAAGTGGATTTCGGTCATGGCTAAAACCCCTCGATAACTTGTGGAACGATGCCACAAATCGCAAGATTTGGCTCGTCGATTTCTCCGTTCGGGCCAATCCCTTGTTCGCGAAGACGGGCATGCACCTTCGCGGAAGAGCAACTACCGCTCTTGCTCCCATGCTCCCACCAGATCACCTTGAGCACTTCCATACTGCCTTCGGGCCGGGCCGAGGAAGCGTCATTTTCAAACAGCCTGGGCAGGACGGCCTTGATTGCCGCCGCATCCTCCGCCGAAAAGCCAGTGCGTTCGGCGAGTTGCGGATTGATGCTACCGTAGGTGACATAGATGCCCTGATCGACACGATGCTTCATGCCCATGGTGTCAGAGCCGCGCTTGCTACCGTCGCCTTCGCCGCTAACGCTCTTGGTAATCTGCGTTGGGGTAATACTGACTGGCTCAATCGAAAAAGCGGACTGGATCGTGACCGGGCCACGAATCGGGATCGACACCCCATCCGCATCAGGAATTTCTTGTTTGCCGAAGGCGAAAACCTGGCCAAACGCGCGCACGTCGAACCATTTGTCGCAGGCCTTCCTGGCCGTTTCGTCTTTCTTTACATTTGCATTCTTGTCGTTTTTCTTGAATGCAAAGGCATCCGGCCCCAGACCAAATTCTTTCGACTCGGCCCGCGCTCTGAGGCTCGGCATGCCGTCAGTCTTCTTTTCATCCGACTGAACGAAGATGCTCTTGCCATCTTCCTGCAAGCGGTCGCGCATTTTTCTCTTCTGACAAACGTCGGTGATTTCGCCCAGCCCGCCGTAATCCGTGCGCGGTCGGTTGCCGTTCAACGGATCGCCGTTGGGGTTAGCGTTCTTCACGCGAAAAATGACGGCGAAATCGATCTTGTTCTGCAAAGTGGTCATGTTGTGTTCTCCCGGGTTCATTCGTCAGAGGATTCTTCAGTTTCCTGCCGCTTGCCGAACAGGTCGGCGCGCTGACAATGGAAGCCAAGAAGGAATTCGCCGTTCAGGGGACGGTCGTCTGTAAAGACATCGGCGCTGGCGAAACGGCAGTGAATTTCGTCCATGGCCTTCCCGCGGCTGGCGAGAAACGCGCGCACCTTCTTCTTTTCCGACGACCGCAACCGGGAGATGTAGGGCTGTAACCTCAATTCGATCGTGCGCCATGTCGAATAGGGACGGTCGGCAAATCGCTGCATCAATTGCGCCGCAGCCGTATCGCGCGGCTTTTCCACCATTCCGAGCGCGTAGCTCTCGATGCTGTCAGCCACGGCCAGCAAGCGGCCATAGAGATAGTCCCGAGTCGTTCGATCTTCTTCCAATGCCATTGCGTACTCCTTTCCCTGTGATTTGGACCACCCCCGGAACAGCGCACAGGCGATGCCAAGGATCTTCTCCCATTCGTCCTCGAAATGCTGCTTGCCACGCTTGATCTTTTCCATGCCGATGCGGTTGCACGCGCGTCGCGTCGCAGTACGCACTAGGTCGAGGGGCAGCGGCAGCCCATCGACGATGCAAGGAAGGATGCGTTCGACGGTTGCCGCGCGCAGCTTCTCGCCCGATTTGCCCTCCAGTTGCCGACCGAAGGCAGCGGCGGCGATGTCCTTGGGGGCTGGCGCACCGACAAAGCGGCTGTCAGCGCCGTAATCCTGCGGCCAGGCATACTGTTCGTGCCATGCCTGGATGCGCGCCAAGAAGTCGTCGGGGTCCTTGAATTCCCGGTAGAGCGTAATCGCCGACCGACCGGTGGTCGCCGCGTCGAGCCCCATGACAACCACGTCTTCGTCGGGATCGAGTTTTGCCCGATAACCCGCGATGGCCCGGTTGAGCTTCAGGGCAAATGCCTGACCGGCATCGCCAACGGCGGCCGGCTTGGTCTCGTCTTTGGCAGACGACTCGTCGCCGCCCATGATGACCGCGAGCGAATCCGCCCACGGCTGAGGCACAGGCTTGCCGGAAACCGCCCAAGCAACAAACACCTGCTTATCGCCGCTCCTGTACCCCTGCCGGGCAATCAGCCAGCACAAGGCGTTGTGGGCCTTCTGGCTGACAAGATAGCCAACCGTGCAGGCCTGGATGCCATCGTCGTCGGTGAAGCGTCCGCGAAACGTATAGCCACTCTTGTCGTTGGCGGAAATCAGCTTCGCCTTGTCGGCATCGTTGCGCAGCTTGGCTGGGTGCTGTTCGGCAAGGATAGTTTCTTCGCCCGTGACCATGCACGTTCCATGCAGGCTTTGTTGGCGCCGGTAATGGGCATCCCACGACTCGATCAGCGAAGTGTCTTCCCATGTCCCGCTCGCCAAAGTCTCGCCATCTTCGATGCGCCAGCGCACGAAAGCGTCATCCGGCGTCTGGTCATTGGTGAGCACGCTGAAAATAGCCGGCCGGTCGGCCTTGGCACCGGCCCACTTCTTCAACAGCTTGCCATCGGCGACCGGCAATATTCCGGCGCTGACCAGATCGGCAACGACGGTCCCTTTCTTGACGTACCTCAGAACGGCATGGACTTTCGGATGGCCAAACTCCGACTCCGCCCACGCCGTCAGGCTGACAAGATAGTCCTCATGCGGCTTTCGCGGCGCCTTTGCAAAGCCGGACGTTACCTCACCGCCCCAGGACACGAAATCGCCCGCCACGTATTGCAGCTTGTCGCACAGCGGATGATTGACCGGCTGTTTCCCGGATCGGCTGGCGGATTTTTCCGTGCAGGGAACGAGCGTTGTCGCATCCTCCCTTGACACCACGCATGCACGCCTGAAACGCCCCTCATCGTCGATCACTATTTCGACCCGGGCCTGCTGCGTCGTGTGGCTGACCGGCCGCAATGGCTTGGAACCCGGCGGCTCGTTCCCCTTGCAGCTTTCGTAGGTAGCGTAGAGCTTTTCAATCCAGGCCATCGCCCACCTCCAGTTGCAGTTCCGCGACTTCAAGATCGACGGCGCGCAGATTCTCGTCGCGCACGAACTGCTTGGGCTTCATGTCGCGCACGAATTTCCGGATGGTGCATTCTTCCGGGGGCGTGAAGCGGATGACGCCATTCACCATCGTCGGGCGCCAGAACCGGGCATGGAGCTTGTCCTCGCCGGTTTCGTCGGGATAATCGAACCCGTGGAACATCAGGCCATAGGCCAGTTCACCCGCCTCGTCGTATTCGCCGACGCCAGCGCCGTATTCACAAGGCTCGACATAACCCTGGCAATCTCGCGTGCCGAGGAAAATGTCCTGCCGGCCGCCCAGCTCAAGCATGCGCTGTGCAACGGCAAAGTGCTTGCCGGGATTGCGGTCGCTCTCCAGTTCAGGGCGATGTTCGTTCCACTCGAAGTGCGCGCGAACCTGATACTCGACGTCGGTCAGAAACGTATAGATCGCCAGATCATTACCGCCGCTATAGGCGATCGGCTTGGTTCCCTTGGTCTGGGTACGAATACGCTTCATCACGCGCACTTCGTCGATGATCCAGATGAAAGTTGGTTTCCAGTAGACGGATTTGACGATGCCCTTCAGCGCCTCGTAAGTCGGGACGTGATAGCTGCATTTCTCGCCACCCACCCGAGTGAGCGGATCGGTGAACAACGCATGTCGCGCCCAGACTTTGAAACTGATTCCCTTGCGGCGTTTTTCTTTCACGATATCAGGGCCTCCATGAACATGATGGGCTCGGTAACGAGCCCGAATTCGAAGCTGTAGTAACGCGGATCGAGATGCAGAATGCCCGCACCCTCTTGTACTGGATGAACGGCGCGCGCTTCCTGCAACCTGGCAAGCTCCGGCGAAAACACATTGACCGTGTACTGCTGGGCACGGCGCAGCAGATCGAACTGCCGTTTCGGCTCGAAAGCTGCGCACAGATCGGCGATCAACTCCCGCCCGGCATCGCAGAACGGTACGATCACGCCCTGCGTCGGCGCATCGATGGCCTTGAATGCCTCGGCGGCAGCCATGAAGGATTGACGCAGAAAAAGCTGGGGCTTGCCCGGGTTGCGACTGCCATATGCATGCGAGGCGACCGAGTTGTCGGACAGTAGATTGAGCAGGGTATCGTCATGCCCGAGTTCCTTGGCCGATAGCGGGTAGCTCATCATGTTCTGGCGGGCATGAAAGTAGTTCCGGTAGTACCAACCCATCGCTTCGGGGCCGATCAGGTTGTAGTTAAATCTCGCCGGATCGTTCGTGTAGTCGTAAAGAACCGTGTCGGCTTTCTCTTTCCCGATGCGGATGTCGGGCAGCCGATCCAGGTTCTCGTCGCGCGGATTGACGACTTGCACCCGCCCGGTCAGATTCCGGCCGTTGCGGTTGCAGCGCCCCGCTGCCTGGGCGATGGAATCCAGACCCGCCGCGTAGCGGATCACGGCGCCAAAGTCGACGTCCACACCGGCTTCGATGAGTTGCGTACTGACACACAGCACGGGCTCACGACCAAGCTTGGTTCGAATTTCCGCCAGTATCGCCTTGCGGTGGGCAGGGCAAAGACTGGTGCTCAAATGGAAAACCGAAACGCCGTCATCGTGCGTGCAGCAGCGGTAGACCGACTGCGCGGCCTTCTTGGTATTGACGATGACGAGACAACTGCCCGCGCTGCGCACTTCCTCACGTGCCAGCGATGCCACCTCTTCGTCCGACCAGCCATCAGCCCGGCGATGGTCGAGCACTTCGACCCGTTTCAAGTTCGCGAACAGGCCACCGACGTCCGGCATCAGTTCGCTTTCCGGCGACAAGCGGACGGCGCCCTGAGCGGCATCCACCCTGTCCAGCAATGGCTGGGTGGCAGTACATAGGACCACCGAACTGCCGCAATGATCGACGAGGAAATTGATCGCGTTATTGAAAAGGTGAACACACCTGATCGGCAGGGACTGGATTTCGTCGAAAATTAGGATGGCGTTCGCCAACTGGTGCATGCGTCGTGCACCACGCGTCCCGGCGCCGAATAAGGTTTCAAGAAACTGTACCATCGTGGTGTAGATGATTGGCGCATCCCAGTTTTCTGTCAGCAACTTGTCACGCCAACCCTGTACTTCCGGCGTCAGGTTTGAGTGATGCTCGAGAACGGTACGACCGCGGCCGACTTCTGTTTCCGGTTCCAAAATATCTCCCACCACGTCGGCGTTCTGGTCGATGATCGAGGTGAAGGGGATGACGTAGATGATGCGATCCATTCGGCGCTTCTCCGCATGATGGAGCGCGAAACGAAGGCTGGCGAGCGTCTTGCCGCCGCCAGTGGGTACGCTGAGCGTAAAGATCCCTTTCTCTCTCGTTGCGGCGTCGAGGCAGTGCCTGGAAATATCCTGCCGGATCGCGTCAATAGGCTCCGTTGGCTGAAATCCAGCCAGATGCGCTTCCAGCCGTTGGATCAATGCCGTCCAAGGCACATAATCGCCATGAGGACGATGCCGGTTGGCCCCCTTCCAGCCGTGGGATCAATGCCGTCCAGGGCACATAACCGCCATGAGGACGATGCCGGTTGGCCCCCCCCTTCTCGAAAATCGCCGTATCGAGCCGATCGGCATCGATCAGGCAGCTGAATAGGAAACGCGCCAGCAAACCAATATGTTGTTGCGGAATGACCTTCGATCCCGCCGGTGCCTTTCGGATGATCTGCTTGAGCAGGTTCTGCATACCGTCTGCAATATCGTTATTGGCGAGCAGAGCTTCGACCCGCTCACGGATGATGGCATCGGCCTTGCCCCAGGCTTCCGTCAAATGCGTGCGCTCGTCGGATTTGTTCATGCGCCGAGTGAATATGTCCTCTCCTAGGCTCTGCCGATCCGAACTCAGACAATTAATGAGACCCGAATGGTGGGACGCGACACATAAGGCCAACATTTGGCCGACGTAACCTCCCAATCCGCCCCGCGCTGAAAGCGTCTGCCAAATTCTTTGCGATCCGGCCGTAGAATGGTCGATCTTGCCTTTGAGCCGTGCTACATCGACGGACTCTTCATCCTCGTCTTGATTAAGTATCCCGGTTGCGAATTTCAGGTAGTTCTGAAACTCCTCGCTGTACTTGCCAAGATCGTGCAGCAAACCAAGCAGTTCGCCCAAACTCGACAGCCCAATCTTTCCGGCATTGTCGCGAGCAATGCGCGCAACGCCATGCAGATGCTCGTGCAGTGGCTGACGATCGCCATCCTTCCGCACATGCGCGATGTAGTCCATTTCCTCTCCCATACGTCCATCATACCCAATCCGTATGTCGGCACTTTATCCCGTCACAGGCTCACCAGATGCGCCTGCACTTAACGGGGTCGGCGGAATCGCGGCGACTATAATCCGCGCCTCCCTGCCGTCCCGCCACTGCATCCGTGACTCCGCCGTTTTTTCCATCGCTTCCCGCCGCCCCCAAACCCGGCGTCCGCCTCGACCTCCCTCCGCTCACCGGTTCGGCCGACGCGCTGGCCATCGCCGAACTCGCGCGGCCCGGCCGGTTGCTGGCGGTGGTCGCGGCCAGCCCATTGGAGACGCAGCGGCTGCTGGAGGAGGTCACCTGGTTCGCGCCGGCATTGCGCGTGCATCTGCTGCCGGACTGGGAGACGCTGCCCTACGACAGCTTCTCGCCGCACCAGGACCTGATCTCCGAGCGGCTGGCGACGCTGCATGCCGTCACGCGCGGCGAGTGCGACGTGCTGATCGTTGCCGCCGCCACGGCGCTGGCGCGCATGGCGCCGCCCTCGCACCTGGTCGGCCACACCTTCTTCCTCAAGCAGGGCGACAAGCTCGACCTGGACCGCCTGCGCGGGCAGCTAACGCTGGCCGGCTACCAGCACGTGACGCAGGTGGTCGCCGCCGGCGAGTACAGCGTGCGCGGCGGCCTGATCGACCTGTTCCCCATGGGCACGCAGCTGCCTTACCGCATCGAGCTGTTCGACGACGAGGTGGAGACCCTGCGCACCTTCGACGTCGATTCGCAGCGCACGCTGTTTCCGGTGCCGGAGATCCGCCTGCTGCCGGCCCGCGAGTTCCCGCTCGGCGAGCCAGGGCGGAATAAATTCCGCGGCCGGTTTCGCGAAACATTCGAGGGCGACGCTTCGCGCATCGCGCTGTACAAGGATGTGTCCAACGGAGGCTTGCCGGCCGGCATCGAGTATTACCTGCCGCTCTTTTTCGATGCCGATCCTGGATTGGCCACACTGTTCGATTATCTGCCGCCGGATGCGACGCTGCTAACGCACCACGACGTGCCGGAGGCTTTTCGCCAGTTCTGGCGCGACCTGCAATCGCGCCACAAGATGCTCGGCGGCGACCGTTCCCGGCCGGTGATGCCGCCCGGCGACCTGTTCCTGACCGACGAGCAGTTCTTCATCGCCTGCCAGCCTTTCCCGCGCCTGCACTGCGGCGGGGCGGCGGCGCCCGGGATGACGCTGCCGCCCCTGGCGGTGGACCGCAAGGCGGCCGAACCGCTGGCGGCCCTGCGCGGCTTCCTCGGCAATTTCCGTGGCCGGGTGCTGCTGCTGGCGGAGTCGCCGGGGCGGCGTGCCACCATCACTGACTTTCTGGCCGAGCATGGCCTGCGCGTGCCGGCCTGCGCCGATCTGGCCGGTTTCCTGAATGTCGGCGATGCGTTGATGATCGGTGTCGCACCGCTGTCGGGCGGCTTTGTGTTGCCGGATGCGCCAGTTGCCTTCATCACCGAAAACGAGCTCTACGCCGCCACCGCCCGACCCCGGGGCAAACGGGAAGCGGCCCGCAAGAGCAACCTCGAAAGCTGGCTGCGCGACCTTTCCGAACTGCGCATCGGCGACCCCGTGGTGCATGAATCGCATGGCATCGGCCGCTACCGTGGCCTCGCGCACATGGACTACGGCGATGGTGACACGGAGTTCCTGCACCTCGAATACGCCGAGGGCGCGGCACTTTACGTACCGGTTGCGCAATTGCACGTCATCTCGCGCTACAGCGGCGTCGATCCCGAGGCCGTGGAATTGCACAAGCTGGGCTCCGGCCAGTGGGAGAAGGCCAAGAAGAAGGCGGCCGAGCAGGTGCGCGACACGGCCGTCGAACTGCTGCACCTCTACGCCCAGCGCGCCGCGCGCGAAGGCCACCGGTTCGATTTCAAGCAGCACGACCTGGAAGCCTTCGCCGACGGTTTTGGCTTCGAGGAAACGCCCGACCAGATGGCGGCCATCGATGCCGTGGTGGCCGACATGAAATCGGGCAAGCCGATGGACCGGCTGGTCTGCGGCGATGTCGGTTTCGGCAAGACCGAAGTGGCGCTGCGCGCCGCCTTCGTCGCCGTCGCCGACGGCAAGCAGGTGGCGGTGCTCTGCCCGACCACGCTGCTCGCCGAACAGCATTACCAGAACTTCGCCGACCGCTTTGCCCTCATTGAACACACTTGGCCGGTGAAGGTCGCGGAGCTATCCCGCTTCAAGAGCGCCAAGGAACAGGGCGAGGCGATCCAGGCCCTGGGCGAGGGCAAGATCGACATCCTGATCGGCACCCATCGCCTGCTCCAGAAGGATGTGGCCTTCACCCGGCTGGGCCTGGTCATCGTCGACGAGGAGCACCGCTTCGGGGTCAGACAAAAGGAGGCGCTGAAGGCGCTGCGCGCCGAAGTGGATGTGTTGACGCTGACCGCGACGCCGATTCCCCGCACGCTGGGCCTGTCGCTCGAAGGGCTGCGCGACTTTTCGGTGATCGCCACCGCGCCACAGAAGCGGCTGGCCATCAAGACCTTCGTCAGCAAGTGGTCGAACGGCCTGATCCGCGAAGCCTGCCTGCGCGAGTTCAAGCGCGGTGGCCAGGTCTACTTCCTGCACAATGAAGTCGAGACCATCGAGAATATGCGAACCCGGCTGCAACAATTGCTGCCGGAAGCCCGCATCGTCGTCGGCCATGGCCAGTTGGCCGAGCGCGAACTGGAGCGCGTCATGCGCGAATTCACGCAGCAGAAGCACAACCTGCTGCTCTGCTCGACGATTATCGAAACCGGCATCGACAATCCACACGCCAACACCATCGTCATCAGCCGCGCCGACAAGTTCGGCCTCGCGCAGTTGCACCAGCTGCGCGGTCGGGTCGGCCGCTCGCACCACCAGGCCTACGCCTACCTGCTCACGCACGAGGACGCCAAGCCCACCGCCCAGGCGCAGCGCCGGCTGGAGGCGATCCAGGCCATGGAGGAACTCGGCTCGGGCTTTTTCCTCGCCATGCACGACCTGGAGATTCGCGGGGCCGGCGAGGTGCTGGGTGAATCGCAGAGCGGCGAAATCCACGAGATCGGCTTCGCGCTCTACACGAACATGCTGAACGCGGCCGTCAAGGCGCTCAAGGAAGGCAAGGCGGTGCCGGACCTTACGGCGCCGCTATCGGTCACCGCCGAGATCAACCTGCGCGCGCCGGCGCTGCTGCCCGGCGACTACTGCCCGGATGTGCACGAACGCCTGACGCTCTACAAGCGGCTGGCCAACTGCGAAGACGACGACGAGCTGCATCGCATGCACGAGGAACTGGTCGACCGCTTCGGCGAACTGCCGGCGCAGGCCCAGGCGCTGCTGGAAACGCATCGGCTGCGGCTGCTTGGCCGACACATCGGCATCGCCAAGCTCGACGCCGGGCCGGCTTCGATCCAGCTACAGTTGGTGCCGAAGCCGCCGGTCGATCCGGCCGATATCATCGTGCTCATCCAGTCCGACCGTGCCTTCAAGCTGGCCGGCCCGGACAAGCTGGTCTGGAAGAAGGAGACGACGACGCTCGGGGAGCGCGTCACCGCCGTGAAAGACCTGTTCCGGCGGCTGAAACCCGCCAGGTAATGCCGCCGGTCAGTCCGGCACCGACAGCAATGGCAGGTCGAAGTCGAACGTGCTGCCGGCGCCTTCCCGGCTCATCACGCGAATATCGCCGCCCATCAACTCGGCAAGACGCTTGCTGATGGCCAGGCCAAGACCGGTGCCGCCGAAGCGGCGCGAGGTGGAACCGTCGGCCTGCTCGAAGGGCTTGAACAACCGGGCCATCTGGTCCGCCGACATGCCGATGCCGGTGTCGGCAACGCGAAACACCAGGCGATCGCCCCGGCGGGACACGGCCAGTTCGACGCGACCAGCATCGGTGAACTTGATCGCGTTGGCCAGCAGGTTCAGCAACACCTGGCCGATGCGCAACGCATCCCCCATGCAGGCGGCGGGCAGGTCGTCGGCCAGGTCGATGGTGAATTCGAGATCGCGGGCCTGGGCGCGATCGCGCACGACATCGGCCGCCTGACGGACAACATCGGCGATGCGCACCGGGCTGCGCTCGACATTAAGCTTGCCCGCCTCGATTTTCGAGAAGTCGAGAATGTCGTTGATCACGCCGAGCAGCAGATTGCCCGAGGCAAGAATCTTTTCGAAGGCATGCCGCGCCTTCTCGCTGTCGCCGTGGTTGCGGTGACCGATCTGCGCGAAGCCGAGCACGCCGTTGAGCGGGGTACGGATTTCGTGACTCATGTTGGCGAGAAACACGCGGCGCGAATGCGCCAGCGTTTCCGCCGCCAGCACCGCCTTTTCCCGCGCCAGCGCCAGCGCGCGCTGCTCGCTCATGTCGACGAAGCTGATCACCGCCCCGGACACTTCGCCATGCTTGACCATGGGATGCACCGAATACAACACCGGCAGGGGTCGGCCGGCGGCGGTCCAATACACCTCGTCATCCACCCGCCTCTCCTCGCCGGAACGCAGGGTGCCATGGCAAGGACACTCGCCGACCGGATAGGGGCTGCCATCGGCGCGGCTGTGATGGAAGAGGGCATGCCCATCCTTGCCGACGGCCTGTTCCGGCGTGTAGCCAAGCATGGCGCCCGCCGCCGGATTCATGAAGGTGATGACACCGTGGCGATCGACGCCGTAGAGGCCGTCGCCGCTGGAGGCGAGGATGAGACTAGCCCGGGCCTCCGTCTCCAGCAGTTCCTCGGTGCGGCGCGCCACCAACTCCTCGAGATGCTGGCGGTGCTGCTCCAGTTCGGCCTCGATACGCTTGTATTCGGTGATATCGTCGTAGATGCCCAGAACACCGATGGTTTCGCCATCCTCGTTGCGCAACGGCACCTTGGAGGTGCGCAGCCATATCTTCCGGCCATCCGGCGTGGTTTGCGGCTCCTCGTAGGACAGCCGGGCGATGCCGGAATCCATCACCGACCGGTCGTCGGCGCGGTAGGAATCGGCCTGTTCGGCCCAGCCCATCTGGTAGTCGTCGCGGCCGATCACCTCCCTTGGCCCGGACTTGCCGGCGTCGTGGGCAAACACCGGGTTGCAGCCGAGATAACACAAGTGGCGATCCTTCCAGAACACCCGGATCGGCGCCGTGTCGACGATGGCCCGCAACAGCCCGTGCGACTCAACGAGGGCGCTTGCGGAACGCTTGAGCTCGGAGATGTCCCGACCGATCACCACCAGCGCCTGGCGGCGGCCATCCGGTTCGAACAGGGGCACCTTGATGACGTCGAGCTGGAGGTGCCCGCCTTCGCCATCGGGAATCAATTCCTCGTCGCGGCGCAGGGTACCGGCCTGCCAGGCGGCTTCGTCACTGGCCCGGCAGGATGCCAGCACCGCGGCAAAGTGCGGATTGGCCGCCGCGATTTCGGCGTCGGTCGCCCCGCGCCAGGGCGTTTGTTCGGCGCCGAACAGGCGCAGGCAGACCTGGTTGGCCACCTGCCAGCGCCCTTCGCCATCCTTGAACTGGATCGCGTCCGGTACCGCGTCGATCAAGGTGCGCAAGCGCGCCTCGCTCTCGACCAGGACCTGGTTCAGCCGGCGCTCGGTTTCGGCGAGCCGGCCCGCCAGCAGTTCCTCGTGCTGTTTCGCCAGCAGGTCGACCAGTTGGTTGAGCAGGGCCAGGCTGAGCGGCGCGACGATCGCGGCGGTGACCAGCCCCGTCAGCAGGTAATCGCCGCTGACCCTGCCCTGAAGCAGCAGGCTCATCATCGAGACGATCAGCACGGCCGCGAGCAGCGTGACCGCGGTGACCAACGCCCTCAGCCGCCACCCCTTCAGGCGCAGCAGCAGGGCGATCGGCGCGGAATACGAGGGGACGCTCATGAAGTCTGGTGGGTGACCATGTCGGCGCGCGGGATTATACGGCCGCGACCGGCCGACGACGCCAGTCCGGCTGCCGGGGCGGATACAATCATGGTTTTTCGCCACCGCGAGAGTCAGCCGTTCATGCAGCAGACCGAAAACCTCAATATCGAAGCCTTCGACACCATGCCCACGCCGGGCGAAATCCATGCCCGGGTGCCCATCACGGAGGCGGCGGAAAAGTCAGTGGTGGCGGGACGCCGGGCGCTCGAAGCCATTCTCGACCGGCGCGACCCGCGCCTGTTCGTGGTGGTCGGGCCCTGCTCGATCCACGATCCGGTGGCCGGCCTGGACTACGCCCGGCGCCTCAAGTCGCTCGCCGACGAAGTGGCCGACACGCTGCTGCTGGTCATGCGCGTTTATTTCGAAAAGCCGCGCACGTCCACCGGCTGGAAGGGCTACATCAACGATCCGCGCCTGGACGATTCCTTCCACATCGAGGAAGGCATGCGGAAGGCGCGCGAATTCCTCATCGCCGTCAATGAAACCGGCTTGCCGGCCGGCACCGAGGCGCTCGACCCGATCACGCCACAGTACCTCGGCGACCTGGTGGCGTGGACCGCCATCGGCGCCCGCACCGCCGAATCGCAGACGCACCGCGAAATGGCCTCCGGCCTGTCGACGCCGGTCGGTTTCAAGAACGGCACCGACGGCTCGGTCGATACCGCCATCAACGCCATTGTCTCGGCCTCGCGGCCGCACAGCTTCCTCGGCATCAACGGCGAGGGAAAGACCGCCGTGATCCGCACTCGCGGCAATCGCTACGGCCATCTGGTGCTGCGCGGCGGCGGCGATCGGCCGAACTACGACACGGTCAGCGTCGCCATGGCCGAGAAGGCGCTGGCCAAGGCCAGGCTGGCGGAGAACGTCGTCGTCGACTGCTCGCACGCCAATAGCTACAAGCGGCCAGAACTGCAACCGCTGGTGATGCAGGATTGCGTCAACCAGATCCGCGCCGGCAACCGTTCCATCGTCGGCCTGATGATCGAAAGCTTCATCGAGGCCGGCAACCAGCCGATCCCCGAGGACCACGGCCAGCTCAAGTACGGCTGCTCGATCACCGACGCCTGCGTCGACTGGTCGACCACCGTGCACATGATCCGCGACGCCCATGCCGCCCTCGCCACACTGCTGCCAGCCCGCCAGAACGACGTCTGCAACGTACCCGCCTAGGACTCGCCTCATGCCACTCGTCAAACCCTTCCGTGGTCTGCGCCCGGCCACCGCCCGCGCCGCCGATGTCGCCGCGCCCCCCTACGACGTGCTGTCGACCGACGAAGCCCGGGTGCGGGCCGCCGGCAAGCCCTGGTACTTCCTGCACATCTCCAAGCCCGAAATCGACCTGCCCGCCGACACCGATCCCTACGCGCCGGCCGTCTACGCCAAGGCGGTCGAGAACCTGGAAAAGATGATGCAGGCAAGCATCCTGCACCGCGATCGTCAGCCGTCGTACTACGCCTATCGGCTGGAGATGGGCGCGCATGTCCAGACCGGCTTTGTCGCGGCGGCCTCGGTGGCGGCCTACGACGCCGGCCGCATCAAGAAGCATGAGTTCACCCGGCCGGACAAGGAAGACGACCGTGTGCGCCAGATCGACGCGCTCAACGCCCAGACCGGGCCGGTGCTGCTCGCCTATCCGGCGTCCCCCGCCGCCGACGCGCTGCTGGCGAAAGTCAGCCGTGGCGACACGGCGGCCGAGGTCACGGCCGACGACGGTATCCGTCACACGATCTGGGTCGTGGACGACGAGGCGACCATCGCCGCGATCACCGCCGCCTTCGAAGCCATGCCGGCGCTCTACATCGCCGACGGCCACCACCGCTCCGCCGCCGCCTCGCGCGTCGCGGCGGCGCGCCGCAAGCCGGAGCTGGAACAGGCCAGCGACTATTTCCTCGCCGTGATCTTCCCCCATCACCAGATGAAGATCATGGACTACAACCGCGTGGTGAAGGATCTGAACGGACTGACCGCCGACGATTTCCTCGCCAGGATCGCCACCGCCTATGCGGTGACGCCGGCCCGCGGCCAGGTGAAGCCCTCGTGTCCGGGCGAAGTCGGCCTCTACCTTGGCGGCGGACGCTGGTACCGGCTCAACATCGATCCGAAGCTGTTCGTCAGCGATCCGGTGGCCCGGCTCGATGTCAGCCTGCTGTCCGACCACGTGCTCGGGCCGATCCTCGGCATCGCGGATTTGCGGCGCGACAAGCGCATCGACTTCGTCGGGGGCATCCGTGGCCTTGGCGAACTCGAAAGACGCGTCGACAGCGGCGAAATGGCCGCCGCCTTCGCCATGCATCCGACCAGCCTCAAGGACCTGATGGCCGTGGCCGACGCCGGCCAGGTCATGCCGCCCAAGTCGACCTGGTTCGAGCCGAAGCTGGCCGACGGACTGGTTTCGCACGTTCTCGATTGACGGGCCACGTCATGCCTTACCAATTCATCATCGCCGATAAGCACGGCAAGGTCGGCCTGATCACGCTCAACCGCCCCCAGCAACTCAACGCCCTGTGCGATGCGCTGATCGACGAACTCGGCGCGGCGCTGGCCGCCTTCGAAGCCGACGAAACCGTCGGCAGCATGGTCATCACCGGCTCACCGAAAGCCTTCGCCGCCGGTGCCGACATCACGGCGATGAAGGACTGGAGCTACATGGACGTCTACCAGCCCGACTACCTCGGCCCCAACTGGGCGCGCATCCGCAACTGTCGCAAGCCGGTGATCGCCGCGGTGGCCGGCTACGCGCTCGGCGGCGGCTGCGAGTTGGCGATGAGCTGCGACATGATCTTCGCCGCCGACACGGCGAAGTTTGGCCAACCGGAAATCAAGCTCGGCGTGCTGCCCGGCGCCGGCGGCACCCAGCGCCTGCCCCGCGCCATCGGCAAGGCCAAGGCCATGGACATGTGCCTGACCGCGCGCATGATGGACGCGAAGGAAGCAGAACAGGCCGGCCTGGTGGCGCGGGTGATTGCCGCCGATCAACTGATCGAGGAGACGCTGGCGGCGGCCGAAACCATCGCCGGCTATTCGCTGCCGGTGATCATGATGATCAAGGAGGCGATCAACCGCGCCTACGAGATGCCGCTCGGCGAGGGGCTGCTCTACGAGCGGCGGGTGTTCCAGGCCGCCTTCGCGCTGGCAGACCGGAAGGAAGGCATGGCGGCCTTCATCGAAAAACGCCAGCCGGCGTTCAAGAACCGCTGACAGTCAGCCGTGGCGACACGCCGCCCTATTTGAACGGGTGGCGCAGGACGATGGTCTCTTCGCGATCCGGGCCGGTCGAGATCATGTCCACCGGCACACCGCACAGCGCTTCCATGCGCTTGATGTAGTTCTGCGCGGCCGTCGGCAAGCCTTCGAAGGTTTTCACGCCGACTGTGCTTTCCGTCCAGCCCGGCATCGACTCGTAAACCGGCTCGCAACGCTCGAGATCGTCGGCGCCGACCGGCAGGATGTCGGTGAGCTGGCCATCGAGCTTGTAACCCGTGCACAGCTTCATTTCTTCGATGCCGTCGAGCACGTCGAGCTTCATCACGCACAGACCCGAGACGCCGTTGATCTGGATCGAGCGCTTCAGCGCGGCGGCGTCGAACCAACCGCAGCGGCGGGCGCGACCGGTGGTGGCGCCGAATTCGTGGCCCTTGGTGGCCATGTGCTTGCCGATCGGGTCCTGCTTGTCAACGGCGTCGTAGAGCTCGGTCGGGAACGGCCCGCTGCCGACGCGCGTGGTGTAGGCCTTGGTGATGCCCAGCACATAGTGCAGCATGCCGGGACCGATGCCGGCACCGGTGGAAGCGCCGCCGGCGATGCAGTTCGACGACGTCACGTACGGGTAGGTGCCGTGGTCGATGTCGAGCAGCGTGCCTTGCGCGCCCTCGAACAGGATGTTGGCGCCGCCCTTGTGTGCTTCGTAGAGCGAACGCGGCACGTCGGCGATCATCTTGGTCAGGCGCGGCGCCAGCGCCATGGCGCCGTCGAGCACTTGCTGGAAATCGACCGGCTCGGCGCCAAGGTAGTTCTTCAGCACGAAGTTATGATAATCGAGGATCTCGGCAAGCTTCTCCGCAAAGCGCTTCGGCCGCAGCAGGTCCTGCACGCGCAGGCCGCGGCGGGCCACCTTGTCCTCGTAGGCCGGGCCGATGCCACGGCCGGTGGTGCCGATCTTCTTGGCGCCCTTCGCCGCCTCGCGGGCCATGTCCAGCGCCTGGTGGTAGGGCAGGATCAGCGGGCAGGCTTCGGAAATGCGCAGCCGCGCGTCGGCGTCGACGCCGGCGGCCTTGAGTTCATCGAGTTCCTTGACCAGCGCGTCTGGCGACAACACCACGCCGTTGCCGATGTAGCAGGTGACGCCTTCACGCAGAATGCCCGAGGGCACCAGATGCAGCACCGTCTTCTTGCCGTTGATCACCAGCGTGTGGCCGGCATTGTGGCCGCCCTGGTAGCGCACCACCGCCTGGGCATGGTCGGTCAGCCAATCGACGATCTTGCCCTTGCCCTCGTCGCCCCATTGCGTGCCGACGACTACGACATTCTTGGCCATGTTCAGTCTTCCTTCAAGGTTTCGACGATCCATTCCGCGCCGCGCCGGACCAGAGCCCGGTCGCAACCCGCCTCCCGCCAGAAGCCCGCGTGGCCCGGCAGCGCCAGCACCACCGCCTCCCCACGGCGGCGCAGGCGTTCGACTTCCTCATGCACTTCCTTGTCTTCGGGCCATGGCGCGAGAATGGCGCCCGGCAATTCCGGACGCGGCGACAGCTTGACCAGTTCGCGCAAGTCCATCGAGAAACCGGTGGCCGCCCGCTTGCAGCCGAAGCATTCCCCGACGTTGTCGTAACGGCCACCCAGCGCCACCGCGCCCGGTGCGCCGTCGCAATAGGCGGCGAAGACGACGCCGTTGTGATAGTGGTAGCCACGCAGGTCGGCCAGGTCGAAGCCAATGGGCAGATCGGCAAGATCGACGGCCAGCCGGCGCAAATTGGCAATGGCGGCGACAATGTCGCCACGGGTTGGCAAGCGGCGCGCGGCCTCGTCGAGCACTTCCGGACCACCATACAGCTCGGGCAGGCAGAGCAACCCGCTGCGCACCGACTCCGGCATCGGGGCAACCAGCGAGCGCAGCGTCGGCACGTCCTTGGCCTGCAGGGCGGCAAATACTTCCTGCTCGGCATCATCCGCAAGCCCCGCCTCGGCCATCAGCGCGCGGAAGATGCCTACGTGGCCGAGGTCGACGCGCACGGCGGAGATTTCCGCGAGCGCCAGCGCCCGCGCCAGCAGGCGGATGACTTCGCTGTCGGCCTCCGGGCCGGCGTGTCCGTACAACTCGACGCCGATCTGCATCGGCTCGCGCGAAGCGAGCAGGCCGGCCGGCAAGGTATGCAGGACGCTGCCGCAATAGCACAGCCGCGTCACGCCCCGGCGATTGAGCAGGTGCGCGTCGATGCGCGCCACCTGCGGCGTGATGTCGGCGCGCACGCCCATGGTGCGGCCGGACAATTGATCGATCAGCTTGAAGGTGCGCGGGTCGAGATCGTGGCCGCTGCCGGTGAACAGCGACTCGACATACTCGAGCAGCGGCGGCGCGACCAACTGGTAGCCATGGCGGGCAAATTCGTCGAGCAGGAGGCGGCGCAAGGACTCCACGGCGACAGCCTCGTCCGGCAACAGGTCCTCGATGCCCTCCGGCAGCAACCAGCGTCTCATGGCCGGAACACTGCCATGACCAGCAGACCGATCAGAATGGAAGTCAGACCGATGAAGCGGATCTGGCCGTCGGTTAGCTCGGTGACGCGCCGAAATGTTTCACGCCAGACGCGCGGCGCGACGAACGGCAGCAGCCCCTCGATGACCAGCATGAGCGCGAGCGCCAGCAACAGCGACGACGTCATCGGCCCGAAGCCCTACTTCTTGGCGTCGCCGCCGCGCCCGGCGTTCTTCAGGTAGCGGAAGAATTCCGAGTTGGGCTCGACCACCATCAGGTCATGCTTGTTCCTGAACGAGCCGCGATAGGCCTCGAGGCTGCGATAAAACGCATAGAACTCGGCGTTCTGGCCAAAGGCCTGGCCATAGATGGCGGCAGCCTTGGCATCGCCCTCGCCCTTGACCTTCTGCGCTTCCCGGTAGGCCTCGGCGACGATCACCTCGCGCTGCTTGTCGGCGTCCGCCCTGATCTTTTCGGCCTCGGCCGCGCCCTGCGAGCGCAACTCATTGGCGACGCGCTTGCGCTCGGTCTCCATGCGGCGATAGACGGCTTCGGAAACCTCGGCGGGCAGATCGACACGTTTCAGGCGCACGTCGATGATCTCGACGCCCATCGCGCGCATGTCGGCGTCGGCCTTCTTCTGCACGTCGGCCACGATCTTGTCGCGCGCGCCCGACACCACATCGTGCACGGTGCGCTTGCCGAACTCCTCGCGCAGCCCGGAATTGACAGTCTGGGCTAGGCGCGTCTTGGCGACCATCTCGTCGCCACCGACTGAAATGTAATAAAGCTTGACGTCGTCGATGCGCCATTTGACAAACGAGTCGACCAGCACCGGTTTCTTCTCGGCGGTGAGGAAGCGCTCCGGCTCGGCCGAATCCAGGGTCAGGATGCGCTTGTCGAAAAAGCGGACGTTCTGGATCATCGGCCATTTAAAAGACAATCCGGGTTCGCGGATCACCTCCTTGACTTCGCCCAACTGGAAGACGATGGCGTACTGGCGCTGATCGACGGTGAACAGACTGGCGGCCAGCAGGATCAGCAGGCCGGCGATCAGTGCTCCTGCGAACGGCAAACGACTGGATGGCATGGCGGTCATCTCAACGCTCCCCCCGCTCGCGCGACAGATAACGACCGCCCCGCTCGACGCCGGGAGTCTTTTCCAGTTGCGGTGGCACCTCGTTGGATACCGGCGCCCCTACCGCGGCGGGCGCGGCGGGCAGCTCCGCCACCACCGCGGCCTGCGCCGCCGCCGACTGCATCAGCTTGTCGAGCGGCAGGTACAGCAGATTGCCCGCGCCCTTGGCGTCGATCATGACCTTGCTGGTGTTGGCGTAGACCTGCTGCACGGTCTCGAGGTAGAGGCGCTGCCGGGTCACTTCCGGCGCCTTGTTGTACTCGACCAGGACCTGCTTGAAGCGCGAGGTGTCACCCTCGGCCGTCGCGACCATGCGCGCGCGATACCCTTCCGCTTCCTGCTGCAGGCGCGAAGCGGCACCCTGGGCACGCGGAATGACGTCGTTGGCGTAGGCCTGCCCTTCGTTCTTCTGCCGTTCGCGATCCTGGCCGGCCTTGACGGCGTCATCGAAGGCCGCCTGCACCTGCTCGGGAGGCTGCGTACTTTGCATCGACACCGAGCGAATCTGGATGCCCGTGTCGTAGCGATCGAGAATGTCCTGAATCAGCTTCTGCGTGCTGGCCGCGATGACGTCGCGCCCCTCGTAGAGCACGAAGTCCATCTTGCTCTTGCCGACAATCTCGCGGATCGCTGTTTCCGCCGCCTGGATGACGGCATCGTCCGGATGCCGGTTCTTGAACAGGTAGGCCTGGACATCCTTGAGCAGGTATTGCACTGCAAACTGGACGCTAACGATGTTTTCGTCATCGGTCAGCATCAGTGCCTCCTTGGGCACCTTGTTCTTTTCGGAACCGCGATAACCGACCTCGACGGTGCGCACACCGGTCAGATTGACGGTCTCGTGGCTCTGGATGGGCCAGGGCAAGCGCCAGCGCAAGCCGGGGTCGGTGGTCTCCCGGTAGCTGCCGAATTGGAGCACCACGCCGCGCTGGCTGGCATCGACGATGTAGAAGCCGCTGGCCAGCCATGCCAGCGCAACCAGCCCCAGCAGCACGCCGATGCCGCCGCCGAACTGGCGTGGCGAAAGGCTCGGCAGGCGCGGGCCGCCGCCATCGCCGCCGCCATCGCCGCCGCCCCCCTTGCGACCGAACAGGCCCGCCAGGCGGCGATTGACGTCGCGCCACAATTCGTCGAGGTCGGGCGGGCCCTGATTGCCGCCCTTCTTGCCGCCGCCGGGGTTGTTGCCCCAGCCGTGATCATTGAGTGACATGAGGATGCCAGCAATCATGTTTGAGTCGTCACCATCGTCGCAAGGAAATTCTAGGGAAGGTCCGGGGTATTCCGACAGGTCATCCGCAAATTCAAGCGGACGCCAACCGTGCCTGACACGCGTGTTCACGGGCCGCCGCGGCCAGCGCGTCGCGCAGAAGGTCGAGGCCCGCACCCGTGCGGGCACTCAAGCGAACGCGCGCGATATTACCACAGTCGTCATGCTCGACCCCGGGCTCGACGCCGGTCGCGTCAATCTTGTTCCAGACCACGAGTTGCGGCACCGCGCCAGCGCCGATCTCCTCCAGCACGGCCGCCACGGCCGCCATCTGTTGATCCCGGTCAGCGCTGGCGGAATCGACGACATGCAGCAGTAGGTCGGCATGCGCGGTTTCCTCGAGCGTGGCGCGGAAAGCCGCGACCAAGGCATGCGGAAGGTCGCGAATGAAACCGACGGTGTCGGAGACGACGATCTGCCCGGCACCTTCGACGAATACCCGTCTCGACGTCGTGTCGAGCGTGGCGAACAACTGGTCGGCGGCATAGACGCCCGCCTTGGTCAAGGCGTTGAACAGCGTGCTCTTGCCGGCGTTGGTGTAACCGACCAGCGATACCGCCAGCACTTCGCCGCGCACCCTGGCGCGCCGGCGCACCGCGCGCTGACGCGCCAGTTGCTTGAGCCGGTCCTTGAGCACGGCCACGCGCTTGCCGAGCAGCCGGCGGTCGGTTTCCAGCTGTTTCTCACCCGGCCCACGCAGACCGATGCCACCCTTCTGCCGCTCAAGATGCGTCCAGCCGCGCACCAGCCTGGTGGCTAGATGCTGCAACTGCGCCAGTTCGACTTGCAGGCGGCCTTCGTGACTGCGCGCTCGCAGCGCGAAGATGTCAAGGATCAGGCTGCTGCGGTCCACCACGCGCCGCTCCAGGGCCTTCTCCAGGTTGCGCTGCTGGCCAGGCGCCAACTCGTGATTGAAGACGACCAGATCGGCCTCGTGCAGGCGCGCGGCATCGGCGATCTCGACGACCTTGCCCTTGCCGGCGAAGGTGGCGGAATCGGGCGCCGAACGCCGACCGGACACCACCCCCAGCGGACGCGCTCCGGCACTGGTCACCAGCAGACGGAATTCTTCCAGCCGTTCGGCGAAGTCGTCTTCGCCGAAATCGAGCTGCACCAGAATGGCGTTTTCGCCGGTGGCGGGCCGATCAAACACGGTCCCGCTCCACCGGATGACATCGGATCACTCGCCGCCGCTGTCCTGGGCGAAGTTGACCGGCCGTGCTGGCACGACGGTGGAAATGGCGTGTTTGTACACCATCTGCGTCACCGTGTTCTTCAGCAACACGACGTACTGGTCGAATGACTCGACCTGGCCTTGCAGTTTGATGCCGTTGACGAGATAAATCGACACCGGCACATGCTCCCGGCGCAATGCGTTCAGAAACGGGTCTTGTAGCATCTGCCCTTTGTTGCTCATGTTGGTCCTCGGCTCTGGTTATCGAAAAGCGAATGTACTTGATTTTGCCGCCGCATGCCAGCCGACTCCGGCGGGCGACGCCTCAATCCTTGTCGGCGAACGGATTGTGCGAGCTCTTGTACTGGATGCGCAGCGGCGTGCCTTGCAGGTTGAAGGCTTCGAGGAAGGTTTTTTCCAGGTAGCGCGTATAGGCGTCCGGCACGGCGTCGAGCGCGTTGCCGTGGATGACGATGATCGGCGGATTCGAACCGCCCTGGTGCGCGTAGCGCAGCTTCGGTCGCACGTTGCCGCGCCGCGGTGGTTGCTGCTTCTGCACGGCTGCTTGAAGCACGCGAGTCAGTTGCGGGGTCGGCAGTTTGATCATCGCCGCCGCGTAGGCATTGTTCACCGATGACAGCACGCCAGCGATGCCCTGCCCTTCCAGCGCGGAGATGTAATGCACCTTGGCGAAGCCAAGGAAGTTGAGCTTGCGCGCGATATCCTGCTTGATGCGCTCGCGGCGGTAGTCGTCGATGGCGTCCCACTTGTTCACGGCCAGCACCAGCGCGCGGCCAGCCTCGATGCAGAAGCCGGCGATGTGCGCGTCCTGGTCGGAGATATCCTGGCTGGCGTCGACCATCAGCACGACGACGTTGGCTTCCTCGACCGCCTGCAGCGTCTTGATCACCGAGAACTTCTCGATCGCCTCGAAGACGCGGCCCTTGCGGCGCAGGCCAGCGGTGTCGATCAGCGTGTAATGGCGGCCGTTTCTCTCGAACGGCACCTCGATGGCGTCGCGCGTGGTGCCCGGCATGTCGAAGGCGATGACGCGGTCTTCGCCGAGCAGCGCGTTGATCAGCGTGCTCTTGCCGACGTTGGGCCGGCCGGCGATGGCGACGCGCGGGCCGCGCCCCGCCACCTCTTCCGCCTCATCCACCTCCTCGCCGAAGGGCGCCAGCACCAGGTCGAGCAGTTCGCGCACGCCTTCGCCATGGGCACCAGAAATCACCCGCGGCTCACCCAGGCCGAGTTCGTGGAACTCCGCCGCCACCACGGCGCGATCCATGCCCTCCGCCTTATTCACTAGCAGATGCAACGGCCGGCCGCTCCGCCTCAACAGGTCGGCAATGACCTGGTCCTGCGGCGTGAGGCCGGCGCGCGCGTCGACCAGGAACAGCACGACATCGGCCTCGGCGATGGCCGCCTCGGCCTGGCGGGCCATCTCGTAGACGATGCCGGTCCTTGCCTGCGGCTCGAAGCCGCCGGTGTCAACGACAAGGAAGGGCTTGTTGCCCAGCCGGCCGTGGCCATAGTGGCGATCGCGGGTCAGGCCCGGCATGTCGGCCACCAGCGCGTCGCGCGTCTTGGTCAGCCGGTTGAACAGCGTACTCTTGCCGACATTGGGCCGGCCGACCAGCACCAGCGTCGGCTTCACTGGACTCCCAGCGCGATGACACTGCCCTTTCTGGTTTGCACGACAAGCCCGCCGGCGACGCGCTGCGGATTGGCGCGGATGGCGCTGCCGTCGGTGGCGGCGCGCGCGACGAAGGCGCCATCGTCGACGTCGAGGAAATGGACGAAGCCCTGAAAGTCAGCCACGGCGACACGCCGGCCCAGCATGATCGGCCGCGATAGGCCACGGTTGGCCAGTTTGTCCTGCTTCCACAGGCTGGCCCCGCCGTCGCGGGCGAAGGCCTGGACGGCGCCCGTGTCGTCGCTGACGTACACCCGCGTCTGATCCATGTCGAGTCCGGCGCTGCTGGAAATGTCGCGGCCCCAGACCTGGTTGCCATTGGCCAGTTCGAAACAGGCCACGCGCCCCTGATAGGCAACGGCGCAAACCTGACGTTCGTCGGCGACGGGCAGACTGGTGATGTCGGCGACCCGCTCCAGTTCGGTGGCGCCCTTGGGCACGGCAACGGTCGCTTCCCACATTGCCGCGCCATTCTTGCCGTTGATGGCGACCAGCTTGCCTCCCGGAAAGCCGGCTAGTACCGTATTGTCCACCATCGTCATGCCGACGTTCGAGCGCAGCGTCAGCGCCGGCGTGACGCGCTGATAGACCCAACGTCGCTTGCCGTCAGCCCGATCGAGGCCGACGACACGCGCATCGACGGAGCGCACGACCACCTGGTCGCCATTGACGAGCGGCGGCGCCAGTACCTCGGAGCTGACCCGCGCGGTCCAGCGGGGCTTGCCGGATTCGGCATCGAAGGCCATGACCTGCCCCTTTTCAGTGCCCACCACGACGAGGTCCCGGTCCGCGCCGACACCACCCGCCAGTTTCTCGCCAGCGGCGATGCGCCACGACTGACGCCCGTTGTCGATCCTGGAGACGGTGCCATCTCGCGCCGCGGCATAGACGCTGTCGCCGACCACGGCCGGTGTCAACACGAAATCGTCGGCTTCGCCCACGGTAACCTGCCAGCGCACCGGCAGCTCGGCCGCCCCCTGAATCGGTTTCAGCTCCGCCGGTTTGATTTTCGGTTCGGACTTGAAGGGATTCAGCTTGTCGAGCGTTGAACATCCACCCAGCACCACGCCAACGAGGCCGACGGCGATCACGCCGAACCGGCGCGTCACTTGGCTTCTCCCGCGGCGACCGCGCCGCCCAGCGCATCGATCTTGATCTGCAAGGTTTCGCGATAGGCGCCGCGCGCCCGGGCCTCGGCGCCGCCTTCCTTGATCAGCGCGTCCAGCTTGACCAGCGCCGCCTCATAGGCCGCCTTGGCTTCCGTGTTCTTGCCTTGCGCCATCAGGATGTCGCCGCGCAGGTCGTTGAAACGCGGCGCCAAGGAAGGCGCCGGCTCGGCGGCAATCCTGGCGAGCGCCTCGTCGTAAGCCTTGTCGTCGAGCATCACCGTGGCCAGGCGAAGCCGGGCCAGATCGCGTATCCCGTCATCCTTGGCATGGTCGGCGGCCCAGGTCAGTTGCATGCGCGCCGACTTGATGTCACCACCCTCGATCTGCGCCTTGGCGGACAACAATGCCGCCAAGGCGGCATGGGCCGTACCGGAGAACTTGTCGATCAGCTCGCCGGCCATCTCGCGGGCACGCTTGGCGTCGTTCTGGGCCACGGCCGACTGGACGCCGCCGAACAGCGCCGATGCCTGGGTGGCCTGGGTGCGTTGCCACCAGCCCCACCCCTGCCAGGCAAGCACGGCCAGCGCGGCGACCGTTACCACGGTCGTGACCAGGTTGCCATGCATCTTCCACCAGGTCTTCAGCGAATCGAGTTGTTCCTGTTCTTCAAGATCGTAGGTTGCCATCGCCCGTTTTCCCGTTCCCGTTGCTATTCACATTCGTTGCCAAGTATCCACTCGCTGGCCGTTTCGGCCAGCCGCTCGACGGCGATGCGCCGTTGCCCGCTATCCTCGCGCAAGGCCTTGATCGTTGCTTCGTTCGCCCGCGCCTCGTCGTCGCCAATGATCACCGCAATGGTCGCTCCCGCGGCATCGGCTTTCTTCATCTGCGCCTTGAAGCCGCCACCGCCGCAGTGCAGATGAACAACGAAACCGACATCGCGCAAATGCTCCGCCACCCTGAAGGCGTGCCGACCGGCCAGTTCGCCCTGATGCACGACATAGACATCCGGCACCGGACGCTCATGGCGATTGCCCTGGTCGGCCCACAGCGCCAGCAGGCGCTCGACGCCCATGGCAAAACCGCAGGCCGGCGCCGGTTTGCCGCCGAGCTGCGCGATCAGGCCGTCGTAACGCCCGCCGGCGCAAACCGTGCCCTGCGCGCCGAGTTGATCCGTCACCCACTCGAACACGGTGAGATTGTAATAGTCGAGCCCGCGCACCAGCCGCGGATTGATCCGGTAAGGCAGGCCGGCATCCTTGAGCAGCGTCTGCACGCCCTCGAAGTGCTTGAGCGAGGCTTCGCCCAGATAAGCCATCAGCGTTGGCGCGCCCTCGACCAGTTCCCGCATGGCCGGGTTCTTGGTGTCGAGGATGCGCAGCGGATTGGTGTGCAGGCGTCGCTGGCCGTCGGCATCGAGCCGGTCGCGATGCTGTTCGAGATAGGCGATCAGGTCGGCGCGATGCCGCGTGCGCTCGTCCGGCTGGCCGAGCGAATTGATTTCGAGTTCGATGCCGGTCAGGCCCAGGTCGTCCCACAGCCGCGCGCCCATCACGATCTGCTCGGCATCGACGTCGGGACCGGCGTAACCGAGCGCCTCGACGCCGACCTGGTGGAACTGGCGGTAGCGCCCCTTCTGCGGCCGCTCATGGCGGAACATCGGCCCCATGTACCAGAGCCGGCGCGGACTGTCGTAGAGCAGATTGTGCTGAAGCACGGCGCGCACGCAGGAGGCGGTGCCTTCCGGGCGCAAGGTCAATTGCTCGCCGTTGAGGCTGTCGGTGAAGGAATACATTTCCTTTTCGACGATGTCGGTCACTTCGCCGATGGCGCGCGCGAACAGCGGCGTCGGCTCGACCAGCGGCATGCGCATCGGCCGATAGCCGTAGACCCGCAACCAGTCTCGCACCAGTTCCTCGAACTGCTCCCAGAGTTCGGCCTCGTCGGGCAGGATGTCGTTCATCCCGCGGATCGCTTGCAATGTGCTCATGTTCTAGACGCGCGGCGCGTACTTGCGCGCCACGTAGTTCTCGATGATCCGTTTGAATTCGGCGGCGATGTTGTCACCGCGCAAGGTCGTCGTCCGCTCGCCGTCCTCATAGACGGGCGCCACCGGTTCCTCGCCGGTGCCGGGCAGCGAAATGCCGATGCTGGCGTGCTTGCTTTCGCCCGGGCCGTTCACCACGCAGCCCATCACCGCCAGCGTCATGGTCTCGACGCCGTGATGCGCGAGTCGCCAGGCGGGCATGCGCTCGCGAACATAGTCCTGGATATCCTGCGCCAGTTCCTGGAACACGGTGCTGGTGGTGCGCCCGCAGCCCGGACAGGCGGCAACCATCGGCACGAAGGCGCGCAGGCCCATGGTCTGGAGGATTTCCTGGGCGACGACCACCTCGCGCGTGCGCTGGCCGCCGGGCTCCGGCGTCAGCGACACGCGAATGGTGTCGCCGATGCCTTCCTGCAGCAGCACCGCCAGCGCGGCCGCCGAGGCGACGATGCCCTTGCTGCCCATGCCGGCTTCGGTGAGTCCCAAGTGCAGGGGATAGTCGCAACACCGCGACAACTCGCGGTAGATGGCAATCAAGTCCTGCACGCCGGAGACCTTGCAGGACAGCACGATCCGGTCGCCGGGCAGGCCGATTTCCTCCGCCTTGGCCGCCGACTCCAGCGCCGAGGCCACCATCGCCTCGCGCATGATGCCGGTCGCGTCGAGCGACTCGGCGCGGTGCGCGTTCTCGTCCATGACGCGGGCAAGCAACTGCTGGTCGAGGCTGCCCCAATTGACGCCGATGCGCACCGGCTTGTCGTGCTGACAGGCGATCTCGATCAGCTGCGCGAACTGCTCGTCGCGCCTGGCGCCCTTGCCGACGTTGCCCGGATTGATACGCAACTTGGCCAGCGCCTCGGCGCAAGCCGGCACCTCGGCAAGCAGCTTGTGGCCGTTGAAATGGAAATCGCCGATCAGCGGCACGTCGAGATTCATGGCCAGTAGCCGCTCGCGGATTTCCGGCACGGCGCCGGCGGCTTCGCGGGTGTTGACGGTGATGCGGACGAGTTCGGAACCGGCGCGCGCAAGTTCCGCCACCTGGCGGGCGGTAGCGAGGACGTCGACCGTGTCGGTGTTGGTCATCGACTGGATCGCGACTGGCGCACCGCCGCCGATGGCGACGCCACCGACCATGACACGGCGCGTGACGCCCCGAGCGGGGCGCCCGCCGGCCACGGTGCTCGACCTCGTCATCATTCCAGCGTCAGTCGTGCCACTTCGGCGCGCGTGTGCGGTTTGAGGTCGACCGCCACGTCGTCGTAGCGCAACTCGACGCCGGCGGCACTGCCGATCACCAACTGAAAAGGCGGCTGGCCGGCGACGACCTGCCGGATGCCGGGACCATACTGTCCGGTGAATATGATCTGTCCAGTCGCATCGCGAACCTCCACCCAGCTCGCACCGAGAAAATCAAAGGCCAGTTGCCTGCCGGTCGCCTCCGTGGCGGCGACCGCCGGCACTGGGATGGTCGCGGCCGGCGCCTCGGTCGCAGCCGGCGCCGAACTGACCGCCGGGGCGGCGCTGGTCTCGCCAGGATCGCTTCTGGCGCTCGTCGGCCGCGGCGGTTCGCCGCCCCCCCGGCGATCGCCAAGGAAGTGCCAGGCGACCAAGGTTGCCGCGAACACTAGCAGCAATACCGACAGCGAGACCAGCACAGGTATCTGCCGCACGCCGGCGTTCGGCATGGCATTGCCCATGTTGTCCGGCGGTCGCACGTCGGGCACGCCGGCCGGCATGCGGCTGGCGAGTTCGGCCAGCAATGGCTCGGGGTCGATCTTGAGCAAGCGGGCATAGCCGCGAATCATGCCGCGAACGAAAGTCGCGCCAGGCAGGGCATCCAGGTCGTCGGCTTCCAGCGCTTCGATCTGGCGCGGATTGAACTTCAGTGTCTGGACGACGTCGTCGATGCCGATGCCACGCGCTTCGCGCATTCGCCGCAACGAATGACCGATGCCCGCCTCGCCGTCAGACGGCAGGTCGACGGCGCCGGTGTCGATGCCCGCATTGGTCGCGTCCCGCGCCTCGGTCACTCGTACTTGCCTTGCATGAACAATTGGAACTCCCGGGATTCCTGGAACTTGCGCCTGAGTTGATTGACGTGGCGCATTTCCTCGTCGCGGTCACCCAGCTTCCGCTCGATGCGCGCGCCCAGCCAGAGCGTCTGGGCCGTCGGCTCGCTCATCTTGTGCACCTCGGCCAGCCGATTCCTGGCCTGCGCCAGCCGCCCCGTGCGGTAACAGATATCGGCGAGCAGGAACTGGGCATCGCTGTTGGCCGGATCAACGCGCAAGGCGCGCGACAGAAACTCCTCGGCAGCCTTGTCGTCCTTGATCGAAAGCGAGCAGATGCCCGCGTTGGTCAGCGGCTTGGTCGGCGTCGCATACAACTGGCTCTTGCTGGCAGTCTCGAAATAGCTCAGCGACTGCTGCTCGCGTCCGCTCTGGCACAAAAACCAGCCGAAATTGTTGTTGATCTCCGAGTCGGTCGGCGCCAGGCGCAAGGCACGCGTAAAGCTGTCCTCGGCGGCCTTTTCTTCCTTGAGATACATGCGCACCAAGCCGAGCAGGTTATAACCGAGCGGATAGCCTTGATCCGACTCAATCGCCAGCCGCGCCTCGTCGAGCGCCACGGCGATGCGTCCCTCGCGCAGATAGAGCATGCCCAGCTCGGTGTGCGCCTTGGCCCGCTGCCGGGCATCGCCAACGGCGACCTGCTGCGACACGGGCATCTCGGAAGTTTCCGCGTTCGGCGTCGGCGATCCCGCGCAGCCGGCGAGCATTCCCACCACGACAAGACCCGCCAGCCGAGTGTTCATTGCCACGCCTCCATCGGCTGCGCCATCGCCATCACGCGACGCGACTTGTCCTTGACCTGACCGGCCAGTTGGCCGCAGGCCGCGTCGATGTCGTCGCCGCGCGTCTTGCGCACCGTGGCGACGATGCCGGCTTCGAGCAGAATTTCCTGGAAGCGGCGCAGCCGTTCCGGCCGGGAACGCCGGAAGCCGGAATCCGGGAAAGGATTGAAGGGAATCAGGTTGAACTTGCTTGGCACATCGCGCACCAGATTCAGGAGCGCTCGCGCATGCGCGTCGCTGTCGTTGACGCCTTCGAGCATGACATACTCGAAGGTGATGAAGTCGCGCGGCGAGTTTTCCAGGTAGCGCCGGCAGGCCGCCATCAGATCCTTGAGCGGATACTTGCGGTTGATCGGCACGAGGCGGTCGCGCAGCGCGTCGCCGGGCGCGTGCAGCGATACCGCGAGCGCCACCGGCGCCGCTTCGCGCAGACGATCCATGGCCGGCACGATGCCGGAGGTCGACACGGTGACGCGGCGGCGCGACAGGCCATAGCCGTGGTCGTCGAGCATCAGGCGCAACGCCGGCACCAGGGCATCGAAATTGGCCAGCGGCTCGCCCATGCCCATCAGCACGACGTTGCTGATCACGCGCTCGCCCTCGTCGGGCATGCCAGGCGCCTTCACGGCGCCCAGCGCGCGGTTGGCGTGCCAGAGCTGACCGATGATTTCGGCGGTGGTGAGATTGCGGTTGAAGCCCTGCTTGCCCGTGGAGCAGAAGGCGCAGTCGAGCGCGCAGCCCACCTGCGTGGAGACGCAGAGCGTGCCGCGACTGGCCTCGGGGATGAATACCGCCTCGACGGCATTATCGGTACCGACATCCAGCAGCCACTTGCGCGTGCCGTCGGCCGCAACGGAATCGCCGATCGGCCGCGGACCGCGAATTTCGGCGATTTCGGCGAGCTTCGCCCGCAGGCTTTTCGCCACGTCGGTCATCTGCCCGAAGTCGTCGTGGCCGGCGCGGTGCATCCAGCGCAGCACCTGGCGCGCGCGGAAGGGTTTCTCGCCCAGCCGCGCAAACCAGGCCGTGAGGCCGTCGACGTCGAAGTCGAGCAGGTTGACCATCAAGCGATCAGCGGCCCGAGAAAACGTTCAGCTCGGGAAAGAAGTAGGCGACCTCGACCTTGGCGGTATCGGGGCCGTCGGAACCGTGCACGGCGTTGGCGTCGATGCTCTCGGCGAAATCGGCGCGGATGGTGCCCTTGTCGGCCTTCTTCGGGTCGGTGGCGCCCATCAGCTCGCGGTTCTTGGCGATGGCGTTGTCGCCCTCCAGCACCTGGATCATCACCGGGCCGGAGGTCATGAACTTGACCAGATCATTGAAGAAAGGACGCTCTTTATGCACGGCGTAGAAGCCGCCGGCTTCCCGCTCGGACAACCATGCCATGCGCGAGGCGACGATCTTCAGGCCCGCATTCTCGAAACGGCTGTAGATTTGGCCGATCACGTTCTTGGCCACGGCATCGGGTTTGATGATCGACAGGGTGCGCTCAATTGCCATGCTTTCAACCTTTCTAATGCAGTTTGGTAAGTAAAACAATCAATTGCGGATTTTATCGCAGAAAAGTCAGTCGTCGCGGCACGCCGAATGAAAAAAGCCCGGCCAGGAGCGCCTCCCGGCCGGGCTGGATGCGAACCGCCAACCGTCAGTTGATCATGCCCAGCGTGCGCGGCAGCCAGAGCGACATGGTCGGCCAATAGGTCACGGCGACCAGGAATGCCAACATGGTGAGTAGCCATGGCCAGACGGCGATAGTCAGTTCCGTGATGCCCATCTTGGTGATGCCGGATGCGACATACAGGTTCAGGCCGACCGGCGGATGACACATGCCGACCTCCATGTTCACCACCATCAGGATGCCGAAATGGATCGGGTCGATGCCCAGCTTGACGGCAATCGGAAACAGGATGGGTGCCAGGATCAGCACGATCGACGACGGCTCCATGAAGTTGCCGGCGATCAGCAGCAGGATGTTGGCGATCAGGAGGAAACCGATGACGCCGACGCCGGTGCCGATCATCCAGTCCGCCATCTCCTGCGGAATGTTCTCGTGGGTCATCAGGAAAGAGAACAGCACCGCGTTGGTGATGATGTAAAGCAGCATCGCGCTCATGTTGGCCGACGACAACAGTACCTTGGGCACGTCCTTCAGGCCCATGTCCTTGTAGACGAACACGGCGACGAAGAAGGCGTAGACCGCGCTCATCGCCGCCGCCTCGGTCGGCGTGAAGATGCCGCTGTAGATGCCGCCCATGACGACAATGATCAGCAACAAGCCCCAGATCGCCTTGCGGAAGGCGTCCCAGCGCTCCGGCCAACTCGTCTTGGCTTGCCGCGGATAGTTGAACTTCTTGGCGCGGTACCAGGTGGTGAGTCCCAGCATGGTCGCCATGACAATGCCGGGAACCACGCCGGCCATGAACAGGGCGCCGACCGAGGTGTTGGTCGACACCGAGTACATGACCATGACGATGGACGGCGGAATCAGGATGCCAAGCGCACCCGAAGTGGTGATGATCCCAGCGCCGAAGCGGCTCGGGAAGCCGGCCTTGACCATCGCCGGCACCGGGAGCGACCGGACCGCGACCACGGCGCCGGGGCGGGAGCCGGACCCCGCCGCGAACAGCGCGCAGGCCAGAACACCGCCCAGGCCGAGACCGCCGTGCCAGTGCCCGACCATCGATGTGGCGAACTTGATCATGCGCCGCGCGACGCCGCCGTGGGTGAGGAAGTTGCCAGCGAGGATGAAGAACGGGATGGCCATGATCTCGAACTTCTCGATGCCGGTGAACAGCTTGAGCGCGACCGACTCCACAGGCACCTGCGTCATGAAGAACAAGAAGGACAGCACGGTCAGGCCGAGCGAAATCGAGATGGGCATGCCGGTCAGCATGAGCGCGACGAGCAGACCGAAAATGATGATGGTATTCATCGTCCGTCTCCCTTGGGCGACATCGGTGTCCGACGTCGTTCGGCACCCGGCTCGGGTGGCCCCTGGTCGTGCGAGCGACGCTCTTCGCCGTAGTACATGTCATGCGGATGCAGATCGTCATCCATGCGATAGATCGCATCGTCCTTGCCCGCCGCCAAAGGTTCGCCTTCGTCGAGTCCATCGACGTGACCATGGTCGTGGTGCGGCAACTCGCCGGTCCTGATGAAGCTCCAGGTAACCTGCAGGAAGCGAAAGCACATCAGGAACGAGCCCAGCGGAATGGCGGAATAAACGATCCAGGTGGGCCACTCGAGATCCGGTGTGGTCGGCCCCTCGGGCACGTCGCCGATATCTATTCCCAACCAGGTAAACATGGCGTAATGCATGCCGTTTTCCCAGACAAAGCGGGCGCCCAGCGTGCCAACGGTACCGGTGAACAAGGCGCCGGCCAACAGGCCGAAGACGATGAACTTGCCCCGCGCGGCGCCTTCGAGACGATTGATCAGGACATCAACGCCGACGTGAATGCCGGTACGCACGCCATAGGCGGCGCCAAACTTGGCCATCCAGACGAACATGATGATGCACAGCTCCTGCGCCCAGCCAAAGTTGAGGCTGAGCAACCAGTCCTGTAGCCCGGGAATCGCATATCCGGAAAAATACCGGTGCATCACCGAGGCGAAAATAATCAGCGTCGCAACGCCCATGAGGAAAGTGATCAGCCACTCCTCAAGATGGTCGAGGATCTTCATCCGGAATTCTCCCTGGAGAAAAGGGAAGGCACACCACCCAAAGTGGCGTGCCACCACGGCTGACTGTTACAGCTTGGCCGGATCGAATCCGGTTTCTCGGTAGAAGGTCTGAATCAGGTCCTTGCCGATGCGCGATTCCATATCGACATGAGTCTTGATCAGCGCCTTCTTGATCGCGGCGCGCTCCTGCGGCGTGGGCGTGTAGACCTGCGTCTTGCCGGACGCCTTGACCGCTTCCAGCGACTTGTCGTTCTCGACCTTGGCGATCTGGTTGGCATAGCGGGTCGCCTGGGCCATGGCGTCGTCGAGCTTGGCGCGGATATCGGTGGGCAGGCTATCCCAGAACTTCTTGTTGGTGATGACCGCGTAACCGAGATAACCATGCTCGGTCAGCGAAAGGTGTTTTTGCACCTCGTGCATCTTCTGTGTGTAGAGGTTGGAGATCGGGTTCTCGGTACCATCGACCACCCCCGTCTGCAAGGCTTGATAAACCTCGGAGAACGCCATCACCTGCGGCAGACTGCCCAGTGCGCGCATTTGCGACTCCAGTACCTTCGAGGACTGGATACGCATCTTCACACCCTTGAAATCCTCCGGCATGCGCAAGGGTTTGTTGGCCGAGAAAGACTTGAAACCATTGTCCCAGTAGCTCAGGCCCCGGATGCCCTTGGCTTCAAGCTTGTCCAGCAGTTGCCGGCCCACCGGTCCCAAGGTCACCTTGTGCAATTCGTCATAGTTGTCGAAGATGTAGGGAAGGTCGAATACCTCGAACTCCTTGACGCCGAGGGGACCAAACTTTGCCAGGGATGGCGCCAGCATTTGCACGGCGCCCAACTGCAACGCCTCCATTTCTTCCTTGTCCTTGTACAGCGTGCTGTTGGCGTACACCTCGACCTTGACCTTGCCTGCCGTCAGTTCTTCGGCCTTCTTCTTGAAGAACTCGGCGGCATGTCCCTTGGGCGTGTCATTGGCGACCACGTGGCTGAACTTGATGACAATGGGCTGTTGCGCGAATGCCGGCAAGGAAAGCGCGGCCGTCCCGATCAGGCCGATGATGATGTTGCGGATTTTCATGGTTTCTCCTCTGTACACGCCCCGATGGGCTTGGGCGGATTGTCGTTATCCGGCCTGGTATCCGCCATTGTGGATATCCACAGGCGTGGCGCGCTCGACTCCGGCCGGAAGGTTTAACATCGTTCCGATGGAAATGGCGCGGATGGCTCCGGACATCAAGACCAGCGGCTGGCTATGGTGGTTGCCGCGGCTGTCGTTCGCTCTCTTCGTCAGTGCCATGGCGGCGCTCTTGTGGCTGTCGAACCGGACGGATAGCGAGGAACAGCGGGCCACGTTGATCAGCGACATGCTTTGGCTGGAGCAAAGCCTGCGCTTCGCGCTCTCCCATAATGAAGAACTGTGGGGGCAGATGAGCGCCCGCCGGATTCAGGATCAAGACAGCCTGGCGGCGCATGCCCGCCTCCTGGTCGAGAACCAGACCGGCTTGCGGGCGGTGAGTTGGCTCGATGGCGCCGGCGGCGTTCGGCTGACCTATCCCGCGGCGACCACGTCGGCCGTGGCCCCCGAAGCCGTCAGGCTGGCCATGTCGCTGGCAAGACCGGTCTACGGCAAGCCTTATCTGACCGCCAATGGCGATTGGGCTTTCCAGGTCCACGTCCCCGTGGCCGATCGCGCTGGAACGATCGGCGCGGTGGTGGGGCAATACGACATAAATCGCATGCTGCAGGAAGCGGTGCCCTGGTGGCTAGCGGAGCGATACCGCATCGTCGTGGCCGATACCGAAGGCAAGTCGCTGGCAAGTCGATCCAAGGTCGAGACACCGACATCCACGGGAAGCTACCAGTTGGCGCTCGAGCCCCCGGGCCATGGCCTGTCGTTGCAGGCGACGCCCTACCGGACGCCAGCACCGCTGGCAGGCCGACTCCTGTCGGCGGCCTTGGTCTTCCTGGCCATCGTGGTGCTATGGAGCCTTTGGGCCCTGCGCCGCCATGTGCAAGGACGGCTGGCCGCCGAAGCGGCCTTGCGCAACGAGCATGCCTTTCGCAAGGCGATGGAGGATTCCGTACAGGCTGGCTTGCGCGCGCGCGACCTCGAAGGCCGCATCACCTATGTCAATCCCGCCTTTTGCGCGATGGTGGGCTGGTCGGCCGAGGAGTTGACGGGCCGGATGCCACCGATGCCCTATTGGGTCGACGAGGAAATGGAAGCCACGCGCGCCCTGCACGACCGCATTCTTGCCGGCGAAGGTCCCAGGCGCGGTTTTGAGGTTCCGTTCAGGCGTCGCAATGGTGAAATGTTTCCCGTCCTGATCCATGAAGCACCCCTGATCGATGCCAACGGTCGGCAGACGGGATGGATGAGTTCGGTCATCGATATCTCCGACCAGAAGCGGGCCGAGGAATTGGCCCGTCAGCAACAGGAACGACTTCAGTCGACGGCCAGACTGATCACCATGGGCGAGATGGCATCCAGTCTGGCGCACGAGCTTAACCAGCCGCTGGCGGCGATCGCCAGCTACAACGCCGGCTGTCTGCAACTTCTTAACGAGGGTCATGCCGACGCGGAGGAGCTGAAGGATGCCCTGGCCAAGAGTACGGCGCAAGCGCAGCGGGCAGGCCGCGTCATCCGGCGAATCTACGAGTTCGTCAGACGGGCCGAGCCCAAGTCGGAGCCGTGCAACATCGTCGACCTGATCGACCGGAGCATCGCCCTGGTGGAACCGGATGCGCGAAGGCATGGCATCCGGATCGAGCGTCATGTTCGATCCGGCTTGCCCGCGGTCAATGGCGACGGCATATTGCTCGAACAGGCTTTTCTCAACCTCATCCGCAACGCCATCGAGTCGGTACAGGGACTTTCCGGCGAGCGCCGACGCCTGACTTTGAGCGTCGAACTCGAGAACGAGCACATCCATCTCGCCATTGCCGATCTTGGCGCCGGCATTCCGGCGACAATCGCGCCTCGGCTGTTCGAACCTTTCTTCAGCACCAAGACCGAAGGACTGGGGATGGGCCTGAATATCTGTCGGTCAGTGGTCGAAGGACACAAGGGGCGATTGTGGATGGAACCGAATCCGCAAGGCGGGAGCGTCTTCCATGTCTTGCTGCCGATTGGAAGCCCGTGAGCACGGGCATTGTGCACCTGATCGACGATGACGAAGCCATACGGGACGCCTTGGCCTGGTTGCTGCGCTCGCACCGTATCGAATCGCGCGCCTGGGATTCCGCCGAGAGTTTTCTCGCCGATTATCGTGTCGACATGAGGGGTTGCCTGATTCTGGACATCCGGATGTCCGGTATGACCGGCCTGGAGTTGTTCGAGCAATTGCTGAATCGGGGCTGCGCCATGCCGGTCATTTTTCTGACCGGGCACGCCGACGTGCCACTGGCGGTCCGAACCGTCAAGAAGGGAGCGTTCGATTTTCTGGAGAAACCTTTCAGCGACGGCGAACTGGCCGAGCGCGTGGTCGCAGCACTCAGACTGGACGAACAGAACCATCGCCTTGCCACTTCCAACGCATCGATCGATGCGCGCCTGCAGAGCCTGACGACGCGAGAAAAGGAGGTGATGAAACGGATTCTGGGTGGCCAGTACAACAAGGTGATCGCCGCGGACTTGCAGATTGCCATGCGAACGGTCGAGGTTCATCGCGCACGCATCTTCGAAAAGATGAATGTCAGGTCGGCGGTTGAACTTGCCCAACTATTGGCGGGCGCACAGCTTGACTAAGGGTGTCATTGGCGGCAACGAGCACCAGCAGCCTGCCTGTCCGCTTCAAGGTGACGCCACCGAAGGCAATGGCCGGATGTCGGTCTGCCGCTGCCGTCAAGAACTGCCGCGTTGCTTCCTTCAGACGCCGTTCACTCGGAATGCCGACCCGATGGATGATCAATAGGAACCTCAAGACATTGCGCGCGCGTGGCTCCGGCAACCGCCTCAACAATTCCAGCGCCAGGGGGAAGGCATGAGGATGATCGTCGAGATCCAGCCTGGCCAGGTCGTCAAGCAGGCTGGCGGCCTCGGCGAAGTGTGTCGCGGCGCTGACAAGGCGTTCCTCGACCGAGGGGAACCGTCGACGCAAGGCCGGCAGAATGCCTAGACGAAGGAAATTCCGCGAGAACCGAATGTCCTGATTGCTTTCATCCTCGATCCATCTCAGACCGTGCGACCGCGCGTAAGCGGCAATCTCGGCCCGCTCGACGTCCAGCATGGGTCTGAGCAGGCGGCCGCTCTGTTCGGGCATCGCACCGGCGCCACGAAGGCCAGCACCGCGAACGATATTGAAAAGCGTGGTCTCGGCGCGATCGCCACGATGATGGGCGAGAAGCATCCAATCGGTCACCACTTGCCGAAAACACGCATGGCGCGCCCGGCGCGCCGCGGCTTCCAAGCCATCATGGCTGCCTCGCTCGACATCGACGCGGTACACGGAACATGGCACCGCCCATGCCCGGCAAGTCTCTTGGCAAAACTCCGCCCAACGATCCGCGTTGTCACTCAATCCGTGGTGCACATGCACTGCGGAAACCGCGCCGCGCGAAGCAGCCAGCGTGTGCAACAGGACCATCGAATCCAGCCCGCCGGAGAAAGCCACCGTGAGTCGATCACCAGCGCCGACATGCCGCGCCAAACATCGGGTGACGGCGGCTTTGACAGGGTCAATGGAGGCTGATTTCCTTATAGCGGCCATGGCTCATCATTCGCTCCATGCGACGTTCGACAAGCTCGGCGGGCGAGAGTGTAGTCACCTGCTTCAGTTGATCCTGCAGCGCCTTCTTGAGGGCCACGGCCATCACGCGATGATCGCGGTGGGCACCGCCGACCGGCTCGGTGACAAGCCGATCCACCAGGCCCAGGGACTTTAGACGTGGTGCCGTGATGCCCATGGTTTCGGCAGCATCTGCGGCTTTGTCCGCACTCTTCCAGAGAATAGATGCGCAACCTTCGGGCGAAATCACGGAGTATGTGGCGTACTGAAGCATCAGTAGTGCATCACCGACCGCAACGGCAAGCGCGCCACCGGAACCGCCCTCGCCGATCACGGTGGCAATAAGAGGCACCCTGATTTGCGCCATTTCATAGAGATTCCGGCCAATTGCCTCCGATTGACCGCGTTCCTCGGCATCGATGCCGGGATAGGCTCCCGGCGTGTCAATAAAGGTAAAGACCGGCAGATCGAAGCGCTCCGCAAGTCGCATCAAGCGCAGCGCCTTGCGATACCCTTCCGGCCGTGGCATGCCGAAATTGCGAAAAATCTTTTCTTTGGTATCCCGGCCCTTCTGGTGACCGATGACCATGCAGGATTGGCCGTTGAAGCGCGCTAGGCCCCCGACAATAGCGTGATCATCGGAAAATGAACGGTCACCATGAAGCTCATCGAAGTCGGTGAACATATACTCAATGTAATCAAGCGTGTACGGGCGTTGAGGATGCCGGGCGACTTGGGCGATTTGCCAAGGTGTTAGCTTGGCGTAGATATCCTTGGTGAGAGAGAGGCTCTTGGCCTCGAGCCTACTGATTTCCTCTGAGATATCGACAGCCGAGTCATCCTGAACAAATCTGAGTTGTTCGATCTTGCCTTCGAGCTCGGCAATCGGTTGTTCGAAATCCAGGAAGATCGTTTTCATTCGGTGAATTGTACGCCCCAAAGCGCAAACGCCCCGACTGAGGTAATCAGTGGGGCGTTTGGGGTTGAAGGGTTAGTCTGGCGCTGACCTACTTTCTCACGGGTAGTCCGCAATATCATTGGCG
>OEIV010000145.1_pt1 | contig 44805 bp, 41 predicted proteins | sample 1539231 | NCBI WGS metagenome assembly OEIV01 (sample SAMN03794762, study PRJEB22550) | activated sludge metagenome | feature: wastewater treatment plant; material: activated sludge; isolation source: Wastewater treatment plant of a petroleum refinery complex | place: Argentina: Buenos Aires ... | reverse complement strand
GTGCAAGGACCGCCCCGGCTTCATCGCCAACCGCCTCGGCGTCTTCTGGCTGCAGGCCGCGGTGGTGGAAGCCTTTCAGGCGGGGCTGGACATCGAGGAAGCCGACGCCATCATTGGCCGCCCCATGGGCATTCCCAAGACCGGCGTCTTCGGGTTGCTCGACCTCGTGGGCCTCGACCTCATGCCCCATGTCAACGCCTCCATGGCCGCCTCCCTGCCGCAGGACGATCCCTTCCACGCGCTGAACCAGCCGCTGCCGCTCATCGAACGCATGATCAAGGACGGCTATACCGGCCGCAAGGGCAAGGGCGGCTTCTATCGCCTGAACCGCGACAAGGGCAAACGCAAGGAAGCCATCGATCTCGTCTCCGGCACCTACCGCGACCAGCGCAAGGCGCAGGTCGATGCCATTGCCGAGTCGGGCCGCAGCCTGGCGAAGCTTTTGTCTCATGACAGCAAGCATGGCCGCTATGCCTGGAAGGTCATGGGGCCGACGCTGGCCTATGCCGCCGCCCGCGCCGGTGAAGTCACCGACAACATCGCCGACATCGATGAGGCCATGCGCCTCGGCTATAACTGGAAGTTCGGCCCCTTCGAGCTGATCGACCAATTGGGCAGCCAGTGGTTCGCCGACCGCCTGGAAAAGGAAGGCAGGGCGGGGCCCGCCATTCTCAAAACGGCGGCGGGCCGCCCCTTCTACCGGGTGGAAGCGGGCGTGCGTCAGGTCATGGGTCTTGATGGCAGCTATCACGCCATCAAGCGCCCCGAAGGCGTCATCATGCTGGAGGACATCAAGCGCCGCTCCGAGCCGCTGCTCAAGAACGGTTCCGCCGCCCTGTGGGACATCGGCGACGGCGTGGTCTGTTTTGAATTCACCAGCAAGATGAACTCGCTGGACGCCGACACCATGGCGCTCTTCATGAAGGCCATTGCCCTGGTCAAGAAGGGCTACAAGGCCATGGTGGTCTATAATGAAGGCAGCCACTTCTCCGCCGGGGCCAACCTGGGCCTTGCCGCCTTCGCCGCCAACATCGCGGCCTGGGGCGAGATCGAAAATCTCGTGGGCGGCGGCCAGTCCACCTATATGGCGCTGCGCTATGCTCCCTTCCCGGTCGTCTCGGCCCCTTCGGGCATGGCGCTGGGCGGCGGCTGCGAAATCCTGCTGGCGTCGGACGCGGTGCAGGCCCACGCCGAAACCTATACCGGCCTCGTCGAAGTGGGCGTTGGCCTTATCCCCGGCTGGGGCGGCTGCAAGGAGATGCTCCACCGCTGGGGCACCATCGGCAACCTGCCCAAGGGTCCCATGCCCGCCGTGGCCCGTGCCTTCGAGATCATCTCGGTGGCAACCGTGGCCAAGTCCGCCGCGGAAGCCAAGGAATACCTGTTCATGCGGCCTTCGGACGGCATCACTATGAACCGCTATCGCCTGCTGGCCGACGCCAAGGCCAAGGCTCTCGATCTGGCCAAGGATTACAAGCCGCCGGAGCCGCCCACCTTCAACCTGCCCGGTCCCTCGGGCCGCGTGGCGCTGGACATGGCGGTGGCCGGTTTCCACCGTCAGGGCAAGGCCACCGACCATGACCTCGTGGTGCTGGGTGAACTGGCCGAGGTGCTGTCGGGCGGCGACACCGATGTCATCAAGACCATGACCGAGGCCGAGGTTCTGGAACTGGAGCGCACCCGATTCATGAACCTGGTGCACCATGAGGGCTCGCTGGACCGCATCACCCACATGCTGGAAACCGGCAAGCCGCTGCGTAACTGACCGCGACAGGAGAACACCCATGGCAAATTTCAAGGCTCCCCTGCGCGACATGCGCTTCGCCCTCTATGAGCTCAACGCCGGCGACGAGCTGGCCAAGCTTCCGGGCTACGAGGACTTCACCCGCGATCTCATCGACCCCGTGCTCGATGAGGCGGCCAAGATCTGCGAGGAAGTGCTGCATCCCCTGAACCGCCCCGGCGACGAGGAGGGCTGCACCTGGGACAATGGCGTGGTGCGCACGCCCAAGGGCTTCAAGGACGCCTACACCCTGTTCCGCGAGGGCGGCTGGACCTCCATCGCCTGCGATCCGGCCTATGGCGGCCAGGGCATGCCCAAGGCCATCAACGTCCTCATGGAAGAGATGATCTGTTCCGCCAATCTCTCCTTCGGCATGTATCCCGGCCTGTCGCATGGGGCCTATGTGGCGTTGCACGGCTATGGCGCGGATGACCTCAAGTCCGCCTATCTGCCCAAGATGGTGGACGGCACCTGGTCCGGCACCATGTGCCTGACCGAACCCCACTGCGGCACCGACCTTGGCCTCCTGCGCACCAGGGCCGTGCCCAAGGGCGACGGCAGCTATAAGATCTCCGGCACCAAGATCTTCATTTCGGCGGGCGAACACGACCTCACCGAAAACATCATCCATCTGGTTCTGGCAAAACTTCCCGACGCCCCCAAGGGGGTCAAGGGCATCAGCCTCTTCCTGGTGCCCAAGTTCCTGCCCAAGGACGATGGCACGCCGGGCCAGCGCAACGGCGTTGCCTGCGCCTCCATCGAACACAAGATGGGCATCAAGGCCTCGGCCACCTGTGTCCTGAACTTCGATGAGGCCACCGGCTGGCTCATCGGCGAGCCGCACAAGGGCATGCGCGCCATGTTCGCCATGATGAACACCGAGCGCCTGTCGGTCGGCGTGCAGGGTCTGGGCCTCGCCGAAGCCTCCTATCAGGGGGCGGTGGCCTATGCCAGGGAGCGCCTGCAAGGCCGCGCTCTCTCCGGCACCAAGTATCCCGACAAGCCCGCCGATCCGCTGATCGTCCACCCCGACATCCGCCGCATGCTGCTCACCCAGCGGGCCTGGATCGAAGGTTCGCGCGCCCTGTCCGTCTGGGCGGCAACGGCGCTCGACAAGTCGAAGCATCACCCCGATCCCAAGGAGCGGGAACGGGCCGAGGACTTCATCGCCGTCATCACCCCGGTGGTGAAGGCGCTGATGACCGACATGGGCTTTGAGGTGACGAACCTCGGCGTTCAGGTTCTGGGCGGCCACGGCTACATCCGCGAGCACGGCATGGAGCAATATGTCCGCGATGCCCGCATCGCCCAGATCTACGAGGGCACCAACGGCATTCAGGCGCTCGACCTGGTGGGCCGCAAGATGCCGGCCCATGCCGGGCGCTACCTGCGCCAGGTCTTTCATCCCCTCTCGGCCTATATAGAGAAGACCATCGACAAGGACGGCATGACCGAATTTGTCGAGCCGCTGGCCAAGGTCTTTGGCCGCCTGCAGCAGGCCACCGCCCAGGTGGCCCGCAGCGGCATGTCCAGGCCCGATGAGGCCGGAGCCGCCGCCACCGACTATCTCCGCCTCATGGGCTTCACCGTTCTGGCCTACCTCTGGGCGCGCATGGCCGAAATTTCCCTGCCGAAGTTGGCGACGGATGACCCGGATGGCTTCTACAAGGCCAAGGTCATGACGGCACGCTTCTTCATGGAGCGGCTTCTGCCCCAGGCCACGGCCCATTTCCAGGCGGTCATGGCCGGCGGCAAGACCATGATGGCCTTCGAGGAAGCGGCATTCTGAGTGAAGGATTGAGGGCATGAACCTCTGGTTCCGCCTGCTCAAAATTTTGTTGCAGGGCCTGTGGCGGCCGCGCGTGCCCTGGGACGAGCGCACCTTGCTCCGTTTCCGGGTCTGGCCGCTCGACCTCGACATCAACCTGCACATGACCAATGCGCGCTACCTGGCGCTCATGGATCTGGGCCGCCTCAATCTCATCCTGCAAACCGGCCTCGGCCGGCTGGTGGTGCAGGAACGCTGGGGCCCGGTCATCGCCTCGGCCCTGGTGCGCTTCCGCCGCCCGCTTCACCTCTTCGAGGCCTTCACGCTTTCCACCCGCATCATCGGCTGGGACGAAAAGTGGATCTTCATCGAGCACCGCATCGAGCGCGGCAACACCCTTGTCTGCCACGCGCTGGTGAAGGGCCTGTTCATGTCGCCCAGGGGTGCCGTGCCGCCGGAGCGCATCGCGCGCGCCATCGGCCACGAGGGTGCAGCACCGCCCCTGCCGGATTGGGTGAAGGACTGGATGGCGGTGGAAGCCGCGCAAACCCGCTTCGGCATCAGCAATGGGGGAGAACCATGAGAGGGGGAGAACCATGAGAACGCTTGCAGGCAAGACGCTGTTCATCACCGGTGCCTCGCGCGGCATCGGCAAGGCCATTGCATTGCGTGCGGCGCGCGATGGGGCCAACATCGTGGTGGCCGCCAAGACCGACACGGAGCACAAGCGCCTGCCGGGCACCATTCATTCCGCTGCTGCCGAGATCGCGGCGGCGGGCGGCAAGGCCTTGGCCGTGGTGGTGGATGTGCGCGAGGAGGAGAGTGTCAGGGCCGGGGTTGCCGCCGCCATCGATCGTTTCGGCGCCATCGACATAGTGGTCAACAATGCCAGCGCCATCAACCTGACCAACACGGCGGACACGCCCATGCGCCGCTATGACCTGATGATGCAGGTGAACCAGCGTGGCACCTTCACCGTCACCCAGGCCTGCCTGCCGCACCTGAAAAGGGCGGTGAACCCGCATATCCTCACGCTCTCGCCGCCGCCCTCGCTGGATCCCAAATGGTATGGCCCGCATGTCGCCTACACCATGTCCAAGATGGGCATGAGCCTGTGCGTGCTGGGCTGGGCCGAGGAGTTCAGGGAACACGGCATCGCCGCCAATGCGCTCTGGCCGCGCACCATCATCGCCACGGCGGCCCTGGCCATGCTGGGCGGCATGATCAGGCCGGAACATTGCCGCAGGCCGGAAATCGTGGCCGATGCGGCCCATGCCATTGTGACGCGGCAAGCCCGCGAATGCACCGGCAATTTCTTCATCGACGAGGACGTGCTGACCCAGGAAGGTGTTGCAGATCTTGCACAATATGCGGTCGTTTCGGGGGCGAATCCATTGCCTGATCTCTTTGTCGAGGGCTTCGGCGCGGGCTAGAGCAACCGGTGGTCAGTTGGAATCAACTGCCGCCGACAAGTTGCTCGAAAATCAATATGTTGGCGCAACTTTTCTCCCTCAAATCGTTCCGATTTGATCGTCCGTTGCGCTAGGCCTGTCACATCGCCGTGAGGCCGGAACCAACTGACCGGCACTGCCGTTTCTCGCTCATTCAATTGTGTGCGAAGACGGCGATACCATGGCCCTCACCATTGGCAGTCTGCTTGCCCTCAGCTTTGTCATTTCGCTCATCGCCCTGCTGTTCCTCATCTGGGGCATCACCGGCGGGCAGTTCGATGTGGATCAGCGCGATGCCAATATCATCTTCACCGCGGATGACGCCGTAAACCACAAGGACAGGGATCATCGTTTCGACACCGAAGCCGCGGGCATCGATGAAGTCTCCCGCGGCCCCGTCCGGGTTCTCATCGCCAGCGCCATCTTGTGGCTGGTGCTCGGCTCCATCTTCGGCCTCATCAGCTCGCTCAAGATGCATTGGCCCGATCTGCTCGACCAGTGGGCACCCCTGACCTTCGGGCGCCTGCGCACACTGCATCTCAATGCCGTGGCCTATGGCTGGTCGTCATTGGGAAGCCTCGCCGCCGTCATGTGGCTCATCCCGCGCATCTTTCACACGCCGCTGCGGTTTCCGCGCTTGCCGCTCTATGGCGCGGTGATCTGGAATGCCGGTCTGGCGGCGGGGCTCATCGCCATCGCGCTCGGCTGGACCGACGGACTGGAGTGGCTGGAAATTCCCTGGCAGATCGACGGAGCCCTGGCGGTCGGCGGGGCGCTCTTCGCCATTCCGCTCATTGCTTCCGCGCTTTCCCGTCAGGTCAATCACATCTATGTCTCGGGCTGGTACTTCATTGCCGCCCTGTGCTGGTTTCCGGTTCTCTTCATCATCGCCAATTTCCCCTACGTTCACTCGGGCGCGGAGCAGGCGGCGGTGAACTGGTGGTTTGCCCATAATGTGCTGGGCCTCTGGCTGACGCCGCTGGGCGTGGGCATCGCCTATTATTTCATTCCCAAAATCATCGGCAAGCCCATCTATTCCTACAGCCTGTCGCTGGTCGGCTTCTGGGGCCTGGCCCTGTTCTACAGCCAGGTCGGCATTCACCATCTCATCGGCGGGCCGGTCCCCACCTGGCTGGTCAATGTCTCCATCGTCCATTCGGTGATGATGTTCCTGCCGGTCATCGCCGTGGCGGTGAACCAGCATGTGACGATGGTGAATAATCTCTGGGCGCTTCGCGATTCCTATCCGCTGCGCTTCGTCTGGCTCGGCGCGCTCATGTATACGGCGGCCTCGCTGCAAGGTTCGGTGGAGGCCTTGCGCAGTGTCAACACCATCGCTCATTTCACCCATTACACCGTGGGCCACGCCCATCTCGGCGTCTATGGCTTCGTTGCCTTCGTGCTCTTCGGCTTCGTCTATGAGGTTGGGCCGAGGCTGGTGGGCCGGCCCTGGCCCTGGCCCGCGCTGATCCCGCTGCATTACTGGCTGGTGCTGGTCGGCTTCGCCATTTACTTCGTGGCGCTGACCGTGGGCGGCTGGCTGCAGGGCAAGGTCATGCTCGACGCGCTGCGCCCCTTCGCCGACAGCGTGACCCTGCTCAAACCCTATCTTGAGGCGCGCTCCCTGGGCGGCACCCTGATGACCCTGGGGCATTTCATCTTCGCCTTCCATGTGGCGGCCCTGTTCATGCAAAGGGCCCCGCAGACCCTCGCGAGGACTGCCGCATGAACCGGGTCTTTCCTCTCGCCATCCTCGCGCTTGCCATTCTCGCCTTCGCCACCTTGGTGCTGGTGGTCGCGCCGGGCCTGCAGGTGGGCGCCGTGGGGCCCACGCCTGGTCTGCAACCCTACACCGCCCAGCAACTACGGGGGCGAGACCAATATGTTTCCCTGGGCTGCGTCTATTGCCACAGCCAGCAGCCGCGCAGCCTCGCCCAGGCACCGGATAGCGATCGCGGGTGGGGCCGGGCAGCCGTCGCCTCGGACTACTACTACGACCGGCCACATCTGCTCGGCACCATGCGCAGCGGCCCCGACCTGTTCAACATCGGTGCGCGTCTGCCCAGCCAGGGCTGGCAATTGACCCATCTCTACCAGCCTCGCGCCATTGCGCCCTGGTCCATCATGCCGGCCTATCCCTTCCTGTTCGTCCACAAGGATAAGGCGGAGACCGGAGATGTGGTGGTGGCCTTGACCCAGAATTATGCACCCAAGTCCGGTGTCATCGTGGCCCGGCCCGAAGCCCTTGACCTCGTCGCCTATCTTCAGGGGCTGAAACATGACCAGCCGCCACCCGCCAGCGCGCCGCGCGACGCTGGATACGACAGGGGGGCCGAGCGATGAACGGGCAGAACGGCCAGCATCGCTCCGATGAACACTTTGAACCCTATGAGGAGGAGCGTGGCATTCCCGCGCCCTTCTATCTCGGTGCCTTCGGCCTTCTGCTTTGGGGTGTGTCGGTCTTCATCATGGACCGGGAACCGGTCATGCCACTGGCCTCCCCCAACCCGACAACCGGCGGTCAGCATCTGCCTTCGCAGCCGCCGAGGGCGCTGGGCCAGCCCATGCCCGCCCTGGCCGCCGATCCTGCGGCGCTGGCCATCATTGCGGGCGGCAAGGGCGCGGCCTGGGCCTGTTCCTCCTGTCATGGTCTGGCGGGCGAGGGTGCCGATGCCGTGCCACGGCTGGCCGGCCTCTCCGCCGCCTACATCACCAAGCAGCTCAACGACTTTGCCGCGGGCACCCGCGTCAACGACTCCATGCGGGTCGTGGCGCTGGCCCTGTCGCCGGAGGAACGGACCAGTCTGGGTGCGGCCTATGCCGCCATGGCGGCGCCCACCGTGGCCCATGCCATGCTCGGCGGCGATCTCAAGCGCGGCGCGCAACTGGCCACGGCAGGCGATGATGCCAAAGGCCTCGCCGGGTGCTTCACCTGCCATGGCGATCAGGGCCTCGGTGTTGACCCCGACTTCCCGGCCCTGGCGGGTCAGCCCGCCGCCTATCTCGATCAGCAGCTTCTGTTCTGGACCTCGGGCCTGCGCCACAACTCACCCGACACGATGATGAACGATATTGCCAAGGCTCTGTCGGACGCTGACCGGCGGGCCGTGTCGGATTACATCGCCGGCCTGCCGCCGCCCGACCCGCATGCCATCGCCGAATGACGGCGTTGCGCGAGCCGGGCGATGTGTCTTTCTGGACTTCTTCGTCATTCCGGCAGCGCAACAGTGTGGCGGTGGGGAAGATACACCATTGGTAAACTGAAAATTTGTCAGGACAGCCCCGAGTCAACTGACAAAACGCCGGAGAAAGCGCGCGGCTTTTCGTTTCGGGTTAAGGTAAATTGCAATTCATTTTTTGCGCATCGGCAATGCGCAAATGCGCGGAAGAGTCAAAAAAACGATTTTTCTCAATTGCTTCCGATAATATTACAGAAAATGAATATGCTAAATGCCTGATATTTACGGCATTTCTGCGCTTGCCCCAGATATAACAAGGTGCAAACATTAGAACATGCTGTTGTGACAGGTCTGAAAACAGAACCGAAACGAACAGCATGATTCCGCTGGCGGGCGGACCCGATGTGGACACGGATGCGGGTGGTCGCATCCGCTTTGGTGAGGGACATGGGAAATGGCAGCGCTTTTTTCTGACGACTGGATGGTGGACTTCGGTAACGCCTGGAACGACGAGAAAGAGCTTGGCGATGCGCTTGCCAAGATCGCATTCAACTCTGTGATCGGTTACGGCCTTGAAGGCGAAGACAAGCCGCGCGGTTTCTTGCGGGTTGAGAATGGTTATGTCACCGGTGCCGGTGCCTATGACGGCTCAGCCCTGAATTGGGACCTCAGGGCCTCTCCCGCGGATTGGGAGAAGTGGTGTGCCAACGGCCTGGGCATGATGGGTCTCGGTCTCGCCTACACGGCAGGCAAGCTGAAATTCAAGACGGGTGACTATGGCGCGATGATCAAGAATCCCGCCATGGCCGGTCCGTTCATCAAGAGCTTCACGGTCATGGGGCGTGTACCGCGGACGTAAGGTCACGCGCCGGCGTGGAGTATTGTGTGTGAGGGAGTAGGGTGGCCATGTGGTCTGTGGTGAAAAGGATTGTTCCGACCTTTGCTGCTGCTGTGGTTGGCGGTCTGACAGTTTGGGGTCTCGGGGGATCCGAGGCGCCGGAGCATTCAGCCATTACGACACCGGCCGCCCCGCTCTTCGGCGTCCCCGGTGCCAATCTTGCCGAAGTGACCGAACTGCCGGCCACGGCGCGCCTGCGCCTCGGTGGCTATGTCGAGGCGCGCCATAGCGTGCATCTCACCGCCCAGGTGCCGGGCCGCGTCCTCTATGTCGCCGGCCAGGAGGGCGAGCGTGTTTCCGCCGGGCAATTGGTGGTGGCGCTGGATGATGACTCGTTGCGCCCGGAATATCGCGCCGCCTGGGCCAACCTTGCGGGCGAGATGAGCGACACCCAGAACGCCCAGACCCAGCTTTACAACAATATCTATGGCAAGCCGTCCTCCCCGCTGGGCGGGCCGGGCTATGATGCCTATGAGCGCATGAGCGTTCCCTTTTACAACATGGCCCAGACCATGTTCGGCGGCATGATGCCGGGCGTCATGGGGCAGAGCCCCTACGGGCCGATGCAGACCAGCGAACAGCAGCGCCACAGCCCCGCGGCCATTTCCAATGCCCGCGCCGACTATGAGCGCCGCCTTGCCGGACTGACCGGGGCGCAGTCGCGCATTGACAGCCTCGATTCCAAGTTGCGCGACTTCCGGACCATCGCGCCCTGGCCGTCAGTCATCGTGAAGAAATACATCCACGCCGGTGACGTGGTGCAGCCCGGCCAGCCGCTGGTCGATCTCGCCACGCCGGACATGCTGGACTTCCGCATCGAGGTGCCGGTGTCGCAGGTGGGCAACCTCAACCAGGGTGACCTGGTGCCGGTCTCCATCAATGGCGAGAATCTCTGGGCCCAGCTGACCCAGATCTATCCCGTGGCCGATGGCGCCCAGCGCACCGTCACGGTGAAGCTTGCATTGCCCGCCGGCACGCGCGCCGCCCCCGGCATGTATGGCGTGGCCTGGCTGGCTCAGCCCGGCGGCGGCAGCCCGCAGGAACTCTCGCCGGCCGTGCCTCAGGCGGCCATTGCCTATCGCGGCAGCTTGCCCCTGGCCTACACGGTCAATCCCCAGGGCATGGTGGAAATGCGCATCCTGCGTCTCGGTGACGTGCAGGGCGACCGGGTGGCGGTGCTTTCCGGCCTCAGCAAGGGTGAGCGCGTGGTTCTGAACCCGGCCCCCAATCTGAAATCTGGCGAGCCCTACAGCCCCGGCGCGCTCCTGCCCGAAACCATTTCCGGCAAACCGTAATGGCGGATGAATCATGACCAGCGGTTCCAGCTCTCCTGCCAACCCTGGCGGCTATTGCGCCCCGCCGCCCTCGCATAACGGCATTTCCGGCCGCATCGCTGCCTATTTCATCAAGTCGCCGCTGACGCCGCTTCTGCTCGTGGCCTTCTTCCTCATCGGTCTGCTCGGCACCGCCATCACCCCGCGCGAGGAAGACCCGCAGATCTCCGTCCCCATGGTCGACATTCTCGTTGCCTATCCGGGCGCGGGTGCCACCGAAGTCACCAATCTCATTTCCGAGCCGCTGGAACGGCTCATGTCGGAATTGTCCGGCGTCAAGCACGTCTATTCCGCCTCCCAGGACGGCATGTCCATGGTGACGGTGCGTTTCAACGTCGGCGAGGAAATGGAACCCTCGCTGGTCAAGCTCTACGACAAGCTCCAGTCGCACATGGACCTGATCCCCAAGGGGGTCATGCCGCCGCTGGTGAAGCCGCGCAGTATTGATGACGTGCCGGTGGTGACCGTCACACTGTCATCCAAGGTTGTCGATCTGGTGCAGTTGCGCAAGCTTGGCCTCGACCTGCAGCAGCGGTTCAAGTCTCTGCCCGGCACCGGTCAGAGCTTTGTCACTGGCGGCAGCTTCGAACAGTTGCGGGTGGAGGTTGAACCTTCGCAACTGGCCATCCACGGCCTGACCATGAGCCAGATCGCCCAGGCGCTCACCGCCGCCAACCAGCGCCTTCCTGGTGGTGACATCGTCGACGGCAATGCCTGGTTCGATGTCTATACCGGCGATTTCCTCAAATCCGAGGCCGAAGTCGGCGAACTGGTCATCGCCACCGAACAGGGTCGGCCGGTCTATCTGCGCGATGTCGCCAAGATTCACCACGGGGAATCCGAAAAGAAGACCATCGTCACGGACACCATCCGCCGCGAGGATGGCAGCTTCACCACCAATCCGGCGGTGACCGTGGCCGTCGCCAAGAAGCGCGGCACCAACGGCGTCACCGTGGCCGAGGACATTCTTGCCGAGCTTGACGTTGCCCGCAGCAACCTGATCCCGTCCGACGTGGATGTGACCGTGTCGCGCGACTATGGCGCCACCGCCAAGGACAAGGTCACCCACCTGATCATGAAGCTCTTCATCGTCTCCGCCCTGGTAACGGTGCTGGCGCTCGTGGCCATGGGCATCCGGCCCGCCCTCATCGTGCTCATCACCATCCCGGTGGTGCTGCTCATGTCGCTGGCCGTGGCCTACATCTTCAATTTCACCATCAACCGCGTCTCCATGTTCGCCCTCGTCTTCGCCATCGGCATTCTGGTGGACGACGCCATCGTGGTGGTGGAGAACGTCTATCGCCGCTGGCTGGAATCCGGCCGCACCGATGACGTCATGACCGCCGAGGCGGTGGACGAGGTGGGCAACCCCACCATTCTGGCCACCTTCACCGTGGTTGCGGCCCTGCTGCCCATGGGCTTCGTCTCCGGCATGATGGGCCCCTATATGCTGCCCATCCCGGTCCTGTCTTCTGCGGCCATGATCTTCTCGCTGCTCGCCGCCTTTGCCTTCGTGCCGTGGATTGCCGCCAAGCTGAAACCCAGCATGAGTTCGCTGGAAAAGGCGGCAGAGCGCGAACACCGCCAGAGCCATCACATCGCCCGCGCCTATGATGGCGTCGTCGGCCCCATCATGCGCTCGCGCCTCCTGGGCCGCATCACGCTGCTCGCCATCATCCTGGCCATGCTGGCCGCCGTGGCCCTCTTTCCCCTCAAGGCCGTGGCCTTCAAGATGCTGCCCTATGACAACAAGTCGGAATTGCAGATCGTTCTCGACATGCCGGAGGGTTCGGATCTCTTCGCCACCGCCAACCTGATGAACCGCTTCGGCGAGGAATTGCAGAAAATCCCGGAAGTCATTGCCTTCCAGACCTATTCCGGTTCCAGCTCGCCCTTCAACTTCAACGGCCTGGTGCGCCATTACTTCATGCGCCAGCAGCCCTGGAAGGGCGACATCGCGGTGCAACTCCTCGACAAGGCCGAGCGTCATCGCACCAGCCATGACGTGGCCATGCAGATCCGTTCCATCGTGGCGCCCATGGCCGAAGCCTCCGGTGCCCGCGTGGTCGTGGCCGAAGCCCCGCCCGGACCGCCGGTTCTGGCGCCCGTGGTGGCCGAGATCTATGGCCCGACGCCCGACACCCGCCGGCAATTGGCCAGCGACATGCTGGCCATGATGAAGAAGACGCCGGACCTGGTCGACATCAATACCTTCATGGAGCGGCCACATAACCGCATCGCCTTCAAGGCCGACCGTCAGCGCGCCAGCATGTATGGCGTGGCTCTGGCCGACATCAACCGCGAAGTGCTGATGGCGACCGGCGGCTTTGAAGCAGGCCCGCTCAAGAGCGAACGCAATCTTGAGCAGGCGGTCATCATCTTGCAGGCACCGCTCGCCACCCGCGTCAACCTGGGCAACCTGCTGGAACTGCCGGTGCGCGCCGCCAATGGCACCTCCGTGCCGCTGGGTGAATTGGGCCGCTTCGAGGTGGAGGAGGTGGGCAAGCCCATCTACCACAAGGACCTGCGTGCCGTTGAATATGTGACTGCTGACGTGATCGGCAAGATGGGTGCGCCGCTCTATGGCATGCTCGGCGTGGAGGGCGCGCTGGCCGAATACACCGCCCCGGACGGCCAGAAGGTTTCCGGCAATTTCTTCTCGCGCCCCGGTGACACCAGCGTCTCCGGCTTCAAGTGGGACGGCGAATGGGAAGTCACCTATGTGACCTTCCGGGACATGGGCCTCGCCTTCATGGCCGCTCTCGTCCTCATTTATATTCTGGTGGTGGCCGAGTTCCGCTCGTTCCTGCTGCCGCTCATCGTCATGGCGCCCATTCCCCTCACCCTCATCGGCATTGTGCCCGGCCACTGGCTGCTCGGCGCCGATTTCACCGCCACCTCGATGATCGGCTTCATCGCGCTGGCCGGCATCATCGTGCGCAACTCCATCCTGCTGGTGGAATTCGCCCGCGCCAAGGTGGGCGAGGGCATGGCCGTGAAGGACGCCATCACGCTTGCCGCCCAGGTGCGCCTGCGGCCCATTCTGATCACCGCTCTGGCGCTGGTCATCGGCTCCATGGTTCTTCTGTCCGATCCGATCTTCCAGGGCATGGCCGTGTCGCTGCTCTTCGGGTCTCGGTTCGCACCCTCCCTGCCCCTCGTGGCCTTCCCGCGGGGCGGCCTCTCGCCCCCCCCTTCCGCCCCCCCCCCCCCCCCCCCCGCCGGTGGCCCAGGCTTCAACGGTCCGGTGACACCCGTGCCGCCCGCCCCCGCCCCGTCCGGTGTCATGGCTGAAGCGCCCGCCGCCTCCGCCCGTCCGGCCCGGCTGGTGAAGAAGACCGACGCCATGGGCCCTGCTGCGGCTGAACCCCTCATGGCGCCGCCTGCGCCCGCGGGTCGCCCGCCCAGGCTGGTAAGGAAAACCGAAGCGGCCAGCGAAGCCGATCCGGGGGCGGTTGATCCGGGGGCACCGGTGCCCGGACGCCCGCCACGACTGACCAGGAAAACCGATGTGGTGGCGGATCAGCCCGCTCCCGCTCCTGTGATCGAAACACCTGTTGCCTCCGGTCGGCCGCCGCGTTTGCGGAAGAAGAGCGACAGTGACGAACCCGTTCTGCCGCTCAGCGAACCGGCGCGCGACCCCGGCGACAGTGAGGAGGAGCCCACATGACCAGGCATCAAGCCAGTTTCACGCGTTTTGCCTGTGCCGCCTTGCTGGGCGCAGCCGCCGTCGCCCTGCCGGCTCAGGCCGCCACCTTCGGCGAGTTGAGCGCCCGCCCCGGCGACGGCCAGGCCATGAACGGCATTGGCATGCCCGGCCCCTATGCCATGCCGCCCATGAACCCCATGAATCAGCCTTGCCCGCCCCAGTGCGGCGGCGCCCAGCCCGGTTTCGGCGCGCCCCTGCCGCAGCAGGGTTTCGGCGGACCTGAAGGGGTGTTTCCGGGCGCGATTGATCAACCACGGGCCGAGATTCCCGCCTATCAGGCCAACCCACGCGCCTTCATGCCGATTTCACCCACGGGCGACATGCCTGCGGGCCAGCTCCAGCTCTGGAGCTTCGGCCAGATGAATACCGCAACCGACCCCTTCAATCCCTGGGGTCTCAGCACACCCTACATGTTTTTGCCTTGGGGCACGCCGCTTTCCGGCTGGACCAACGCACAAACCTGGAATTGGTGGCGGGAGCGTTCCGGCGCCCTGCCGCACAACTGGTGAAAGTCCAGAGAGTTTTTCAACCCGGAGGAAAACAGGAGGGTCATATGCGCCATCTTCCGATTTTGATCAGTGCTTCCATGATTGCCTTCGCCTCGGCCGCAGTGGCCCAGCAGGCAGCTCCGCCCCCGCCCGGCCCCTATGGCCAGGCTCAGGCGACGGCTCCTGCCGCTCCTGCCGCCGGTGCTGAGGTCGCGGCTCCCGCTGCTCCGGCGCCTGCGCCGGGCTGGGGTGCTGCTCCGCCGCCTGCTGCCTGGGGTGCGCCGCCCCCGCCGCCCTATGGCTACGGCTATGCCCCCTATGGCTATGCCCCCTACGGCGGCTATGGCTATGGTCCCTATGGCTCCGGCTACAATGACTACTATGGCCGTGGCTATGGCTATGGCCGTGGCAATGGCCGTGGCAACATGCGTGGCAACTTCTCCTTCGGCGGTGACGCCGACATGGATGGCAACGGCTGGGGTAACGGCTGGGGCAACAACAACGGCCGCGGCTGGTGGCCGGGCAACTGGTAAGACGAACCGGGCGGGGTCCGACATCGGATCCCGCCCTCATTCTTTCAACATGAGGTGAGTAGTAATGAAGAAGTATCTCCTTGCGGCAGCAGCCGTGGTGGCCATGCCCATGCTGGCACTGGCCGCCGACACCAACCAACCCCTGCCGGGCATGGCCCAGGCTCCGGGCGCTCCGGCGGCTGATTGCTGGAACAACCCGCCGGCCCCCATGGGACCGCCTCCTGGCTGGGATCAGCCGCCTCCGGGCTGGGGTCCGCCTCCGGGCTGGGACCAGCAGGGCATGGGCGGCATGTCTGGCATGAACGGCATGTCCGGCATGCAGGGAATGTCCGGTATGAGCGGCATGTCTGGCCAGCAGCAGGGCATGTCCGGCATGTCCGGCATGAGTGGCATGTCCGGCATGCAGGGCAACCAGGCTCAGGCTGCTCCGCCGGCACCTCCGGCCTACGGCGCCTATCCGCCGCCGCCGCCCCCGCCGCCCTATGGCTACGGCTATGGTCCGAGCTATGGCTACGGTCCCTATGGCTATAACGATTACTACGGCTCTGGCCGTGGTTATGGTTCTGGCCGTGGATCGGGCCGTGGCAACATGCGCGGCAACTTCTCCTTCGGCGGTGACGCCGACATGGACGGCAATGGCTGGGGCAACGGCTGGGGCAACAACTCCGGTCGTGGCTGGGGCCCAGGCTGGTAAGCAAATCACACCGGGTGCGGGGTAATCGTGTTCCGCACCCGGATCATCCTGAAAAGGAGTAACGTCCATGAAGCACGTCAGCAAGATTCTCGCCGCCACGGCCATCGCTGTCACGTTGCTGGCGCCCGGCACTGCCCAGGCCCAGTGGTGGGGCGGTAATCCATGGTACGGCGGCGGTCCCTATGGGGCGGGTCCCTGGGGCCCTGACTATTACGGCAGCGGATATGGCAATGGTTATGGCCGTGGCCGTGGTTTGGGACGCTTGAATTTTTCCGCCGATCTTTCGGGCTGGGGCAATGGTCTTGGCAATGGCTGGGGCAGTCCCTGGAACAGCTTCGGCGGCGGTCCCTGGGGTGGTAGCCCATGGGGTGGCAGCCCGTGGGGTGGAAGCCCGTGGGGCGGCGGACCCTGGGGTGGCAGTCCGTGGGGCGGCGCTCCCGGCATGAGCCCCTTCGGCGTTCCCGGCATGAGCCCGTGGGGCGGCGGACCCTGGGGGGGCAGCCCCTTCGGCGGATCGCCCTTTAGCTGGTAAGACCTGACGATCATCCGTGGGCGGAGGAAACTCCGTCCGCGCAATTCTTCTGGGGAGAAATGCCATGTTGTATCGCCTTGCGATTGGCGTGTTTTATGCCGCGCTGTTCTTTGTATTGGGCGCCTGGCTTGGCCCGGAAAAGAGCGACCTTGCGCGCTGGTGGCAGGGTGGAGCCTCGGTGGCCCAGAGCGGCTGGAACTCGGCTGCCGGCTGGTTTGACAAGCGCACCGCCCGCATCGAGACCGCTTCGACCGGCGCCACCAATGCCCAGCCCGGCGTAACCCTCGCCCAGCAACCTGGCGCGCCGCCCTTTGCCACCCTGGAGGCGGCTCGCGCCGCCTATGCCAAGGGCGACTTTGAAAACGCGATCTCGATCTATGAAGCGATCCAGCGCGCCCAGCCCGGCAATCTCGACGCCCGTGGCGAATTGGCCAATGTGCTTTTTGCCGTCGGCCGCCTGCAGGAAGCATCAGAAATCTATTTCACCGTGGCCTCCCAGTGGCTGGCCCAGGGTGAGCGTGACAAGGCGCGCGCCCTTGAGCCTGCCATCCGCCGCGGCAGCCGTGCCCACGCGGATGAATTGAACCGTATGCTCGGCAGCAAGTAATTCATCACGGGCGGGGGAACAGCAAGATGGCTCAGGAAATTCATCGCGGCGACCGCATCATGCAGGAGGCGGAGAAGAAGAATGCCGCCAAGACCCTGGAGCCGCCCGAGTTCAAGGATAGCCGGGGCTATCACCCCTCGGCCTATCGCCGCCCGGAATATCTTGAGTATCTCGAGAAGGCCACTCTGGCCATGCGCACCATCCGCCTGGTGGTGTATGTGGGGATGGCCGGATTTGTGCTGCTGTCGGTCTATGGCTTCTATCTCATCTATCAACTCACCGCCGACATGCACAAAATGGTCAATCAGTCGGTGGTCATGAGCCAGCAGATGCAGGCCATGACCCGCATCATGACCAATCTTGACGGCTCGGTGGCCGATCTTGATCAAAGCGTCATGGACATGAAAAAGTCCGTGAGCACCATGAATGGCAGCCTGAGCACCATGTCCACCCAGTTGGGCCAGATGGGCAATACCGTGGCGCTCATGCAGCACTCGGCGCGCAATCTCGACCAGAGCATTGGCCCGGCCATGGGCACCTTCAACCGCATGGTGCCCTTCAACTGGATGGGCAGCCAATATGGTGGCGCACCGCCCTATGCCGGTCCGGTGACCATGCCGCAGCAGGCGCAGCCGCCGCGCCGCTGATCCCTGTCCTCAGCCAAGGACCACCAGCAGGTCCTTGGCGTCGATGAGGTCGCCCACCTTCACCAGCACTTCCTGCACCGTGCCGGCGCGGTCGGCATGAAGCGCCGCCTCCATCTTCATCGCCTCGATGGACAGGAGGACATCGCCCGCCTTGATCTGCTGACCCGGCTGCACCGCCACCGCCGAGATCACGCCGGGCATGGGCGCGCCCACCTGCGCATCATCGCCCGGGCTTGCCTTGCGGCGGACGCGCGCCCCCTTGGCGCCATGGGCCCGATCCGGCACCTTGATGCGGCGCGGCTGGCCGTTGAGTTCGAAGAAGACCGTCACCATGCCTTCCTCGTCGGCCTCGCCCACCGCGAGGCAGCGGATCACCAGTGTCTTGCCCTTTTCCATCTCCACGAAGATTTCTTCTTCCGGGGCCAGGCCGTAGAAATAAACCGGCGTGGGCAGGATGGAGACAGGACCATAGGCCTCGCCTGCCGCGGCAAAATCGCTGAACACCTTGGGATACATGAGCCACGAGGCGAAGTCGCGGTCGGTGAGCCTCTGGTCGAGCTTCGCTTCAATCTCGGCGCGCTGGGCCGAAAGGTCGGCGGGCTTGATCAAGGCCCCGGGCCGGGCCGTGATGGGTTTTGCGCCCTTCAGTGCCTTCTTCTGCAAGCCCTTGGGCCATCCGCCCGGCGGCTGGCCGAGGTCGCCGCGCAACATGGCAACAACCGAGTCCGGGAAGGCCACATCCTTTTCTGGGTTTTCCACATCGGCCACGCTCAGGTCCTGGCTCACCATCATCAGCGCCATGTCGCCCACCACCTTGGACGAGGGCGTCACCTTCACGATGTCGCCGAACATCTGGTTCACATCGGCATAGGCCTGCGCCACCTCGTGCCAGCGCGTTTCCAGACCCAGCGACCGCGCCTGTTCCTTCAGATTGGTGAACTGCCCGCCCGGCATTTCGTGCAGATAGACTTCGGAGGCCGGACTCTTGAGGTCGCTCTCAAAGGCCGCATATTGGTTGCGCACCGCCTCCCAATAGAAGGAGATCTTGCGGATCCAGGTGGGATCAAGCCCGGTGCCGCGCGCGCTGCCGGACAGCGCCTCCACGATGGAGCCGAGGCAGGGTTGCGACGTCGTGCCGGAGAAGGCGTCCATGGCCCCGTCCACCGCATCGACGCCTGCGTCCACCGCCGCCAGCACGGTCGCGGCGGCGATGCCCGAGGTGTCATGGGTGTGGAAGTGCAGCGGCAGGTCGGTGGCCTCGCGCAGCGCCGTGAACAGGGTGCGTGCGGCGGCGGGCTTCAAAAGCCCCGCCATGTCCTTGACCGCGATGATATGGGCGCCCGCCTTCTCCAACTCGCCCGCGAGTTTCACATAATACTTGAGATCGTATTTCGCCCTCGCGGGATCGAGAATGTCGCCGGTGTAGCACATGGCGGCCTCGCACAATTTGCCCTCGGCATTCACCGCATCCATGGCCACCCGCATGTTTTCCACCCAGTTCAGGCAATCGAAAACGCGGAACAGGTCGACGCCCTCGCGCGCCGCCTGACGCACGAAGTAGGTGACGACATTGTCGGCATAATTGGTGTAGCCCACGCCGTTGGCCCCGCGCAGCAGCATCTGCAAGAGCAGATTTGGCGCGGCCTCGCGGATCAGCGACAGGCGCTCCCAGGGGTCTTCGGTGAGGAAGCGCATAGCCACGTCAAAGGTGGCACCGCCCCAGCACTCCAGCGACAGAAGCTGGGGCAGGGCGCGGGCATAGGTGCCCGCAATGGCGGCGATGTCGAAACTCCGCATGCGCGTGGCCAGCAGCGACTGGTGCGCATCGCGCATGGTCGTGTCGGTCACCAGCACGCGCTTTTCGCCGCGCATCCACGCCGCGAATTTCTGCGGCCCGTCGCGGTCCAGCCGCTGTCTCGTGCCCTCGGGCACCGGCCCGCCATGGAAGGGCGCGCGCGGCGGCGCGGCATGGGGGTTGGGCCGGGCCCGGCCCTTGGCTTCGGGATGGCCGTTCACCGTCACATCGGCGAGATAGTTCATGAGCTTGGTGGCGCGGTCCTTGCGCTTCACCTGGGTGAACAATTCCGGCGTCTCGTCGATGAAGCGCGTGGTGTAATCGGCGGCAATGAAATCGGGATGCCCGATGATCGCCTCAAGGAAGGTGAGATTGGTGGCCACCCCGCGGATGCGGAATTCGCGCAGCGCCCGGTCCATGCGGGCGATGGCCTCCTCCGGTGTCGGTGCCCAGGCCGTCACCTTCTCCAGCAGCGGATCGTAGAAGCGCGTGATGACCGCCCCCGAATAGGCCGTGCCGCCGTCGAGGCGGATGCCGAAGCCCGTGGCCCCGCGATAGGCGGTGATGCGGCCATAGTCGGGAATGAAATTCTGTTCCGGGTCTTCCGTGGTGATGCGGCATTGCAGGGCATGGCCATTAAGCTCGATGTCCTGTTGCGCCGTAACGCCGGAGGCCGCCGTGCCGATCCTTGCGCCCTGCACCAGCCGGATCTGCGCCTTCACGATGTCGATGCCGGTCACCTCCTCGGTCACCGTGTGCTCCACCTGAATGCGCGGGTTCACCTCGATGAAGTAGAAGGCGCCGGTGTCGGCGTTCATCAGGAATTCCACTGTGCCCGCCGCCAGATAATTGACGGCGCGGGCGAGCTTCAGCGCATGGCCGCACACCTCGTCGCGCTGGGCTTGCGTCAGGAAGGGGGCGGGCGCACGTTCCACCACCTTTTGATTGCGGCGCTGGATGGAGCAGTCACGCTCGTAGAGGTGCACCACCTGACCATGGGCATCACCGAGGATTTGCACCTCGATGTGGCGGGCGCGCTCCACCAGCTTTTCGAGATAGACCTCATCCTTGCCGAAGGCGGCCTTGGCCTCGCGCTTGCCCTCGGTCACCTCGCGCGCGAGGTCGGCCTCGGCGCGGATGACACGCATGCCGCGCCCACCGCCGCCCCAGGACGCCTTGAGCATGACGGGATAGCCCACGGCCTTGGCGAGGGTCTTCACCTCCGCCATGTCCTCGGGCAGGGGGCCGGTGGCCGGAACCACCGGCACCTTCACCTGCTCCGCCAGTTGCCGCGCGGAAACCTTGTTGCCCAGCCGCCGCATGGTCTCGGGCGAGGGGCCGATGAAGGTAAGGCCCGCTTGCGCACAGGCTTCGGCAAATTCCGGGCTTTCCGACAAGAGCCCATAGCCGGGATGAATGGCATCCGCCCCCGACAGTTTCGCCACCCGCAGGATTTCCGGGATCGAGAGATAGGCTTCGATCGGTCCCATGTCGCGGGCGAGATGGGGGCCGCGCCCCACCTGATAGCTCTCATCCGCCTTGAAGCGGTGCAGCGCCAGCTTGTCCTCCTCGGCCCAGATGGCCACTGTCTTGAGGCCCAACTCATTGGCGGCGCGGAACACGCGGATGGCGATTTCCGAACGGTTGGCGACAAGGACTTTGCTGGTGGCCACGGCAGTCTCCGGCACGGATAAGGCGAAAGTTGTAAGCGATCTTTGCCGGGCGCGGCGCGGGGCGTCAATCGGCGCGGAAAATTTGCGACGCTAATCGGACAAAACCGCCATGGCGCGACGCATTGGTCAGACAATTCCGCCCATTCGACCGCGGCTTTGCGTTGACGCCTCTCCACCTCTGGTAATAGGCTTTTGATCGCGCGCGGGGCAAAAGCACCGCATCACTGTCCAATCGGGAGGACGTCCATGAAGAATTTAGTCGCGGTTTCAACCCTGGCCCTGGCTCTGGCTGCCTTTGCCGGCAGCGCTTCCGCCGAAGGCTGCGGCAAGGTCACCATCGCCAGCATGAACTGGCAATCGGCCGAGGTGCTGGCCAGCATCGACAAGCTCATCCTCAACGCCGGCTACGGCTGCGAGGCTGAAATCATCCAGGGCGACACCGTGCCCACCCTCACCTCCATGGTGGAAAAGGGCGAGCCCGACATCGCGCCGGAAGGCTGGGTGGAAATGGTCGCCGACGTGATGAAGCGCGGCCTTGAGGAAAAGAAGATCGTCACCGCCGGTCATGTGCTCACCGATGGCGGCGTGCAGGGCTGGTGGGTGCCGAAATATGTGATCGACGCCAATCCCGGCATCAAGACCATCGACGACGCCCTGGCTCATCCCGAGCTTTTCCCTGCCCCGGAAGATGCCAAGAAGGGTGCCGTGACCAATGGCCCGGCCGGCTGGGGCGGCACCAAGGTGACGACCCAGCTTTTCAAGGCCTACGAGGGTGAGAAGAAGGGTTTTGTTCTCGTCGACCCGGGCTCTGCCGCGGGTCTGGATGGCTCCATCGCCAAGGCCTATGAGCGCAAGCAGGGCTGGGTGGGCTATTACTGGGAGCCGACGGCCCTTCTCGGCAAGTATGAGATGGTGAAGCTCGACTTCGGCGTGCCCAATGATCCGGTGGAGTGGAAGCGCTGCAACGCCGACGACAAGTGCCCTGACCCCAAGAAGAACGCCTGGGCCAAGGAGAGCGTCGACACGGTGGTGACCACCGCCTTCGCCGAGCGCGCCGGTCCGGTCATGGACTATCTCAAGGCCCGCAACTGGTCGAACGCCACGGTCAACAAGCTGCTCGCCTGGATGACCGACAATCAGGCCACGGGCGACGATGGCGCCAAGTATTTCCTCAAGAACAATCCCGACATCTGGACCAAGTGGGTGCCCGCCGACGTGGCCGAGAAGGTCAAGAAGGCCGTTGAATAACATCCGGTGAACCGGACGGGGAGGGATGGCGGCGCACCCGCCGTCCCCCCCATTCTTTACCATCGGGAGGTGCCGCCATGGAGTGGTTGACGAAATTTCCCCATCTCGGTGACGAGACCCTGCGCGCCCTGAAACTCGCCATCGACGAAGGCTTTCGCGGCTTCACCCGCGGCTATGGCGATACCATCGAAGCCATCTTCGATCCGCTCAAGTTTTTTCTCATCAAGTCCGAGCAACTGATGCTCGCCACGCCCTGGCCCATCATGCTGGCCGTCATGGGGCTCATTGCCTGGCTTGCCAGCCGCAACTGGCGAATCGTGGCGGGAACGATCGCCACCCTGGTGGTCATCGGTCTCTTCGACATGTGGGACGACACCATGAAGACCATCTCCATGATCCTCGTCTGCACGGTGCTCTCCATCCTGATCGGCATTCCCATCGGCATCGCCATGTCACGCTCGAACCGTCTGCAATCCATCATCAACCCGGTGCTGGATGTGATGCAGACCATGCCGAGTTTCGTCTATCTCATTCCCGTGGTCATGCTTCTGGGCATCGGCAAGGTGCCGGGCCTCATCGCCGTCGTCATCTATGCCCTGCCGCCCATGATCCGCCTCACCAACCTCGGCATCCGTCTGGTCGATCACGATGTCATCGAGGCGGCGGACGCCTTCGGCTCATCGCCCTGGCAGCGGCTCAGGAATGTCCAGATACCGCTGGCATTGCCCACCATCATGGCGGGCATCAACCAGACCATCATGATGGCGCTTTCCATGGTGGTCATTGCCTCCATGATCGGTGTCGCCGGTCTGGGCCAGCCGGTGCTCAAGGCCATCGCCAACCAGTATTTCACCCTCGGCATGTTCAACGGACTGGCCATTGTCGGCATCGCCATCATCTTCGATCGGGTCAGCCAGGCCTTCGGCCACCGCCTGCAAAAGCACCGGGAAGTGACCCATGGCTGAGGTTCCGGCACAGGGCATCGTCATCCGGTCGCTTTACAAGATCTTCGGCCCCCACGCGCGCGCGCACGTGGACAAGGTGAAGGCCGGCATGACCAAGGCGGAACTCAATCACGCCACCGGCCATGTGCTCGGTCTGAAGGACATCAACATCACCATGCCGGGGGGCTCCATTCAGGTCATCATGGGCCTGTCGGGCTCCGGCAAGTCCACCCTCATCCGCCACATCAACCGGCTCATTGATCCGAGTGCGGGCGAGGTCTGGGTCGATGGCATGGATGTGGTGCGCATGAATGCCAATGAGTTGCGCAGCTTTCGCCGCCATGAGACGGCCATGGTGTTCCAGAAGTTCGCCCTGCTGCCGCATCGCACGGTGCTCGACAACACGGTCTATGGCCTGGAGATCCAGGGCCTGCCGCGCGACAAGCAGGTGGCAACGGCCATGCGCTGGATCGAGCGCGTGGGTCTGAAGGGCTTCGAGGCGAAATATCCCAACCAGCTTTCGGGCGGCATGCAGCAGCGTGTCGGCCTGGCCCGGGCGCTCACCAATGACGCGCCCATCCTGCTGATGGATGAGGCCTTCTCCGCCCTTGATCCCCTGATCCGCATGGACATGCAAAGCGTGCTCCTCGACCTGCAAAAGGAAATCCGCAAGACCATTGTCTTCATCACCCACGATCTCGACGAGGCCCTCAGGCTCGGCGACCGCATCGCCATTCTACGCGATGGCGAGGTGATCCAGCAGGGCACCGGACAGGAGATCGTGCTCAATCCCGCCGACGACTACATCCGCAAATTTGTCCGCGAGGTGAACCGGGGCCGGGTGGTGGAGGTCGTCTCCATCATGCAGAAGGGCGCGGAGGCGCCCAGGGGCGCGATCACCCTGGCGCCGGAGGAAACCCTGGAACAGGCGGCCCGCAAGCTGTCGGACAGCACGGTGAAGACGGCGCGCGTGGTCGCGGCCGACGGAGCGACTTGGGGCCCGGTGAGGGTGGAGGCCTTGGCCGTTGCCGTGGTCAACCCGGGGGGGGGGGGGGGCTGGGGGGGGGGGGCGGGGGGGGGGGGGGGGGGCCCCCCCCCCGCCTATGGTGCGTGACAGGGGGGTGGGTCATGGCAGGAAAAATTCTTTTGTGGTCAGCCGTGGCCCTGGCCCATGGCGCGGGCCTCGCGCAGGCTGCATCGGGCCGGCCCATGCCGCCGCCCATCGTCACCGCGCCGCCCGAAATGGCCACGGTTCTGGATGGCCGCTTTGGCGATGACTGCGTGGCGCTGGATCTCAACACCTGGCAACACCCTACCCGCAGCGAAATCGACAGGCGGCCCGAAGCCCATCTGAAATGGGTGCTCCTCTGCCAGCGCCGAACCTTTCCGGTCTTCGGACTCGACTTCGACCACGATCCCCAGGGCCAGACCGACGGCTTCTTCAATCCACTGTTCCACGATCTGCTGAGGGCCAATGGCCATTGGCCCTACACGATTGTCGCCGTGCGGGATGGCCTTGCCATCACCGTGTCGGGATCGAGAAAAAGTCCCATCAGCATCGACTATGCCGATATCGCCGAAGCGCCCTGATTGGGGCCTCAGTCCCCACCCCGGCGGGGGAAGCAAAAATTCACGATTCTCGGTTAAGCCGAATCGCCAGGCGCGCCCCTATCGGCAATGCGCCCGCAGGAAATTGTCTCAAGCCAGCAGGATCTCCGCCCGGTGACGAAAAAACCCAAGTCAGATCAAGGTGTTCTGGTCGTCGATCTGGACGGCACCCTGGTCCGCACCGACATGCTGCACGAAAGCTTCTGATCGGCCTTCAGCCGCCAGTGGCACGTTCCGCTCATCGCCGCCGCCGGGTTGGTGAAGGGTCGGGCGCGGCTCAAGGAAGAATTGGCGGCGCTGGCCGATATCGACACCGCCGCCTTGCCCTATAACGAGGAAGTCCTTGCCTACATCCGCCGCTGGCGCGATGCCGGGGGCCGCACCGCCTTGGTCACGGCCTCGGACCGCCGCATAGCCACGGCCATCGCCGACCACCTCGGACTCTTCGATGAGGTCCATGGCTCGGACGGGTCGAACAACCTGAAGGGTGTAGCCAAGGCGGCCTTCATCGCCCGGCAATTTTCCGGCCAGTCCGTGACCTACATGGGCGATGCGCCCGTCGATCTTGCCGTGTGGAAGGAAGCGGGCCGCGCCGTGACGGTGAATGCCCCGGCCCGCCTGCGGCAAAGGGTCGAGGCCCTGGGTGGTGACACCGAACATCTCGGTGCGGCGGGTTCAGGCCTCCGCCCCTACATCAAGGCGCTCCGCCCCCATCAGTGGCTCAAGAACGCCCTTGTCTTCGTGCCCATGCTGGCCGCCCAGCGCCTGGACTGGACCGCCCTGTGGCAGACGCTGCTCGCCTTCGTGGTCTTCAGTCTGGTGGCCTCCAGCGTCTATGTATTGAACGATCTGCTCGATCTTTCGGCCGACCGCTCCCATCCCCGGAAGCGTAACCGGCCGCTCGCCTCCGGCAGCCTGCCCATCGCCAGGGGCAGTCTCATGGCGCCGGTGCTGCTGCTAGTGGCCCTGGCACTGGCCCTGCCGCTGGGGATCAAGTTCATCGCCGTCATGGCGGTTTACTATGCCTCCACGCTGGCCTATTCGCTTTACCTGAAGCGCCAGCTCATCATCGACATCTGCCTGCTCGCCGGGCTTTATACCCTGCGTATCGTTGCGGGCGGTGCGGCCACCGCCATTCCGCTTTCCGTCTGGCTTCTCGCCTTTTCCATCTTTTTCTTCTTCTCGCTCGCCGCGTTGAAGCGCCAGGCAGAACTGGTGGATGGGGTGGCGGCGGGCAAGGTCACGGCCCATGGCCGCGGCTATCATGTCGGCGACCTGCCCATCGTCGCCAGCATGGCCATTGCCGCTGGCTACCTCTCGGTGCTGGTCATGGCGCTCTATCTCAATTCGCCCGCGGTGCGCGAACTCTATCATCGTCCTGCCGCCCTGTGGGGCACCTGTCTGGTGCTGCTCTATTGGATCAGCCGCATGGTCATGAAGACTCACCGCGGCAAGATGCATGATGACCCCGTGGTCTTCGCCGTGACCGATAATGTCAGCCGCTTCTGCTTGATCCTGGTCTTTGCCTTCACCGTGGCGGGGGTGCGGCTGTGAGCCTTTCCACCCTGGTCCTGCGGTACGGCCTGTTCGCCGTTCTCGCCACCCTCGCCAACCTTGCGGCGCAGCGGCTGGTGTTCGCCCTTGTGTCCGGCAAGGCCAGCCTGCTCCTCGCCATGGTCGTGGGCACGGGTGCGGGGCTGGTGCTCAAATACCTTCTCGACAAGCGCTGGATTTTCAACGACGCCGAGACCGGCCTGAAAAATCACAGCCGCAAGTTCACCCTCTATACGGTGATGGGCATCATCACCACGGCGATCTTCTGGACCATGGAAGCCGGTTTCTGGCTGATCTGGCAGACCCAGGCCATGCGTGAGCTGGGCGCGGTCATTGGCCTGGCCATCGGCTATGTCATCAAATACCACCTCGACCGGCGCTTCGTCTTCGGTTCCTCTGGCATGAATGGAGCCAGGGCATGATTGTCTCGGGCTGGGGCCGCTATCCGCAACTGGATTGCCGCGTGGCCGTTCCGCGCAGCGACGAGGAAGTGAAACGTCTGGTCGGCGAGGGCCGCGTCATCGCCCGGGGCAATGGCCGTGCCTATGGCGACTCGGCCATGAACCTCGGCCAGACCCTGGACATGCGCGGCTTCAACCACATGCTGGCCTTTGATGCCGTCACCGGCCAGGTGGTGACCGAGGCGGGTGTGCTGCTCGAAGACGTGATTGCCGCCTTTCTGCCGCGCGGCTGGTTTCCCCCGGTCACGCCGGGCACCAAGTTCGTCACCATCGGCGGTATGATCGCCGCCGACGTGCACGGCAAGAACCACCACAAGCACGGCTCCTTCGGCAGCTTTGTCGACTGGATCGACATCATGACCGCCGGGGGCAAGGTGGTGCGGGCCTCGCGTGAAAAGAACCGTGAACTCTTTGAGTGGACCATCGGCGGCATGGGCCTGACCGGCGTCATCCTGCGCGCCGCCTTCCGCCTGCGTGCCGTCGAGACCGGCTGGATCCGCCAGACGCTGGTTCCCGCGCCCAATCTGTCGGCCGTCATGAAGATTTTTGCCGACAGCCAGGACGTGACCTATTCCGTGGCCTGGATCGATTGCCTCAGCAGCGGCGACAACCTCGGCCGGTCGCTGGTCATGCTCGGCGAACATGCAATGCGCCGTGACTTGCCGCTCAAGGATTCGGTCAGGCCCTTTGCCACGCCCAGGAAGCGCCAGCTCACCGTGCCCATGGATGCGCCGCCGCTTTCGCTCAACCGCCTCACGGTGCGCGCCTTCAACGAAGTCTATTACCGCAATGGCCTGCGCCATGCCGGTGATACGCTCATCGATTGGGACACCTTCTTCTATCCGCTCGATGCCATTCTGCACTGGAACCGCATTTATGGCCGCCGCGGCCTGATGCAGTATCAGTGCGTGCTGCCGCTGGCCCAGTCCGAGGCGGGGTTGCGCGCGCTTCTCACCGCCATAGCGCTGGCGGGGCAGGGCTCCTTCCTTGCCGTTCTGAAACGCTTCGGCGTGCAGGAAAGCCGCATCGCCTTCCCCATGGAAGGTTATACGCTCGCCCTCGACTTCCCGGTCACCCGCCGCACACTGGCGCTGCTGAACGACCTTGACCGCATCACCCTGGCCCATGGCGGGCGCTTCTATCTCGCCAAGGACTCGCGCATGAGCCCGGAAACCCTGCGCCACTCCGACTCACGTTTTGCTGACTTCATCGCCATGCGCTCTGCCACCAAGGCAGGCGATCGCTTCGTTTCCGTCCAATCTGAAAGGCTGAAAATCTGATGACCGGTCCCGTTCTCATTCTTGGCGGCCGCTCCGACATGGGGCTTGCCATTGCTCACCGCTTTGCGGCGGCGGGCCATCCGGTGCAACTGGCGGCACGCCATGCCCAGAGCCTCAGCGCCGATGCCAACGACATTCACGTGCGCCATAATGTGGCCGTGACGCTGCATGAATTCGACGCCCTGGCGGTGGACAGCCATGCCGCCTTTGTCAAGTCCCTGCCGGTCCTGCCGGAGGTTGCCGTCTGCGCCGTGGGCACCATGGGTGAACAGGCGGCCAGCGAACGCGACGTCGCCGCCGCCATCGCCGTGATGCGCAGCAATTACGAGGGCCCGGCCTCCATTCTCGCCCATCTCGCCAACGCCTTCGAGGCGCGTGGCAGCGGCACGCTGATCGGCATCAGTTCGGTGGCGGGAGAGCGTGGCCGCGCCACCAATTACATCTACGGTTCGGCCAAGGCCGGCTTCACCGCCTTCCTCTCCGGCCTGCGCAATCGGCTGGCCCGGAAGGGTGTGCATGTCATGACCGTGCTGCCCGGCTTCGTCGCCACCAAGATGGTGGCAGGCATGGACCTGCCGCAGAAGCTGACGGCCGAAACCCGCGAGGTGGGCGAGGCCGTGTTCAACGGCGTCAGCCGCCAGCGCAACGTCATCTATGTGAAGCCCGTCTGGCGGCTGGTCATGGGCGTCATCAAGAATATTCCCGAGCCGATGTTCAAGAAGATGAAGATCTGACGCACAATCATGATGTTGCGCCGCCTGTCGCCCAATCAGATCTTCGCATTGGTCTTCCTCGCCATATCCGGTGTGCAGGTTCTGGCCTGGAATGAAGTTTGGCTGTTGATGAACGGCTCCGACTGGTCCCAGGCCGACTGGCTCATCAACAATGCCGCAGGCCCGGTGCGCCGGGGCATCGTCGGCTCCGGCCTCATCGCGCTTTCCGACGCCACGGGCATAACGCTGCTCTGGCTTGTGGTTGGCATTCAGGCGGCCATCACCGCCATTCTTTTCGGCCTTGTTCTCTGGCTCATCACGCGGATGCCAGATCTGCCGGACCGGCTGCTCCTCCTCCTCGTGTCGCCGGCCTTTTTCGTCTTCTGGTCAAATGACTTTCACGCCATCGGACGCAAGGAGATCATCGCCTGTCTGGCCTTCATGACCCTGCTGGTGGCCGTCTATCGTGATCGCCGCAGTCTCCTGGCCCTGGTGCTGGCCGCCATGATCTTTGCCGTGGCCGGCATAGCCCACGAGGCCAATATTTTCTTTCTGCCCTTCTTCGCCCTGGCCATTCATCTGGTCTATGGCACAACGTCCTTGCGCCGGGTGGCCCATGCCACCATCGCCGTTCTCACGCTTGTTGCGGCAGGCACCATGATCTATGCGTTGAAGTATGCCAGCGTGAAGGATACGTCACTGGTTTGCGCGCCGCTGTTGCAGCGCGGTTTCTTGCCGAACATTTGCGAAGGTGCCATCACCTGGCTCGGCTATGACATCCACTATGCCGTGGACAAGACGCGCGCCAAGTTTCTGTCGCTGCGCTTTCCCCAGTTCCTGTTGATTTACGGTCTCATTCTTCTGCCCTTCTGGCACTTCTTCCGCGAAGGACCAAAGGGACGGAGCCTCTTTGCGGCGGCGGCCCTCAGCGGGCTGTTTTTCCTGCCGCTTTATGTCATCGCCGTTGACTGGGGGCGCTGGATCAACTTCCACGTCATGGCGCTGGTCTTTGTGATCCTGATCTACCTGCGCGTCCACAGGCCCACATGGGCCTTTCAGCCTCTTGATGACAAGACGAAGAACCTGTTTCTCTTCTTCAGCGTCGTCATTGGCATTCACCACGTTGCCGGCGTCCCCGTTGGCGGTTTTGCCTTCAGTTGGGCCAAGAACTATTATGTCCGCGAAGTCTATCAACTCGAAGTCAGGCAGATAGAGCAAAGTCAACCGGTAAAGACCGCGCCCACCCTCCAGTAACGGGCATCAGCCGATGGCTTTGATACATCAAGCCACCGCTTCAACATATTGATGGCGGGGTGCTTATATGACTTTTGATGAGCCCTACAAGTCAGGTTGTTATGAACTGCCCGGCGTCAAGCTTTCTATGATGTGGACCGCGCAGGAAGCTGCGGGTGTGGCCAGAAATAAAGAGTCAGGGCCGTGGCCAGGAAGCCGAGATAGACCAGCATCTCGCCCAGACTGCCGTGATCGCGATAGCCGATGAGGCCGGAGAGAATACTGCCGGGCAATCCGTCACGGGGCAGAACCGCGCGCAGGTCATAGGCCGGTTGCGGCAAGAACGTCCATAGACCCAGTTCGGCGAATTCATGCACCGCCGTGCCCACCAGTCCTGCCGCCACCACCACGATGAACGCGCCCGTCCAGCGGAAGAAGGCGCGGAGGTCGAGCGCCAGGCTGCCGCGATAGAGCGCCAGCCCCAGGACCACGGCGAGCGCCAGCCCCAGTGCGGCGCCGAGCAAAGCCAGGCCCGTGCCGGCCTGCTGCACCAGCGCCAGAAGGAAAAAGGCCGACTCCAGCCCCTCGCGCACCACCGCCAGAAATGCCAGGGTCACCAGCGGCCAGAAGGTGGCCGTGCCCGCCAGCGTCCGGTCAACCGCGGCGTGGAGATCGCTTCTGAGGCTCCGGGCCGCCCGCCGCATCCAGAACACCATGGTGATGAGCAGCGCCGCCGCCACCAAGCTGACCAGCCCTTCGAACAGCGCATACTGGTCCTCGGGAAATTCATCCGCCCACTGATGGAGTCCGAGACCAGCGGCAAGGGACACGAGAACGGCGAGGATCACGCCCAGCCAGATGCCACCCATGGCCTTGGCGCGGCCGGTGCGCGCGAGATAACCGGCGATGATGCTGGTGATGAGAGCGGCCTCAAGACCTTCGCGTAGCATGATGAGAAAGGCAGGCAACATGATGACCCCTTGCGCGCAACCACGATGCCAGATTGCCTATAGCCGATAAAATTAGTCAACTATAGGCGGATCACATTTGCGGCACTGCCTGGGTGCAAAGTTACTTTGCCATCACGGCATATGAAAACCTGGTGTCCACCACGCCCTGCCGACTTTGAATGTTATCTATCTGAAATAACGAAATAAAAATTTCAATGGCAATTGGCATTAACCTTGCAATGCCTTCGGTAACAAAAACGAAAAAGGCAGAATCCGGAAACCGGACTGCCAGGAGGAGGAACGGCCGCGATGCTCGAAACCTTTTATGATGTCATGCGGCGCCAGGGCATATCCCGGCGCAGCTTCCTGAAATTCTGCAGTCTCACGGCGGCCTCGCTGGGCCTTGGCCCCAGCTTCGCGCCCACCATTGCCCAGGCCATGGAGACGAAGCCGCGCCTGCCGGTGCTCTGGCTCCATGGTCTGGAATGCACCTGCTGCTCCGAGAGCTTCATCCGTTCGGCCCATCCGCTGGTCAAGGATGTGGTCCTTTCCATGCTGTCGCTCGACTATGACGACACCATCATGGCCTCGGCCGGCGGCGCGGCGGAAGCCATCGTCACCGAAATCGTCGAGAAATATAAAGGCAACTATATCCTCGCGGTCGAGGGCAATCCGCCGCTCAACGAGGATGGCATGTTCTGCATCATCGGCGGCAAACCCTTCGTGGAGCAATTGCGCTACGCGGCTTCCAATGCCAAGGCCATCGTGTCCTGGGGCTCCTGTGCCTCCTGGGGCTGCGTGCAGGCCGCCCGCCCCAACCCGACGCGGGCCACGCCCGTTCATCAGGTCATCACCGACAAGCCCATCATCAAGGTGCCGGGCTGTCCGCCCATCGCCGAGGTCATGACCGCCGTCATCACCTATATCCTCACCTTCGAGAAATTCCCCGAGCTCGACCGCCAGGGCCGCCCGAAGATGTTCTACAGCCAGCGCATTCACGACAAGTGCTACCGCCGGCCCCACTTCGACGCCGGCCAGTTCGTCGAAAGCTGGGACGACGAAGGCGCGCGCAAGGGCTATTGCCTTTACAAGATGGGCTGCAAGGGCCCCACCACCTACAACGCCTGTTCCACCGTGCGCTGGAATGGCGGCCTCTCCTTCCCCATCCAGTCGGGCCATGGCTGCATCGGCTGTTCCGAGGACGGCTTCTGGGACAAGGGCGGCTTCTATGACCGCCTCACCGACATTCATCAATTCGGCATAGAGGCCAACGCCGACGAGCTCGGCAAGGTGGCCGTGGGCGTGGTGGGCACCGCCGTTGCCGCCCATGCCGCCGTGACCGCGCTGAAGCGCGCCCGTGATGCAGGAGACAAGTCATGACCGTCCAGACGCCCAACGGCTTCACCCTCGACACGGCGGGCAAGCGCGTCGTCGTCGATCCCGTCACCCGCATTGAAGGCCACATGCGCTGCGAGGTGAACGTCAACGACCAGAACATCATCACCAACGCCGTTTCCACCGGCACCATGTGGCGCGGGCTGGAGGTCATCCTCAAGGGCCGCGACCCGCGCGATGCCTGGGCCTTCGTGCAGCGCATCTGCGGCGTCTGCACCGGCACCCATGCGCTGACCTCGGTGCGCGCGGTGGAGGACGCCCTTGCCATCACCATTCCGGAGAACGCCAATTCCATTCGCAACATCATGCAGCTTTGCCTGCAGGTGCATGACCATCTGGTGCATTTCTATCACCTCCATGCGCTCGACTGGGTGAACCCGGTCAATGCGCTGAAGGCCGATCCCAATGCCACGAGCCAGTTGCAGCAGCAGGTTTCGCCCAGCCATCCCAAGTCGTCGCCCGGCTATTTCCGCGACGTGCAGAACCGGCTGAAGGCCTTCGTGGAGTCGGGCCAGCTCGGTCCCTTCAAGAATGGCTACTGGACCAACCCGGCCTATCTCTTGCCGCCGGAAGCCGACCTCATGGCGGTGACGCATTATCTGGAAGCCCTCGACTTCCAGAAGGACATCATGAAGATCCGCACCGTCTTCGGCGGCAAGGATCCGCACCCCAACTGGATCGTGGGCGGTGTGCCCTGCGCCATCAACATCGACGGCGTGGGCTCGGTGGGCGCCATCAACATGGAGCGCCTCAACCTCGTCTCCTCCATCATCAATGACACCATCACCTTCGTGAACAATGTCTATATCCCGGACATTGTCGCCATCGGCTCGCTCTACAAGGGCTGGCTCTATGGCGGCGGCCTGTCGTCGCAGGCGGTGCTGGCCTATGGCGACATTCCCGACAAGGCCAATGACTATTCGGCGGCCAATCTGATGATGCCGCACGGCGCCATCATCAATGGCAACCTGAAGGAGGTGCACGATGTGGACCTGCGCGATCCTGCGCAGATTCAGGAATTCGTGCCCCATTCCTGGTATGCCTATGCCGACGAGAAGCAGGGCCTGCATCCCTGGGATGGCGTGACCCAGCCCAACTATCAGCTTGGGCCCAATCTGGTGGGCAGCCGCACCAACATCCAGCAGATCGACGAGGGCGGCAAATATTCCTGGATCAAGGCGCCGCGCTGGAAGGGCCATGCCATGGAGGTGGGACCGCTCGCCCGCTACATCATCGGCTATGCCAAGGGCCACACCGAGATCACCGATCAGATCAAGGGTCTCCTGGGTCAGCTCAACGCACCGGTGGAGGCACTCTTCTCCACCCTTGGCCGCACCGCGGCGCGCGCGCTTGAGGCCCAGTGGGCGGCCTACAAGATGCGCTACTTCATGGACAAGATGATAGCCAATCTCAAGGCCGGCGATTCATCCACCGCCAACACCACCAACTGGCGGCCTGAAACCTGGCCCAAGGAGGCCAAGGGCGTGGGCTTCACCGAGGCCCCGCGTGGCGCGCTGGCCCACTGGATCAAGATCAAGGACATGAAGATCGACAATTACCAGTGCGTGGTGCCCACCACCTGGAACGGTTCGCCGCGCGACAACGAGGGCAATATCGGGGCCTTCGAGGCGTCGCTGATGAACACCAGGGTGGAGCGGCCGGAGGAGCCGGTGGAAATCCTCCGTACACTGCACAGTTTCGATCCCTGCCTCGCCTGCTCCACCCATGTGATGAGCGAAGACGGGCAGGAACTGACCAGCATCCGCGTGCGCTGAGGGCCACCGCCATGACCGACACGCCATTGAGTGAAGCCACGGCCCACCCCAACAAGGGGCGGGCCATCAAGGGCACCACCGACCTCGGTCCCAGTTACCGGGGCCGCACCGGCTCGCGCTTCGACGCCGTCTATGTCTACGAGGCGCCGGTGCGCATCTGGCACTGGGTCAACGCCTTCGCCATTCTGGCGCTGGCGGTGAGCGGTTATTTCATTGGCTCGCCCTTGCCCTCGCTGTCAGGCGAGGCCTCGGATCACTACCTCATGGGCTACATCCGCTTTGTCCATTTTGCGGCGGCCTATGTGATGATCGTGGGCTTCCTCTTCCGCATCTATTGGGCCATCGTCGGCAACCGCCACGCCCGCCAGATCTTCGTCCCGCCCCTGCTCAGCGCCAAATGGTGGAGTGGTATCTGGTATTCCATCCGCTGGTACTTCTTTCTGGAGCCGGAGGCCCGCAAATATGTGGGCCATAATCCGCTCGCCACCTTCGGCATGCATTTCGGCTTCGTCTGGGTCACGGTCTTCATGATCGTGACCGGCCTGGCGCTCTATGGCGAGGGTGCCGGCATGGCCTCCTGGCAGTATCGCTTCTTCTCGTCCTGGGTCATCCCGCTCTTCGGCCAAAGTCAGGACGTGCACACCTGGCACCATGTCGGCCTCTGGGCCATGGTGGCCTTCATCATCATCCACATCTACGCCGCCATCCGCGAGGATATCATGTCGCGCCAGAGCATGATCTCCTCGGTCACCAGCGGCTGGCGCACCTTCAAGGACAACCGGCCCATCGACGAAGACCATTGATCCGGGCTGCTGGAAGCCGGGCGTGGGGACTTCGGTCCCCACGTCCTTTTGATGTGAGAATTTGATTTTCACACCAACTTTTTCTGGAAAGAGCCCTGCCAATTGGCTAGGGTTTCCGGCGGATATCGCCGGATTGGCAGGACACCCTCTTTCCAGTCAGTTCGGTCAACAAGAACCATAAGAGTGTCCGATGGGAGAGAAATGCAACGTCCTCATACTGGGGATCGGCAACCTGCTCTGGGCCGATGAAGGCTGGGGAGTCCGCGTGGTGGAGGAACTGCACCGCCGCTATGAATTCCCCGATCATGTGCGCCTGCTCGATGGCGGCACCCAGGGCCTCTATCTCGTGCAGGACATTTGCGATGCCGATGTGCTGCTGGTCTTCGACGCCATTGACTATGGCCTCGAACCGGGCACGCTGAAGCAGGTGGAAGGGGCCGAGGTGCCGCGCTTCATGGGCGCCAAGAAGATGAGCCTGCACCAGACCGGTTTTCAGGAAGTCATCATGTCGGCGGAGCTGCTGGGCCGTTGCCCCAGGGACATGATGCTGGTGGGCCTGCAGCCAGTGGAACTGGAGGACTTCGGCGGCTCCCTGCGCGATCTTTCCAAGGCGAAGATGGCGGATGCCATGGCGATCGGCCTTGGCTATCTTGCCCGCTTCGGCATCTCCGCCCGGGAACGGGCCGAGCCGCTCGCCGTGACCGACACCATCGCCACGGCGGAAATGACGCTGGAGGCCTACGAGCAGGGCCGGCCCAGCGAAGCCGAAGCCTGCCGCACGGCGGATTTGCGCTTTGTAGCCCCGCCAGCGAAGGAGAATTGACATGTGTATCGGCATTCCCATGCAGGTGATCGAGGGCAGCGACTTTTCCGCCCGCTGCGTGGCCGACGGCAAGGAGGCCATGGTCGACCTCTCCCTTGTCGGCCCGCAGGACAAGGGCGCCTGGCTGCTCGTCTTCCTCGGCTCGGCCCGTGAGGTTCTGTCGCCGGAAGATGCCCGGCGCATCCGCGATGCGCACACGGCCCTGCGCGCCGCCATGGCCGGGGGCAGCCCCGACATCGACCATCTCTTCGCCGATCTCGTCAACCGCGAGCCGGAACTTCCGCCTTCCCTGATGACACCCGAGGACAGCAAAACCGCATGAGCAAACCCGCCCCTGATTTCTCTCCGCTGCTGAAAGCCATGATCGCGCGCCATGGGCTTGCGGTGGTGACCGAAGCCAATGCTGACGACTTTCTCCGCGCTCAGAAACATGCGGCACTGTTCTTCCTCGGCGATTGGGAGCGTCTGGCGGAAAGCAACGATGTGGCCGCGGTGCTGCCGGAACTCATGAAGCTCGCGCCCGGCATGGGGCTTGCCGTGGTGGCGCGCGCCGCCGAACGCGCCCTGCAATTGCGCTATCGCTTCAACAAGTTTCCGGCCCTGGTCTTCACCCGGGGGCAGGGCTATCTCGGCGTGCTCACCGGCATGCAGGACTGGAGCGACTATGCCCGCGCCATTCCCGCCCTTCTGGCAGGCGACGTGTCCGAGCCGCCGCCCTTCAAATTCCCCGAGGGCTGCGCGCCCGCGGGTGATCCCTCTCACATTCATTGAGGCCGCCATGAGCACCAGCAACCCCTTCGGCATCGGACCCGGCTCGCAGCCGGAAGAGGATGATGCCGTTCTCGATTACATGGCCCTGCCACAGGGCATGACCACCTGGCAGCCCCCGATTCTGCCGGAACCGGGCGACATGAAGGGCATGGAACAGGGCCTGGCCGCCCTCGATCAGGTGCTGGAGGCGCTACGTCATTTCAAGGTGGACCAGCCTGCCTATCAGGTGGACGTGAGCCACCTCGATGAGCGCAGCCGTTCCTTTGTCGATGATGTGCTGGGCGAAGGCGAGGTTTCCATCATCGCCGGCAGCGCGCTCCAGGCTCAGGAATCGGTCCTCGCCGGGGTGTGGCGCGTGCGCACCGCCGCCGAACCGGGCAAGCCTGCCAGCGATGCCATTGAGGTGGGCCATGTGCCCTCCCGTGTGCATGACATTGCCTTTGCGGCGGCGCGCCGGGGCGTGAAACCGCCCGGCAGCGATCTGCCGGAAGGCTTGCTCGCCTCGCCCTCGCTGCTCGCGGAATTGCAGAACGTGGTGACCTCGGCGCCAGGTGATGATGCCGAATATGCCATCAACCTGTCGCTGTTGCCCCATTCCGAGGAGGACCTGGCCTTTCTTGACCAGCACCTGGGTCAGGGCGAGGTGCACATCCTGTCGCGCGGCTATGGCAATTGCCGCATCTCCGCCACCGCCACGCGCAACATCTGGTGGGTGCGCTATTATAATTCGCAGGACACGCTGATCCTCAATTCGCTGGAAGTGGCGCGCATTCCCGAGGTCGCCTTCGCCGCCATCGAGGACATCCATGACAGCGAAAGGCGTCTTGCCGAAATCCTGGGTGTTTACCGGTGAGCGATCATTTCTTCTCCGGCTCCTATGGCGGCGATGCCAGCAAGGTGACGCCCGAGACCCGCTTCGAATGCAAGATCTGCTGGTGGGTCTATGATCCCGCGCAAGGCGACGAGAGCCGCCAGATTGCTCCCGGCACCGCCTTCACCAGCCTGCCCTGGGACTGGTCCTGCCCCAACTGCTCGGGTGCCAAGACCGATTTCATGGTGCTGGAACCGTGACGGACGAGGGCCGCGCCATCGCGGAAAAGCTGGTGGCCGCCTATCGCCACATCGCCGAAACGCGCATGAAGGATGTGCCCATCGTCAATCCGGTGCTGGCGGTGGCCTGCGTCGGGCCGGAGAAGTGCGGACACGACTGGCTCGCCGTGCTGGTCACACCCTGGTTCATGAATCTGCTGCTGCTGCCGGGCGAGGGTGAGCCGTGGCGCCATGCCCAAGGATCGACGGTTACCCGCGCCCTGCCCAGCGGCGACTATGCCTTCGTGGCGGGCGAGGACGAGTTGACCGGCCCCACGCTGTCCTGTTCGCTCTTTTCACCCATGTTCGATTTTTCCAGCCAGGATGACGCCGTGACGCTGGCGCGTGAGGTGCTGGCCGCCGCCTTAAAGACCGAGGACGCAGTCGAGCCGCAAAAACCTTTCGCCGTGGAAAAGCCCTCGCGCCGTGCGCTCTTCGGCCTCGGCCGCAAATCCGCCGGGGAGACGGCGTGATGGACGCGGGCCACATCACCATCTGCCTGGGGCAGGGCATAGCCATCCGCTCCACCCGCCCGGCCAATATCGGCGCGATCTTCGCGGGCAGGAACGTGGCGGACGTGGCGCGCCTCATGCCGCTTCTCTTCGCCGTCTGTGGCCGGGCCCAGGGCGAGGCCAGCCGCCTTGCCCTTGCCATGGCCTCGGGTGAGCAGCCTGATCCCGCGCTGCCCGCCGCCGTGACGGCGGAAGCTATCCGCGAACATCTCATGCGCATGGCCGTGGACTGGGCCAAGGCCTGTGGCGTGGTCACCGACACCTCGGTTCTGCGTCGCATTCACGCCCTGCCAAGGCGGGCGGGCGAAGTGCCGAGCCCGGAACTGGCCGACGAAGCGCAGGCCCTGCTGGCGGAACTGGCCGCCGACGCGGCTGTCATCCGCGCCGGAAATCTTGAGGCTGTGCTCTCCGGCAAGACCATCGCCGCGTGGCTGCTCCGGCTGGTCACCACCCGGGGCCTGAGCGGCTGGGGCCATGGCGAGGCCGACCCCGGAGAGACGAGTGCCTTCACCCTGGTGCGCGGCCATGCGGCCATGGCCCCGCTTCTCGCCCGCCATGGCGATGGGCTGCTTTCGCGTCTCTATGCCCGGCCTCTCCATGTGGCCGTCCTCATCGAAACGCTGGCAGGCCGCCCGGCGCAGGCGCTGCTGGGGCGGCAGGGAGAGTGGGGCGAGGCCACGGTGCCGACCTCGCGCGGGCTTCTGACCCATCGTGCCCGCCGTGACGGTGATCAGGTGACCGCCTATGAGATTTCCGCCCCCACCGACATCAATTTCAATCCGCAGGGCATCGCCGCGCGCCGCCTTGGTGGCACTCATCCGTCAACAGACGATTTTCCCCTGCGCCTTTTCGTCGAAGCTCTTGATCCCTGCGTCACCTATTCCATTTCAGCGGAAGCCGCGTCATGACCACCAGCTTGCCCACTGTTCTCGTCATCGACGACGAGGCCCGGAGCCTCGAAACCCTGAACCGCGTGCTGTGTGAGGATTTTGACGTCAAGACGGCGCAGAATGTCACCGAGGCCACGGCCATTCTCGAGCGTGAATGGGTGCAGATCATCCTGTGCGACCAGCGCATGCCCGACAAGAGCGGCGTTGATTTCCTGACCGAGGTGCGCGACCGCTGGCCCGACATCATCCGCATCATCATCTCCGGCTACACCGACACCGAGGACGTGATCCGTGGCATCAATCAGGCGGGCATCTTCCAGTACATCACTAAGCCGTGGCAGCCGGACAGTCTGATCCTGACTCTCAAGAACGCCGCCCATATCTTCGATCTCAACCGCCAGAACGAGATGCTCTCGGCTGAACTGAAGATGGCCCCGCGCCACATGGAAACCACGCTGAAGGGCCGCCGCGAGGCGGTGCGCGAGCGTTTCCGCATGGACGATGGCATCATTCGCGCTGAGACGAGCCCCATGAATGCCGTCTGTGAGCGCCTGTTGCAGATTGCTCCCTTCGACGTGTCGGTGTTGCTGCAAGGCGAGTCCGGCACCGGCAAGGAACTGGCGGCACGGGCCCTGCATTACAACAGTCTGCGCTGGAACAAGCCCTTCGTGGCCGAGAATTGCGGTGCCATGCCCGATGAACTGCTGGAAAGCGAGCTTTTCGGCCACAAGCGCGGTGCCTTCACCGGCGCGGTCAACGACCATACCGGCCTCTTCGAGCGCGCCAATGGCGGCACGGTGTTTCTGGACGAAGTGGGCGAAATCTCCCCGGCCTTTCAGGTGAAATTGCTCCGTGTGCTGCAGAATGGCGAGATCCGTCCCGTGGGGGCCAGCAAGGGCCTCAAGGTCGATGTCCGGGTCATCGCCGCCACCAACAAGACGCTGGAGGATGAGGTGCGCGCCGGGCGCTTCCGCGAGGACCTTTATTACCGTCTTGCCGCGGTCACCGTGCATCTGCCGGCCCTGCGTGAGCGCATCATGGATATTCCGGTGATCGCCAGGAACTATCTCGACAATGCCACCGTGAATTTCGGTAAGGCAAGTCATGGGTTGAGTGACGAGGCCCTTGCCGCTCTGCAACGCTACGAATGGCCCGGCAACATCCGCGAATTGCAGAATGAATTACAGCGCCTGCTCATCATGTCACCGGAGAAGGGTGTGATTGCGGCGGATCTCCTGTCGCCCCGTATTCGCAATGGCGCTGCCGAGCCCAAGAAGTCGAACGGCGAGGCCCATTCCCTCGGCGGCATCGTCGGCATGGGCGGCAACCTGAAGGACCGCATCGACATTCTGGAAGAGCACATTTTGCGCGAGACCTTGGTTCGCCATCGCTGGAACAAGAGCCGGGCGGCGCGGGAATTGGGTTTGTCGCGTGTGGGATTGCGTCTTAAGCTGCAGCGCTATGGACTGGAAAAGACCGATCTGGACCCCAGGCCGCGCGCTCTGGCCAATTGACGGGGCAAGCCATGTGGCCTCCTGACAGCAAGCAGGGTCTCATTCAGCGCGCCGGCGTGGCGGGCACCCTGGGCCAGGGCCATGCATCAGAGGAAGCCTGGATCGAAGTCATCCACCGGATGGATGAGGTCTACGCCGACCTCGTGCGCAACCAGCTTGAACTGGAAGAAAAGAACGGCGCACTGGAGGACGCGCAGCGCTTCATCGACAGCGTGCTCTCCTCCATGACCGATATCCTGATCGTCTGTGATCTTGACGGGCGCATCGTCCGCCTCAATGCCGGGGCGGAACACATCGTCGGCAGCGCGGTCCGTTCCCTACGCGAAGTTTTTGCGCCGGAGTCACAAATCCTCGCCGACATCTTCGCCAGCCGCATCCTGACCGGCGCGACCATCACCGATGTCGAGGCCGCCATCCGGTCGCAGGACGGTGCCGCGCTGCCCATGGCCGTCAACTGCGCGCCGCAGCATGATCATCAGGGCCGCCTCGTGGGCTTCGTCCTCATCGGCCGCCCCATCGGTGAATTGCGCCGCGCCTTTGCCGAACTGGATCAGGCGCACCGCAAGCTGACCCGCACCCAGCAGCAACTGGTGGCTGCGGAGAAGATGGCAGCTCTTGGCCAGTTGGTGGCGGGCGTGGCCCATGAACTGAATAATCCCATCAGCTTCGTTTTTGGCAATCTCCACGCGCTGAACCGTTATGGTGAACGCCTGACGCACTATCTCGATCAGGTTGCCGCCTGCCAGACGCCGGAAGACCTTGCCCGGCTGAAGGACGATGGCGCGGTGCGGCGCATCACCGCCGACATCAATCCGCTCATCGAAGGCACGCTGGAAGGTGCCCGCCGGGTGAGTGAGATCGTGCAGGACCTGCGTCGCTTTTCCTCCAGCCAGAAGGAAGAGCCTGACAATTTCAATCTCGTGCGCCTGGCTCACACCGCCTCCGACTGGGTGGTGAAGTCGGCGCGCGCCAAGCCCGCCATCACCATAGGCCCGGAAGGTCCGCTGGAGGTGAAGACCCTGCAACGCTCGGTCCATCAGATCATCGTCAATCTGGTGCAGAACTCGGTGGATGTGCTGAAGAACAATGCCGACGGCCACATCAATATTCTCTGCCGGGTGGAAGCGGGCTGGGGCCGCGTTTCGGTGGCGGATAATGGTCCGGGCATAAGGCCCGATCATCTCCACCGCATCTTCGAACCCTTCTTCACCACCAAGCCCGTGGGCGAAGGCACGGGCCTTGGTCTCTATGTGAGCTACAATCTCGCCCAGGAATTGGGCGGGCGCATCGAGGCGGAAAACCGCGAGGACGGCGGGGCATGCCTCACGCTGCACTTCCCCTGTCAGGGCTGTGCCGATGGCTGAGGCGCGCCGCATGAACCTCTTGTGGTTGCAGTCCGGCGGCTGCGGCGGCTGCTCCATGTCGCTGCTCTGCGCCGAGGGGCCGGATGTGCTCTCGGCCTTTGACGCCGCCGGCATTGACGTACTCTGGCATCCCTCGCTCTCAGAGGCGTCGGGCGCGGAATTCGTAACCCTGCTTGAGGACATCGTGGCCGGGCGGCGCGACCTTGACATCCTCTGCCTCGAAGGCTCGGTCATGACCGGGCCTGATGGCACCGGACGTTTTCACATGCTGGGTGGCACAGGCCGGCCCATGATGCAGTGGATAGCGGATGTGGCCGCGCGCGCCCGCCATGTGGTGGCCATCGGGTCCTGCGCGGCCTTCGGCGGCATCACGGCGGCCAACGGCAATGAGGCAGGTGCCACCGGCCTTGCCCACGACGGCAGTGGGCCGGGCGGTCTTCTCGGCGCGGCCTTCCGTGCGCGGGGCGGTCTTCCCGTGGTCAATATCGCGGGCTGTCCCACTCATCCCAATTGGGTGGTCGAAACCCTGAGCCAGATGGCGCTTTCAACCTTTGGGCCGGAAGACCTCGACGCTCTCGGCCGGCCGCGCAGTTATGCCGACCAGCTGGTGCACCACGGCTGCCCGCGCAACGAGTTCTATGAGTTCAAGGCCTCGGCGGAGCGTCCCTCGGATCTCGGTTGCATGATGGAGAACCTGGGCTGCAAGGGCACCCAGGCCCATGGCGATTGCAACACGCGGCTGTGGAATGGCGAGGGGTCATGCCTGCGCGGTGGTTATCCCTGCATCAATTGCACGGCGCCGCGCTTTGAAGAACCGGGCCACACCTTTGCCATTACGCCCAAGTTCGCCGGCATTCCCATAGGCCTGCCCACCGACATGCCCAAGGCCTGGTTTGTGGCCATCGCCTCGCTCGCCAAGGCGGCAACGCCCCAGCGCCTGCGCCACAATGCGGTGGCCGACCACATCGTCGTGCCGCCGACCATTCACAAGGCGCCGAAAAAATGACCCGTCGCGTGCTCGGCCCCTTCAATCGTGTCGAAGGCGATCTCGAAGTCCGGATCGAGAGCGCCGGTGGAGCGGTCGCGGCGGCCTTTGTCAATTCTCCGCTCTATCGCGGCTTTGAACACATCCTGCGCGGCAAGCATCCGCTTGATGCGCTGGTCTATGCGCCGCGCATTTGCGGCATCTGCTCGGTGTCGCAGTCGCTGGCCGCTGCCCGCGTTCTTGCGGCGGCTCAGGGCCTGCGGCCCGTGCCCAACGGCAGGCTTGCCAGCGATCTCACGCTGGCGGTCGAGAACATTTCGGATCACCTCAGCCATTTTTATCTTTTCTTCATGCCGGATTTCGCCAAGGCGGTTTACGCTCGTGAGAGCTGGTATGGCGATGTGGCCGCGCGCTTCCGGGCCATGACCGGCAGCGCGGCCTCCGCCTATCTCGCGGCCCATGCCGAATTCAAGCATATGCTCGGGCTGCTCGCGGGCAAGTGGCCGCACACGCTTGCCATCCAGCCGGGCGGATCGACCCGCGCGCTGCAAGGCCAGGAAATCGTCCGCCTGCTGATGATCCTCGCAAGTTTTCGCAAGTTTCTGGAAGCCGTGGTCTATGGCTCTCCCCTGGAACAATTCGCCAGCATTCCGTCGCGTTCGGCGCTCGATGAATGGGCGCAGGGGTCAGCGGGCGATCTCGCCCGTTTCTGGCGTCTGTCGCAGGCGCTCGATCTCAAAGTCCTGGGTCGGGCCGAAGATCGCTTCCTGAGCTACGGCAGCTTCGGTGAGGACGACGCGCGCCTGTTCCGCCCCGGCACCTATCACCATGGCCGCCGGGCCGACCTCAACCCAGCCGCCATAACTGAAGATGTCAGCCATTCCTGGCTGCGGCAGGAGGAGGGGCCGCGTCATCCCTTCGTCGGCGTCACCCTGCCGGAGGTGGACCGCCCGGGCGGCTATAGCTGGTGCAAGGCCCCGCGCCTGTCGGGACAGGTCATGGAGGTTGGGGCGCTGGCCCGCCAGGTGGTGGACGGACAGGCGCTGGCGCTTGATCTTGTTGAGCACGAGGGCGGCAATGTGCGGAGCCGGGTGCTGGGCCGCTTCATCGAGATTGCCCGGCTCATTCCCGCCATGGAACAATGGCTGAAGGGGCTGCGCCCGCGCGACGCCTTTTGCGAAACCGTGGCGATGCCGGAGGAGGCGGAGGCCAGCGGGCTGGTGGAGGCGGCGCGGGGGGCGCTGGGCCATTGGCTCAGGATCAGCAAGGGCCACATCTTCAACTATCAGATCATTGCGCCCACCACCTGGAACTTCTCGCCCCGCGACCAAGACAGAAAGCCGGGAGCGCTGGAACAGGCCCTGGTCGGCGCGCCCGTCCGCACGGGCGAGGACGATCCCATCGCGGTGCAGCACATCGTGCGCTCCTTCGACCCCTGCATGGTCTGCACGGTGCACTGACGCATCACCCCGAAAAGTGCGCAGCGGTTTTCGGATAAGGTGATGCGCAAGAGTCTTCCATCACCCCGAAAAGTGCGCAGCGGTTTTCGGATAAGGTGATGCGCAAGAGTCTTCCATCACCCCGAAAAGTGCGCAGCGGTTTTCGGGCAGGGTGATGCGCAAGAGTCTTCCATCACCCCGAAAAGTGCGCAGCGGTTTTCGGGCAGGGTGATGCGCAAGAGTCTTCCATCACCCCGAAAAGTGCGCAGCGGTTTTCGGGCAGGGTGATGGTGAGATGCGACGACAATGTCGTCAAAAAGGTCCGGTGGACCTTTTTGAGCAGCGAACGCGGGGGAACTGCCG
>OEIV010000144.1_pt1 | contig 44991 bp, 40 predicted proteins | sample 1539231 | NCBI WGS metagenome assembly OEIV01 (sample SAMN03794762, study PRJEB22550) | activated sludge metagenome | feature: wastewater treatment plant; material: activated sludge; isolation source: Wastewater treatment plant of a petroleum refinery complex | place: Argentina: Buenos Aires ... | reverse complement strand
ATGTGGATGTGGCCCGCGACTGGTGGGGGCGGGCGGTCGAGTCGGGTCACGACGACTGCGCGCCGAACGCCATGTTCAACCTCGGTGTCTTGGAGCACGAGGCGGGGAATGTGGATGTGGCCCGCGACTGGTGGGGGCGGGCGGTCGAGTCGGGTCACGACGATCAGGCGCCGAAAGCCATGTTCAACCTCGCGGCGACCTACCACGCCCTCAGTGGCTTCACCGTGGCCCGAAACTGGTACACGCGGGCGACCGAGGCAGACTCGGCAGAGGTCAGCGCATTCGCCGCCCTCCGGCTCGGCGACCTCGAACTCGACATCGTCGGCGACCCGTACGCGGCCCGGGCGGCGTATGAACGGGCCGTCGCGTTCGACGACCCGGAGCAGTCGCCCTTGGCACAGCTGCGAATGGCGCGCCTCGATGCGATGGAACTCGACGACGAGGCCGCCGAGGGCCGGCTCGGCGCTCTCGCCGGGGTCCTCCTCGATTCGCAGATCCACGCCGAGATCCTGGCGATCGCCGGTCGGCTCGAGCACGTGGAGCGGTTCGCCGCGGCCGAGCGCTGGCTCCGCCGCGTCCCGTCGTCGTCGCCGCTCGCAACGGCGGCGTCGCTGCAGCTTGCGGGCATGTTCCGCAGGCTCGGCCGCGGCGACGACGCGTACGACATGCTCGCGTCGCTGCCGGCCGTCGATGCGGACATGCACGTGCAAGCGCTGCTCCTTCGAGCAGCCCTCCTGACCGATTCATCTCACCGGTACGGCAGCGCCGCGTCCAGCACCGAGACAAGCGTTGAGCGTCGCACCCGCGTGGCCGAGACAGTGGCCGCGATCGCGGCGTGCGTTGCTGGACTGCGCGCCGGGGTGGATGGCGCCGATGCCGCGAGCGATGGCCACCCGAGCCCCGCCGCGCAGCAGCGGGAGTCGGACCCGATAGTCGACCTGCTCGCCGCCGCCAGCCGCCTGAGCGAGATCGAGGCGTAGCTCAGCGATCAGCCGGGGACCTCGAACGGCCGATGATCAACCCGGGCGCTCTCAGCGGTCGCCGCGGCCCTCCTGCGGGATGAACAGCCGGTGGAAGGCGATCGCGGCGGCGGTCGCGACGTTCAGGGAATCGACCCCGTGCGTCATCGGGATCCGCACGCGGTCGGTCGCTGCGTCGAGTGCGGCGTCGCTCAGCCCCGGGCCCTCCGCTCCGACCAGCACGGCCGTGCGCTGCCCCACGGCGGCGTCGAGCTCGGTGATCGGCACGGCGTCGGGGCGGGGCGTGAGCGCGACCACGCGAAACCCTTGGTCGCGCAACGTCGTGATCGCCCCCGGCCATGGCGCGGCGGCGGTCGGCAGTCGTAACGCCCATCCTGTGGACACGCGGATGCAGCGCCGCGACAGCGGGTCGCACGTGGTCGGGTCGGTGAGCAGCGCGTGCGCTCCGAGCGCCGCGGCGCTGCGAATGAGCGAGCCGAGGTTCTCGGCGTCGTTCACGCCCTCGGTCACGACCACGTGGCGGGCCCGAGCGATGACGTCGTCGACCACGAGCGGGCGGGCCCGGCGCGCCACGGCGACGATGCCGCGGTGCAAGTCGAACCCGACGACGGCGGTGATGACGTCGGGTGACGCGGAGTACACCGTGACCGGTCTTCCGGCGAGCAGATCGAGCGCGCGCTCGGTGCGGCCGGTCGACGTGAGCACGGCGATGGGTTCGTGACGCGAGCCGAGCAGCCGCTCGACGGGGAGCCATCCTTCGGCCACAACCATCCCGCCGCCGAACGGTCCTCGTGCCTCGACGCTGCGCCGAAATGCGGCGTCCTTCAGCCGACGGAACGGCGCAAGGCGTGGATCGGACGGGTCGGTGATCTCGTTCACGGCCGTGGTGGGGCGCATTCGGTTCTCGTTGGCGGGGCCGCCAGGGGTCGGCGCTACGGTAGCGGACCATGTTGAAGCTGGTGCTACCCAAGGGATCGCTCGAGAAGGCCACGCTGGAGCTCTTTGCCGACGCGGACCTGGCGGTGCATCGGTCGTCGTCGGTGACCTACTCGGCGACGATCGACGATCCGCGGATCGGCAGCGTTCGGATCCTTCGCCCCCAGGAGATCCCGACCTATGTCGCGGAGGGCCTGTTCGATCTGGGGATCTGCGGCCGAGACTGGGTCGAGGAGACGTCGTCGACGGTCGAGAGCCTGGGGGAGTTGCAGTACTCGAAGGCGACCTCGAATCCGGTACGGATCGTCGTTGCCGTCCCGGGTGATTCGCCGTTCGAGTCCGTCGCCGACCTGCCGTCGGGTGTGCGGGTGTCGAGCGAGTACCCCGAGCTGACCGCGCGGTTCTTCGCCGAGCGCGGTGTCGACGCCGACATCCGACTCAGCTACGGCGCGACCGAGGCGAAGGTGCCCGACATCGTCGACTGCGTGGTCGACATCACCGAGACCGGGCGGGCCTTGCGGGCCGCCGGACTCAAGATCATCGACACGATCCTGGTGAGCTACACCGAGCTGGTCGCGAACCCCGAGGCCGCTGCCGACCCCGTCAAGCGGCATGCGATGGAGCAGGTGATGACCCTCCTGCAAGGGGTGCTCGAGGCGCGCGGCAAGGTGCTCGTGAAGCTGAACGTGGCCGCCGCCGATCTCGACGCCGTCATCGATCGTCTGCCGGCCATGAAGACTCCGACCGTCAGCGAGCTGTATCGCGGCGGCGGCTACGCGATCGAGACGGTCGTGCCGAAACGCGAGATCAACATCTTGATTCCCGAACTCCGCGACGCCGGAGCGTCCGACATCCTCGAATTGCCCCTCTCCAAGATCGTGCACTGATGGTTCGCGCCACGGTGACCGAGTTCGACGACCCGCGGGGCGTCGGGGCGATCACCACCGACGACGGCACGGTGGTCGGCTTCCACTGCACCGCCATCGCGGACGGCACGCGCCGCATCGAGGTGGGGGCCGTTGTCGTCGTCGAGATCGTCGCCGGCCACCTCGGCCAGTGGGAGGCCCGGCGGCTCGTGGTTGGTCGAGAGAATGGCGGAGCCCGTTCTGGTGGTGGCTAGTCGTTCGCGGGCACAAGTCGTCAAGGTCCAGGAGCGTGGTGGCATTCGACTCACACGCTGGGCCACGTCCCCGATGCCTCGGCTGCATCTTGGCGCCCATTTCCACGCCTGCGACGCGATATCTGGCAGAGCTATTCCCCGCGAAGGAGCTGGTGTTGGGATACACCAATCGGCGGTCGACAGCGGTGAAGTGCTCACTTCGTCCATGATCACCGACATCCTCTCGCGATACGTCTTCGGCCGAACCGTCAGCGAACGCGAGACCGGTGACTCGCCGAGATTGTTCCGCCTCTGGTAATCGATTCGACTCCTGAAGCGACTGGCCATAGCCTGCGTGAACGCTGTTTAGTCTGAACCAAGGGGAGCACAATGCCCAAGTCGATGTTGGTGACCCGGCGAAAGCTGACCGGACTCGGAATGGTGCTTACGACCCTGCTTGCTGCATCTGCGTGTCCGTCGCCGACGTCTCCCCGCGTTGAAGCACCGTCGCCGGCAGGTCCGCACTACATGACGGACAACGCTGACCTGGCGGACATCACGGTGGCCAACGTGACCGAGGTGTCCGCCACCGTGACCGTGTCTACATGGGGCTGCACCGACAGCGACACATGTTCCGGCAGCCAACGGGCATCGAGCGGTTACGTTTGGTTCGCGGCTGTGCAGGTCGACCTTGGATCATCTGCCAACGATCCCCACACCTACGGCATGCACGGTGGGCTCGCGGTCGGGGGGAGCGGAGCGCAAGCTCAGCTCTACGCCGACTGGAGCGGATACTGTCCAAGCAGCTCCGGGGGGCTGGCGCTGCGGAGCGGTGGAACGGCGTGCGCAACACCGAGCATGAACCCGACGCACAAACCCCACACGGTTGTGGATCTGGTGGAGGGACGCCCATACCGACTGACGTTCCGCCGGACCGCCTGCACAGTGAGCGAGGTGTTCGACATCGCCGGCCCGGTCTTCGGCTGGCAGATGACGGTTACCGACACGACGACCTCCGAGGTCAGCGACGCTGGCACGTGGTGCCTCCCGAACGCTTCCGCGGTCGCTCACGCCTCCGTGTTCAGCGAGTTGTACGAGCCGGTAGCCTGCACGACCGATCTCCGCTCCGTCACCTTCGATCACATCGAGTATCGCTCGCCCGCGGGGGTCCACACGTTCTCTTCGGCTTCTGGCCACTACAACGGAAATGAGACCTCGCTCGACGCTGATTGCGCGAACGTCAACCTCCGTTCCCCGGCGGCTGGCACCATCATCGACGAGCGGATGGCTGCCAAGGGCTCCGGCGGAGGGCTCGTCGACGAGGGCCCGTTGTGGTGAGCCACCACGGGTAGCCGCCGGCGCGTAGGGCCTGACGGGTTTCGTCGACGAACTCGGCGGAGCACTCGGTCCGCCGAGCATTCCGTCGGCGCCGGCGCCGGTGATCCCTGGGCAGTGATCGAGCAGAGAACGCATCTGGCCCGAGATCTTGAGCTGGCGCGACGTGTCGCGCTCGGGAGTCCCACCGCGGCTCGCGGTTGCACCTGGTGGTTGAGGCGCGTCGGTAGCCTGAGCGCCATGACGATCGCCTCCAATGTCGACGAAGTTGCCTGGGATCTCGAGCCGTTGCTCCCCGTTGCGGGGCACCGGGGTGTGGATCAGCTCCTCGACGAGGCCGATGCACTCGCCACCCGGGTAGAGGAGTGGCGAGGTCGGCTGGCCGGGCTCGACGCGCCGGAGTTGGCCGAGGTGCTCGGCATGGTCGGTGAGATCATGGACCGGATCGGGAGAGCCACGAGCTACGCCGGGCTGCACTTCACGGTCTCCACCGACGACGCCGCGGTCGGCGCGCTCATGCAGCGCACCGAGGAGCGGTCGACGGCGATCAACTCGCGGCTGATCTTCGTTGAACTCGAGCTGTCGGGTGTCGACGACGAGCGGATCGAGGCGCTTGTGGCCGACGATCGGCTCGCGTTCGTTGCGCATCACCTGCGGAGCCTCGTTCGGTACCGCCCACACCTGCTCAGCGAGGGCGAAGAGGTGGTGCTGAGCGAGAAGTCGCTGACGGGCGCATCGGCGTGGTCGCGGCTCTACGACGAGCAACACACCGCCATCGAAGTGACGATCGACGACGAGGCGATGCCGCTCGCGCTCGCGCTCGCCCATTTGGAGAGCACCGATGGCGACCGCCGCGCCGCCGTGGCGCACGCGGTCACCGCCGGGCTCGAACCGGGACTCCGTACCCGGTCGTACATCTACAACACGTTGTTGGCCGACAAGTCGACCGACGATCGGCTGCGCAGCTACCCGTCGTGGGTGTCGTCGCGGAACCTGTCGAACGAGGCGTCCGACGAGTCGGTGGCCGCGCTCATCGACGCGGTGGTTCGCCGCTACGACATCGCTCAGCGGTGGTACCGGCTCAAGGCCCAGGTGCTCGGCGTCGAACGCCTCAAGGACTGGGATCGCCTGGCGCCGCTCGACGAGGACACCGCAACCTTCGACTGGGCCGACGCGACCGAGATGGTGATCGACGCCTACGGCTCGTTCTCGGGGCAACTCGCGGACGTCGTGCGCGAGTTCCTCGACCAGCCGTGGATCGACGCACCGCTCCGGCCCGGCAAGCGCGGGGGAGCCTTCTGCGCGTACACGGTCGCGTCGCATCACCCGTACCTGCTGCTCAATTGGACCTCGAAGCGCCGCGACGTGTTGACGCTCGCCCACGAGCTCGGGCACGGCATCCACGCCTACCTGGCCCGGCCCCAGGGCATCTTCCAACAGGGGACGCCGCTCACGCTCGCCGAGACGGCGTCGGTGTTCGGCGAGACGGTCACGTTCGGGCGATTGCTCGACGGGGTCGACGACCCGGGCGATCGTTTCCCGCTGCTCGCCGAGAATTTGGAAGGGCAGATCGCGACGGTGTTCCGACAGATCGCGATGAACCGCTTCGAGGATGCGGTGCACACCGAGCGGCGCGGGGTGGGCGAGTTGTCGGTCGAGCGGTTCGGCGAGTTGTGGCTCGACTCGCAGCGCCACATGCTGGGCGATGGCGTGGAGGTGACCGAGAACTACAGCACCTGGTGGTCCTACATCCCGCACTTCATCCACACGCCGGGCTACGTGTACGCCTACGCCTACGGGCAGCTGCTCGCGCTGTCGGTGTACGCCCGTTACGAGGCGGAGGGAGCGTCGTTCGTGCCGGCGTACCTCGACATGCTCGCGGCGGGCGGCTCGAAGTCGCCCCAGGCACTCGGCCGGATGGTGGGCGTCGATCTGGGCGACCCGACCTTCTGGGACGGCGGCCTCGACATCATCGAGCGCCTGCTCGTCGACGCTGAGGCATCGGCCCGGGCCGCCGGGCTCCTCGCCTGATTCGGGTGGTTGTCAGGCCGGGGCGCGGTTCCACGGAGCCGGCATCCGAATGGCGAACGCCTGCGGCACAAAGGCCATGGTGAACAGCGCGACCGTCGACATCCGATCCTCGGTGAACACGAGGAACGCGCAGGTGATCGCGATCGCGGGCACGTCGCCGAGCAGCCACGCGGCGCGCCCTGCGGCCGGATCCGGCCGCTCGGGGAGCACCACGGGGTGCCAGAACCAGTGGTGAAACCCCGTGACCCAGGCGATCGAAGCGACCGACGTCACGATCCACTGCGCCGAGCCGGGCACTCCGAGGCCGGCGACGGCGTCGAAGATCACGACGATCCACTGGCCGGTGCAGACGCCCCACACCACGCCGAACGCGGCTGACACGCCGGGCTGCGCAGGTCGGTCGCCGTGGCCGAACGCTCGTCGCCACAGAACCCACCGCCCGCCGAGCAGCGTCGCGGCGGCCGCAGCGGCGAGCGCGAGCCACGCCGTCGAGCCACGCCCGTTCGCCGACGCATCCGGCTCGGTGACCAGGCGTTCGAACGAGCCGGAGGTCACCGAGCCGAGCCAGCACACCGTCGACCAGATCCCGGCGCGAACCCACGCGACCTCGGGCCGGTAGGGCTCGCGGCCGGTGCCCACATACGCCGTCAGATACAGCGCAATGAGCGTCATCGCGAGCGATGACAATCCAAGAGTCAGAAGAAACGAGGCCACGAAGCTCTCAGTCGACCGCCAGCCGCGGCCGAACCTTAGTGGGCCCGGCTCCCCAACAGGACCAGGACGAGCGCGTCCGCGAGTTCGGACTCGAGGTCGGCGGTCGCTCGGTCCGGGTCGAAAATGTGGGTGATGAACCCGGTGAACATGGCGCCGAGGACCACGTTCGCCGCTGCGTCGGGTTGTGCGATCTCCGGGATCGCAGCGCCGATCCATGCGGTGAGGCCGGGATGCAGCACGTCGAGGAGCTGGCGGCCGACGGGCAACACGGTGGGCTCGTTTCGGAGCCCCTCGCCGAGCAGGAGCCGCCAGATCGGCGCCTCCTCCAAGGCTCCCTGCCACGTGTAGCCGAACAGCTCGCGGAGTCGATGCTCGGGCGGCTGCGACGGATCGATGTCGGGCACGTCCGCGAGTCGACTGCCGTAGCGCCGCTCGTCGACCACCGCCGCGAGCAGGGCGTCCTTGGATTCGAAGTAGTGGTAGATCGCAGCGACGTTCAGGTCGCAGTCCCGAGCGAGCTGGCGCATCGACATCTTCGACGCGCCGTGCTCGCTCATCAGCGCGAGCGCGACGTCGAGGATGCGCTCGCGCTGATTCGGTCGGGTGGTTGCGGTCACGTCGCTGCGATCTCTGGCCGGTGTGCGGCCGTCGGTGGGTGGTCGCTCAGTGGGGGACCGGACAGCCGCCGGTGGTCGCCGGCAGATGCTGCAGCGCGATCACGAGGGACGATTCGCCACGGTCGAACGGAGCGTCGTCATCGATCACGATCTCCGGGAAGCGCTTGAGCAGCTCTTGGAACACGAGCTTGACCTCCATGCGGGCGAGGTTGGCACCGAGGCAGAAGTGCGGGCCGATGCCGAAGGCAAGGTGCGGGTTCGGGTCGCGCTGCAGGTCGAGCTGGTTCGGGGTGTCGAACACGTCGTCGTCGCGGTTGGCCGAGGCGTACAGCATGAGCACCCGGTCGCCCTCTTTGAGGTCGGTGTTGCGGTACGTGTGATCGGTGGTGACGGTGCGGATGAAGCCCAGCACCGGCGAGACGAAGCGGACGAGCTCGTCGACGGCGCAGTCCATGAAGTCGTCGATGTCGAGGTTGTCGACCATCATCCGCCGTTGCTCGGGGAACAGGCTCAGCGCCAGAAGGCCGCCGGAAATCGCGTTGCGAGTGGTCTCGTTGCCCGCAACGAGGAGCACCGTGAGGAACCCGAGCAGCTCGTCGTCGCTCAGGTGAGCGCCGTGCGTTTCCTCGTCTCGGACGCGCTTGGCTTCGAGCTGCTCCTCGGTGAGCCCCTGGATCGCCTTGTGCTCTTTGGCCAGGGCGCCCTCGTCGAACGCCTGGGTCAGGATCGAGATCAGGTCGTTCTGCGGCTCGGCTCGGCGAGCCTCGATGAGCTCCAGGCACATCATGGCGAACTCGCCGAATGCGACGGCAGCTGCGTCGAGTGCCGGACCTCCGGTATGGCCGTCGCCCGCCATCATGTCGTCGGACCAGCGGTACATCGCCATGCGCTGTTCGGGGTTCAACCCCATCAGCTCGCAGATGATGATCAGCGGCACGTGGATGGCGAACTGCTCGACGAAGTCGATGTGGCCCTCGTCCTTGATCTGATCGAGGATCTCGTTGGCGAGTTCACGCACGTGGGGCATGAGGTCGCGCACGCGGCGCGGGGTGAAGCCAGCGTTGATCAGGCGGCGCGTGCGGATGTGATCGTCGCCGTCGAGCGTGATGATCGACATGTCACCGGCGATGATCGGACGGACGCCGAACCGGCTGCAGTACAGCTCGTTGTTGCGGCTGATGTGGAAGACATCCTCGTGCCGTGCGGCGATGTAGAGGTTGTTCTTCGCGTCGTGATGCAGATGATCGAGCTTGCGGAGCTCGGCGTACACCGACCACGGGTTGTCGAACGTGTGCGAATCGCAGAAGTCGATCGTCGAGAGATCGACCGGTTCAAGATCACCGGTGGGGGTGATCGCGGCGCTCGCGCGCCCGGGGGTTGTCACAGCAGCCATTGAGGTGCCTCCCGCGTTGAGGGGTGTCGGTTCGGCGTCACTGTAGCCTCATTGAACGTTCGTTCAACCAGTCGGCACGCGCGCAGTTCCGCGAGCGCGTCAGGCGTCGGGCGACTCGCCGATGGCCTCGGCGTGTTCCTTGAGCTGCACGAACGTGAGCTGGAGCTGGCTGAGCGCCTGACGCAGCACCGCGGCGTTCTCGCCGAACGCGTCGTCGAGCCGGTCGACGACGGCACGCAGCGCCTCGATGGCGACCGTGGCCTCGGCGAAGTTCGGTGGGTTCTGGCCGAGGTGAATCGCCGCCAACTCGTAGATGCCCATCAGATGGTTGGCGATGATGTCGGCGGCGGGCACCGACAGCATCTCCTCGCGAACCCGGCCCATCTCTTCGATCATGGCCGTGGCCTGCGCCAACTGCTCGGGCGTGAGCGTGTCGGCATCGATCCCAGCCTCGGCGAGCGCAGCCCGCAACTCGGGCGTGATCGCGCCACTCTCGCCAACGGCGACGGACGCGGGATTCGGGGTACGGCTGACGGGGCGCTCCCCGTCGGGGGTCCACAGGCTCACGAGAACTGTCCTTCGGTCGGGAGTCGGTGTACCCTAGCCCCCGCAATTGAATGGAAAGCGGGGTCCGCTGCCGCGGCCCCCACCTGGCCACCGCTTGTGGGACTCCCACTCGAGTGCGCCAGCGTCGATGGCTGATGGCCCGGGCGGATGCCCGGGTTGACGGCGGATGTCGGCGTTTCCGATATCCGCCGTTGTCGCGCCCGGAACCGGTCGTGGTGCGGCTCCACCAATCAGCGCCTTCCGAGGACTGTGTGAAAGGGAATGCACATTGAGCAGTGATCGGCCATAGCCCCGCCTCCTCACAACGACGAGCCACGGATCAACGAGCGCATTCGCGCCCGTGACGTGCGCCTGATCGATCGTGATGGCGCCCAGCTCGGCATCAAGCCGTTGCCGGAGGCCCTTTCGATCGCCCGGGCCGCCGAGCTCGATCTGGTGGAGGTCGCCGACAAGGCGAACCCGCCCGTCTGCCGCATCATGGACTACGGCAAGTACAAGTTCGAGGCGCAGCAGCGAGCGAAGGAATCGAGGAAGCGGGCCACCAACATCGTGGTCAAGGAAATGAAGTACCGCCCCAAGATCGGCGGCGGCGACTTCGACACCAAGACCCGCAAGGTGGCGCAGTTCCTCTCCGAGGGGCACAAGGTCAAGCTCACGATCATGTTCCGTGGTCGCGAGATGCAGCATCCCGAGTTGGGCCGCCGCATCCTCGATCGGGTGGCCGAAGAGGTGGCAGATCTCGGCAAGGTCGAGGTGACGCCTCGCCAGGACGGCCGCAACATGACGATGGTGCTCGGCCCTGACCGCAAGGCCCAGGCAGCAGCGCAGAAACGTGCAGCGGCCGCGGACGCGGAAGCGCTCGCAACCGAAGAACCGACCGACGACGACGTGGACGCCGCTCCCACCGAACCGGTGGACGAGATGGCGGCCGACGAGTGACGACAGAGAGAACAACATGCCGAAGATGAAGACGCACTCCGGTGCGAAGAAGCGCTACAAGATCACCGGTTCGGGCAAGATCCTTCGCCGCCAGACGAACCGGAGCCACATCCTCGAGAAGAAGCCGTCCAAGCGCACCCGTCGCCTGGCAGGCGAGGTCGAGGTCACCGGTGGTGATCGCCAGCGCGTGCGACGTCAGCTGGGCATCTGAACGACGAGACGGTGTGTCCCGCGCTCGTCGGGACCTGATTCGAGAGGAGTGCCTCCATGGCACGTGTCAAGGGTGGCGTTCACGCCAAGAAGAACCACAAGGCCGTTCTCGGCCGAGCGAAGGGCTACTACGGCAACCGCAGCCGGTCGTTCCGTTCGGCCAACGAGGCCGTCATGCACTCGTTGCAGTACGCCTATCGCGATCGTCGTGCCCGCAAGGGCGACATGCGTCGGCTGTGGATCCAGCGGATCAACGCGGCGTGCCGGCTGAACGACATCAGCTACAGCCGGTTCATCAACGGGCTCAAGGTTGCCGGGGTCGAGGTCGACCGCAAGGTGCTGGCCGACATCGCCGTCACCGATGCCGACGCGTTCTCGGCGCTTGCCGCGACGGCGAAGTCGGCACTCGCCGAGGCCGCGACGGACTGATCCGCGGTCACGGTTCGTCGGCGTGCTCGCAGCGTCGAATCCGAGGTTGAAGCGACTGCGGCGCCTTTCGAGGCGCCGCAGTTCGCGTCGCGAGGAGGGAGCCTTCGTCATCGAAGGGCCGATCCTCGTGGCCGACGCGCTCGCTGCCGGCGTGCACGTGAGCGAGGTCTTTCACGAGCCCGGGTTCGCTCCCGACTCGTTGATCGCGGCGTGCGTGGACTGCGGCGTGCCCGTGTTCGAGGTGGCGCCGGGCGTGTTCGATTCGACGCTCGCGACGCCGTCGCCGCAGCCCGTCGCCGCGGTCGCAGCGACGTCGGTGCTGGTGTCGGTCGACGCGGTGCTGGACGCCGCGGTCGAGCGCTCGGCGGCCGTGCTGGTGCTGGTCGACGTCTCGGACCCGGGCAACGTCGGCACGCTGCTGCGCGCCGCAGAGGCGGCGGGGTGTGCCGGGGTGATCGCGGTCGGCCAGGGGGTCGACCTCTACAACCCGAAGGTCGTCCGGGCGAGCGCCGGCAGCCTGTTCCGCCTGCCGCTCGCCGACAGTCCCGACTCCGATCGCGTGTTCGCGGCGCTCGCGGCGCGCTCGGTCGCGTCCGTCGCGACCGTCGTGTCGGGCGGGACCGGACACCTCGACGCAGCCCTCGACGATGCGCTCGGCGGCGCATGCGCCATCTGGCTCGGCAACGAGGCGCACGGCATGGACGAGAGCGACACTGGGCGCTGCGAGCTGCGCGTCACCATCGAGATGGTGCCGGGGCCGGAGTCGCTCAACGTGGCGATGGCAGGGACGGTGCTTTGTTTCGAGGCGTTCCGTCGGCGTCACGCGGCGGGCGTCGCGCCGGCATCCACGGTGCCCTTCAGTCAGCAGTCACAGCAGTCACAGCAGTCACAGCAGTCGATGCACTCGCAGCAGTCGCAGCAGTCGCAGCAGCAGCTGAACCGGTCGCCCAGCCGCGACCAGTAGCCCCGGTCGTCCTCCCGACGCGAGGGCGAACCGGCGGCGACGGTCGCGGCGGTGAGGCCGAGGAGCGCGGCGACGGCTCCGCCGACGCGCCGAGATCGGTCGGGCCGCGCGAGACGTCGGTCGGCGCGAGTCAGGACGCGGCGGATGGTCCGGCCCGCCGCCGTCGGGTCAAGTCCTGCGGACGTGCACGCTTGGTCCGTTCGCTCGATCGCGGCGCGAAGTTCGCTCCGCGCGGCGTGCAGCCGTGCGCCCGGTTCACGGAAGTGCGCGACGAACGGGTTGACGACGCCGGCGGTGATGTCGCTCGTCTCGTCGTCGATCGCGTCGAGCACATGGGTCAATCGGCCGTACGCGGCGCCGAGATCGCCCACCGCAGCGCCGCGGTCGCTCGATGCCCGCGCGCTGCGGGCCAGCGACGCGAACGCCGAACGGTAGAGCGACTCGGTTGGTCCGAACGCCTCGTCGAGCGACCTGGGAAGGGATCCGATTGCCTCATGAACCGGCGGGTCGATCGACGCCGATCGTGCGAGCCGCGTGGCCGCGCTGCGCAGTAGCGGCCGGGGAATCAGCCCGTCGCCGTCGGTCGCTGCGTCGGCGGCACGCTCGGCGACTGCAACCAGGTTGAGTCGCGCGGCTTCCAGCACCGCCGGGTTCTCGTTGGTTGCGACCTCGGCCCGGCGCATCCCGCGGAGCACGCACGGGCCGGCACGCCTGGTCAGCAGGGGAGCGGGGCTCAGGGCTTCGCCGATCTGTGAGAGGAGCACGGCATCGGTGCTGAGGATGGCGCGATACCGCTGTCCGTGCTCGTCGCGGATGGCAAGGCACACCCCACACATGTGCTGCCGCCACGACGCACGATCCGCGTCGAGCGCGGCCGTGGTCATTGGCTGGTGGCGGCAGGGGGCGAGCGCCAAGCCGTACATCGCCGCGACGCTAACGCGCGCAAGCCGGTTGCCGTGGGAGCTGATCGGGCCGGGGTGAACACCGGGCGCGGCGAGCGGATCGGGCTCTGAATCCCAGAAGGTGAATCCCATGAAGTGCATCCAAAAGTGGCGGAGAGGCCGCCGGGTTCGGCCATGATGGCGGCCATGAATTCCCCCGACGCGTCCGTCGACGTGCACGAACTGCTCGATCGGGTGCGGCGCCTCGCCGCGGACGGTCCAGCGACGATCGCCGCGGCCGCGACCGTGGACGAGTTGCGGCGCCTCGACGGCGAGTTCTTGGGCAAGACATCGGTCATGAGCCAGGCGAAGGCCGCGATGCGCTTCGTCGCTCCCGAGGACCGCAAGAGCGTCGGCGGCCTGCTCAACGAGGTGCGCACCGCGCTGGAAGCGGCGATCGGTGAGCGGCAGAGCGCGTTCGACAGCGACGCTCGTCGCGAGCGTCTGGCGGCCGAGGCGCTGGATCTCTCCGAGGTGATGGATGCCGCGCCGACGGGTCACCGCCACCTGATCTCGCAGACGCGCGAGATGCTCGAGGACGCGTTTGTCGGGCTCGGGTTCACGGTGGCCGAGGGGCCCGAGATCGAGACCGACTGGTACAACTTCGAGGCGCTCAACATGCCCGAAGGGCATCCCGCCCGGTCGATGTGGGACACCCTCTACCTCGAAGCCGGCGAACCCGAATCGGTCCTCTTGCGCACGCATACGTCGCCGGTGCAGATCCGCACGATGCTGCGGGAGGAGCCGCCGATCTACGTGGTGGCCCCGGGTCGGGCGTACCGCAGCGACACCGCGGACGCGACCCACCTGCCCGTGTTCAGCCAGATCGAGGGGCTGGTGATCGACCGTGGCATCACGTTCGCCGACCTGGCCGGAACGATCGAGACGTTCGTGAAGCTCCTGTACGGCAGCGAGCGCACCACCAGGCTCCGACCTTCGTTCTTTCCGTTCACCGAGCCCTCGGCCGAGTTCGACATGTCGACGCCGTCGGGTGAGTGGGTCGAACTCGGCGGGTGCGGGATGGTGCACCCCAACGTGTTGCGTGCCGGCGGGCTCGACCCGGAGGAATGGTCGGGGTTCGCGTTCGGGTTCGGGTTGGAGCGCATGGCGATGCAGCGCCACGGGCTCGACGACATCCGCGAGTTGATCACCAACGATGTGCGGTTCCTCGCCCAATTCTGATCGCGTGCCGCGTTTCGCCCGCACCGCGCGACGCCCGGCCCAACCGACGCTGAACGGCCCTGACGGGCGGAAGGTCATCTGATGAAGGTTCTCCACTCCTGGCTCGCCGAATACATCGTCGGTCTCGACGATCATCCGGTCGGCTCCGACCCGGTCGCGTTGGGCGACGTCATGAGCGACATCGGGCTGTGCTGCGAAGAGGTCGAGCTGCTCGGTCGCGGGCTCGACGGCATCGTGGTCGCACAGGTGCTCGAACTGGCGCCCCACCCGGGTGCCGATCGAATCCAGCTCGTGCAGGTCGATGCGGGTGACGGCGAGCCACTGCAGATCTGCTGCGGTGCGTTCAACATGGCGGTCGGCGATCGGGTCCCGCTCGCGACGCTCGGCACGGTCATGCCCGACGGCATGGAGATCGCGCGGCGCAAGCTGCGCGGCGAATGGTCGAACGGCATGCTGTGCTCGGCGCGTGAGCTCGGCCTCGGTGACGACCACGGCGGCATCTGGATCCTCCCGGGCGAGCTCGACGCGCCGCTCGGAACGGCGATTCGCGACGCGCTCGGCATCGACGCCGACGCGCTCTACGACCTGGACCTCACGCCCAATCGCCCCGATGCGCTGTCGGTCATCGGCATCGCCCGCGACGTGGCCGCGCAGCTCGGGCTCACCTTCCGGCTGCCGGGCATCGAACTGGCACCGGCGTTGGCCGATGCGGCCTCGCTCGCGTCGATCTCGATCTCCGACCCGGGCTTGTGCGGTCGATTCACGGCTCGGGTGCTCAGCGACGTGCCCTCGGGGAGCTCGCCGGAGTGGATGCAGCGTCGGCTGGCCCTGTGCGGCATGCGACCGATCAGCGCCGTGGTCGACGTGTCGAACTACGTGATGCTCGAGTACGGCCAGCCGAATCACACCTACGACCTTGCGAAGGTCGGCGGCTCCCACCTCGGCGTACGGCGCGCTCGATCGGGCGAGTCGATCGTGACCCTCGACGGGCAGAGCCGCGGGCTCGATAGCGACGACGGCGTGATCGTCGACGGCGACGACGCGCCGATCGGGTTGGCGGGCGTGATGGGTGGTGCGTCCACCGAGATCTCCGACACCACCGGGGACGTGCTGGTCGAGTTGGCATGGTGGGACCCCGCATCCATCGGCCGGACCTCGAAGCGGCACGGCCTGCGCTCGGAGGCCTCGGCTCGGTTCGAGAAGGGGGTGGACCCGGAGATCGCCTCGGCCGCCGCCGATCGCATCGCTCAGCTCCTGTGCGACATGGGGGCGACCGTGCACCCCGGTGAGCTGCGCGCAGACGGCGACACCCCCGCAGGCGTGTCGGTGCGTGTGCGCCCGTCGCGGGTGAATGCGTTGCTCGGCGCGTCGATCGCGACCGACGAGATGGTGTCGATCCTGACGCCGCTCGGCTTCGAGTGCGCGCCCGACGGCGACGACCTGGCCGTGCGAATCCCGTCGTGGCGTCCCGATTCGACCGGCGAGGTCGACGTGGTCGAGGAGATCGCCCGCCACTACGGCTACGACCGGCTCGGCAAAACCGTGCCGGCATCCCCGCAGGCGGGAGCGCTCACTGCCCGGCAGGCCGACATCCGCACGCTGCACGCCTACGTGTCGTCGCAGGGCGCGTTCGAGGCGACGCCGATGCCGTTCCTGGCTCCGGGCGACCTGGAACGCTGCGGCGTGCGGGCCGACGGAGTGGTCGTCGCGAACCCGCTGGTGAACGAGGAGTCGATCCTGCGCACGTCGCTGTTGCCCGGCCTCCTCAAGGCCGTCGGTCACAACGCCGCGCATCGCTCGGTGGGCGTGACGTTGTACGAACACGGGCACTGCTTCGCGCAGGCACCCGATGGTGGGCTCCCGCAGGAATGGGAGGAGTTCGCCGTGGTGCTCGCCGGGCGCGACGCGGTTGCCGCAGTGGCGCTCGCCCGGGGGATCGCCGAGTCGCTCGGCGTCACCGGCGTGGCGGTGCGCTCGACGCCGATCGACGGGCTCCACCCCGGTCGGTCGGGCGAGGTCCTCGCCGGTGGTGTGCGCATCGGCGTGGTCGGCGAGGTCGACCCCGATGTTGCCGAGGCGTATGGGGTGTTCGAGCGGGTGGGCTACGTGTGCTTCGTGCTCGGCGGGCCCGAGCCGTGGCACGGTGGCGAGGGACTGCTGACGGTCGGACGCCGCGACGGCATTTTGGTGCCGGTCAGCCGGATGCCCTCATCGGATGTCGACCTGGCGTTCGTGGTCGCCGACGTGATTGCGGTCGACGAGGTGGAAGCCACGATCCGCGCGACCGCCGGCGAATCGCTGGTGAGCGTGGCGCTCTTCGATGTCTACCGCGGCGCGGGCCTGGGCGACGACGTCCGGAGTCTGGCGTACCGCCTGCGCCTCCAGGCACGAGACCGCACGTTGACCGACGCGGAGGTCGGCGCCATCCGCGAGCAGGTGATCGCGGCCGTCACCTCCACCCACGCCGCGACACTTCGAGGCTGATCTCGTCGATCCGGTGAACGAGCGCCGCGTCGCGGCACGTCCACCGGACGGCGATTCGAGTGCCATTCAGGCCCAGCGGTGCACATGTGCACCGCTGAGCCTGGATCGCGCCCGGGGAGGTGCTGGCAGCGGGTGCGGGTTCCTGAGGGCCGCCGGTCGCTGGGCGGAATTTGGTTCGGCTGAGGTCGGGGTCATGCGGTAGGGTGCATGACTATGCAAATCAACGTCGGGGTGATCGGCGCCTCCGGGTTCGCAGGGTCGGAGTTCCTGCGGCTCGCCGCCGGTCATCCGAACCTGCAGATCGGCTGGGCCACAGGGGAGAGTCAGGCGGGCACCGCCATCGCCGACCTGTATCCGTCGCTCGCCGCCGTGCACCCGAACCAGGTCTTCGTCTCCTACGAACCCGCGCTGCTGCGCGGCATCGACGTGGTGGTGTTGGCCCTGCCGCACGGTGCCTCACAGGCGATGGTGCCCGAGCTGGCCGACGCCGGGGTCCGTATCATCGATCTCGCCGCCGACTTCCGCCTCAAGGACGCGAGCCTCTACGACATCTGGTACGGCGAGTCTCACCACGCGCCCGAGCTGCTCGATTCGTTCGTCTACGGGCTCCCCGAGCTGTACCGCAGCGACATCCGCTCGGCCACCCGGGTCGCGGCACCCGGCTGCTACCCGACGGCGGTGCTCCTCGGACTCGCGCCGCTCGTTCGCGCCGGGATGATCGAGCGGCGTCGCATCATCGTCGATGCCGCATCGGGCGTGTCGGGCGCGGGGCGTCCGCCGAAGGCCAACACCACGTTCTGCACGGTCGACGAGAACTTCACCGCCTACGGACTCCTCACGCATCGCCACACCGCCGAGATGGAGGCGCACCTCGACGCCGGCGTGCTGTTCACGCCGCACCTGGCGCCGATGAACCGCGGGATCCTGGCGACGAGCTACGCCGACCCGGCACCGGGTGCGGAACTGACCACCGAGGTCGTCCTCGCGGCGCTCGCCGACGCCTATGCCGACGAACCGTTCATCGTCGTGGACGAACGGCCGCCGTCGACGAAGGCCACGCAGGGGTCGAACTGCGCACATCTCTCGGCCCGGGTCGACCCGCGGACCGGCACGGTCATCGTGCTGGCAGCCATCGACAACCTCGTGAAGGGCACGGCCGGACAGGCGATCCAGTGCCTCAACCTGATGGTCGGGCTCGACGAACCGACCGGCCTTCCACGGGTGGGAGTAACGCCATGAACGATCCGCAGGGATACTCGACCATCACCGCGAACCTCGGGGTGAAAGACGACACCACCGACTTCTGCGTGGTCGTGTCCGACCGCCCGACTGCGGTCGCCGGGGTCTTCACCCGCTCGCGGTTCGCCGGCCCGTCGGTCACACTCAGCCGATCGGTCGTCGCCGACGGCATGGCCCGTGGCGTGGTGGTGATCTCGAAGAACGCCAACGTGGCGAACGGAGCCGTCGGCGCTGCCGACGCCGCGGAGCTGCAATCCCTCGCCGCTGGGCTCGTTGGCGTCGATGCGACCGAGATGGTCGTCGCCTCGACCGGCGTGATCGGGCGCGTGTATCCGATGGAGCGAATCCGCGACGGGATCACCGGGCTGGCTCCGGACACCGGGCTGGCTCCGAACACCGCCGGTGGAGGCTGCGACTTCGACGCCGTGGCCCGCGCGATCATGACCACCGACACGCACCCCAAGATCGAGCGCGCCGTCGTCGGCGACGCCACGATCGTCGGGGTTGCCAAGGGTGTGGGGATGATCGAGCCCGACATGGCGACGCTCCTCACCTTCTTCTTCACCGACGCGGCGATTGAACCGCCGACACTCGACGCGCTCTTCCGCCGGGTGGTCGACCGCACGTTCAACGCCTTGTCGATCGATACCGACACCTCCACGAGCGACTCCGCAGTCGTGTTCGCCAACGGCGCGGCCGGAACGGTTGACCTGACCGCATTCGAGGAGGCGCTCGGCGAGATCGCACTCGCGTTGGTGTTGCAGATCGCGGCCGACGGCGAGGGTGCGACGAGGGTGATCGAGGCGACGGTGACCGGCGCCCGCGACGGGGCGCAGGCGAAACGGGTCGCCAAGGCGATCGTCAACTCGCCGCTGGTGAAGACCGCAGTGCACGGCGCGGACCCCAACTGGGGTCGGGTCGTGATGGCGATCGGGAAGTGTCACGACGACACCGACATCGACCCCGACGCCGTTCGAGTGTGGATCGGAGACGACGAGATGTACCCCACCCTTGCCACCCCCGAGGTGCTCGACCGGGCCTCGGCGCACATGCTCGGCACACGCGTGCTGATCCGGGCCGATCTCGGCATCGGCGACGCCGCGTTCACCGCCTACGGCTGCGACCTGACCGACGGCTACGTGCGCATCAACGCGGACTACACGACATGAACGCCACCGAATCCGTCGACGTCCTCCTGCAGGCCCTGCCCTACATCCAGCGGTTCCATGGCCGCGTCATGGTCATCAAGTTCGGTGGGAACGCGATGACCTCCCCCGAACTGTTCGACCGGTTCGCCGAAGACATCGTGTTGATGCACTCGGTCGGCATCCGCCCCGTGATCGTGCACGGCGGCGGCCCGCAGATCGGCGAGTGGCTGCGCCGCCTGGGCAAGTCATCGGAGTTCGTCGACGGCCAGCGGGTGACCGACTCCGAGACCCTCGAGGTCGTCCAGATGGTGCTGATCGGCAAGGTCAACAGCGACATCGTCTCGGCGCTCAACGTGCACGGCCCGGTGGCCGTCGGGCTGTCGGGCCAGGACGCCGGGCTGATCGAGGCCGAGGCCCGCCATCCCGACCTCGGGTTCGTCGGCGACGTGACCGGCATCAACCCCACGATCATCGAACGGCTGCTCGCGATGGACCTGATCCCGGTCGTGTCGACCGTGGGATCGGACTCCGACGGGCAGGCGTACAACATCAACGCCGACGCGGTCGCCTCGGCGATCGCCGAGGCGCTGGGCGCCGACAAGCTGATCTTCCTGACCGATGTGCCGGGGCTGCTCGCGGATGTGTCCGACACCGACTCGCTCATCACCGAAGTGTCGGTCGCTCAGGTGCCGGGCCTGGTGGAGGACGGCACGATCTCGGGCGGCATGGTCCCCAAGATCGCCGGGTGCGTCGAGGCGATCGACAACGGGGTCGCCGGCGTGCACCTGATCGACGGTCGGGTGCCCCATGTGCTGCTGCTCGAACTCTTCACCGACCGGGGCGTCGGCACGATGGTGACGCCATGACCGCCGCCGAACACGCCCGCGCTGTGGGCGCCGATGACGCCCACGACCACTGCCCGCTGATGCCGACCTACGGGGCGCCCTCGGTGAGCTTCGTTGAGGGGTCCGGATCGTGGCTCGTGGACCGGGACGGCCGCCGCTACCTCGACCTGCTGAGCGGCCTGGCCGTGACATCGCTCGGCCACGCGCATCCGGAGGTCGCGGCTGCGATCGCGGCACAGGCGTCACGCCTGCTGCACGTGTCGAACCTGTTCGCGAACGAGCACCACGGTCCGCTGGCATCGACGATCGACCGCCTGCTGGGCGGCGGCGGCCAGGTGTTCTTCGCCAACTCCGGTGCCGAGGCCAACGAGTGCGCGCTCAAGCTGGCGCGGCGCTTCGGCGGGCACGGCCGTCACGTGGTCGTCAGCGCGTACGGTTCGTTCCACGGGCGCACGCTCGCGACGCTGCACGCGACCGGCCAGCCGGCGAAGCACGAGGCGTTCCAACCGCTGCCGGAGGGATTCCGCCACGTCGCATGGGAAGACCTCGACGCGCTCGCCGCGGCGATCGACCCGACCGTGGCGGCGGTGCTCCTCGAGCCGGTCCAGGGCGAGGGCGGCGTGAATCCGGCCACCGCCGAGTACTTCGCCGGGGTGCGGCGGCTGTGCGACGAGCGCGGCGTGCTGTTCATGGTCGACGAGGTGCAGACCGGTCTCGGGAGATGCGGCGCCTGGTTCGCCCATCAACGCCTCGGCGTCGTGCCCGATGTGGTGACCATGGCGAAGGCGCTTGGCAACGGCATGCCGATCGGCGCCTGCTGGGCGCGCCGCGACGTGGCGTCGTGCTTCCGCCCCGGTGATCATGCGACGACGTACGGCGGGCAACCACTCGCCGCGGCCGCCGCCCGCTCGGTGCTCGCGGTGATGGAACGCGAACGGGTCCCGGAGCGAGCGAACCGGGCCGCGGCCCGCATCACCGACGCGCTCGGCGGGGTTCCCGGGGTCGCGGGTGTGCGTGGGCTCGGCCTGTTGATCGCCGTGGAACTGGCCGACGTGCCCGCTCCGGCGGTGGCCGCAGCGCTGCTCGATGCGGGGGTCGTGGTCAACGCCGTGACGTCCACGGCGCTCCGCCTCGCCCCGTCGTTGCTCATCTCCGACGACGAGATCGACCTGGCTGTCGCCGCCATCGCCGACGCGATCGCTGCGGTTGCAGCGGTCGGCGCCCGCTAAGGACCGGCTAGCGATGTAGGTCGATCAGCATCGCGTCGGGCGACAGCAGTGCGAGACGCCGGCGCGTGAACGGGCGCCGCTCGTCGCGGTCGGCCTCGGCGCGTGCCGGTGCCGCCGCGGCGTCGGTCATCGCCGCAAGCTCGGCGCGGTCGGCGCGTGCGTCGTCGGGTCGTCCGGCCGCATCGGCGACGCGGGATCGGATGAGGAGCGCCCGCGAGCGCGGCCCCGGCGTGCCCTCGTACGCCAGCGCCCGGTCCAGGTGCGCCGCGGCCGTGTCGAGCTGGCCGTCGAGCGCGGCGACGATCGCTGCGGCTGTCGCGAAGCCGGGCTCGGTCGGCGCTGCGGCGCACAGGTCGTCGAGCTCGGCGCGAACCCGATGCGGCGCCTCCCGATCGAGCATCGCCTGCGTCGCGGCGCTCAACCGCTCGGCGAGCGACCGCTGCGCGGGCGAGAGCGGCTCCCCCCGGTGGGTTCGACCTCGCATTGGCCCGGCCTGCGATTCGACGTCGACCCGGCCGATCGCGCCGTCCCAGGCCCAGGGGATGTCGATGTACGGTCCGCACCCCGTGGGCGCTCGGCCGATCGACACGCGGATCGAACGCCGTTCCGGCTCGGCCACGATCGATGCGACCGATACGGCCGAGACCACGCTCGGACCGGACAGCCGGACGACGTCGTCGGTGCGGTCGATCAGACCCGGCGCACCGAAGTCGCCCAGGAGCTCCTCGAGCAGCGCCGTATCGATGCCGCCCGCGTGCTTCGCCGCGAACGCCTCGACCTGTGCTCGGCGCGAGTCGGAGTCCTCGACGAAGGTCGCGCTGGTCGTGACCTCACGCACCCGGAGCCCGGGATCGACATAGCGGTTGGTGGAGGACAGATGGGTCGAGCCGGCGTCGGGGCGCACCGCCGCGACGCCGGCGCCGGTCACTTCGATGAGGACGGCGTCGTGCTCGGACGCCGACGACACGAGCAGCCCCCACGTGCTGGCGGCGCCGAGCCGACGAGCCGTATCGAGCGCCTCGCGCAGGGTCGAGGAGGTGCGGATGATCTCGTGGCCGAGGTCGATGACCGACGGCGCGTCGTACCGGACGTCGCGATGGAATCGCGTGTGGACCGTCAGCGTGAGCCCGGCCTCGTTGAAGCAGGTGATGCCTGGGGCATCGACGCCTCGCGTCGTGACGAAGCCGTACCGCAGCCCGTCGGTGGGCTCGCAGAACACGACGGCCGGCGCGGTGTCCCACATGGTCGCACCGGGGAAGTCGAAGTTGCGGGCGTGGCGAAGCTCCCCGTCGACCGTCGCGCCGCCCCAGACTGCGAGGCTGGAGCACATGGCCGGTGCCGCGACGCGATGGTGCTCGAACAGGCCGGTTCGGGCCACCATGCCCACGGCGTTCTGCAGCACGTCCATGACGAACACGGCCGACGCAGCGCTCGGGTCGACCCCGAGGGGAGCGAAGGCCGCCTCGGTGCGCGCTGCATAGGCGGGGAACTGGCGGCACCGTCGTGCGTCGAGCCGGCGTCGCTGGGCACCCAACACGACATCGGCGACGCGCTCGGTCGCGGCGCGAGTTCGGTACGGGAACCCTGCGGCCAGGATGCGCGCTGCCATGGTGGGCGGGCCGACGTACAGGCGGACCGCAGCGTGATGCCCGCCGGCCCGGGCGTTCAGCTCACCGAATTGCCGACCCATCTCGGCCTGCGACCCACGCAGCCGGATGACCAGCGGATCGTGGAGCGGCGGAAGGGGTTGATTCATGGCGGAACTCCAACCGGACGAGGGCGTGCGACAGCGTAGGGAGGATCGCTCTGCGACGTCACGACCCAGGCCGATATGCGCAATCCTGCATGAACATGCAGGCGGAGTGCTAGGGTGTCGGCATGGTCCGCCACTTCCTCGAGGTCGACGATCTCACGCCGGCAGAGCTCGCCACGGTGCTCGACATGGCGTCGCGCCCCGCCACCGATCTGGTGCTCGCACGCCGCGGCGTGGCGCTGCTGTTCGAGAAGCCGTCGGCGCGAACCCGCCACTCGATGGAGATTGCGACCATCGAACTCGGCGGGCACCCGCTCTACGTGCGCCCCGAAGAGGTCGGGCTCGACACTCGCGAATCGGTCGAGGATGTCGCGCGAGTGCTCATGGGCTACCACGCCGTGATCGCAGCGCGCGTCTTCGAACACAACAAGCTCGAACGGATGGCCGCCGTCTCGTCGGTGCCGGTGGTGAACCTGCTCAGCGACGACGCGCACCCCATCCAGGTGCTCGCCGACCTGCTCACGATCCGTCAACAGGTGGGACGACTCGACGGCGTGACGGTGGCCTACATCGGTGATGCCAACAACATGGCGCGCTCTCTCGCGATCGGGCTCTCGATGTGCGGCGCTCGCCTCCGGGTCGCCCATCCGGAGGGCTACGGGTTCAGCGAGGCCGCGCTCGCGCGGCTCGCGGCCGCCGGCGCGGGTGTCGACGTCACCACCGACCCCGCCGAGGCCGCCACGGGGGCCGACGTGCTCTACACCGACGCCTGGTACTCCATGGGCCAGGAGGCGGAGATGGTCACCCGTCGCCGCGACTTCGCCGGGTTCCAGGTGGACACGGCCTTGATGTCGGCCGCAGCGCCCGACGCGATCTTCATGCACTGCCTGCCCGCACACCGGGGCGACGAGGCCAGCGATGAGGTGCTCGACGGCCCGCGCTCGGTCATCTTCCCGCAGGCGCACAACCGGCTCCACTCGGCCCGAGGGCTGCTCGAGTTCCTGGTCCGAGCCGCAGGGAATGCCTCGTGAGCGCCCGGCTCGGCAAGACCGCTCGCCAGCACCGGATCGCACGCCTGCTCGAAACCGGGCAGGTCACCAATCAGGCCCAGCTCGTGGAACTGCTCGCGGGGGACGGCGTGGCGGTCAACCAGGCGACGGTCAGCCGCGACCTCGACGAACTCGGTGCCATCAAGGTGCGGGTACCGGGAGGCGAGACCGCATACGCCATCCCGGCGCTGCCCACACAACAGGTCGCGCCCGAAGACCACCTGCGCCGGGTGCTGAGCGACTGGGTGGTGGAGATCGATCGGTCCGGTGACCTCGTCGTGCTCCGGACGCCGCCCGGTTCGGCGCACGTGGTCGCCTCGGCCATCGACCGTTCGGGCCTCGATCAGATCGTCGGAACCGTCGCGGGCGACGACACGCTGCTCATCGTCGCGCGGCAGCGCAACGGCACGCGGGTCGCCGCCCGCCTGGCCGACCTCGCCGGGCTCGACATCGACGCGCAGTAGCCCGCGCCCGGCCCGAGCCCGCCGTCGGCGAGACCCACCGGAGGCCGAGCGGTGAGCGAGGCGCCCCGACGGCCGCCGCAACCCCCAACCCCAACCCCTACCAACCCCAGACGAGAAGAAGGACAACGATGGCGAAGAAAGTGGTGCTGGCCTACAGCGGCGGACTCGACACCTCGGTGGCGGTGCGCTGGATGATCGAGAACCTCGGGGTCGAGGTCATCTGCGTGTCGGCCAACGTGGGGCAGGAGGGCACCCTCGACGGCAACCGGGAGAAGGCGCTGGGCGCCGGCGCCTCGGCGTACGAGGAGCTGGACCTGCGCGAGGAGTTCGCTCGCGAGTACCTGGCGCCCGTCATCAAGGCGAACGCGTTGTACGAGGGCAAGTACCCGCTCGTCTCGGCGCTCAGCCGGCCGCTCATCGTGAAGCATCAGGTCGACATCGCCCGCCGCTATGGGGCCGACGGCGTGGCGCACGGCTGCACCGGGAAGGGCAACGACCAGGTGCGCTTCGAGGTGTCGAGCATGGCGATCGCCCCCGATCTGGAGCTCGTCGCGCCCGTGCGCAACTGGGGCTTCACCCGCGAGGACTCCATCGCGTATGCAGCCCAGCACAACATCCCCGTCGCCGCGACGAAGGAGAAGCTGTATTCGATCGACGACAACCTGTGGGGTCGTGCGATCGAGTGCGGCGAGATGGAGGATCCCTGGGCGACGCCGCCCGATGGCGTGTGGCAGATGACCAAGCTCACGGCTTCGGAGCCGCGCGACGTGGTGATCGCCTTCGAGCAGGGCGTGCCGGTGTCGCTCGACGGCGAACGGCTCGCCCTGTGGGAGCTGATCGTGCGGCTCAACCAGGTGGTCGGGTCGTACGGGTGGGGCCGCCTCGACATGGTCGAGAACCGTCGCGTCGGCATCAAGAGCCGCGAGACCTATGAGGCCCCCGGCGCGCTCGCCGTGATGCGGGCGCACGCTGACCTCGAGTCGATCACGCTGGAGCGCGACGTGCAGCGCGAGAAGATCCGGCTGGAGCACCGCTACGCCGAGCTGGTGTACGACGGGCTCTGGTTCAGCCCGCTCAAGGCCGCGTTCGACGCCTTCATCGACGAGACGCAGCGCCACGTCACCGGCGAGGTCCGCCTGCGTCTCGAACCGGGACGCTGCTACGTGACCGGCCGCCGGGCCACGAAGTCGCTCTACGACTACGGCCTCGCGACCTACGACGCCGCCGACCGTTTCCGCCACGCCGACTCGGAGGGCTTCGTGCAGCTCTGGGGCCTCTCGGTCAAGACGTGGGCCGCGATCCAGGGCGTCGATCCGAACGCCTGATCACACGCGATCCCCGCCGAACTGGGCCGATCTACCGACCTTCACGGTCAGTAGATCGGCCCGGTTCGGAACCATCGGCCCAGCGTTCAGGCCGCCGGGGTGCGTTCAGGCCGCCGGGGTGGCGTTCACGCCGGCGGCGGAGCCTCGAAGGTGACGACCACCTCCACGCGATCGGCGCCGCGCACCACGCTCAACAGCAGCTCTGCTGCGGGGCCGAACCGATCGAGGGCGGCCTGCAACGTGTCGGGACCGTCGACATCGGCGAGCGATCCCGCCGCGGTCACCCCGACGATCATGTCGCCTTCTCGCACGCCCGCGGCCGCCGCCGCGCCGTCGGGATCGACCCCCCGGACCAGCGCTCCGGGAACGTCGTCGAGTCCGACCGCCGTGCGGAGCTTCGACGCGACGTGCGGCGGCGCGAGAACCACGCCGAGCACGCGGGGCACGTGGTGTTGCCCGGACCGCAGCGACTCGACGCGGGCGAGCAGCGCCTCGTCGAACGGGCGAGCGAGGTAGCCGGTTGCGGTCCGATGCGTGTTGATGCCGACGAGCTGCCCGTCGGTGTCGACGACCGGGCCGCCCGACGCCCCCTTCGGGAGGGCTGCGTCGTGCTCGAAGGCGCCGCCCACGGCGTGCCCGCCGGGCCCGCGGAAGCGGCGGTCGACCGAGCCGATCACGCCGAGCGCGACTCGCGGGTTCCCCCGTCCGCCGCCGGCCGACACGACGATCGAGCCCAACGCTCCGGCGGCCCCGATGGGCAGCACGGGGACCTCGCCGGTCGCGACCTTGAGGACGGCGAGGTCGCCGTGCGGGTCGGCTGCGACGAGCTCGGCTTGTACCTCGGTGCCGTCGGGCAGGGTGACGGCGGTGGTGCGATCACGAAGGTTGTGGGCATTCGTGAGCACCTCGTCGGTGCCGATCACGATGCCCGACCCGCGGCCGTGGCGGCCGATCGTGACGGTGGAAGCGGCCGCCGTGGCGGCCAAGCGCGCGACATCCGCGCTGAATGAAGAGAGCGGGGTGCTCATGTGGGTTGCTCCTTGTGTTGACGTGAGCCCATCCGCACGGTGGCGGTTCTGATAGGGCTCCTCGGAGGCCGGTACAACGCCTCGGATCACGAGCTATTCCGCGCTGTGCACAGCGGTTCGTCGTCCGGCAGCACTTCCGGACCCGGCCTCGGCTCAGCTCGGCCCCCGGCCCGGCTCAGCCCTCGGCCTCGATCCAGGCGCCCTCGACGGCGGCGTGGCTCGGCGGGAACACCTCGCGGGCCTCGTGGACCAGTTGGTCGATCACGGGATACCTGCTGCTGAAATGCGTGAGGATCAGACGGTCGACGTCGGCGTCGCGTGCCACGGTCGCCGCCTGGCGTGCCGTGGAGTGGCGCCACAACTCGGCCTCCGTCTCCATGCCATCGGCGTAGGTCGCCTCGTGGACCACGAGCGCGCACCCGTGCGCCAGTGCCCGTGCCGCGGCGCACGGCGTCGTGTCGCCGAACACCGCGACGCTCACGCCGGGGCGGGACGGCGCCACGACATCGCCAGGCGCGATCACGCGGCCGCCGACGGTCACCTCGAACCCAGCGGCGAGCCGACCCCGTTCGGGTCCGTGCGGCACGCCGAGGCGCTCGGCGGCGACGGCGTCGAAGCGTCCGCGACGCTCCGGCGCGGTGACGCGGAAGCCGCGGCAGGGGACTCGGTGGCGCAGCGCGGCGGCGACGATCCGGTGGCCGGCGACGGTGGGGCAGGGCCGAAGCTCCGTCGATGCGCCGTCTCCCCGGTCGTCCACCAGTTCGGTGAGTTCCAGCGGGAACGGCAGGTTCAACACGCCGACGTCCGCGAATCCGGACAGGAGCCGGCCGAGCCCGTCGGGGCCGATCACCGTCAACGGCTCGACCCGCCCGTTGAGTGCGAGGGTCGACAGCAGTCCCGGGAGACCGAGCACGTGATCGCCGTGCAGATGCGTGATAAGCACCGCAGCGAGACGCGACGTGGGGAGGCCGAACCGCAGCAACTGATGTTGGGTGCCTTCGCCGGCATCGACGAGGATCCACTGCGTCCCGAGGTCGAGTGCAAGCGCGGACATCCCACGCGTACGAGTCGGTCGGCCCGACGAGGTTCCGAGCGGCATGATCCTCACGCGGGCGAGTGTACGGGCGGCCCCATTCGTCGAGGCGACGCACGGGGAGCGTTAGCGTGGAGCCCCATGGCCGAGCCCGATCCACTTCTCTCCGATCCCTCCCTCGCCGACCCAGCGGCGGTCGCTCCGGGCGGCCACGGAATCGGCGCGACGGCCGCGCCGCTGTGGCACGGGCGATTCGCCGAGGGCCCCGCCGAGGAGCTCTGGGAGTACACGCTGAGCCTGCCGTTCGACCAGCGCCTCGCCCCCTACGACATCGCCGGGTGTCGGGCGCATGCACGTGGGCTCGCGGATGCCGACATCCTCACCGACGACGACGTCGCAGCGGTGATCGCGGCGCTCGACACCGTCGGCGCCGAACTCGCCGGGGGCCTGCTCGAGTTCGCGCCCACCGACGAGGACATCCACACCGTGATCGAGCGGCGCGTGACAGAACTCGCAGGCGCAGCGGGGGCACGGCTCCACACGGGCCGCAGCCGCAACGACCAGGTGGCCACGGCGTTCCGCCTGTTCTGCAAGGACGCGGTCGCCACGCTCGCCGAGCACGTCGTCGAACTCCAGGCGGTGTTGCTCGAGCAGGCGGCCGGTGCGGGTACGGCGTACCTGCCGGGCTACACCCACATGCAGCAGGCGCAGCCGGTGTTGCTTGCGCACCATCTCCTCGCGCACTTCTGGGCGTTCTCGCGCGACCTGGACCGTCTGGCCGACGCGGCCCGACGCCTTGACGTGTCGCCGCTCGGCGCCGGTGCGCTCGCAGGGTCGAGCCTCCCGCTCGATCCCGCCGCGACGGCGCAGCGGCTCGGGTTCGCCGGCTCGTTCCGCAACTCACTCGACGCCGTGAGCGACCGCGACTTCGCCGCGGAGATCCTGTTCGCGGCGGCCCTCATCGGCGTGCACCTCTCGCGCATCGGCGAGGAGATCGTCATCTGGTCGACCGAGGAGTTCGGGTTCGTGCGGCTCGCCGACGCCTACTCGACCGGCTCGTCGATGCTGCCGCAGAAGAAGAACCCCGACATCGCCGAACTGGCGCGGGGCAAGGCCGGCCGGGTGATCGGCAACCTGACCGGCCTGCTGGCGACCATCAAGGCGCTCCCGCTGGCCTACAACCGCGACTTGCAGGAGGACAAGGAGCCCGTGTTCGACAGCGTCGACCAAGTGCGCCGGGGGCTCGGCGCGGTCGCGGGGATGTTGGCCACCATCGAGTTCCGTACCGATCGCATGCAGGCGTCGGCCGATTCGCCGTATGCGGCGGCGACCGACCTGGCCGAGTACCTGGTGCGATCGGGCGTGCCGTTCCGCGACGCACATGCCGTGGTCGGTTCGGTCGTGCGACGCTCGATCGACCACGGTGTACCCCTTGCCGACCTGGTCGCGGCCGAGCCGCTGCTGGGCGACGCGGCCGTAGGGCTCCTCGGCTCAGGCGTGTCGGTCACCCAGCGCACCACGCCGGGCGGCGCCGGGCCCGACCCGGTGGCCGAGCAACTGCAGTCGGCGCGGGTCCAGTGCGACAGCGACCGATCGACCGCCGAACGCCTCCGATCCACCGTCGCGGTGTCGGTGCTGTCGTGAGTCGCTCGCTCGGCGGAACGCCAGAGGGGCGCGGGCCACACGGCACGGCGGGCACGCTGTGAACGACGAGCACGCTGTGAACGACGGGGCATGGCTGGGAGCCGGCGACGCGATGCTCGCCCCGTCGGTGGACACCGCCGCCGCGACGAGGCTGGTCGAGTCGGCGCCGGGCGGCGACGACGCGATGGAGCGGGACCGCCTGATCGTCGCGGACCTGATTGCGCATCACCCCGACATCGCCGTGCGTACGTGCCGCCCGGGGCACCTCACCGGCTCGGCGTTCGTGGTCGACGCGTCGGGCCGCCATGGCCTGTTGATGTTCCACACGAAGCTGCAGCGCTGGCTGCAGCCGGGAGGGCACGCGGATGGTGACACCAACCTCGCGGCCGTGGCGTGGCGCGAGGCCAGCGAGGAGACCGGGATCACTGGTCTGAGGGTGTTGCGCGATGCCCTCGACATCGACATCCACCGGGTTGCCCCACCGGCGGAGGATCCGCACCTCCACCTCGACGTCCGATTCCTCGTGGTCGCTCCGCCGGGCGCCGCCCTGGCAGGGAACCACGAGTCGCGGGATCTCCGCTGGGTCGAGCGGGAGGCGCTCGCCGCACCCGAGTACGGGCTCGACCCCGGCACCATGCGGTTGGCGCACGCCGCCTTCGCCGCGTTCGATCGGCTGAACGGCTGAACGCCTGAACGGCTGAACGCCTGAACGGCTGAACGGCTGAACACGGAGGACCTGGCCGTCCGAGGTCCCGGCGAATCAGAACGGCAGCACGTCCCGCTGCAGCGAGCACACCTCGTCGAACATCGCCCGACAGGCCCGTTCGTCCGGCGGCGACAGCGGGTCGGCGACCAGCGCCTGAAACGCCAGTTCCGGATCGCGTTGCACCGCAGCGTCAACCAGGAGTTGCTGCAGCGGGAGCTGCGCCGCGATCCAGCCTGCGACCGGATCGCCCACTGGTGGCTCGCGGTCGGGATGAATGCCGTCGGCGTCGACGGTGGCACCCACCTCGACGATCGCTCCCGCCGTGACGTCTGGGATGTACCCGTCGTTCGCCACATTCACCGCCATGAGGCGTCGCTCCTCGCCTGTCCGCATCGACGCGATGATCGGCACGACCTCTTCGCTGCTCGGGCGCAGCCGATGCAGCGGAAGCGGTACCCGGGTCTGCGCGACCCATGCCGATGCGCGCTCCGCGAAGCGCGACGTGCGTTCCATCACGTGGGCCCTCGACGGATACCACGCACCGATATCGGCGGTGAACGGGAGGTACTCGCCGATGTGGGAGTCGATCGAGGTGGGCACCAGGCCGTACTCACGGACCATGTGGACCACGAGGGGGAAGTAGAACTCATCCGCGATGGCGCCGAGCGGGCCGATTCGCCCGGAGATACGCGTCGCGGTGACGACCGGCCACGCATAGTCGAAGAACGGCTCGGAGAACCGCTCGCGGACCTTCGGGAGCAGGTCATCGCCGGTCCGGCGGTCGCGCAACTCGGAGAAGAAGGTGAAGTGGTTGATGCCCGCTGCATGGGCCTCGATCTGCGACTTCGGGACCTTGAGGTACTTCGACAGCCGGTAGACGCCGTTGGGCATTTCGTGACACATCGATACCGAGCGGATCGATGTGTGCTGCTCGATCGCCAGCGCGACCCGGCTGAGCGGATTCGACAGGTTGATGAGGAACGCGTCGGGGCAGAACCGCTCGATGTCGTCGCAGATCGACAGCGTGTTCGCGATGCTGCGCAGCGAGTGAAAGACCGCACCCGGGCCGCCGTTCTCACCGTTGATCTGGCGCGCTCCGTGGCGATTCGGGATCTCGTAGTCCTGGATCCGATACTGGAAGCGTCCGAACTCGGCGCTGGACAACACGAAGTCGGCGCCGGTGAGGGCAGTGCGGGCGTCGGTCGTGGCGAGGATGCGCACGGGGTTGTCCGCCGCGAGGTTGAGCTTCGCCGCGAAGCGGTGTGCCCGCTCGAGGCGGGCGCCGTTCACGTCGTGCAGGACCAGGGTGGCGCCGCGCAGACCGGGCGTGTGGATCACGTCGTTCGCCATGGTGGGCCCGAAGGCCATCCCTCCGGCGCCGACGAGCGTGATACGTGGGGAGCCGGTCGAGGTGGAGGATGCCATGGCGCGAGTCTCGCGGGTGCCGAGGTGCCCGTGCCCGAGGTGCCCGCGCCCGACGTGCTCAACGCTGCCGGCGCAGCGCCCCGGCGTCGGGTACCGCGGCGATCCCCGCCCGGCGCGCGAGACTCCCGGCATGCGTGGTCCCGATGCGGCCGACCCGGAGATGGGGGCCACCGACCCGGCACCGGTCGACGTGGTGCTGATCGGCGCGGGGCTTCGAGGGATGATCTCGTACGGGATGAACGCCGCCGCCGCCGGGATCCGCTTCGTGGGCGTCGTGGAGCGGTCGCCCAGCCGCCGTTCGGCGTTCGCCGAGGTCCATCGAATTCCCGCCTCAGCGCGCTTCGCGTCGGTCGACGAGTGGCTTGCGGCACCGCAGGTCGCGACGGCGGTGCTCATCGCGACGCCCGACGATCAGCATTTCGGCCCGGCGGTCGCGGCGCTTCGAGCCGGATACGACGTGGTCGTCGAGAAGCCGATGGCGCAATCGGCGCAGGAGTGCCGGACGATGGTGGAGGTGGCCGAGGATCACGGCCGAGCGCTGCACGTGTGCCACGTCCTGCGTTACACGCCGTTCTTCCAGGCGGTGCGCCACGTCGTGCAATCGGGGCGGCTGGGACGGATCGTCACCGTCGAACACCGAGAGAACGTCGAGTCGCTCCACATGGCGCACAGCTACGTGCGCGGCGCCTACGGCCGCACCGACCGCGCGAACCCGATGCTGCTCGCCAAGAGCTGTCACGACATGGACATGCTGTTGTGGATCCTCGATGAGCCGGTGCGTAGCGTCTCGTCGTTCGGAAGCCTCACGCATTTCCGTCGCGACGCGGTCGGCCCGGAAATCCCCGATCGGTGCAGCGACGGCTGCCCGATCCAGGAGACCTGCATCTACGACGCGGCGGTCAACTACGCACCGGAGGTCACCGAATTCCGCCCGGGGATCCGCGGCCTGACCCAGCTCTTTCCACTGTCGGATCCCATGACGCTCGATCGCGAGGAGCGTCTCGCCGCGCTGCGCACGAGCGATTTCGGGCGATGCGTGTACCGCTGCGACAACGACGTGGTCGACCATCAAGTCGTCGCCATGGAGACGCGCTCCGGCACCACCGTCGCGTTCACGATGCACGGCCACTCACACGAGGAGGGCCGCACGATGCGGTACGACGGAACCCGAGCGACCCTGCGTGCCACGTTCACCGACGAGCCCGAGATCACCGTGATCGACCATGGGTCGCGCGAGGTGGAACGGATCGACATCGGCGAGTTCGAACTGCTCGGCCACGGCGGGGGAGACGTGGGGCTGATGCGGGCGTTCGCCGCATCGCTGCGCGGCGACGCCGGAGCGCTCACGTCGGATGCGCGCTCCGCACTCCGCAGCCACGAGGTGGCGTGGGCGGCGGAACGGTCGAGGCTGACGCGCTCCGTCGTCGATCCGGCCGTGTCGTAGCACGCCCGGGGGTCGCGTGCGTCAGAGCAACCGGCGGTCGTTCGCCCAGCGCGTGAGTTCGTGGCGGCTCGACAGCTGCAGCTTGCGCAGCACCGATGAGGCGTGGGTCTCCACGGTCTTCACGCTGATGAACAGCTCTCGGGCGATCTCCTTGTACGCGTAGCCGCGGGCCAGATGCTGCATGACCTCGCGCTCGCGCGCCGTCAGCTGATCCAGGTCGGGGTCGGTCGCCGAGGCCTCGCTGCCGTCCATTCGGAACGCGTCGAGCACGAAGCCGGCGAGTCGCGGCGAGAACACGGCGTCGCCGTCGCGTACGCGCTCAATGGCGTCGAGCAGGGCGTCGCGGTCGATGGACTTGGTGACGTATCCGCGCGCACCCGCGCGCACGAGCCCGACCACGTCCTCGGCGGCATCGGACACCGACAGCGCGAGGAACCGCGTGTCGACCGAGCGAGCGGCGCAACCCGTCACGACGTCGCGCCCGCCGCCGCCGGGCAGATGCACGTCGAGCAGTACGACGTCGGGGCGTTGCGCCTCGATGATCGAGACAGCGGATGCGACGTCGTGCGCCTCGCCGACGATCTCCACGGCGCTCCGCAACTCGGCCACGACTCCGGCGCGAAAGAGTGCGTGGTCGTCGACCACCACGACGCGCGTCGTCGCCCGATCGGGCCCTGGGTCGGCCATGGGTATCGCCTTCGTCATCGCGTCGCCTCCGTCATCGCGTCGCCTCCGTCATCGCGTCGCGTCCGTCATAGCGTCGCCTGGTCACGGCGTGACCTCGGCGGCGAGGGGCACCGACAGCGACACCTCGGTGCCTTCGCCCGGTGCGGTGCGGATGGCGACTCGGCCCCCCGCACGCTCGATCCGACCCCGGATCGACCCCGCGATGCCGTGACGGTCGGCGGGCACCGCCTGTAGGTCGAACCCGGTGCCGCGGTCGCGTACGTACAGATCGAGGGTCGCATCGCCGATCTCCGCGAACAGCGAGACGGTGCGCTCGCCGGAGAACTTCGCCGCGTTGACCAGTGCCTCGCGTGCGGCCGCCAGCGCCGCCTCGACGGGCGCGCTGACAGGGCCGTCGCCGACGACAACGGCCTCGACGGTCACGCCGTAGTGGTCTTCCACCTCGTCGGTGATGGCCTCGATGGACTCGGCGCACCGTGACATCGAGCCCTCACGGCCGCCAAGCGCCCCCATTGCTCCGCCGTAGAGCCACCGACGGAGATCTCGTTCCTGTCGGCGGGCAAGCGTGGCGACCGCCTCGCGGTCTTCGGGATGGCGCTGGATGAGCGTGAGGGTTTGCAGGACCGAGTCGTGCAGATGTTCCGCGACAGCGGCACGTTCCGCCTGGCGGACACGCTCGTCGCGCTCGGCAGTGATGGAGCGCACGAGGCGCGCCAGCCCGGGTCCGGCGACCAGCGCGACGCCGGCGGACGCCACGAGGACTGCGAGCGATGCGTCCCGCAGGGTCGACAACGCGACCCGCTGCGAGGCAAACACCCCAAGGCCGACGACCACGAGCATCGAGCCGCCGAGCAGGCGGCCGAGTAGCGCGCCTGCGCGCCGTTCACCGGAGTCGCCGGGGGCGCGCCAGCCGATCGACGTGCCGATCGCCACCAGCGTCGCCGGGATCAACAGGCGAACGTCAACCCCGGGCCACCAGTTGCGCAGCTCAGAGATCAGGCCGATCGTGAAGGCCCAGGCGCCGAATTCGCCCCCCGGCCGAACCTCGCGGCGCGGCTCGGGCCCGGCGGGCGCAGGGCGGCCCGCGTCGTCGGTCGTGCCGGATGTTCGGCGCGCCCAGAGGAATCCGGCGGCGTAGAGGCCCACGCCGAACCCACCCGCGAGCGCCAGCACCGTGAGGCACGCTCGAACGGTGATCGGCCGCAGGCCGAGGCGGCGCGCCCACGCGGCACACACGCCGACGACCACCGCCTCGTCGCCGGTCGCCCTGAGCGCGAGCCCGAACAGGTCGGGGTCGATCGGTGGCTCGGCTGGCATGGACCCATCTTGGCAGGCACCCGCGGTCATGTCGGTGGGGCATCCCCCTGAATCGGTGGGGCTCGGGCTCGGGGTCGGCTCAGGGTGATTCCCGATGGTGTGCGGGCGTGGCGCGGACGAGGGTGTGAGCCATGGACGACCCAATTGCACCCGAGCCGCCCGCTGGGAACGAGCCGCATGCCGGGAACGCGGCGCCTGGCCAATCCGCCGGTCCGCCCGCCTCCGGCCCGCCCCCGGTCGGGCCAACGCCGGATGCGGTTCCGGGCGACGCGACCGGAGCATCGTCGGCTGCGGCTGCGGCCGCGGCCGCAGCCGCGCCAGCGGCCGCGATGTCCGACGGACCGGTCTCCGGGCAATCCGGAGGCGAACGGAGCGCGTGGGATCGACTGGTCGACCTTGCTCGTTCGCTTCGTCGCTCGTCCGAACACAACGTGCTGGGTGGCGTGTGCGGCGGCATCGCCGACCGCTGGGCGCTTCCGGGCTGGATCGTGCGCTGCGTGGCGATCCTGTTGGCGTTCATGGGCATCGGTGTTCCGCTGTATGTCGTGCTGTGGGTGTTGGTGCCCCGCGACGACGGACAGCGCGCCCTGGGGCATGGACCCGTCCGCGACGTCCTCGCGATCGGCGTGCTCGCGCTCGCAGGAATGGTGCTGCTCGATCGCCTCCAACCCGGGTACGACAGCCCCGCCGACGGATCCCGATTCCTCGCCTGGGCGCTCGTGCTCGGTGGCGCGGCGTTGGTGCTGCGCCGGCCCGGCGGCCAGCGGGCAGGTGGACCCGCATCGGCGACCACCGCTGCCCCGTCCGCCGCTCCGCCCGTGCCGTTCGCTGCGATCCCACTGACGCCGCCACGAGCCCGCCCGTTCCTCACCCCGCTCACCCTGGCCATCGCCGCAGTGGCGGGCGGCGTTGCGGCGATCGTCGCGGGCGTCGGCGACGGTCCTGTCAACATCGGGGTCCCGGCCGGGCTGGTGTTGGCGATCCTCGGTGTCGGGTTGACCGTCTCGGCCCATATCGGACGGGCGCGCGGCCTCGTGGTTGCGGCGGCTCCGATTGCCGGGGTGCTGGCACTCATCCTCCTCGGCGACGTCCGTCTGGCCGGCGAGGTGCGACCAGCGGCCCTCAAGGTGGTCGACGGCAATGACCTTCCGTCGAACGTCGACGTGCTCGCGGGCACGAAGCTCGTCGACCTGGGCGATCTCGAACTCGACCGCGACGCGACATTGCACCTGCGCACCTCGCTCGGGACCGCACGCGTCGTGCTGCCCAGATCGGTGCGGACCGCCGTCGTCGCCGATACGGGCCTGGGTCGGGTCGACCTCGCTCGACCGATCCTCGCCGACGTCGGCCACCTGATGTCACCGGCCGCAGCCCTCGCATTTCTCGCCCATCCGGATCCGGCGAGGTCGCTGCGCGGTGGTGAAGTCGTGCACCTCGACGACGTGCGCCGCGTGACCGGCGATTCGTCCATTCACAGCCTTTGGCAGCTCAGCCAGCAGGTCGAGTCGCCCGACGGAGCCAGTGTGCGACGAACGTTCGGGCCGAAGGGTGGGCCGGTTCTTCACCTGGAGATCGCCGCCGGTTCGGGCAGCGTCGTGCTGGTCGAACCCCGCTGGGCGGGCGAGCTCGACGTCACGACGCCCGCCGCGTTGTGCATGCCGATCGGGTCCGCCGGTTCGACCGTCGAGTGGTCGGCGGTCGTGCCGTGCGACACGACCGGAGCCACGCCGGTGCGGGCCTGCGAGCAGGCGAACTACAGCGGCTCGGTGATCGCCTGCAGCGAGGCGGGTGACGAGGCCTACGTGCTCTGTCGCCGGCTGAGCGCCGACCCCGTGCGCTGCAGCGACCTCGAGGCCGAATTGCGGGTGATCGCCGAGCAATCCGCGCCGCCCGCCGCAGCCGTCCCACCCACCACCGACCCGGCTGTGCCCGCCCCCGGGCCGGGCACGGCCGACCCGTCGGCACCGCCACCCACATCGGCCGCCCCATCGACGGTCGCCGTGCCGACGGTGCCTGCCGCGTCCACGACGCCCACCGCGCCGGAGCCGGCGCCCTGAGGACCAATCCGACCAATCCGACCGACCCGACCGACCCGACCAACCCAAACGTTCCTACGACACGACGGAGACCCGCATGACCCCCGCACCCGACATGACCGCAACGACCACCTCCTCGATGAGCGGCGCCCCCAGCATGACTCCTCTCGCGGCCCGCCTCGACGCCCGGCCGGGACCGCTCGACCGGCATCCGCTCGACCTGTTCGCGCTGATCGCCGGCGTGTTGGCCCTGACCGAGGGGCTGCTCGTGGTGGCGCACCAGAGCGGAGCGATCCGCGTCGACCCGCTCGTCGGCCTGGGCGGGATCGTCGTCGCCGCCGGTCTCGTCGCGGTGGTGTCGCTCGTGCTGAGCGTGCGCTCGGTTGGCATGATGGGGCCATCGAGGTCGGAGGAGGCCGGGGGTGGAGCATCGTGAGGCGCTGCAGGCGAGGTACCGCGAGGAACGCGACAAACGGGTACGACCCGACGGGAACGCCCAGTACCGCCAGCCGAGCGGCCGGTTCGCGTCGCTGCTCGACGACCCGTTCACGCCCCGAGCGGAGCGAGCCCCCCGAAGCGACGACGTCACGGTTGCGATCATCGGCGCCGGATTCGGCGGGCTCTGCACGGGTGCTCGCTTGCGCCAAGCGGGTATCGACGACTTCCTGCTGATCGACGGCGCCGGCGGTGTGGGAGGCACCTGGTACTGGAACCGCTACCCGGGTGCGATGTGTGACACGGCGGCCATGGTGTACCTCCCGCTGCTCGACGAGGTCGATACCGTGCCGAGCGCGAAGTACATCCCCGCACACGAGATCCACGCACACGCGCAGCGAATCGCGACCACCTTCGGCCTCGACGACCGCGCACTGCTGTCCACCGAGGTCACGGCGCTTGACTGGGACGACCGCCGTGAGCGCTGGATCATCAGCACCGACCGCGGCGACACGCTGACGGCACGGTTCGTTGCGATGGGAACCGGCCCGTTGCATCGGGCGAAGCTGCCGGCGATCGCAGAGCTCGACCGGTTCGGTGGTCCGATGTTTCACACGTCTCGGTGGGATTGGGAACTCACAGGCGGCGACCCGACCGGCGCTCCGATGACCGGCCTCGCGGGGCTGCGGGTCGGGCTCGTCGGCACGGGAGCGACCGCCGTGCAGTGTGTGCCGCCGCTCGCGGAGACGGCAGCGCACCTCTTCGTGTTCCAGCGGACGCCGTCGTCGATCGACGTGCGAAACAACCACCCGATCGACGCGACCTGGTTCGCTGAGCTCGGCGAGGGCTGGCAGCGCGACTGGCTACTCAACTTCGCCACCCTGCAGACGGGGGGCTTCACCGACGTCGATCTGGTGCAAGACGGCTGGACCGATATCGCCAAGCGCATCCGCGATCGCGTCGTCACCGCAGTGACCGAGGGCGCCGAGTTCACGCCCGAGACGGTGCAGCGCGCCTACGAGGACAGCGACGACGAGAAGATGGACGAGATCCGGGCACGGGTCGACGCGATCGTCGCCGACCCGGCCACAGCCGAGGCGCTCAAGCCCTGGTACCGGCAGCTGTGCAAGCGACCGTGCTTTCACGACGAGTACCTGCAGGCGTTCAACCGGCCCAACGTGACCCTCGTCGACACCGACGGCGCCGGCGTCGACCGAGCCGATGAGCGCGGGCTCTGGGTGGGGGAGCGCCACATCGAACTCGACGTCGTGGTGCTTGCCTCCGGGTTCGAGGTCGGCACCGAGTACGCCCGGCGGTGCGGGTACGAGACCACGGGACGCGACGGGATCACCCTGTCGCAGCGATGGTCCGACGGGATGGTGTCGCTGCACGGGATGCACGTCGCCGGATTCCCCAACCTGTTCATCCTCGGCATGTCGCAGGGGGCGAACCTCATCTCGAACATCACGCACAACCTGAGCGAGGCCGCCACCACGGCCGCCACGATCATCGCCGCCGCCCTCTCGACCGGAGCGTCGACCGTCGAGGTCACGCCCGAGGCGGAGGCCGCCTGGATCGAACGCCTCGAGTCGAGCGGCCGAGCCTTCCTCGGCAATCCCGACTGCACACCCGGCTACTACAACAACGAGGGTGGTGCGATCGGTCGCCGCGAACGCCTCGGCGCCAGCGGATACCCCGACGGCCCCGTCGCCTTCTTCCACTACATCGATGCGTGGCGTCGGTCCGGCGAGTTCGCCGGGTTGCACTTCGCCGCCTCGGCCTCCACCGACACAAACGGCGCCCAGCGATGACGACCGCACTGATCCTCGACTCGATGCAGCGACGAATGGCCGCCATGCACTCGCTGTACTACCAGGCCGTCGACACGATGGACCTCGATCACGTCAACCACGTGGAGCGCCACGGCGTGTTGCCGATCGCGTTCTCGCTGTTTCACTACACGAACATGGAGGACGCCTCGTTCATGATGATCACCGGCGTCGCCCCCGAGTGGAACGACGAGTGGCAGGCCGCCGTGCAGGTGGCGATCAACGATCACGGCAAGCACCGCACGGTCGACGAAATGATGGGCCAGCGCATCGGCGACTACGACGCCTTCAAGGCGTACCAGCGCGCCGTGTTCGACCGAACGGAACGCTGGCTCGACACCCTCGACCCCGACGAGTTCCACCGCGTCGTCGTCCCCCGGCCGTTCCCTCCGATGATTGCGTCGACCTACAGCGCGCGGGTCGCCGGGCCGCAGGGCATCACGGTGCTCGACGCGACCGAGTGCTGGCTCTACCAGCACGGCCTGCGTCACATGGGCGAGATCGAACTCGCTCGCGGCTTCGTCGGCCTGGGCGGCATGACGAGCTGACTCGACGCGCCGCGTCGGTGGTGCGCGCCGCGTCGGTGGATCGGCCCAGAACGAACTGGGCCGAATCACTGACGCTCTGGGTCGGTGGATCGGCCCAGAACGAACTGTGGAGACGCGGGGTCAGGGCCGGCGCGGGTCAGGGCCGGCGGCTGGTCAGGGCCGGCGGCGGGTCAGGGGGCGGGGATCTCGCCCTTGGCGACGGCCTTGGCCCAGCGGTAATCCGCCTTGCCGGAGGGGGAGCGCACCAGCTCGCTCACGTGCACGACGGCGCGTGGGGCCTTGTAGCCGGCGATCTGGCCCTCGCAGAAGGCCGCGAGCGACTCGGCGGATGGACGTGCGTCGCCGCGCGGCGCGACCACGGCGGTCACGCGCTCGCCCCAGCGCTCGTCGGGGACACCGACGACCACCACGTCGAACACGTCGGGGTGGCCCTTCAGCACCAGCTCGACTTCCTCGGGGAAGACCTTCTCCCCGCCGGTGTTGATGCTGACCGAGCCGCGGCCGAGCAGCGTGATCGACCCGTCGGGGTCGACGGTCGCCATGTCGCCCGGTACGACCCAGCGTTGCCCGTTGATCGTGGGGAACGTCTCGGCGGTCTTCGCCTCGTCCTTGTAGTAGCCGAGCGGGATGTTGCCGCGGCGGGCGAGCCGGCCGATCGTGCCGTCGCCGGGCGTGACCGGGATGCCGGCGTCGTCGATCACGATCGTGTGCTCGCCGAACATGAACTTTGGCCGGCCCTGCGCGTCGACACCGCTGGACGAGCCCTGGAATCCGGTCTCGGACGCGCCGAGCGCATCGATCACGATCACGTTCGGCAGTAGCCGGTTGATGTCGCCCTTCACGGTCGGCGAAAGGATCGCCCCGCCGGAGCTGATGACGAACATCGACGACAGGTCGAGCGTGTCGCCCAGGCGTTCCAGCGCCTCCACCAACGGACGACCCTGAGCGTCACCGACGAGGTTCAGTACCTGCACCCCGTCGTTCGCAACCATCTCCCACACGTGCTCTGGTGACATGTGGTGCGACGCGCTCAACACCATGCGGTTGCCGCCCAGTGCGTTCTGGATCGACGACCACTGCGCCGCGCCGTGCATGAGCGGAGCGAGCGGCAGCCCGACCTGCGGGAACCCGGTCGCGGCGCGTTCGGCAACCTCGCCCTCGCTGGTGATCGGCGTGGCGAGCACCGAGAGCATCGGGTTGATCGTGGCGTGGAAGAAGTCCTCGTGGCGCCACATCACGCCCTTGGGCATGCCGGTGGTCCCGCCGGTGTAGAGCATGTAGAGGTCGTCGTTGCTGCGCTCCTCGAACCCCCGCTCGGGCGACGACGCCGCGAGGACCGACTCGTAGTCCTCGGCGCCACACACCGTGAGGTCGGCGCCCGATCCGTCGTCGAACGCGATGCAGCTCACGAGGGTGGGGCAGTCGGCGCGAACGGCCGCAATCCGGTCGGCGAAGGTCGCCTCGTGCACGAGCGCAACGACGTCGGCGTTGTCGAAGAGGTACCGCAGCTCGCCCTCGACGTAGCGATAGTTGACGTTGACCGGCACCGCTCGCAGCTTCCACGCGGCCCACTGCGCCTCGACGTACTCGTTGCCGTTGTGGCCGTACACGCCGACCTTGTCGCCGGCCTTGACGCCACGTTCGGCCAGCGCGTGGGCGAGGCGGTTCACGCGCGCGTCGAGTTCGGCGAAGGTGAACACGCGACGTCCGCCCAGTGCGTCGGGGATGATGAGCGCCTCACGATCGGGCACCACGTCGACGACGGTTTCGAACAGGTCAGCGAGGTTCCACGTCATGGGCGACAACATAGAGCGGTCGCCCCGTCGGCGTCCGATTGGGGCGTTCAGCGTTCGAGCGAGAGGTCGGCGACGACCGGAAGGTGGTCGGACAGCCGGAACCACTCGGCTCCGGGCGAGGACCAGTCGGCATCGGCGCGGCTCGGAACCCGTGCTGCGGCGACTCCGACACCGGGGCCGATCAGCACGTAGTCGATTCGCTCGCTCGGGCTCGCTGCGGCCCGATCGAGCCAGGAGACGCACCACGAGGCCACGTCGCAGCCGAGGAAGTTGTCGTCCTTCGGCCAGCCGGCCGAATAGCCGCAGTCCGCGGCGAGCGACGGGTCGGCCCAGAGCGCTGCGAGCCCGGCGGCATCGGTCGTCGCGATCGAAGGGCACCGAGGCGCGTCGGCTGCGTTGGGATGAACGGCGGCGAACGCGTCGATGAGGAGCGGCGGCGACGCCACGGATCCCACCAGGTGCGGGTATTCGGGCCCGTCCGGGGCCACGTTCATGTCGCCGGCGAGCACGATGCGGCGCTGGCCGCGTGCGATCTCGGTGGCGATCCGTTCGCGCACCGCTTCGATCTGGGCTGCGCGTGAGGCCGCGGCGGCACCCGAGCCGGCGCTGAGGTGCGTGCCGTAGACGCGCACCGCATGGCCGTCGACGGTCAGGTCGGCCCACGCGAGCACCCGGCGCATGGAGGGGTGGGCGCAGCTCGATCCGATGTTCGTGCCGCCGGCGCCCTCGACGGCGTGATCGGCGCGCACCAGGATCGCAACGCCTTCGGCATCGGGCTTGGCATCGCACGCCCACCGCGTGTGGACGGCGCGCACGTAGGTTCCTCGGAGCTTGAGCCGCAGGCCGAACACGTCGGCGCTCTGGGCTTCCTGGCGGACCACCACGTCGGGTTGGAGTTGGGTGATCCGCGCCGCCCAGCCGGCGTACTCGTCGAAGAGCCGGTCGTCGGCCTGCGCTCCCAACACGTTGTACGTCATCACCCGGAGCGCTGCGGTTCCCGCATCGCCCGGCAACGGCGCCGGCGGGGTCGGAGCGCATGCGGCCGCGACGGACAGCACGAGCAGCGCCAGCGACGCGACGGCCCGGGTCCAGCGCCGAAGCGACACCATCGACCTACTCAGCCACCCGCTCGGCGGCCCACCAGCCGCGGAGCGCTTCGACCGCGTCGTCGTGGCCGATATCGGGGTCGTCCTGCTCGAGCGTGCGAAGCATGCGCAAAGCGCGACCGATCGCCGGGCCCGGCGGCAGGTCGAGGAGCTCCATGATCTCGGTGCCGTCCAGCGGGGGACGGTGGCGGCGCTCCTCGTCGGCAGCCGCGAGCTCGCGGATGCGCCGCTCCAAGTCGTCGACCTGGCGTTGGAGCCCTCGCACCTTGTGCGGGTGCCGCGTGGTGCAATCGCAGCGAACCAGTTCGTTGAGGTCGCCGAGCAGCGGGCCGGCATCGCGGGCGTACCGACGCACCGCGGAGTCGGTCCAGCCGTGCGCGTAGCCGTGGAACCGGCCGCTGAGTTCGACGAGCCGGGCGACATCGGCGACGAGGTCGTCGGCAAAGCCGAGCGCCGTCAGGCGCGTGGTGGTCATGCGTGAGCCGGCGGCCTCGTGATGGTGGAACGTGACCTTGGTGCCGGTGAGGCGGCGGGTCTTCGGCTTGGCGATGTCGTGGAAGAGAGCGGCGAGCCGCAGCCGGAGCCGTGGGCTCGTGTTGGCCACGACGGTGATGGTGTGGCTGAGCACGTCCTTGTGGCGGTGGATCGGGTCCTGTTCCATCGACAGCGCCGGAAGCTCGGGGAACTCGGTCTCGGCCCAGCCCGAATTCACCGCATCCCACAGTCCGTCGGTGGGGTCGGGGAGGACGAGCACCGCTTCCAGGTGGCGGCCCGGTTCCGTCGTTGCACACAGCGACATGCGGCAATGCAACCACAGGATCGGCGCGCCCCCGAACCGGTTGGTGCAGGAAGGTCGCGGTGGGTGGTTGGTGGAACGGTTTGCGTCGTGCCGACGGGTGTCGTGGTTCAACGCGGCCGGCTCCACAGCGAGCTCGGCGATCTGACGCCCGCCGAGGTCGAGACCGCCTACTACGGTGCTCCCGGTCAGGCCCGAGCGGCCTGACGAAACCAACCCAACGCGCACATGTCGAACCCAGACCGATTCAGACCTTCGGCCGAGGGCGCTTCATGGCGTCGCCGCGTGGCAGGCAACCAATCCCTTGGCAAGCAAGAGTCCAGCACCGCCATCACCAACCCGCAGATCTCGCTCATTGGCGTTTCGACGCTCGTTGATCGTGCTGGTTCTGTCGCTGGTCATCGATGAGGTGGCCGTTCGGTACCTCCATGTCGACCCTTCTTTCGCACCGCTCGCGGCTGGATGCACGCTATTCTTCCTGGTTGCGTGGATTGTCGGGACCGTCCGAGCCAGCCGCCGACTGTGCTGACCGATGGCGATTGCAGGACCGGACATGGGAGGTGAGCAGAACTCCGACGGACTCCGTATTCGGGCCGGTCGACTGCTCTGGGTGAACCGGTTGGGAGTTCTTCCGTTGGCCCTTTCGGTCGGGGCTTGGATCGGGCTCTTGATCGAGGAGTTGGTGGCGAAGAGTCAGTCGGTTTGGGCGGCCATGGCGGGAGGCTTGGTTGGAGTGGTCGTCGATCTTGGCGGAGCAGCTAGAACATCAGTGACTATCAGGGACGATGCGATTCAGATCCGATATGCGCTCGGATCGAAGTGCCTCCGCCGGGAGGAGGTGGCTATGGTGGTCGCGCAAACGACGCGCTACCTGAATTCATCCACCAGAAGCTGCCTTGCTATCCGCGACCGGGAGGGGCGCGACTGGGCGCTGCTGGCGGTTGGCACACTCCCTCGCCACCCTTGGCGTGGATCGGACGCCCAGATGGACGACGCGACCCTCCTCTCCCTGGGTGCGCTCATAGCGCGCTGGGCCGGGCCCGAGGTTCGATTCAATCCGAACGAGACGGCTTGTCCGCACCGCCCCTGGCGTGTTTGGTTTGAGTCGGTACGGTCGCTCGTCAACTCGGCTGAAAGCCATCCTTGACGCTCCCGATCAATGTGTAGTGGGTCTCCTGCGGCTTCGGCATTGATGGGCGTTTGGGACGAGTTCGGAGTCAGCTGAGGGGCGTTAGGGTCCGCCACAGGATAACTCGCGGGGTATAGTGTTCGGGCGTGGACATTGTCT
>OEIV010000143.1_pt1 | contig 45786 bp, 44 predicted proteins | sample 1539231 | NCBI WGS metagenome assembly OEIV01 (sample SAMN03794762, study PRJEB22550) | activated sludge metagenome | feature: wastewater treatment plant; material: activated sludge; isolation source: Wastewater treatment plant of a petroleum refinery complex | place: Argentina: Buenos Aires ... | reverse complement strand
ACGGCAAGATGGCGACCGAGGTGGCGGTGAATGTCGAAGCGGGCCAGGCGGGGGCGGCGGCATTCAAGGTCAAATACCGGATCGCGGCAGCAGGCTGGCAGCCGCTCTATGATGCCCGGCTGTCGACCGGCGGCAAGGACGGCAAGCCCGCCCTGACGCTGACCCGGCAGGCCGAGGTGATGCAGCAGAGCGGCGAAAGCTGGGATGGCGTGGCGCTGTCGCTCTCCACCGCGCGGCCCGGCGGGGCCACGGCAGCGCCGGAGCTGGCCGAGATGGAGGTGGGGCCGGCCCCTGCGCCCGTGCCCATGGCGAGCAATGAGGGCGCCTGGACCAGCCGCACCAAGGGCGGCGGACTGATGGCCGCGCCGGAAGCCATGGTGGCGCAGGACGCGGCCGCGCCGCCGCCTGCCGACAAGCCCGCGGAAATGCAGCAGGCAGGCGTGGAGATGGCGGGCTTTCAGGCGGTTTATGTGGTGCCGGGGCTTTCCACCGTGGATAATTCCGGCACGGCGCGGAAACTCGCCATCGGCGGCGAGAGCTTCGCGCCGAAGCTGTCGGCCCTCACCGTGCCCCGGCTCGACGCCCATGCCTATCTGACGGCGGCCTTCACGGCTCAGGTGGCGGCCCCGCTGTTGCCGGGGCGGGTGAGCCTCTATCGCGATGGCGTGTTCATGGGCGAGGGCGGCCTGCCGCTGCTCAACGGCGGCGAGGAAACCAGGCTCGGCTTCGGCGTCGATGATCTGGTGAATGTCAAGGTGCAGGAGACCAGGCGTGAAGCCGGCGAGGTGGGCATTCTCACCACCAGCAACAGCGAGGTGCGCGCCTATACGGTGACACTGAAGAACCTGCATGACTTTGCCCTGCCGGTGACGGTCATGGACCGCATGCCCTTCGCCACCCATGAGGACATCAAGGTGGAGTCGGCGCCAGGGGCCACGGCGCCCACCACCAGGGACGTGGACGGCAAGCGCGGGATTTCCGCCTGGACGCTGGAACTGGGGCCGGGCAGCGAGCAGACGGTCAACACCGGCTACAAGATCACCTGGCCCAAGGACATGAAGCTGTCCCCACTTTATGAGTGATTCAGCGCTTGCCGCCCTTGGCGCGGGCGGCGGGCTGATGTAAGACCTGTCAACGGCTCCGGGCGCAAGTCCCGGGGCCGTTTTTCGTGACCGAAAAGGACAAAACGATGGCCAATGTGGCAGTGGTCGGCGCCCAGTGGGGCGACGAGGGCAAGGGCAAGCTGGTGGACTGGCTGTCGGAGCGCGCCGATGTGGTGGTGCGCTTTCAGGGCGGGCACAATGCCGGGCATACGCTGGTCATCGACGGCGTGACCTACAAGCTGTCGCTGCTGCCGTCCGGCATCGTGCGGCCGGGCAAATTGTCGATCATCGGCAACGGCGTGGTCATCGACCCGCAGGCGCTGGCGGCGGAAATCGACAAGCTGGCCTCGCAGGGTGTCACGATCACGCGCGACAACCTGCGCATCGCGGGCAATGCCACGCTGATCCTGCCGGTGCACCGCGACCTTGACCTGCTGCGCGAGGCGGCGGCGGGCGCGGCCAAGATCGGCACCACCGGGCGCGGCATCGGCCCCGCCTATGAGGACAAGGTGGGCCGCCGCGCCATCCGGGTGAACGACCTTGCCGATCCCGCCAGCCTCGGCCTCAAGGTGGAGCGGCTTCTGGCGCACCATAATGCGCTGCGCCGCGGCCATGGCCAGCCGGAGGTGAAGGCCGCAGATGTGATTGCCGATCTTGCCGCCATCGCGCCGCGCATCCTGCCCTTCTCGGATGCGGTGTGGTCGCTGCTCGATGATGCAAAACGCGAGGGCAAGCGCATCCTGTTTGAAGGCGCGCAGGGCATCATGCTTGACATCGACCACGGCACCTATCCCTTCGTCACCTCGTCCAACACAGTGGCGGGGCAGGCGGCGGCGGGTTCGGGTCTTGGCCCCTCGTCCATCGGCTATGTGCTCGGCATCGCCAAGGCCTATACGACGCGCGTTGGCTCCGGTCCCTTCCCGACCGAGCAGGACAATGAGGTGGGCGAATACATCGGCCAGCGCGGCCGCGAATTCGGCACGGTGACGGGGCGCAAGCGGCGCTGCGGCTGGTTTGATGCGGTGCTGGTGCGCCAGGCCATCAAGACCTCGGGCATCCATGGCATTGCGCTGACCAAGCTCGACGTGCTCGACGGCCTCGACGAGATCAAGGTCTGCGTCGGCTACATGCTGGACGGGCGCAGGCTGGAACGCTTTCCCGCCGCCGAGGAGGCGCAGAAGCGGGTGCAGCCCATCTATGAAACGGTGGAGGGCTGGAAGGACACGACGGCGGGGGCGCGCTCCTGGGCGCAGCTTCCGGCCCAGGCCATCAAATATGTGAAATATCTGGAGGAGCTGATCGAATGCCCGGTGGCGCTGCTCTCCACCTCGCCGGAACGTGACGACACCATCCTGATGACCGATCCCTTCGAGGATTGAACATAAGTCCGAAACGATAGAGCGGGCAGATGAGCCCGGGTCTCTTCATCGCCCCTGAAGTGGCGCAGGTCAGAACTCGCGCTGTTCCACGAAGAAGCCGTAGAGCGTGGTGGACAGGGTGATGCTGAACAGGGCGAGGAAGAGGTTGAGCGGCAGGGCAATGACGAACATGGCGGCGGGCACCAGGCTGGGCGCGCCATGCACGAACAGTCCCATGGCGGTGTTGGCGATGAGGAGCGCGGCCAGGAGGATGCAGGCGTTGAGGAGCGTGAGAAAGGCGAGCGGACCAAAGTTGGAGGCGGAAGCATCCAGCGCCTGCTTGAAGCCTAGATCCTTGCGGCCCAGCGCAATGGCGGGCAGGGTCAATGACAGGCGCAGGATGAGGATCGAAGCCAGAAACACCGGAATGACGGTGAAAATGATGTAGGCAGGTGCCGCCTGCGCCACCGCGAGCATCAGCGCCAGGGGCGGCACCAGACTCACCAGCATCATGATGAGGGTGGTGAGGGCATAGCGCCAGACGGGAGCGTCCAGCCTGATGATGCCGGCGGCATCAGGCATGTCGTCACGCAAGATGAAGCGATGCCATTTCACCGCCATGGCCGACACGGCGATGAGCGACACAAGGGCGGCTGCCACATCGGCGAGGCCGGGCTGCACCATGGCGGCGGTCTGGCCGCCGCTCCACCACCACAGCAGGGCATTGGTCAACACAATGATGCCGACCCAGGGCAGGCCGATCCTCAGGCCTTCCGGCCAGAACCGGCCCAGTGCGGTCAGGGTGTGAACCAGGGCAGCGATGGGGTTGAGCTTGCGCATGACGATCCGACGTGAACTTGAAGGTTGCTGAGGCGCGGGCACGGCGGCCCGGACCGTTGTTCCTGTAGCGCATGGGGCGGGCGGGGGAAACCCGCAAACCGGCAGATTCAGATGCTGGCAAAGCCCGCGCTGTCGCCTGGGCCGGGCAGGCGGGTGATCTCGCTGGCGACATTGCGCAGGATGGTGGCGGGAACATCGGACAGGGCGGTGGGCCGCCCGCAGAGAAAGCCCTGAATGAGGTCGCAGCGGTAGCTGCGCAGGAGCCGGAGCTGGGCGTCGGTCTCCACGCCTTCGGCGGTCACCTTCAGGCCGAGATGGCGGGCAAGATCGATGATGGAATGGATCATGCCCGGCACCAGCGGCGAGTCCTCCAGAGCCATGGCAAAGGACTTGTCCATCTTCAGCTTGGAGAAGGGGAACTTCCAGAGATAGCTGAGGCTGGAATAGCCGGTGCCGAAATCATCGAGCACGATGGGACAGCCCATGTCGCGCAGCGCATCGAGCTGGCCCAGCACCATGTCGGAATCCTTGAGCAGCGTGCTTTCGGTGATCTCGATTTCCAGGCGCTGCGGCGGCAGGCCGGAGCGTTCCAGGGCGCGGTGCACGTCGGTGATGAGGGTGCTGGAATAGAATTGTTCGGGCGAGATGTTGACCGCCACCGTGAGGTGATCCGGCCAGTGGGCGGCCTCGCGGCAGGCTTCCGAGAGAACCCAGGCACCGATCTTCTGGATCATGCCGGATTCTTCGGCCACGGGAATGAATTCGAGAGGCGGAATGATGCCCTGTTCGGGGTGGCGCAGGCGGAGCAGGGCCTCGAAGCCAGCCAGCCGGCCCGAGATGGCGTCATAGACCGGCTGATAGTTGAGTTCGAACCAGCCCTTTTCCATGCCCTCGGCGGTAAATTGCTCGATGTCGGCGCGGCGCTTGGCCGCCTGGGCCAGGGCGGGGTTGAAGAAGGCGTAGCCCGCGCCGTCCTTTTCCATGGCCGACTTCAGCGCCAGCCCAGCGTTGTGCAGCAGGGTGATGGCATCGCAATCTTCAGGTGTGGAGAGCGCCACACCGGCGGTCACTTCCAGCGCCAGCTTGCGGTCCACCCAGTCCACCGGTTCGCCCAGCGCGGTGATGACGTTCTTGGCGATGGTCAGAACCTCGAGCGCCGAGATGGCCTTGGGGATGAAGACCGCGAAGCTCCAATAGTCGAGACGGCAGGCCATGGCGCCGCGCGGCAGGCAGAGACGCAGGCGCGCGGCCAGCGACGAGATCATGTAGTCGCTGGCATGGCGGCTCAGGGTGCCGGAGATATGGGGCAGGCCGCGAATGCCCACCTCGATCAGGGCGGCCTGGCCGTCGATGGCGGCAAGTTCGAGGATGGCCTCATCCATGGCCTGCATGAAGGCATTGCGATTCATCAGCCCGGTCAGGGGATCGTGATTCTGCAGATGGGCAATGTCCAGTTCAAGCTGAAGCTTCTGCTCCCGCAGCAGTTCGATCTCGGTTTTCTGATCGGTCTTGGGCGGCATGGACCCGTCATACTCCAGGAGGCAGAGACCGTTGGGACGGCGCAAGCACACTTGTTTCGCCCGTTGCCTTGGACCCCTACCTCCCCCGCGGTTGCGGACCCCCTGGAGGCTGGATGCAAAGAACGAAATCACTGTATAGGGAGCGTAACAAAATTTTTAGTAAAGCCAACTGTAAAGGTTGACGGGATGTTAAGATTCCTGGCGGGGCTTGCCGTGACACTGGTGCTCGCCTTCGGCACGGCGGCGGCGGGAACCTATCGCGACTATGCCGCGCGGATTCTGGCGGCACATCCCGAGGGTGTGGTCCTGCGGGCAGATCTGGCGGCGCAGGTGGCGCGGGCCACCAATGGCTACCGGCAGGAGCGCAGCATTGCACCCGCCCAGCCCTCGGATGATTTCGCTTCTGCCGCCCAGGCCCAGGCCATGGACATGGCGGCGCATGATTATGTCGGGCACAGGTCGTCAACCGGCCATGACTTCGAGGCGCGGATGGGCGCCTTTCTGGGCAATCCCCTGCTGCTGCCGAAGATGAGCGAGATCGCGGCGCGCGACAGCACGACCGAAGGGGATGACGCAGCCCGGGTGGGGCGGATCCTTAGGCAATGGATCAAGAGCCCGACCCATCGCAAGGCCATGATCAATTCCGGCTATCGCTTCGTTTCCACCGCCGTGGCGGAGAAGAACGGCAAGCTCTATGCGGTGCAGATTTATTTTTCGCCCCTGCCGGCCGGCAATTCCGGTCTCTTCGCACCGCAGACCAAGCCCCTGACCAAGCAAAAGCCCGCCATCGGGGGCGGGCTTTATTGAGCGGGGTGCAGGCCGGTCAGAGGGGAGCGGCGAGGGCGGCGCGTTTGGGCGCGAGAGCCTTTTGCGCCGCATTCTTCACCGCCTTCTGAATTTTCTCGAAGGCGCGCACCTCGATCTGGCGGATGCGTTCGCGCGAGACGCCAAACTCCTGTGACAGGTCTTCCAGCGTGGCCGGATCATCCTGCAATTTGCGGGCTTCGAGGACGCGGCGTTCGCGCTCCGACAATTTGGTCATGGCTTCGGCGAGGAGAGCCTTGCGCAGGTCGGCCTCCTCGTTCTCCACCAGGGTTTCTTCCTGATTGGCGCTGTCGTCCACCAGCCAGTCCTGCCATTCGCCCTCGGCATCGGCCTTCACCGGCGCATTGAGCGAGGTATCGCCGCCGAGGCGGCGGTTCATGGAGATGACTTCCTCTTCCTCGACGCCAAGACGCCTGGCGATGAGCTTCACCTGGTCCGGCTTGAGGTCGCCTTCTTCCAGAGCCTGGATCTGGCCCTTGAGGCGGCGCAGGTTGAAGAACAGCTTTTTTTGGTTGGCGGTGGTGCCGATCTTCACCAGCGACCAGGAGCGCAGCACGAATTCCTGAATGGAGGCCTTGATCCACCACATGGCATAGGTGGCGAGACGGAAGCCGCGGTCCGGCTCGAAGCGCTTCACCGCCTGCATCAGGCCAACGTTGCCCTCAGAGATGACCTCGCCGATGGGCAGGCCATAGCCGCGATAGCCCATGGCAATCTTGGCCACGAGACGCAGATGGCTGGTGATGAGTTTCTGCGCCGCCTTGGCGTCGGCGTGTTCCTTCCAGCGCTTGGCAAGCATGAACTCCTCATCGGGGTCCAGCATGGGAAACTGGCGGATTTCCTGCAAATAACGGTTCAGGCCGCCTTCACCGGCTGCAATGGCTGGCAAAGTGGTGGTCTGGGCCATAGGTTTCCTTTCCTCGCCTCGATGGTGAGGCGTCCTCCCGCCCCTTGTGACCGGGGCGTGGGGCAAATATAGGGCCGGCGGGCGACAATAAAAAGATACCAGATCGGTGACAAATAATTAATGTCGCGCCGCCGGCCCCAGGTGCCGGCCGGGGGCTTGGGGACAGGGGATGTCGGCCGGTGCTTATGAAATGCGCCGGGGGCCTGCCGGTTCCACAGGGTTAACCGGAGATGGATCGCAAAGTCGTGAGCAGGCGGGCGAAGCCCGGCGGCAGGGCGGCCTCGAAATGCAGGGGCTTGCCGCTGCGGGGATGTTCAAAGCCCAGGGTGGCAGCGTGGAGCGCCTGGCCGGGCAGGGCGGCCACGGCCTCTTGCGCGGCCTTCGGCACTGTGGCGAGCGAGGCGCGGAAGCCCGCGCCATAGGTGGCGTCGCCCAGCAGGGGATGGCCCACATGAGCCATGTGGACGCGGATCTGGTGGGTGCGCCCGGTTTCCAGCACACAGCGGATGAGGCTTGCCTGGCTGGCGAAGTCTTCCAGCACGTCATAGTGCGTCACGGCCTGCCGCGCGCTGGCGCTGCGCGAAACGGCAATCTTCTGGCGGTTGGCGGTGGAGCGGGCAAGCGCGGCGGAGATGACGCCGCTCTTGCGTTCCGGCACGCCCCAGACGAGGGCGAGATAGCTGCGCTCCAGCCGGCCATCGCGGCCATGGGCGGCGAACTGCTCGGACAGCGCGCGGTGGGCGGCATCATTCTTGGCCACCACCAGCAGGCCGGAGGTGTCCTTGTCGAGCCGGTGGACGATGCCGGGGCGCTTCACCCCGCCGATGCCGGACAGGCTGTCGCCGCAATGGGCGATGAGGGCATTGACCAGAGTGCCGCTGTCATTGCCCGCGCCGGGATGGACCACCAGACCGGCGGGCTTGTCGATGACGATGACGTCGCGGTCTTCAAAGACGATGGTGAGCGGCAGGTCTTCGGCTTCCGGTTCGGGGGCCTTTGCCTCCGGCATGTGGACGATGAGCTGCATTCCCGGTTTCACCTTCAGGCCGGGGTCGGTGGCGATCTTTCCCTCGACAGCAACGCAGCCCTCGGCAATAAGCCTCTGGAAGCGGGCGCGGCTTTCCTGCGGGAAGGCCAGGGCCAAGGCCCGGTCGAGGCGGGAGGGTTCCGCCACCGTGGTCGCCAGAGTTTCGCCCGTGCCTGAGGATGACATGACCCAAGAACCAGAAATTGCCGTGAACGAGGACGCCGGGGCGGGACCGCACAAGGCGCTGCTGCGACTGGTCTATATCATGGGCATCATCCTTGTGCTGCTTTTCCTCGGGCTGGTGGCGGGCATCATCTGGAAGGCCAGTCACAGGCCGCCGCCGCAGGCCAGGCCGGAGGCTGTCTTGAACCTGAACCTTGCGGCCCAGGAGGTGCGCCAGACGGCGCTGGATGGCGACCGCCTGATGATCACCACGACGCGCGCGATCATTGTGGTGGATGTGCGCCGGGGCGAGGTGGTGCTGCGCGTGCCGCTGGTGGCGCCGTGACAGCGCTTGCCTTTGCGCCGGGGCTTGGATAGAAGACACCCGGCGTTTGAAGCTCTCTTCGTCTATCGGTTAGGACGGCAGCCTCTCACGTTGCAAAGACGGGTTCGATTCCCGTAGAGAGCGCCACTCCTTTCAGCTCAGGATTTGTTATTGCCCTGGATGGCCCGGATGCGCCGGGCCAGGCCCTCGCGGTTGTGGCGCGGGGCGTCGCCGGGAGCCAGAGGCTCCGGCTTCACCCCCGGGGTGGGAATGCCATCGAAATCGTGTGGCGCGGATTCGCTTGCGCTGTCATTGGCAGCGGCATGACCGAAGATCGTCTCGGCGGTCAGCGGCTCGAGGGCAACATGGGCCGGGGCAGCGCCGGGTTCCTTGACCCAGGCAGCGCCACTGGCCAGCGGCTGTGGCTGGCCATGATCCGCCGACATCTGGTGCGACAGGGCGCTCAATTCGGCAATGCGGCGCTGAATGCGCACTTCCGGCGCTTCGGCAGGGGCGTCGGGCAGGGCGGCCAGCCCATCGTCGGCCCCCAGGCTGGCGGAGATGGTGGTGCGAAACTGGGTGAGGCGGGCAATCTCGGCGGCGCGCCGGACCAGCTCCTCATCCTTGACGCTGGACTGGCGGGTGATCTGCTCGATCACCATGGCCTGTGATGTGATGTCGGCCTGGCGGGCGGCCAGTTCGCTGCGCAGGGCCGCCAGTTCAGCCTCACGCTCGGCGAGGGTCTTGTCGCGCTGGGCCAGGTCCTGCGCCAGCAGTTCGATGCGGTTGCGGCTGCGGGTCACTTCGGCCATGTGTTCGGCCATGCGCAGCCGGGACTGTTCCAGCCGGGTGTCCAGCTTCTGCGCCATCATGGCGTGTTCGGCGCGCAGGCGGTCGCGCTCGGCCTTGAGGTCGAGAATGGTGGCAGGAATGGCGGCGGCCTGATGGCGGGCGGCGGCGCGGAGCGCAAGGTTCCAGGCAATGCGCGCCAGCAGCATCACCAGAATGAGGCCGAGCACAAAACCCAGCAGCACCAGCATCATGGTCTCGGACAGAGACATGCAGATCCTCTCAATGGCGGCAGCCGCACGACAGCCCCCAAGCCTGGGCCGATCCTCGGAGAGGGTCGCCGGTGCGCTCTTCTGCCAGAGACTTGGCCGAAGTGTAAACCGGTTAGAACGGGGATGCGACGGAATTCTGGCGGGGCTGCCCCCAGGAAAAGGCCGCCACGGCAGGCCGTGGCGGCAGGGGGCAAGCGGTGCTGCGGCACATGACGATCAGAAGGGGTTCCAGGTGGCCCGGCCGGAATACTTCAGGTAGCCGACATTGGCACCAAGGCGCGCGCCCAGGCCGGTGCGGATGGGGGCCAGGATGATATTGTCCTTCTTCTGGAAATTGACGCCGACGCCACCCACCAGATAGGCCGTGCCTTCCACGCCGATGAAGCGGTCATAGAGATCGGCGGGGGGGTTGGAATTGTAAACCAGCGTCAGGGTGCGCGAGCCGTTGCCGCCGAAGTCGAAGCCGACGGAGGGGCCCTGCCAGTAGATTTTTTCGGTGGTGCCGTTCTTGTAATAGATGGTGCCTTCGCCATAGCGCAGCCCGCCGACAATGGCGCCGGAGCCTTCCTCACCGACGATATAGGCCGAGGGTTCGCCCTGGGACTGGAAGACATATTCCACCGCCTTGCCCAGACCGCGCGAGGTCTTGCCGAAGAATTGATGGCCGGCGGCCATGATTTCCTCGTTGGAATAGGTGGAGCGTTGCTGCTGTTTCGAGATGCTGCCGGTGGTCTGGGCCGGGGCGGCATGGGGGAAGCACAGGGCGAGCGCAAAGGCCAGGGCCAGCGGAGCCAGGGGGTTCATGATGCCGGAGGGCATAAGGCGATGCATCATCATGTCTTTCACCATCGTTAGGGCCGCCAGTGTGGCGCGCCCATGTGGCGCGGCTGCGGCGAAATTCCGTCCAGACCCGTTTTAGGGCCAACAGGCTTTCCCGATGGTTAACGAATGGAAAAGAGGGGCCCGGTCAGGCGGCGGCGATGAAGGGCGGGTTGTCGTAGCCCCGGTCGCGCTTGCCATAGGTGAGGGGCAGGCCCGCCGGTGTGGAAACGGTGCCGCCCGCCGCCAGCAGCACGGCGTGACCGGCGGCGGTGTCCCACTCCATGGTGCGGGAGAAGCGCGGATAGACATCGGCCTCGCCGGCGGCCACCACGCAGAACTTGAGCGACGAACCCATGGCGGCCACCTTGCGGATGCGCGCATCGTGCAGCCAGCGGTCGGTCTCGGCGTCGCGGTGCGAGCGCGAGGCCACGGCCCGCAGCGGGCGGCCCATGGGCGGGCGGGCGGCAAGCGACTGCCACTCCACGCTCGCCAGGTGCTCATCCGGGTGGAGGCGGGCCTGGGCGGCGGCCCGGCCCATCTCGCCCCAGAACATGCGGGCGAGAGCCGGGGCATAGACCACGCCCATGATCGGCGTGCCGCGGTCGATCATCGCGATGTTGACGGTGAAGTCGCCATGGCGGGCGATGAATTCCTTGGTGCCGTCCAGGGGATCCACCAGGAAGAACCGGCTGGTGGTGGGCAGCAGGCAGGCGCTGGCAGCACTTTCCTCGGAGAGGACGGGGTCATCGGGAAAATCCCGGGCGAGGCCGTGCAGGATCACTTCCTCGGCGCGCAGGTCGGCGTCGGTCACCGGCGTCAGGTCATCCTTCTCGCGGGCATCAAACTCGGTTTCGTAGATGTCCATGATCTCGCGCCCCGCCAATTGGGCGAGACGCAGCAGGCGGGACATTTCGGCGGAGGGTTTGACCATGGGCGGCGGGAGCTACTCTTGGCGCGCGGGTTCAGGACCGCCGCACCGCGCCTGCTATGCGCGGGTCGGCCCGTCATCGTCAATGCGGAAATTGTGAACCAGGTTTGGTATGACAGACACAGCGAATCAGTCCGATCGGGGGAATGTCATGACCGACGCCTTGCGCCTTTCCGACCTTGACCTTGCCGCGCTGCTGTGCAGCCGCGTGTGCCATGACATCATTTCGCCGGCGGGTGCCATCGCCAATGCGCTGGAGCTTTACGACGATCCGGACATGGACGCCGAGACCAGGGCGACCGCGCTGGACATGGTGCGCAATTCGGCGCGCACGGCGACTGCGCGGCTGAAGTTCTGTCGCATCGCCTTTGGCGCGGCGGGTTCGGCGGGGGCCCATATCGATCTGTCCGAGGCGGGCGAGACGGCCAAGGCCTTCATGCATGACGAGAAGGCCAAGCTTGACTGGCAGGCGCCGCGCGAAAACCGCCCCAAGCAGCAGGTGAAGCTCATTCTGAACATGCTGCTCATGGCCATGGCCGGGGTGCCGCGCGGCGGGCTGGTGACGGTGAGTGTCGAGGGGGACGCTTTCACGGTGCGAGCCAAGGGCGATCGTGCCCGGGTGCCGGAACCCATGGCCGAGGTGCTGGCGGGCCGGGCGGCACTGGAAAGTCTGGATGCCCGGCTGGTGCAGCCCTATTACGCGCGCATTCTCGCCGATGCGGCAGGGCTGGAGCTGGCCATGGCCATGGATGGCGAGGATGTGCTGGTGACGGCCAGGCCCAGAGACGCCGCGGCGGCTCCGGCAGCCTGACATCTTTCTGACGGAAGCTGTGCGCCTGCTGTCAGGCGCTGCAGGTTAGATCACCGGCCATGAATTCAATCATGGAGGTTTGATCATGAAGCCGATCGCGGTCATGCAGCTGATATTTCTTGGTCTGGTGGTGGGCGTTCCGCTGCATGCCTGTGCGGCCGCTGCCGCCACTTCCGCCACCGCGCCCCGTCTTTCCGCCTTTGCACAGGCGCGGGCCGAGGGCTTGCAGCCCCTTTATCTGCGCGAGGTGAAGGGCTGCTATGAAATGACCACGGTGAAGAACAATGCCGTGACGCTGGTCTATTTTGATCATCACACGCTGGCGCGGGTGCATGAAACCGCCAGCACCACCGGCATCAAGGCCACGCCGGAGCGCAACGGCACTCTGCACGCGGCCTGCGTGAACTGACATTTCCGGCAAACAAAAAGCCCGGCCACCAGGCCGGGCTTTTTCAAGGTTCTGAGGCAGGATCAGGCGGAGACGCGCATGTCCTCGTCGTCGTGCATGGGGGGCGCGCCCTCGCGCAGCACATAGCCGCGGCCCCAGACGGTTTCGATGTAATTCTTGCCTTCGGCGGCGGCGGCGAGCTTCTTGCGCAGCTTGCAGATGAAGACGTCGATGATCTTCAGTTCCGGTTCGTCCATGCCGCCATAGAGGTGGTTCAGGAACATTTCCTTGGTCAGGGTGGTGCCCTTGCGGAGCGAGAGCAGCTCCAGCATCTGATATTCCTTGCCGGTCAGGTGAACCCGCTGGCCACCCACTTCCACCGTCTTGGTGTCAAGGTTGACGAGCAGGTCGCCGGTGACGATGACCGACTGGGCATGGCCCTTGGATCGGCGCACCACGGCGTGAATGCGGGCCACCAGCTCGTCCTTGTGGAAGGGCTTGGTCATATAGTCGTCGGCACCGAAGCCCAGGCCCTTGACCTTGTCTTCAATGCCCGCGAGGCCGGAGAGGATGAGGATGGGGGTTCCGACCTTGGCGACGCGCAGCGACTTCAGAACTTCATAGCCCGACATGTCGGGCAGGTTCAGGTCGAGCAGGATGATGTCATAATCATAGAGCTTGCCGAGATCGACACCCTCTTCCCCGAGGTCGGTGGTATAGACGTTGAACCCCTCGGATTTCAGCATCAATTCGATGCTTTGGGCGGTTGCGGTATCGTCTTCGATCAGCAGTACTCTCATCCGAATCCCCTATGCCGTCGCCCCGTGCGGACCGGAGCCTGTTGGTTGGTGCCGAGCCGACGCGTGTGGCCCTGGCGACGCAACGAACCATTAACTGTGATGGTTAAGATAGGCGGATAAAGGTTAACAAAACCTAATCCGCCCCGGATATATGATGACTCAACCGACCGCTATATTTAGTGGCACCTGCAAAAGTGACACCAGATATGGTGGTCATCATGGGGTGCAGCCGGGGCGCAAACAGAGTGAATCGATGCATCGCTCTCTTTACCCCGTCTTAAGCCTGCTGGTTCATCATGACCGGTGATGCCTCCGAATCCTTGCGTAGTTGATTCGGCGAATCATGAATAGAGTCCGGAGACGGACTTTTTCGGTGAGTTTGAGTATGGTGAGGAAGAGTATGCGTGACCGCCACGGCCTGTTGAGGCTCCACCGTTTCCGGACGGAAGAATGCCGCCGCCAGGTGGCCGACATCGAGATGATGGTGGCCGATCTGATGCGCAAATACGATGAACTGGACGCCCATGTGAAATACGAAGAGGGGCGGAACGGCATCAGCGATCCCACGAATGTCAATTATTCCATGGCCGCCAAGGCCACGCGGGTGCGCCGCGACAATCTGCTCAAGTCCATCGGCGACCTGAAGGACCAGCAGGCGCTGGCGCAATCACAGCTTGAGGACCAGGAGCGCGAGCTGCGCAAGGTCGAACTGCTGGTGGAGAAGGAGGGCGGCGCGCTCAATCCGCCAGCCCCGGTGACCTCGCCGGTGATGACCGGCGCCATGATCCGCTGACCGTTCCATTCATGACGAATGCCTGGGCCCCGGTTTCCGGGGCCTTTTGGTTTTGGAGATGATGGGTTTTCCCCCCATCATCTTCATCGTGTCCGAAAACCGCGGCGCCCTGTCTTGATAATGGATAACGAAAAGGCCGGTGCGAGCGCACCGGCCTTTTCTACGCAGGGGATCGCTGAACCAGCGTCCGAACCTCAATGACGGTATTGCTGGATGCGCGTGGTGCGCAGTCCGGCAAGGCCGTGACGGTCGATGGACCGCTGCCAGCCAAGATATTCCTCAACCGTGAGAGTGTATCTTTCGCAGGCTTCTTCGAGGCTCAGAAGACCGCCGCGGACCGCCGCCACCACTTCCGCCTTGCGGCGGATCACCCACCGATGCGCACCCGGGGGCGGCAGGTCGGCGATGGTGAGGGGGCTGCCATCGGGGCCGATGACGTAGTTCACGCGAGGACGCAACTGACCAGACATACTCAACTCACTTACCTAGAACGCAGGCACTCACTATGGAGCCACGCTACGGCACGTCGCTTAAGATTGACTGAAATGGAAATGAACAAATGGCAAATTCCCGGCCCGCGATGGTTCAATCCGGCACAGATTGCGGCCATCGCATTGCGTTTTGCGTGGAAAACGCCCATCTACTTGCCATGACCGTAACATCCGGCATGATCTCTGACGTCCGGGCCAGCCTCGGCCTCGCCGGGCCTGTGGAACAGACCCGCGTGGTGGTGGCCATGTCGGGGGGCGTCGACTCCTCGGTGGCGGCGGGCCTGGTCAAGGCGGCAGGCTTTGACACGGTGGGGATTACGCTTCAGCTTTATGATCATGGCGCGGCGGTGGCGAAGCGCGGGGCCTGTTGCGCCGGGCAGGATATCCACGATGCCCGCCGGGTCGCATCTGACCTTGGCATTCCGCACTATGTGCTCGATTTCGAGGACCGCTTCCGGGAAACGGTGATCGACGATTTTGCCGACAGCTACCTGCGCGGCGAAACACCGGTGCCCTGCATCCGCTGCAACCAGACGGTCAAGTTCGCCGACCTTCTGGCCCGCGCCCGTGACCTCGGGGCTTCGGCTCTGGTTACTGGTCACTATATCGAGAGCCGGGCGCTGGCGGGGGGGCGGCGCGGACTTTACGTTCCCGCCGATGTGGCGCGTGACCAGAGCTATTTCCTTTTTGCGACCACGCAGGATCAGGCTGACTTTCTGCGGTTTCCGCTGGGGTCGATCGCCAAGGCGCAAACCCGGGCACTGGCGGTGGCCATGGGGCTGGCCGTGGCGGAGAAGCCCGACAGCCAGGATATCTGCTTCGTGCCGGAGGGGCGCTATGCCGATCTGGTGCTGAAGCTTCGGCCCGAGGCGGCACAGGAAGGCGAGATCGTGCATGTGGATGGGCGCGTCGTCGGGCGCCATGCGGGCGTCATTCATTACACCATCGGCCAGCGTCGGGGGCTTGGCGTTGATCAGGGCATCGAGCAGGCCGAGCCGCTCTATGTCATTGCGCTGGAGCCGGAGAGGGCGCGCGTGGTGGTGGGGCCGCGCGCCGCGCTGCGCCGACATGTGCTGACGCTGGGCGAGGTGAACTGGCTGGGCGATGTGCCGCTGGATGAAACCCCTCGGCCCGTCATGGCGCGCATCCGCTCCACCCGCGCGCCGGTGGCGGCCACGGTGTGCCGGGCGGGTGCCGGGACGGTGGTGGACCTGGCGGGAGGCGAGGAGGGGGTGTCCCCCGGTCAGGCCTGTGTATTTTATGACGGAGCCGGGGCCGGGGCCCGGCTGCTGGGGGGCGGATTCATCCGGGTTTGATGGCCGCAGGTCAAATTTCATCTTGAAATTGCGACGCTTCATGATCATTTTGCGACTCTTTCAGGAGGTCGCCCCATGCCGCACCGGGCCAGACTGGCAAAAATGGATCACCATGATGTGCGCCGCGCCTATCGGCGCTGGGCTCCGGTCTATGACCACACCTTCGGAAGAATCGTGGAGGCCGGCGTCCGGCAGGCGGCAGCCCATGTGAACCGCCTGTCGGGGCGGCTGCTGGAAGTGGGCGTGGGCACGGGTCTTGCCCTGCCGCACTATGGGCCGCAGTTCGAGGTGACGGGGGTCGATCTGTCGCCGGACATGCTGGCGCGGGCGCAGGAGCGGGCCCACAGGGTGGGCAGGACTGTGCGCCTGCATGAGATGGACGCGGGCCATCTCGACTTCCCGGACCATCATTTTGACGTGGTGATGGCCATGTTCGTCTTGACCGTGGTGCCGGATCCGGCGCGGGTGATGCACGAGCTGGCGCGGGTGACCCGGCCCGGCGGAACGGTGCTGCTGGTCAATCACTTCAGCGTTGACCGGGGCTTGCGCGCCATGATCGAAAAGGGCTTTTCCAGGCATGCCACCAGGCTGGGCTGGCGGCCGGAGTTTCCCCTGCACACGGTGATGGTGAGCGACAAGCTGCACCTCGTCTCGGCCACCCCCGCCAGACCCTTCGGCTTCTTCACCATGCTGGACTTCCGCAAGGCCGAATGAGGCGCGGTCAATTGCGCTCACCGCCAGCCTTGCCTATAGTCTGCCCCAAATAACGGACGCGAGACGTGGCCAAGCTTCATATCGATCCTGAACTGGACCGGGACATCAAGAAGGGCATCGCCTGGGCGGTGCATGCCTTCACGGTCTGCGGCATCATCGCTGGCTTCCTGGCGCTGGTGGCGGTGCTGAAGAACGATGCGGTGGCGGCCTTCATCTGGCTGGGCGTGGCGCTGTTCGTGGACGGCGTCGACGGTTCGCTGGCGCGCAAGGCCAGGGTGCGCGAATTCACGCCCAATTTCGACGGCTCGGCGCTTGACCTGGTGATCGACTATTTCACCTATGTGGCCGTGCCGGCGCTGATGATCTACTGGTTCAACATGGTGCCCGCGCCCTTCTGGTTCACCGGGCAGACCTGGAGCCTGATTGCCGCGGTCATCATCATGGCGGTGTCATGCTACACCTTCGCCAATCTCGGCATGAAGTCATCGGACTATTATTTCGTCGGCTTCCCCGCCATCTGGAACGTGGTGGTGCTGTTTTTCTACCTTCTTGAAACCGGGTGGCTGATCAATCTCATCACCATTCTGGTCCTGGCGGTGCTGACCTTCATTCCGGTGAAATTCGTTCACCCCCTGCGCGTGACGCGCTGGCGCGAAGTCACCATCCCGATGACCGTGCTGTGGGCGGCCATGACGCTGTCGCTGGTCATTTCGTCCAAGGACAAGGGCCCGACGGATACCGTCTATGCGGTGCAATTGTGGCTCTGGGGCGGGGCCTCGCTCTATTTCGCCGCCATTTCCCTGTGGCGCACCTTCACTGGCGTTGACCATGAGGAAGAGGCCTGACGAAGCGTCATGCTGTGCCCGCTTGACTTGGGCCGCGGAAGCTTTCTATATCGCAACCACCTCGGCGGGGTAGCTCAGTTGGTTAGAGCACGGGAATCATAATCCTGGGGTCGGGGGTTCAACTCCCTCTCCCGCTACCACTTTTCAAAACCCCACAGCCCGGCTGTGGGGTTTTGTCTTGCAAGGGTGGCGCAAGCAGTCCGGGGCAGCATGCTCGCGCGTAGATTGAGTGAGGAATTCCTCACATAATCCCGCGCCCCCTGTGACACAGCGTCCAGTGCTTTGGTGCGGTCCGATGGTGACAAATCATCGGTTTCGCGCTTAGTGTTCCCCACTTTCTGGAGCGTGAGCGTGCTCAAGAAGACCAAAACGATCATCACCTGCGCCATCACGGGGTCGATCCATACCCCGTCCATGTCGCCCCACCTGCCCGTTAGCCCCGGTGATATCGCGGCTCAGGCCATTGCGGCTGCCCGCGCCGGAGCGGCCATTCTCCACCTTCACGCGCGCCATCCGGCGGACGGCAGGCCGTCGCCGGATCCCGAGCATTTTGCCGCCTTCCTGCCGGAGATCGCGGCGGCCAGTGATGCGGTCATCAACATCACCACGGGCGGCGGCCAGGGCATGAGCGTCGACGAACGTCTGTTGGCGGCGGAGCGCTTTTCGCCGGAGATGTGCTCGCTCAACATGGGGTCGATGAATTTCGCGCTCTATCCCATGCTCGAACGCTACCAGAGCTTCACCCATCCGTGGGAGCGGGCGCACCTGGAAAACTCGCGCGATTTCATTTTCCGCAACACGCCGGGCGACATCGAGAAGATCCTCGAGCGCCTGGGCAAGGGCCATGGCACGCGCTTCGAGTTCGAGTGCTACGATGTGGGCCATCTCTACACGCTGGCGCATTTCCTCGACCGCAAACTGGTGACGCCGCCGCTCTTCGTGCAGAGCATCTTCGGCATCCTGGGCGGCATCGGCGCGGAAACCCAGGCGGTCTTCATGATGCGCGAAACCGCCGAGCGGCTGTTCGGCGACCAGTATCACTGGTCGGTCCTGCCGGCGGGCCGGCACGAGATTCCCTATTGCACCATGGCGGCGGTGATGGGCGGCCATGTGCGGGTGGGACTGGAAGACAACCTGTTCATGGGCAAGGGCCAACTGGCTCCGTCCAATGCGGCGCTGGTGGCGAAGATGCGCCATATCCTGGAGGAATTGTCGCTGCCCATTGCCACGGCGGAAGAGGCGCGCGCCATGCTGGCCCTGAAGGGCGCGGGGCAGACCCGGATCATGCACAATCATGGCTAAGAGCGTGGTCATTGCCGGGGCGGGCATCATCGGCGCGGCGCTGGCCTATTACCTCACCCGCGCCGGTGCCGAGGTCACGGTGCTGGACACCGAGGAGGGCGGCAACGCCACCACCGGGTCCTGGGGTTGGCTCAACGCCAACTGGGGCAATCCCGAACCCTATTTCCATCTGCGCCATGCCTCCATGGGGCTATGGCGCGAACTCGATCGCGACGTTCCCGATCTGGTGGTCGATTGGTGCGGCGGGCTGATGTATGACCTGCCGCCGGAGAAACTCCTGGAGTTTGCTGAGACCTATGGCCGCTGGGGCTATGGCACGCGGCTGGTCAACCGGGCTGAAGTGATCCGGCTGGAGCCCGGCCTGCGCCTGCCGCCGGAGACGGCGGTGCATGTGGCGGAGGAGGGCATGGTGGAGAGCCTGGCGGCGGCGCATACGCTCATGAACGCCGCCCGGGACATGGGCGCCAGAGTCATTCACAATGTGCATGTGAAGTGGCTGGAGCAGGCCGGCGACCGGGTGAACGCGGTGATCACCGACGCCGGGACGCTGGCGGCGGACGAGATCGTGCTGGCGGCGGGGGCGGGCATGCCCGGCATTCTCCAGACCATCGGCATCGGCCTCAAGTTCTCCTTTCCCAAGGGGCTGCTGGTGCACTCGTTGCCGGCGCACCGGGTGTTGAACGGGCTGGTCATGGCGCCCGGCGTGCATGCGCGCCAGACGGCGGAGGGCAGGCTGACGGCGGGCGTCGACTTTGCCGGGGGCAATCCCGGCGATGATCCCACCGGCACGGCACGGGCGCTGTTCCGGCGGCTGCAGGATCTGGTGACCGGGGGGGACGCCATCGCCATGGATTTCTATACCGTGAGCGCCAAGCCGGTGCCGGGCGACGGTTTTCCCGCCGTCGGCAGGCCGCTGGGGCGGCAGGGACTTTATGTGGCCATGAGCCATGGCGGGGGCACCATGGCGCCGATCATCGGCAAGGTCTGCGCCGATGAACTGCTGGCGGGCAAGCGCGAGCCGCTTCTCGATCCCTTCCCGCTCGACCGGCTGCTGATGGGCTGAACCGCGTGCAGCCTCTTGCCGACATGACGCCGGAGAGGCTGGCGCGGATCGACCTGGTGCTGACCGATGTCGACGGCACGCTGACCGCGCAGGGCCTGCTGTGGCCGCCGGTGGTGCCGACCCTGGCGGCGCTGCGGCAGGCGGGGGTTGAGGTGGTGGCGGTGACGGGACGTTCGGCGGGCTGGTGCGATCACTTCGCGCGGCAATGGCCGCTGGCCGGCGTGGTGGGCGAGGGCGGGGCCTTCTGGTTCTCCTGCCATGGGCCGGAGGCGCGCATGGTGAAGCGCTTTTTCCACACGGCGGCGGAGCGCGTGGCGAATGCCCAACGCCTTGCCGCTGTGGCGGCGGAGATCTTGCGGCACTTTCCCGGGGCGAGGCCTGCCAGCGACCAACCCTATCGGCTGATCGACTATGCCATCGACTACAGCGAGGATGTGGGGCCGCTGCCCCTCGACGAAGCCATGGCCATGGTGCAGGCCTTCCGCGACCATGGCGTTTCGGCGAGCATGAGCGGCAGCCATGTCAACGCCTGGATCGGCGACTTCGACAAGCTCACCATGACACGCGATCTTCTGACGCGGCAGTTCGGCCTGGATGTGGCGCGCGACAATGACCGCATCGCCTATATCGGGGACAGTCTGAATGATGAGCCGATGTTTGCGGCTTTCGCGAACAGTGTCGGCGTGGCCAATGTGCGGAATTTCGCTGATCGCCTGAAAAGCCTGCCGCGCTTTGTGACCTTGGCCGAGGGCGGGGCGGGCTTCGTGGAGTTTGCGGACCGGCTGCTGGCGGCGCGGGGCCATTCAGCGCCGTGACCGGCTCATGCTAACTTGCCCCGGCGAATCGCGGGAGACAGCATGTCCACCTCCTACAAGCCCTGGCGCGAGACTCTGGTGCAGGTTCTGGCCACGGTGATGATCCCCGTGACGGTGGCGGGCACCGGCCTTTACTACACGCGCTGGCAGCAGAACCTGAACGACCTCAAGACCATGATCGATCTGGTGTCGGACCAGAACGCCGAGAAGCGCAAATACGGCGTGGCCATGTTCGAGTATCTGCTGAAGAACGACAAGGTGCCGGTGGAATTCGTGGCGGCGCAACTGGCCTATGCCAATTCCTCCTCGGACCGGGAGCTGCTGCCGCTGATGGAACAGGCGCTGCTCAAGGCCTCGGTGGAGAATGCCAAGGTGGCCGAGACATACCGGCTGGCGCTGGAGCGCATGCCCAGCCGGGTCTTCGTCTATGCCATGGACGAGGCGCAGCGCGCCTGCGTGCGGCAACTGCTGAACAAGGCCGATGCCAGCGCGCGCAGTTCCATTGTGGTGCCGGGCTATTCGCGGGCCACCTGGGCCGGGGCCGAACATGAAATCCGGTTCTTCCGCGCCACCGATGGGGTGCGGGCCGAGGAGATCGGCAAGATCTTCGGCAATGTCGGGCTGGCGGTGACGGTGAAGGATGTGTCCGCCGATGAGGCCATGGCGGCCAAGGTCAGGCCCAATACCTTCGAACTGTGGCTGGGCACGGCGGCATTGCCCGCCAGTTGCGGCTGACCCCACCGAATTGGCACTGGCCCTGCATGGGCAGCTTGGGCAAGCTGGGTCAAACCCGCCGGGTGGCCCAGCCCGGCACAGTTGCTGAACAGGAGAGCCCCTTGGCCGAGAAAGACGACCGGCTTGCTCCGGCGCTGAAACAGGCGCGGCTGGCCGCGGCGGCCCATCGCGAGGCGCTGCTCAGTCTGGCTGACGTTGAGGCCCTGCGGCTCCGGGTGCTGCAGGAGGATGTGGAGGAGGCGCTGGTCGATCAGCCGCTGGCGGCGGGGCTGCTGGACCTTTCGGTGGCGCCGGGCGAGCCGCCACGCCTGTGGGTCGATCTCATCTCGCATGTGCGTCTGGCGGAGGATGGCCGCACCTTCCAACTCATCGAGGAAGGGCGGGGCGAAGCGGCCCTGCTGTTTGCAAGTGCCGATCGCGGTGAAATGGCAGGCTTCGTGCTGCGCCACATGGCCCACCGCATGGTGGCGCGCGAGCGCCTGGCGGCGGCCATGGACCGGACCCGGGCAACGGCCCCGGCGGCAGGCGGCATTCCGGCCCGGGAGCGAGAGGACTCAAGCCTCCGGGGCGGCTATTCCGCCGCGGCCCTGGTCTATGCCTGGGTGAGCGGATTCGCGCTTGCGCTCATCCTTCTGGGTATTGCTGCTATCCTCTTGGCAAAACTGCGTTTTTAGGCCTCGCCGGGTGTTACAATCCGAAACACCAATTGATTTCAACTGACGCCGCCGGAGGTTTACCTCAAGGCTCGCCGGAATGCCTCCGGCGGCCCCCTGGGCTCCAATCGTGTCGGGACTGGTTTGATGACGGCGACCATGGTGAAGGATGTGACGGCGGCTGAGGCAGTGATGCAGCGCACGCCCCGGGCCAATCGCGACCTGGCCCAGAAGCTTGGCGGCTTTGCCACCATTGCCGAGGCCCTGGACTATGCGGCACAGGGTGTCACCGGGTTCAACTTCTATTCCGGGCGTGGCGTCTTGCAGACCGTGCTGCCCTATGCCGACCTGCGTCAGCGGGCGCTGGCCACGGCGCGCAAGCTGCTCTCCGCCGGGGTGAAGCGCGGCGAACGCGTGGCCGTGGTGGCGGAAACCGGGCCTGATTTCATGGCGGTGTTCTTCGGCTGCCAATATGCCGGCATGGTGCCGTGCCCCATGCCCTATTCCATGTATATCGGCGGACGCGATGCCTATGTGGAGCGCGTGGCCGGGATGCTGAAGGCGGCGCGCGCCAATGCGGTGATCACCAGCGAGGAACTGGCCGAGCAGATCGGCGCCGGCGCGGCGCTGGCGGGGGTTTCGCGCGTCATGACCCATGGGGCATTGCAGGCCCAGCCGGAAAGCATGATGCGGCTTGAGGGCTTTGCTGCCGATGATGTGGCCTATATCCAGTATTCGTCGGGATCGACCTCCGATCCCAAGGGTGTGCTGGTCACGCAGAAATCCATTACCACCAATTGCGCCGGCATTCTCCGGCATGGCCTGAAGGTGACGCCGGCGGACCGCGCCTTCTCCTGGCTGCCGCTCTATCACGACATGGGCCTGGTCGGCTTCTGCCTGTCGCCGCTGATGGGCCAGGTGACGGTGGACTACATGGCCACCACGGCCTTTGCGCGCCGCCCGGCCCTGTGGCTGAAACTGATGAGCGACAACCGCACCACCTGTGCCTTCTCGCCCACCTTCGGCTACGAGCTGGCGGCGCGGCGCGTCAACGGCGATGCCGGGTCGCTTGATCTGTCGGCCTGGCGGGTGGCGGGCATCGGCGGCGACATGGTGCGCGCCGACGTGCTGGCGGAATTTTCGCAGACCATGGCGGCCGCGGGCTTCAAGGCCACGGCCTTCATGCCGAGCTATGGCATGGCGGAATCGACGCTGGCCGTGTCCTTCGTTGATGTCGGGTCGGACTTGAAGGTGGACCGCATTGACCGTGCCGCCATGAAGACCTTCCACCATGCGGTGCCGGCGCGGCCCGGCCAGGCCGAGGGCGAGCTGCGCAGCTTCGTGGTCTGCGGCAAGCCGCTGCCGGGCCATGAACTGGTGGTGCGCGGCGAGGACGGCAAGGCTCTGCCGGAGCGCCGCATCGGCCGCATTTTCGTTTCCGGCCCCAGTCTCATGGCGGGCTATTACCAGAAGCCTGAGGCCACGGCGGCGGTGCTGGGCGAGGATGGTTTCCTCGACACCGGCGACATGGGCTACATGCTCAAGGGCGAGATCGTCATCACCGGGCGGGCCAAGGATCTCATCCTGCACAATGGCCGCAACATCTGGCCGCAGGACATCGAATGGGCCGCCGAACGCGTCGACGGGGTGCGCTCCGGCGATGTGGCGGCCTTCGCGGTGGAAGCAGCAAGCGGCGAGGACGAGGTGGTGGTGCTGGTGGAATGCCGCCTTGGCGACGCGGCAGCGCGTGAGGCGCTGCGCCGCGAGGTGGGTGCGGTGGTGCATGAGAGTGCGGGTGTGCAGTGCCAGATCGTGCTGGTGCCGCCCAAGAGCCTGCCCTTCACGTCGTCCGGCAAACTGTCGCGTGCAGGGGCGCGCCAGAAGTATCTCGATGGCGAAATTGCCGAGATGCCGCTTCCGGCCATGGTGGCGGCGCAGTAACGGATTGTCATGACGCTGAAGGTTGCAGTGACCGGCGGCACCGGCTTTGCCGGGCGTTTCATCCTGTCGGAACTGGTGGCGCAGGGCCATCAGGTGTCAGCCCTGGTGCGCAATCCGGCGCGGGCGCAGGTGGCCGAGGGCATTCAACTGGTGCCGGGAGACCTTGCCGATGGCAGGGCGCTGCGCGAATTGTGCCAGAGAGCCGACGTTGTGATCCATGTGGCGGGTGCCATCAGCGGTCTGTCGGCGGAAGATTATTTCCGGGTGAACCGTGACGGCACGCGCGCCGTGGCCGAAGCGGCGCTGGCCGAAGGCGTGCGGCGTCTGGTCCATATCTCGTCACTGGCGGCGCGCCAGCCGGAACTGTCGCCCTATGCCGCCAGCAAGCGCGCCTCGGAAAGTGTTGTGCTCGATCTGATGCCGGTGGAGGGCCTGTTCATCCTGCGGCCTGCCGCCATTTACGGACCGGGCGACAGGGCCACCCTGCCGCTGTTCAAGGAATTGACCCGGCCGGTGGCCGTGGTGCCGGGGCGCCGGGGCCAGCGTTTTTCCCTGATCCATGGGGCGGATTTTGCCCGCGTGGTGGCCCGCGCGGCGGCCTCCGATGTGGTGGGCCTGCGCGAGGTGGGCGACACCACGCGCGGCGGCCATGACTGGAATGACCTGGCGGCGGCGGCGCGCAAGATCCATGGCGTGCCGCGGCGTCTCGTCCACCTGCCCAAGGCCGTGCCGGCGATGGTGGCGGTGGCGGCCGAGGCCTGGGCGCGGCACCGGCAAAGCCCTTCCATGATCAATCGCGGCAAGATAAACGAGCTTTACTTTTCCGGCGACTGGGTGGTGCGCGGCGACGGCTGGCCGCGCGCCGACGCCATCCGGCTGGAGGAGGGGATGGCAGAAACCTTCGCCTGGTACCGGGCGCACGGCTGGCTGCCGCCGGCAAAACCTCAGTGAACGGAAGAATTATGAACGCTCCCGCCGACATCGTGGCCCAGATCGTCACTCTGCTGCAGCCCTATAACAAGGGCGGTGTGACGCTTTCGGCCGACACCGACATTCCCGCCGAACTCAACATCGACTCGGTGGACATCATGGATTTCGTGATGGAGGTGGAGGATCACTACGACATCGAGATTCCGCTCAATGTCGTGTCGGAAACCCGGACCATCGGCGATCTAGCCCTGGTGGTGGCCAAGCGCAGGAAGGCGTGAACCATGGTTGACCTGTTGGACAAGCATCGCGGCATTGCCGAGCGCCACCAGCGCATGATGGAACTGGGCGTCAATGCGGTGAATCTGGTGAACGACCGCATCCTGTCGCCGACGCGCGGCGTCATCCAGGGCCGCGAGACGATTTTGGCGGGCACCAATAATTACATGGGCATCACCTTCGATCCCGATTGCATCGCGGCGGGGCAGAAGGCCATGGCCGAATTCGGCACCGGCACCACCGGCTCGCGCATCGCCAACGGTTCCTATGCCATGCACAAGGAACTGGAAGCGGAACTGGCGACCTTCCTCAAACGCAAGCACTGCATCGTCTTCACCACCGGCTATCAGGCCAACCTCGGCATGTTGTCGGGTCTGGCGGGGCCCAACGACACGATCTATCTCGATGCGGATTCGCATTCCTCCATCTACGACGGCTGCACGCTGTCGGGCGCGAAGCTGGTGCGCTTCCGGCACAATGACGCCACCGATCTCGACAAGCGGCTGGCGCGTTCCGAGGGCGCGGGCGGCAAGCTCGTGGTGGTGGAGGGCATCTATTCCATGCTCGGCGACCGGGCCCCCCTGGCCGACTTCGTGGAAGTGAAGAAGAAGCATGGCTTCCAGCTTCTGGCCGACGAGGCCCATTCCTTCGGCGTGCTCGGCCCCAATGGCCGCGGGCTGGCGGACGAGGCGGGGCTGGAGGACGACATCGACTTCGTGGGCGGCACCTTTTCCAAGAGCGTGGGTGCCATCGGCGGCTTCGGCGCGGGCAATCATCCGCTGTTCGAGACCCTGCGCTATGCCATGCGGCCCTATATGTTCACGGCCTCGTCGTCGCCCGCCTCCATTGCCACCTCGCTGGCGGCGGTGAGGAAGCTGGCGGCGGAACCGGAGCGGCGGGCGCGCCTCGCGGCCAATTCGGCGCGGCTCTACCACGGCTTCAAGGGGCTGGGACTGGAACTGGGCAGCGGCGCGGTCAGTCCTGTGGTGGCGGTGAAGTGTCCCGATGAGCCCACCACCATCATGATGTGGAATGAACTGCTCAAGAGCGGCGTCTATGTGAACATCGCCCTGCCGCCGGGCACGCCCAACAAGCTGTGCCTGCTGCGCTGCTCGGTGTCGGCGGCGCACACGGAGGCCGAGATCGACCAGATCATCGCTACCTTTGGCAGGGTGGTGGCGGGGAAAGCCTAGAGTGGTTTGCGCTTTGACTGCATCAAAGCCACCGCTCTGACTTATTGCTGGCGAGCAACTTGTCGGCGGCAGTTGATTCCAACTGACCGCCGGTTGCTCTAACGAATTGCCCCGCGTTTCAGCAGCGACGGCAGCAGCAGGAGGCCCGCGACGAGCGGATGACGGCGCTGCCAGTCCGAGAGGGTGATCTTAGCGCCGGAATGGCGCTCGATTTTCCAGACGATGTAGTCGGCACCGCCCGCGAAGGTGAAGGCCGCCTTGGCAAGGCGGGCGAGGGTGAGGAGCTTGCCGTGCAGGCGGCGCAGGGGCCAATGGGCGGGGCGCGGCGTGACATCGGCCATGAGGCCGGCTGCGTCGTCATAATAATCGGGCCAGGCGGCGACGATGCTGGCGGGGCGGTTGCCGCCCTCGGGGCGCAACTCCGTGCGGTAGGTTTCGCTGAAGACGGCGGCCCATCGGGCGGCGGCCGGGCCGTCCGGGCGGAGGGCCAGGGCATGGCCCCAGGCGGTGCGCAGCGCCTGGGCCACGGCGGCGGCGACAGCGCGGCGTGCTGCATTGTCGGCGCTGAAGATGAGGGCCGCGGGCTGGGCAAAGCGGGCCCAGAAGTAGGGGTTGGCCGCCGTCATCCTGCGGGCAAAGGACGCCAGCGGCAGGACGGCATATTTCGCGCGGTATATTTCTCCGTTCACCGAGCATTCGGCATAATGCACATTGGGCGGCACCAGGGCCGCCCCGGCGCGGGCGAAGACATTGGGCGAGACATCAGCCAGTTCCGCCGTCAGCACATAAAGGTCCATGAGCGTATCGGCGGTGGCCACCCCGCGCAGGGTGGAGCCATAGGCCAGCACGGCGCTGACCCCGCTGTGCCGGGCGCGGATGGCCTCGGCCATGGCCAGCGTCTCCGGCGGCAGGGCGCGCTGCAGCTGGCGGTCGGCGAAGGCGGCGAGCGGGTCCATCAGCCCAGCATATAGGTGAATTCCGGCCCGGTTTCCACGCGCAAGGCCTCGCGTTCCGGCGCCATGAAAAATTCACCATCGACCACGAAGGAAACGCGTGAGGAAATGGCCAGGCGGCTGGCGCGGATGGACTGCGCGCCCTCGGGCATGCGGCGCTGTTCGCCGCCATACATCATGGGCAGCAGCCAGCGGAAGACGTTGGGCACCGGATAGGGAAACAGGCTGGCGCGAATGGCGCCTTCGCCGCCGCCCGCCCAGAAGGGCCGGGCGTTGAGGATCAGTTTTTCCAGCGTGGTGGCAATGACCATGAGGTGTTGTCCCCGCGCCACGGGCGCGCCATCGGCCGTGAGGGCGAGGTCATAGGGCCGGTCGAAGCGGGTGGGATCGTGCGGGTTGGGCCTGGCGAAGGCGGCCTTGCCCGCCGCCCCCGCCAGCGTGGCAAAGGTGGCCCAGTGGCCGGTGATGCCGCGCGCGTTGAACACCCGCTGGCAATAGAGCGTGGCTTCGGACACCGCACCGGTGCCCATGAACATGCCATGGCGCGGCTGGCCATCGGCGGGATTGACGATGCGCAGGGTGGGACGGGCGTGGGTGCGGGTAACGTTCAGTGAACGGATGAAGTGGGCCTGGGTGTCGAGGTCGCGGCTTTTGAAGCCGAGGTCGGCGGCGGTCATGTTGGTGGTGCCGTGGGGCAGAAGGCCGAGCAGCGGCGGGGCCGGGAAAATCGTCTTTTCCGCCAACAGGGTCTGGATGGCCTGAATGGTGCCGTCGCCGGAACTGATGAACAGGTGGGTGACGCCATCTGCCGCAAAGCGGTGGAGGTGGCCTTCCAACTGCGAAAATTCATCGAGCCGCGCCATGCTGACACCGGCTTCGGCATTGAGCCGTTCGATCAGTGCCGGGCCTTTGCTTTTCCCTTGTGCGGCGCGCGGATTGACCAGCAGGCCGGGGCGCGTCATGGCCGCGTCATCCAGGAGATGAGCGGGCCGCCGCCCTGCTTTCTTTTGGCGGCCAGCGCCTGGGCCAGTTGCAGGCCGTGCAGCACGAGGCAGATGAGCGTCCAGGCGGCAACGGCGATGAGGCCCCAGTCGGGACGGCGGGCGAGAAGCGACAGGGTGAGAATAATGAGATTGGGATTGCGCCGCGCGGTGATCTGGCGGAACAGGGTGTCGATGGGCCGCCAGATGTGGATTTCGAGGCCGAGCCACTTGATGGCGATGCCCTCCATGATCCGTTGCAGCACATAGCCGCCGAGGATGATGCCAATGACCCACCAGAAGGTGGCCGATGGCCAGATGATGCCCCAGGCGGCAAGGCCGAGACCCCAGGCCACATACCAGAAGGGCGGGTGGATGAGGTCGATGCCGTGGTCGAATACATCGCCCCACTTCGACGAGGTGAGGGTGGTGCGGGCGAGCTTGCCGTCCACCGTGTCGAGGAAGGTCATGGCCCAGGCGGCGATGAGGCCCAGGGCATAGTCGCCGCGCCAGAACAGGATGAAGGCGAGAACCGTGGCGATGGCCCCGACGGTGGTCACCATGTTGGGGGTGACGCCGCGCTCTGCCAGCCACGCGGTGACGTGATAGGCGGGCCGCGGCCAGAGGTGCTTGGTGATGAGGTCAGTCGCCCCCTTGTAGGTGCCCATGAACATGCGCCAGCCCACGGCCGTCACAGTGTCCGGCGTGACGGCGAGCGCATAGGGCACCTCGCGCTTGCGCAGCGCCTTCCAGAACTGGGCATCGAGGTCGGCGGGCTTGCGGGCGAGGAGCCCCGCGGGCAGGCCCTTGCCTTCGAGGGCGGCCACCGCCCGGTCCAGCGAGTCCTTGCGGACATGGGCGGCCAGGGGCGCGGCGCTGTCGTCGCTGGCCAGCAGCAGGAATTGCGGACGTTTGGTGACGGCCTGGATGAGCGGCGGATCGAGCACACAGTCGGCGCGCACCACGATAATCGGGCCATTGTGCTCGCGCGCTTCAGCCAGCGTCTTGACTTCGGTGATGCCTTCGCGGGCGAATTGCAGCTTCAGCCGTTCCGGCAGGCTGCGGCCAAAAAGGCGCACAGCACTTTCCCCCAAGAGGCACAGGACCGGCGAAAAGCCGGTCAGCGGCGGGCGCGGCGCATCGGTCCCGGGGGTCTCGTCATTGCGGACTGCCGGCTCTTCGGACACGGACCTTGCGGCGGGCGCGGCAGTTTTTTTCTGGTTCGGCTTCACGGTCTTGTCCATGGCGTTAAACCCGTTCGGCCCGCAGCGACATGGCCACCGCCAGGAGGGCGAAGACAAGGGTGGGCATCCAGGCCGCGAGCCAGGGGCTGACAAAGCCCAATTCGCCCACCGACAGGGCGATGCCGTCGATGACGAAGTAGATGAAGCCGAGACCGACGCCCACGGCAAAGAGCACGCCGATGCCGCCGCCGCGGCGGAAATGCGAGGCCAGCGGAATGCAGAGCGCGATCATGGCGATGGTGGTGAGGAAGGCGGTCAGCCGCTTGTGCCACCAGGTCTGATAGACCCAGACGGGACGCACCCCGAAACCGGAGTTGCTGATGAAATAGGAGAGATCGCTCAGCGTCATCTCCTCGGGATCACCGGCGCGCGCACCCGCCGCAGCGGGCTTCATGGCGCCGGAATAGATCATGGCGGCGAGACGGTTGGGTGGAAGATTGTCGCGGGTATAGATGGTGACCGCGGCGAGGTTCCAGCGGTCGCCCTCCAGGCGCGCGGTCTTGGCGAAGATCTGTTCGTGCAGGATGCCATTGTCATCGCGCCGGAAGATCACCAGGTCTTCGAGCAGGGTGGCGTCGGCATTGGCCCCGGCGGCGCGCAGGATGTCGTTGCCGGCCCGCATCCATATGGGGTCGTTTTCACCCAGTTGCACCTTCTTGTCGGCGTAATCGGCAATGCCCCAGGCGCGCAGCGTTGGTGCTGCGGCGGGGGCGGCGTAATTGTTGAGCAGGAAGAGCAGCCCGCCGGTGATGATCGCCACCGGCAGCAACATGGTGACGATGCGCAAGGGCGACACGCCCGCCCCCCAGATGGCGGTCAACTCATTACGATAGGACATCTCGGTGATGGTGAGCAGCATGGCGAGCAGCAGGCTCATGGGCAGGAAGACCGCCAGCATGGCGGGCGCGCGCATGACGGCATAGTGGAAGAGGAAGCCAAAGGAGCCGTGGCCCACCGCCATGATTTCCTTGGCATAGGCAACGATTTCCAGCGTGAGCACAAACAGGCTGATGCCCAGAAGGATGGCGAAGAAGCGCACCAGAACCATGCGCGTGAGCATCCAGGCGAGAATTTTCATGACTCCTCGGCCTCCTCCCAGCCGATGCGGCGGCGGAAGGCGCGCCAATGCGGGGCAATGCGGCTGTTGACGGCGTCGAGCATGGCGTCAAGCTTGCCAGTGCCGAGGTGGAAGCTCGCCTCGTGAAAGCGCCACAGGGCAAAGGCGGCGAGCAGGATGAAGGGCAGCCAGACGGCCAGGAAGGGTGACGCCGCCGACACCTTGATGGCCAGTGCGCCCTGTTCGATCACCTCATGGTAGGCGATGATGAGAATGAGGGCGATGCCGATGCGGTAGCTGCGCGGGCTGCGGTTGTTGCCGATGGCGAAGGGAATGGCGAGAAAGGGCAGGATCAGCATCGACATGATGCTGACCAGGCGCTTGTGAAATTCGGCATGCATGGAGGCCACATTGGCGTCGGGCGGCGGCTGGTCCAGCTGCCGGTATAGTTCCGGCAGGGTCAGTTCACGCTCGTCCTGGCCGCGCGGGCGGAAGGCCTTGAGATCGAGCTTGCCCAAGGGCGTATCAATCTGACGGAATTCGCCCGCCTCGGCCATGGGCGGCGGCGCGTCGGCGTCGAGCGTGGGCCAGCGATTGATGACCAGGCGGTGGCCGTTTTCCAGGCGCAGCACCGGGCGCTGCTCGCCCGGCACGGGAATGAGCTGGCCCTTGGTGGCGGTGAGGGTTTCCGAGCCGCCGGGACCCTTGTAGTCAAACAGGAAGATGTGTTCGAAGGTGTTGGTGGCGCGGTCGAGCTTGTCGAGGATGAAGGTGCGGCTGCCCGACTGCATGAAGACGCCTTCTTCGGCCAGATAAAAGACCTCGACATTCTTCACGTTGTAGAGGACCGAGCGATAGGCATAGTAGGAAATGGGTTTCAGCCAGCCGAAGACCGCGAGCGACAGGAGAAGGAAGACCGCCGCCAGCAAAATCGCCGGACGGGCCAGGCGGTGCAGGCCAACGCCAGCGGCCAGCGCGGCATTGATCTCGCTGTTCTTCGACAGGCGGTTGAAACCGAGAAGCAGGCCCAGAAAAAGCGCGGCGGGAATGGCGGTGGCGAGATAGTGGGGCACCAGGTAGCCCAGCATCTCGAAGACCACGCCGAAGGAATTGTTCTTGCCCAGCGTCACATCGAGAAGCCGCACCAGGCGCTCGGCCAGCATCATGGACAGGCCGATGGACAGGGCCGCCAGAAGCGGCGTGGCCACCTGTCGCAGGATGTAGCGGTCAAGGGTCTTCAGCACGGATCAGGCTTCGGCGGTTTGAGTGAAGGCGTGCGCCAGGGCGCGGTGAAGGTCGTGGGCCTCGCCATCGGTCAGGACCGGGGCGGATTTAAGGTCGGGAACGCCGGGCCAGCCGGAATCGGGAAATTCCACGCCGCCGAAGTTCTGGGCCATGGCATAGCGCGGCAGGACGTGAAAGTGAACCTCGGGATCGACCATCATCAGCATCAGGTAATTAATGCGGTCGAAGGGCCGGAAGCGGCGGAGCGCGGCCTCGATGCGGCGGGTGGCGCGGGCCAGATCGGCATGGGCACCGGCGGGCAGGGCGGCGAAGCTTGTGACGTCCGATTTCGCGCCGAGGATGAGGGCACCGAGGGTCGCCTGGGCCGGCCGCCGCAGCACGGCCCAATGCTCCGTTTCCAAGAGCATGGTCTGGGGATAGCCGAACTTCGTCAGGGTGGGGTTCATGGTGCCTTGTTTAGCCCGGCAGCACGCCAGATCAAAGCTGGAAGCTGGCGCCGTCCACGAAGGCCCCGAGCGCGCTGTTCCAGCGCCGGACCGCGACGGTGGTGTGCCAGCGGCCGTCGCGGCGCTCGATGGCGTAGGCATACCAGGCGGCGGCCTCGTGCGTGCCGTCATCCACCATGGAGGCGGAGGGCACGCCCACAACGGCAACCGGACCATGACGGCTTTCAACCGTGCTGTGCATGGCGCGGTGATTGTGCCCGTGCAGCACCAGTTCGGCCCCCTCGCTCACCAGTATTTCGGAAAGGGCGCTGGCATCGGTCAGGGCCTTGCGCGGGCTGTTCTGTCCGGGCAGGGGCGGATGGTGGATCATGATCACGCGGTAATAGCCGCGCTCGCGCAATTGGCCGAGGACGGCGGCAAGGGCGGCGAGCTGGCCCGCGCCCAGGGTGCCGCCCGCCTTGCGCAGCGACTGGGGCACGGCGGTGGTAAGACCGATCAAGGCCACGTTGCGGCGCAGGCGGACATAGGGGAAGGGCGTGGCCAGCAGGGGCGAATTGACCGGATTGGCCACCGTCATGTCGCCCTTCATCCAGGGTTCCAGGGCCTTGAGGCCGCGTTCCCAATAGACCGGCACATAGGCGTCGTGATTGCCCGGCACGAAGGACAGGTCGGCGGGCGCGGCAAAGGCCTTGAGCCATGCCGCGGCCCGGGGAAACTCGGCTGGCGCGGCAAGGTTCACGAAATCGCCGGTAAGCGCGATGTGGTCGGGCCGGGCGGCCATGATGTCGGCGCGCAGGCACTCGGCGATGGCCGGACTGTGCAGGTGCTGGCGGCGGAAGCGCCAGGAGGCTCCGCCGACGATGCGCTTCAGGGCAAAGTCGCGCCACACCGCCCCCCGGGGCAGGGGGCCGAGATGAATGTCGGAGAGATGGGCGAGGGTGAAGATCACGAAAACCGGGGAAATGTGATGGCGCGTCAGGAAGTGGTTCTAGCCCGTTGCCCGGCGTGGGCCAAGGCTCTCACGCTTCCTTTTCGGCTGATGTGGCCAGGGCGGCGGCGCGAGCCAGAAGGATGGTTTCCGCCAGTTCCTTGTCGGAGGGCTTGTCGACATCCATGGCGGCCTCGGCAAAGGGCATGAGAATGGGCCGCACGGTGAGGCCGAGGCGTTGCGACACCAGCCGGAAGGCGCGATCGAGGTTGAGGCCGCCGGTGAGGAACAGCCACAGCGGCTTCAGGCCGAAGGCCGCCACCAGCCGCCAGGGCTTCTTGCGCACGGCTTCGAGGTATTGCCAGCGGTCGAGCAGCTTCAGGCCGCGCGCGGTGCGGATGGCAAAGAGGTTGCAGCCGGAGACGCGGTCGGGGCCCAGGACGAAATAGGTGCGCCGGGTTTCCGGCCATTGGGCAGTGATGGTTTCGGCGGTGGCCAGGGCCACGCCCGCGTCGGCCTCGTTGCGCTCGGCCTGGTCCAGCACATATTCCACCATGGCGGGCGTGAGCAGCGCATGGTCGCCGGTGGTGACCAGAACGGGATAGGGCAGGCGGCGGATGGCGGCCATGGCCGAGGCGGGGGCCGAGGCCTGGGCCGGGGCGAAGCCTGCCTCGCGCCGCTCATCGCCAAGAATGTCGGCGAGCAGCTTTTCGTTTTCCAGCACCACGGTGATGCTGGCAATGCCGGGGCTCTGGCGCAGGGCTTCGACCACGCGCAGCAGCATGGGCTTGCCCGCCAGCATCAGGCCTGCCTTGTGGGTGATGCCATAGGCCCGGGCCATGGGATCATCGGGACCGCGCCCGGCGGCCAGAACCACGGCATGCCATGGGCTGCGCGCCGCCATCACAGGGCCTTTTCGAAAACCCGGTAGGTCTTGTAGGGGACGCCGCCCAGAGTTTCGATGATGTTGCGGATGCGGGTATTGTCTTCGAGAATCCACGACAGTTCGCCGCCCTCGGCGCCGCGCCCCTTGTGGTGCTGGCGGGTGGTTTCGATGACGGCCAGCGCCAGCGACGAACCAATGAGACCGTCCTGGAATTTCTTTTTCACGCCCATCAGCGGCATGCGGCCGGTGCGCGGGCGCTTGCGGATCACCGCACGCGCCAGCTTCAGCCAGTTGAAGGGCAGGAGCCTGCCGTTCATGCCCGCGATCCATTCATTCAGGTTGGGCAGGGTGACGGCCATGGCGGCGGGTTCGCCCTTGTAGTCGGCAATGGCGACATAGCCGGGCTTGACCAGCAGCTTGATGTTGTTGCCCAGCACTTCGATCTCGCGCGGGGTGAAGGGCACGAAGTTCCAGTTCTGCGACCAGGCATCGTTGAAGATGTCCATGATGATGGCAAGGTCGCGCTTCAGGTGCTTCATGTCGATGGGGCGCACCGTGATGTCGGGCGAGGCCATGGCGCGGCGATAGACCTTGTCGAGCAGCGGCGGCAGGGGGCCGCGCGCATCATAGCTGTAGGCGATGACATCCTTGGCCTTGGTGTAGCCCTGTTCCTCTACCCGGCGCTGATAATAGGGCCGGGCGTGGCCCATCATCACGCTGGGCGGGGCGTCGAAACCGGCGATGAGCAGGCCGGTTTCGTCGTTGATGGAGAAGCTGAAGGGGCCCTGCACCCGTTTCATGCCGCGCTCTTTAAGCCAGTCCTCGGCGGCGGCGAAGAGGGCGGCGAAGATTTCCGCGTCGTCTTCGGCTTCGAGAAAACCGAACTGGCCGGTGGCGTCGGTGTAGCGCTCGAGATGGAGCCGGTCGATCTGGGCCGAGATGCGGCCCACGGCACGGCCATCGCGCTCGGCAAGGAAGAGCTGGGCTTCGGCGTGCTCGAAGTAGGGGTTCTTCCTGGCGCTGAGGTGCTCCAGACGTTCGATGAAAAGCTGGGGCACCCAGTGGGGATCGTCGTGATAGAGGGGAAAGGGCACCTTGAGGAAGGCGAGCTTGTCGGCCTTGCTGACGACGGGGCGGATGGTGAGGGTCACGACACGCTCCTCCGCCGGGCGGGGGTTCTGGCGGGTTTGGCCGCAGACTTGACATGGCTCCGCGCCGCCACACTGACCTTGCCGCCCTGCACCAGGTAGAGCCGGTCGGCGATGGCGGTCCAGGCCGGACGGTGGGTGATGGCGACAATGGTGTAACGGCCGCGCAGGCGCGAGATATTGGCGACGATCTCGGCTTCGACTTCGGGGTCGAGGGCGCTCGTGACCTCATCGAGGATGAGCAGGACCGGCTGGTGCACCAGGGCGCGGGCAAGCGAGATGCGCTGCCTCTGGCCGCCCGACAATTTGCCGCCCATTTCGCCCACCACCGTGTCGAGGCCATGGGGCAGGGAGGCGATGAAGCCCGTGGCCCCGGCCTGTTCCAGCGCGTTGCGGATGGCGTCTTCGGTGATGGCGGGATCGGCCAGCGTGATGTTGGCGCGGATGGTGTCGTGGAACAGCACCAGTTCCTGCGGCACATAGCCGATGCGGTGACGCCAGGCCTTGATGTCGATGGCATCGATGGGATTGTCGCCGATGAAGATCTGGCCCGCCTGCGGCAGATGCAGGCCGATGAGGAGGTCGATGAGGGTGGTCTTGCCCGCCCCCGACGGTCCCTGCAGGACGGTGATCTCGCCACTGGGGATGGCAAAATTGACATGACGCACCACGGGTTCCGCGCCATGGCCGAAGCTGACGTCGACGAAGCGCGCGCCGGAGGCCAGATGCGGTTCAACGCTCCCGGTCAGCACTTCCTTTTCCGATTCCGCGCGCGCGATCATTTCCTGGACCCTGATGTAGGGCCCCTCCATCTGGATGGCGTTGGTCAACTGCTTTTGAAATTTCGATACATTGGCGACAACCTGGATGAAGGCGATGCCGATCACCAGCATTTCCGGCAGGCTCTTGTGCCAATGGACGTGCATGAACCAGGCACCCGCGGCGACCATGGCGGCCACCAGCGCATCCGAACCATAGGCGACGCCGTGCTTGGCCAATTGCAGCGTCACCAGAGTCCGGCGCAGACGGCGCAATTGATTGCCAAGACCATCCAGCATAAGCCGGTAACGGTCCATGGATTTGAGGGCCTTGATGTTGTTGATCATGTCGACCATGGAACCGGTGAGTTCCGATTGCCGGTCGGATTGCTTGTAGCTGGAACGCTTGGACAGGCGCACCAGCCAGCCGGTGGCGAGAGTGACGACCAGGCCCGCCGCCATGCCCGCCAGCGCCACCCGCCAATCAACCAGAATGGCGATCGTGGCATAGGCTATAAGCTGAAAGCCGTTGGCTGCCAGGGCTGCGGCAAGATTATAGGCATCGCCGGCGCGCGTGGCATCATTGCTGATGGCATTGGCAAGCCGACCGCTGCGCTCGCCGCTGTAAAAACGCCAGCGCGCATTGAACACCGCGGCGATGAGGCGTTTGCGCAGGTTGATGGAGACGCGGGCTGCCGTCACCCCGGCATAGACCATGGCGGCGAAGGACAACAGGGCCCGCGCCACCATGAGAAAGACAATGACGGCAAGCATGGAGCCCACGGTGGGCGTGATGCCGAAACGCGCCATGCCGGCGCGGATCATCGCACCCACGCCGCTGCTGCCGGAATTCGGATCCAGGATGGCGGCGGCCGCCGGCAGAAGGGTCGTGATGCCAAGCGCTTCGGCCAGGCTGGCCAGGAACAAGCCCAGCAGCACCAGCCAGGGCCGGGTGCCTTCCGCCGTGAAGAAAATCTTGAGAACTTGCCGCATGCTGGGCAGAAAGGAGCCTGATGTTAAAGGGCGCGTGGTGCCGGGCGATGCATAAAGGTTTGGCGGCGCGAACTCAAGTGAGGCGGGAATGGCACAGGGCAGGGGGTTGAAACGGGCGCTGTTCCGGGCGGCATCGGTGACGCTGCTGCATCCCTTCTACCGGCAGGTGCGCGGCATGACCCTCGGCGTCCGGGTGGTGGTGCTGGAGCCGGAGGACGGCGCGGTGCTGCTGGTGCGCCATTCCTATGCGCCGGGCTGGATTTTTCCGGGCGGCGGGGTGGAGCGTGGCGAGGCCATCGCCGAAGCGGCGCGGCGCGAGGTGCGCGAGGAGGCGGGGATTGTGCCCGAGGGTGACATGGCGTTGCACGGCGTGTTCCTGAACGATGCGCAGTTTCGCGGCGACCACGTGGCGGTCCTTGTGGTGCGGGCATTCAGCCGACAGGCGTGGCAGCCCACGGCGGAAATCCGCGAGGCCCGGTTTTTCCCGGTGACGGCCCTGCCGGAGGGGGCGAGCGCCGGCACGGTGCGGCGCCTCGATGAAATACGCAAGGGGCTGCCGGCGGCGGAGCGCTGGTGAAGGCTTGACCCAGGGCGCGGCGCGGTCTATGCGCGGGCCATGACTTTCGCCCGGACCATGGCAGCGCGACGAGGCGCACGGCAGTTTTCCCTGCCCGTGTAACCGGTCCGTTTCCGCGCATCGTCTTGCGGCTGGCGGACCTTCCGCCCCCTTCCTTTCTCCGTGATGACATGAGCCCCTCCTTTTCTCCCCTGCCTGAAACGGCGGCTGACCGGCCCGCCATTGACGCCCTGCTGGACCAGAGCTTCGGCCTGTCGCGCCGGACCAAGGCCTCCTATCGCTTGCGCGAGGGAGGCGCGGCGGCCCCCGGCCTGTCGCTGGTGGTGCGGGATGGGGCCGACCTTCTGGGCTGCATCAGTTTCTGGCCGGTGAAGATCGGGCTTGCGGGCCACGACGCGCTGCTGCTGGGGCCCCTGGCGGTGGCCAAGGGCTTTCAGGGCAAGGGCCTGGGCCTGGGTTTGATGCGTCATGGCCTGGCCCTGGCGAAGGCGAAGGGCCATGGCCTCGTGGTGCTGGTGGGGGACTTGCCCTATTACGCGCGGGCGGGATTTCAGCGCCTGCCGCATGAGGCGATCCTGATGCCGGGGCCATTGGACCGGACGCGGTTTCTTTATCTGGAACTGCAACCGGGGGCGCTGGCTGGCGTGGCGGGCCTGATGCTGCCGCCGTGGCGTTACACCCAGATCCTGGAGCAACTTATTTGACTTTCGCCGATTCCGCCAAAAGTCAGGTTGCTCTAACGGCCCTCGCGCTGCCACAGGGCAGCCAAAGCCAGCAGCAGCACGGCCAGAGCCAGCAGGGTTGAGACCAGCGGCAGTTCCTTGACCGAGAGCGTGCGGGTCAGGCCATTGGCGCGCAGGCCCAGCCAATGGGGCCCGGCCATGGGGCGGCCCTTCGCCTGTGTCAGCGCGCGCGGCATGCCGTCCTCGAGCCAGAACAGGCCGCCGCCCGAGGCGTCCACCAGCGGCTTCATGAGGGCGGCGGTGGCGCGCAGGTCCATGGCCTCGCGCGTATCGCCACTGCCCAGTCCGGCGGCGGCGGTGAGCGTGCCATCGGACAGGCGCGCCATGCCGCTTTCCGAGACCGCCAGCACGGCGGTGAAGCGGCCGGGTCCGGCGGGTGCGAGTTTCACGGTCTCGGTCTTGCCGGAGGGCAGGGTCACGGTCACGTCGGCGGCCGTATCGGCCATGGTGCGGCGCTCGATCACGAGGTTCCGGCCCTGCTGCCGGGCCGAGAGTTTTTCCTCTTCCAGATCCGGCTCCTGCATCAGCCAGTGGGCGAGGCGGCGCAGCAATTCCATCTGCGGGCCGCCGCCGTCATAGCCCCGGCTCCACAGCCAGCCGTGGTCGGAGAGCAGTTCGGCCACGCGGCCCTTGCCGTGGCGCGACAGCACCAGCAGGGGGCGATCGCCCAGGCCATGCATGAGCACCTGGGCACCGGGCGCGGCGGGGGCGACATCGACGCTGCGGAACCAGCGGCCCCAGGCGGGCGGATCGCTTTCACTGCCGGGCAGGCCCTGGGTCACGGGATGGCGCTGGCCCGCCGCGGTCAGGCCGGGGCGGAAGGCTTCCTCGGTGACGCTGCCGGTGGCGGCGGTGGCCAGCACATCGGCCAGCGGTGAGTTATAGAGGCTCTCCGGGGTTTCCACTTCCGGCCCCGAGGCCACCAGCAGGGTGCCGCCCTGTTTCACATAGTCGGCGACATTCATGAGGTAGAGATCGGGCAGGACATCGCGCATGCGGTAACGGTCGAAGATGACGAGGTCGAAGTCCTTCAGCTTGTCGCCGAACAACTCGCCAGTGGGAAAGGGAATGAGGGCGAGTTCGGAACTGGGGGTGGGGTCAAGCCCGTCGCTGGAGCGCAGGATGGTGAAGTGGATGAGGTCGACGGCGGTGTCGGACTTGAGCAGGCTGCGCCAGACGCGTTCGCCCGCGTGGGGCTGGCCGGAGACCAGCAATACCTTCAGCCGGTCGCGCACCCCCTGCACCGCGAGGATGGCGCGGTTGTTGGCGGTGGTGAGTTCATGGGCGAGGGGGGGCGCCTCGATCTCGATGATGGTTTCCCCGGCGTGGTCGAGGGTGAAGGCATGGTCGACGCTCTGGCCCGGCGCCACGGTGAGCGTCTCGGGCGTGCCGCCGTCGCGGCGCAGGGTGACGGTGACGGGCTGGCTTGCTGCCCCCGCGCCGTCATCGACATGGAAGCGCAGGTGCTGTTCCTTGCCGGTGATGGCAAAGCGCGGGGCTTCATCGACCACCACGCGGCGGTCAATCTCGGCGCGGCTGCCGGTGAGGATTGTGTGCAGCGGCCCATGCGCCGCCAGCGGCTTCACGTCACCCGGCACGTCATGGACCGCGCCATCGGTGATGAAGACGGCCCCGGCGAAGCGTTCCGGCGGGATGTCGGCCAGCACCCGCTCCAGCCCGGCGATGAGGCGGGTGCCGCTCTGGGCCGCGTCGGGGCCCGAGCGCACGGTGATGGTGCGCAATTCCGTATTGCCCAGGGCCTTCACCTGACTGGTGAGGGCGGCCAGCGCTGCTTTGCTCTGGGCCGGGCGCAGGCCCGCCTGCTGGCTCTGGCTGTCATCGACCACGGCCACCACGATGTCAGGAATGGGCTGACGCTCCTCCTGGCGGAGGCCGGGGTTCAGCAGCGCGGCAAAGAGCAGGGCCAGCGTCAGGGCGCGCAGGCCCCAGCCACGCCGCCGATGCCAGATCATGAGGGCGAGCAGCGCCAGGCCCGCCAGCGCCAGAAGGGCAAGGGCGGGCGGCGGCAGGAAGGGCGCGAATTTCAGGCTCCAGCCGCTCATTGGCCGAGCCTCTGCAGGATGGTGTCGAGGTGAACCTGATCGGCCTTGTAGTTGCCGGTCAGGGCATACATGACGATGTTGACGCCGCTGCGCCAGGCCATCTCGCGCTGCTCGTCGCCGCCGGGGCTGACGGCATAGGGGCTGTTGCCCTGATCGTCCAGCGCCCAGGCGGCGGCATAGTCGTTGCTGCCGATGAGCACGGGGCTGACGCCATCGCCCGCCGGTGCGGCGGCATTGGCATCGGTGTCCTGCTGCTCCACCCAGAGCTGGCCCGCGGCGCTGCGGCCCGGAAAGGCCTTCAGCAAATAGAAGCTGCGGGTGAGGACATGGGCGGCGGGCACGGGCTGCACGGGCGGCAGGTCAAGGCCGGCGGTGATGCCGCGGAGCGCCACTCCTGCCGCTGTCTGGCCGCCGAGCTGGTCGGTGAGGCCGTCATCGCGCAGGTCGAAGAAGATGGTGCCGCCCTGCTTCATATAGGCGGCAAGGCGGGCCGTGGCGGCGGCGGAGGGGGCTTGGGTCGCGGCGGTGATGGGCCAATAGAGCAGGGGAAAGAAGGCGAGGTCGTCGCGCTCGACATCGACCGCCATGGGTTCCGCCAGATTGACCGAGGTGCGGTCGCGCAGGATGAAACCGAGACCGGTGAGGCCCGCCTTGCTGGCAGCATCGGCGGCGGCATCGCCGGTCGCGACATAGGCCAGGCGGGTTTCCAGACTGGCCTGACGGGCGAAATCATCCGTGGTCTGAGCATTTATGGGTGGCGCGGGCAGCCAGAGCAGCAGCAGGATGATGGCCGCCCCGGCGCCGCGACGATGGAGCGCCCCGCCGAGCCAGAGGCTCGCCAGCATGTCGGCGAGAAAAACGAGGAAGGCGGCGATGAACAGGGCGGGGGCGAAGGAGCGGCGCGGCGCTTCGGCATAGGAGAGCGTCTTCACCCCGGCAGGAAGCCCCGCCATGGGCGCGAGATCGGCGGCGGCGGGGGCGAGATTGATGGCGCGCTCCTCGGCCCCGCGCGCGTAAAGGCCGGGCGGGGTCCGGGGCGACGCCGTGGCGCGGTCGAAGTCGGCCAGGGCAATGGGGGCGATGGCGGGATCGGGCGGCACGAGATCGCCGAAGCCGTTCATCAGGCTGGCGGGGGTGAAGCTCGCGGCGCTGGCGGGGCCGGACACCGTGTCGCCGCTGCCCGCCGCCGGGGCCATGTCGACGAGCTTCTGCATCATGTCCACAAAGAGGCCGGAGAGCGGCAGGTTCGACCAGTCGGCATTGGGCGTGGTGTGAACCAGAACGATGAGGCCCTTGCCGCGCGGGGCGGCGGTGATGAGCGGCGTGCCATCGGCGAGGCTGGCCCAGGTATGGTGGGCGAGGTCATTGGTGGGTTCGGCCAGAACCTGCTGGCGCACGCTGACCTTGGGATCGGGTGCCAGACCGGCGAAGGGGCTGGATTCGGCAAAGGGCTGGAGCGCCTGGGGCTGTTCCCAGCTGAGGCTGGAGCCGAGGGCGCGGCCGCCCTGACGCAGCACCACGGGCACCAGAGAATCGCTGGCGGCGGCAAGGCGGGGACCGGCGAAGCGCAGCAGCAGACCGCCCTTTTCCACCCAGTCGCCGACCGCGCCCTGAACCTCCTCCGGCAGCACCCCGACATCGGCCAGCACCAGCATGGAGAGGCCGCTGGTCAACTGGCCCCGGAGATCCCCGGCGGCCTTGGGCCGGCTGAGTTCGGCAAAGGGCTCCAGCGCGGCGGAAACGTAATGCAGGGGCGAGAGCAGGGGCTGGGACTGTTCCTGCGTGGCGGAGGAGAGGAGGGCCACGGTGCGGCGCTTCGTGCGGTCGTCGAAGAGGTGGCGGGCAGCGGCGTGATTTTCACCGGAGAGTGAGGCGGAGCGCAGGGTGTTGCGCAGTTCCAGCGGCAGGTCGAGGCTGGCGGGGGCGCTGGCCGCGCCGGGGGCGAAGACAGCGCTGGCTTCGCCGAGCGGCAGGCCCTTGGCGGACCGGGCGATGAGGCGCGCGGTGGCGGAACCGGCGGCGGGGTCGCGCAGGATGGTGAAGGACACACCGGCGTCGGTCAGTCTGGGCGAAGCGAGGGCCAGCGGCGAGCGGCCGGGCTGGCCGACCGCAAGGCGATTGCCGGGGTGGAGCGCAAGCAGGCCCGCGGCGAAGGCCGTGGCGCTGCCGCTGTCGCGGCCATCGCTGAGCCAGATGATATCCTGGGCGGATGTGCTGACGGATTTGAGCTGATCGAGCAGGGCGGGCCGGTCGGTGGCGAGGGCGCGGGGGACCAAAGTGCGGGCGCGGGCGGCGGCGGCGGGCGCGGCCAGCGCCGCCAGGTTCTGGGCCGGGCCGGGGGCGGTCGTCGCCAGCATCACGGTGCGCGCCTGATCATCGGCGGCGCTGATGAGCGTGAGCAGTTTTGCTTCCGTCTGATCCCAGGTGGCGGCGGCGGCCCAGCCGTCATCGACCACGATGAGCATGGGCAGGGCGGATGTCTCCTCGCCGGTCTTTGGGGCCATGACCGGCGTGGCGACGGCAAGGATGACGGCGGCGGCCAGCGCCAGGCGCAAGAGCAGCAGCCACCACGGGGTCTTGTCCGGGGTTTCCTCGCGGTTCACCAGTTCAAGGAGAAGGCGCAGCGGCGGAAAGCGGACGGTCTTGGGTTTGGGCGGGGTGAAGCGCAGGAGCCACCACAGCACCGGCAGGGCGAAGAGCGCCAGAAGAGCGAGCGGATTGAGGAAGGTGAGGGCGCTCATGCGGGCACTCCGGCGGCGGGCAGGCGCTGGCCGATGAGGCCGTGCAGCGCCAGCAGTGTTACGGCGGGGGCACGGTCGGTGTGGTGCAGGGTGAAGCTGAAGCCGAGGCGGCGGGCGAGAGCGCGCACCGCGTCGCGCTGTTCGGCAAACTTCGCCACATAGGCCGCGCGCAGGGCTTCGGCCCGGCCCGCCAGCAGGCGCTGCGGCGTGTCCAGGCCCAGGAATTCCGTGCGCCCGTCAAAGGGCAGGGTTTCCTCCGCCGGGTCGGTGATCTGGAGCAGATGGCCCTTCACCCCTTGCGCGGCAAGCGGCGTCAGGGCCGCTTCGATGGCGGGCAGGGGATCGAGAAAATCGGCGGCGATGAGCAGGGCCGAAGCGCGGGACAGCCGGGCCTGCGGCGGCAGGGGCGCGGGCGGCGCGGCCAGCATCGCACTGGCCACGCGCGGCAAGCCGGCGCGGGAGATAACCGGCCCCTCGCCGCCGAGCAGGCCCAGTCGTTCATGGCCCTCCAGCGCCAGGAAACCGGCGGCAAGGGACAGCAGCAGGGCGCGCTGGCGCTTGCTGTCGCGGGCGAGGTGCGAGGCATAGTCCATGCGCGGCGACGAGGCGGGCCAGAGCCAGAGCGTGTTGGCGGCCTCCCACTCGTTCTCGCGGATGAAGAGGCGCGCGGCCCTGGCACTGCGCCGCCAGTCGATGCGCTGGGTGGAATCGCCGAAGCCATAGGGGCGGAACTGCCAGAAGGCATCGCCCGGCCCGGCGCGGCGGCGGCCATGCTGGCCCAGCATGATGGCCTGGGCCAGCCGCTCCGCCGCCACCAGCAGGGCGGGCAGGTCGCCCGCCGCCTGTTCGGCGGCGCGGGCCTGATGAAGGCTGTGGGCCGTGGCGCGCATGGGGGATCAGGCGAGGGCGGCGGCCAGTCCGGCGATGACATCGGCCACGGTCTTGCCATCGGCGCGGGCGGCGAAGGTCAGCGCCATGCGGTGACGCAGCACCGGGGCGAGTAGGGCCGCCACATCATCGAGCGAGGGCGACAGCCGGCCCTGCAGCAGGGCGCGGGCACGGGCGCCCAGCATCAGGGCCTGGGCGGCGCGCGGCGACGGACCCCAGGCGACGAGGCGGTTCACCTCGGAGGTGGCGTCGGGACCGGGGCGGGGGCTGCGCACCACGCGCAGGATGGCCTCCACCACCTGCTCGCCCACCGGCATCTGGCGCACCAGCCCCTGCGCGGCTTCAAGATCGGCGGCGGTGAGGGCGGCGGCGGCGGGCGCTTCGGCGGCGCTGGTGGTTTCGATCATCAGGCGGCGTTCGGCATCCTTGGAGGGATAGGGCACCTGGATTTCCAGCAGGAAGCGGTCGAGCTGGGCCTCGGGCAGGGGATAGGTGCCCTCCTGCTCGATGGGGTTCTGGGTGGCCAGCACATGGAAGGGCCGGGGCAGGTCGTGGCGCTGGCCCGCCACGGTGATGTGGTGTTCCTGCATGGCCTGCAACAGGGCCGACTGGGTGCGGGGCGAGGCGCGGTTGATCTCGTCCGCCATGAGCAACTGGCAGAACACCGGACCCGGCACGAAGCGGAAGGCGCGGCTGCCCCTGACGTCCTCGTCGAGGATCTCGCTGCCGGTGATGTCGGCGGGCATGAGATCCGGGGTGAACTGGATGCGCTTCTCGTCGAGGCCGAGCACGGTGCCGAGACTGGCCACCAGCTTGGTCTTGGCGAGACCCGGTGCCCCCACCAGCAGGGCATGGCCGCCCGCCAGCAGGGCGATCAGCGCCTCATCGATGACCTGTTCCTGACCGAAGATGATCTGGCCGATGTTGGCGCGGGCCCTGGCCAGTTGCCCGGCGGCGCGTTCCATGCGGTTGATGACGAGGCTGGCGGTGTCTGCGGACATGGTGTTCAACTCAATTCTGCCCTATCTCTGGCGGCGTGCTGCTTATAGGCCGTTCATCGGCAATGAGAATGGCCTAAAAGAGGCATCGCACAAGCGCGGTGGAGCAAGATGGTGAAGGCGCAAAAGGGCGGCGACGCGGCGGGATTGCTCAAGGGCATGAAACCCGGCGCACGGGCCACGCCCGAGCAGTGGAATCCCCCCTTCTGCGGCGACATCGACATGCGGATCGCGGGTGACGGCACATGGTTCTACTGCGGCTCGCCCATTGGCCGGGCGCCGCTGGTGAAATTGTTCGCCGCGGTGCTCAGGCGCGAGGGAGACAAATATTTTCTGGTGACCCCGGTGGAGAAGGTGGGCATCCGGGTGGAGGATGCCGCCTTCATGGCGATCAGGCTGCGGGTGGCGGGCGCGGGCGAGGACCAGAGCCTCACCTTTGAAACCAATGTGGATGACGCGGTGACGGCGGGAGCGGACCACCCCCTGCGCTTTGCCCCGTCGGGGGAGGGGCTGAAGCCCTATGTGATGGTGCGGGCTGGGCTGGAGGCGCTGGTGACGCGCAGCCTCTATTACGAGCTGGTGCAACTGGGCTGTGTGGTGGACGGCTGGTTCGGCGTGTGGTCATCGGGCCGCTTCTTTGCCATGCAGCGGGCAAGCGAGATTGGCCTGGATGGCTGAGGCTTTGTTCACCGAGGCGGAGGTGCGGGCGCGGGCGGGGCGGCTCAGGCCCACGCCGCCCGATGTGACAGGCTTTTCCGACGATGATCTCAACCCGGCGGCGCGGATGATCGCGCCGGGCGAGACGCCCAGGCCCGCCGCCGTGCTGGTGCCGCTCATTCTGCGGCGGCCGGAGCTGACGGTGCTCCTGACCCGGCGCACGGCCCAGATGGCCAGACATGCCGGACAGGTGGCCTTTCCCGGCGGCCGGCTGGATGCGGGGGAGACGGCGGTGATGGCGGCATTGCGCGAGGCGGAGGAGGAGACCGGGCTGGCGCGCACCTTCGTGGAGACGCTTGGCTTTCTCGATGCCTATCACACGGTGACGAATTATTTCGTCACCCCCGTGGTGGCGCTGGTGCGTGAAGGCTTCACCCTGTCGCCCCACGGCGGCGAAGTGGACGAGGTCTTCGAGGTGCCGTTGCGCTTCCTGATGACGCCCGCCAACCACCAGCAGCATTCACGCGACTGGAACGG
>OEIV010000142.1_pt1 | contig 45796 bp, 30 predicted proteins | sample 1539231 | NCBI WGS metagenome assembly OEIV01 (sample SAMN03794762, study PRJEB22550) | activated sludge metagenome | feature: wastewater treatment plant; material: activated sludge; isolation source: Wastewater treatment plant of a petroleum refinery complex | place: Argentina: Buenos Aires ... | reverse complement strand
CAAAAATATTAAAAGGAAAATTATTTTCAAGATTTAATGGTAGGCCACCTTTCAGATGGACTACACTAAAAGAAACTTAGTTGATCATTCTCTGCAATTGAATCAAAGTTTTTGCCGAGCAGTGATAGAACAGAATCAGCAATTGGCTTTAATTGTTTTTCGATATAATGATCGTAATCAAAATCGTTATGTTTTAGTTCGATAGGAATTGGTCCGCGCTGTGTAATTGCATAATAAATAATATCGCGCGGTTCGTTCAATAATTTTGCGGCGCGTGCATGCGGCGGAACATTTTTAGTATAGTCTTCAACTTCTTTACGTAATCGTTTTCTATAAATCAATTTATCATCATACTTGCCTGATTTTAATTTTTGTATTTCATCACGAATCCAATCTTCAACTTCAACACCATCAAAAACTTTTTGATATAATTCAACCTGAAATTCTTTTGCTAACTTTGTCCAATCAGAACGCACGAATTCCATTCCAACAAACTCAATATTTTCTTTTCCATCTTTTGTTACAAGTCCGGCGTATCTTTTCTTAGCGCCAATATCAGCACCGCGCGCGGGAGTGATTATAAATTTTCTATAATATTTTTCAAACTCTAATTCTAAATATGATTCAACTTTAAATTCTTTTTTAAGTCTGTTCTTCCAATAATGATTTAACTCTTTAACTATATTTTTACCCTGTACTTCACCATCATCAACAGAAATGTCATTAAGCATTACGAACAAAGAATCAGTATCACCATAAACAACTTTTAATCCTTTGTTTTCAAGATAGTCTTTGCTTCCGAGTAAAAGCTTGTGCCCGCTTCCGGTAATTGCTCGAGGAAGATCGGGATGATAAAATCTGCATCCGTAAGAACCCATTACACCATAAAAACTATTCATTAAAATTTTAATTGCCTGAGAAAGCTGTTTGTCTTTTTTCTTTTTTGCAGTGTCGCGCAGTTTCATTAATTCATCAATAAAATCAGGCAGGATGTGAAGTGATGCTGAAAACTTGTACCCATTTAATGTTTGTATAGTATCAACATCTTTCATCAGCAAAGAATATGGATCGATCTTAAATGTTTGGATGATTGATGGATACAAACTTTTAAAATCCAGTACAATTATGTTTTCATAAATACCGGGAGTTGGTTCGATTACATATCCGCCCGCAGCATGTTCATTTGTTTGAATGTCTTTTAAATTTGGTGCGGCAAATCCTGCACGATGTAAACGCGGTAAGTAAAAATGATCAAATGCGGCTGTCATCATTCCAAGCTGATCCATTAACAAACCGGATATCTGTGCACGACGAACCGAAAGTTCTATCAATCCTGTTTTTGAAAAAATGTCAGTTACAAGAACAGCATCCTGTAAATTGTATTCTGCAAGCGAAACTTTATCCTCTTTGAATAAGCGATCAATCTCTTCAATTTTATTTTCATCGGGAGTAATAGTTTTGCCGGTTCCTAAAAGTTCCTGCGCAACAGTTTCAAGTTTAAAATCCTCAAAACTAAAAAACGAAGCACGAAGCATAGTCGGGCCATCAATCACAACTCTGCCTGTAACGGAGATAAAATATCCGCTCGGTTTTCGCTGTCGTAACGAAACCCTTCCGTTTGCACGAGCAATATCCAAACTGATACCAAGTTCACGGCATTTGTTATCAAGAAATAAAAGATCAAATCCGATAACGTGCCATCCAATAATTATATCAGGATCAATTTGTTTAAACCATACAAAGAAATTTGTAATCAATTCTCTTTCATCGTTATAATATGAAATAAGTTCTGATTCACGCTTCGGTTTTTCACCGATCATAAAAACTTTTTTATGATCACCATTTTTGCCTGTGATGTGAACTGCTATTGAATAAAGTTGATTTGTTTTTGCACCTGTTTCAATATCGATTGAAGCAATTACAAATATGGGAGAAGTTTCGCAAGGCAGTATTGTTGGATTTGTAAATCGTACAATTGAATTTTTTTGTTCCGCAATACCTGTAATCTTCATCTGCGAGTTAATTGATTTCTCCATTAAAAATCTTCTTAACGGATCAACATCGGACTCATAAGTTATTTGGTTTGATTGCTGAATTGTTTCGGCTAAAACACTTAATGCTTTCTGAGTATTAAAATAAAGCGCATCAACAGGTTTGTTATTAAAGTTTTTAAGTTTGGTTTCTTTTCTTAGATAAGTTTTATTTAACGGATTTAACACCGCATCTTTTTCGATAAAGAAAACAGGTTTGTTATTTGTAACAATAATTTCAACTGGTCCAAGTTCATGACTTGTACCAATAAACTTAAGTACACTTTTTCCGCTGTAGTCGCTCCATTCTCCTGTTAGAAGAAAAACATCTGCAGATATTTTATGATCAGTTTTCATAAAACTTGCTTTGCTGAGTTAAAGAATAATTCCTGAATGCTACGTGTTATGTTTCCCGGTTTTCCATCACCAACAATCCAATCATCTATCTGAATAACGGGAGTAACTTCAGTTGTGGTTCCCGTTAGGAAAAACTCATCATAGTCTTTTAGTTTATTTATGGTTATGTGCTCTTCAGAGAAATCAATTTTATTTTCTTTGCAAAGCTCAAGAATAACTTTTCGCGTAACGCCATTTAAAATATAATTAGAGAGTGGAGCAGTAAAAATCTTATCCTCCTTAACTGCAAAAAAATTTGTATGAGATCCTTCTGTAATAAAATCATCACGAAATAGTATCGCTTCAAAAGCATTATTTCTGATTGCATTTTGATTTGCCATAACAGAAGGCAAAAGGGAAGTGGATTTAATATCGCATCGTAACCAGCGAAGATCTTTTTCCAGAATTACTTTTACTCCATTATTTATTTCTTTGCTGTTATCTTTAATCGGTTTTACAAATGCAAAAACATTTGGAGTTAAATTATTTTCATAATTATGTGTCCGTGGAAAACTAACTCCTCTGCTTATTTGCAAATAAACTGAATATTCTGTTTTGATATTATTATTTTCCGAAAGTGTTGTGAAAATATTTTCAAGCTGATCGAAATCTTTAAAACTTATCTCGAGCTCCTGTAGACTATATTTTAATCTTTCAAGGTGATCTTGTAATCGAAAAAGTTTACCATTATAAGTTCTTAATGCTTCGTAAACTCCGTCTGAAAAAAGAAAAGAGCGATCAAAAGGGGAAACTCTTACCTCATCGTGCGGAATATATTTATCATTGAAATAAACAATCATTTTTATGTAATTTTTTGATGTGATAAAATAATCAAAAGAAATTTTATTAACGATTTAGAAAAATTTAACCCATACTTGAATGAACGTAGAAACTATTAGTCAGTATTGCTTAAGTAAAAAGGGCGCTGTTGAGGATTTCCCCTTTGATGAAGAAACACTTGTGTTTAAAGTCGGCGGCAAAATGTTTGCACTTATTCCGTTGGAAAAAATTCCTTTGCAGATAAATTTAAAATGTGATCCTGAAAAAGCGATGGAATTAAGAGAACAATTTGAATATGTGCAGCCCGGCTGGCATATGAGTAAGAAATATTGGAATACAATTATTCTGGAAGGAAATATTCGCTGGAGTGATTTAAAGGAATGGATTGATCATTCTTACGATGAAGTTGTAAGAGTATTAAAAAAGAGCGAAAGGGATAAACTCAAGTAATACTAATCTTGATGACTATCACTATATCAACAATGCTGATTGTAAATGAAAAATATTGGAATTAATTTTTAATAGTTAATAAAAAAAAGATATGAAAAATATTCACACATTTATATTTCTCTTCTTCTTTATAATACTCTCAGTAAATGCTTCAGCTCAAACAATTCAGAGCAGCAGTTGGTCTGTTAACCAGAGTTTAGCAGCTTACTCGCTTGATAAAAATAACGGTGAGCGAACTATGACGATTGAAGTAAAATTTGAAAAAGCATTTACTAAAAAACCACAGATTTTTTTAAGTGTCACTCAGATTGATTCTGATAAAGAATCAAATGTTAGATACAATGTAGAAGCAATTTCAATTTCCAGAGACGGCTTTACTATAAAGGTACGTACATGGGCGGATTCTAAACTGTTTTCAATAAGCGGATATTGGGCTGCACACAATCCATAAAATTTACATCTCACTTCTTATTTTCAACAAAATCACACTTTATTAAAAAAGATTTTTGATCTTTGACTATCCGTTTTTAATTTCCCCTAGCAAATTAATAATGTTTACCTTAGTAAGGGGTAAAATTATTGAACTTAAGGAAAGTCATTGTGCTATGAGAAAAATTCTTATTCTCTTTCTTGCAATTTTATATGTAAGCTGCGAGACAAATCCACCAACTACACCTGTTACACCTATTGTTGAATATGGCAGTGTTAAACTTATATCAAATGTTCCTAATGCTAAAATATTTCTTGATGGAAATGATACTGGCAAACTAACACCCGATACATTAAAAACAACCGTTGGAAATCATACAATAGAATTAGTCAAAGAGAATTATGATAGCTTAATATTGAATATTAATATTTTAAAGAATACTGAGATTGAATTAACTGCAAATCTTTTTGCTGCAAATAAAATAGTTTTAATTGAAGACTTTGCTAATGTTAGCTGCGGACCATGTGTAACAAGTAATAAAATCATAGAACATCTTATTAATGATAACTTTGGAACCTCAAAACTCGTTGCGATAAAATACCCAACAAACTTTCCTTCACCAGTAGATCCTTTTTATCTTGCAAATGGTCCGGATTGCAACGCAAGAATGGGTTATTATAATATATTGTTTGCCCCAACTACAATAGTTGATGGCAATTTAAGACCAACTTCTACGGACTCTAATGATGTTAAGAATAAAATTTTTTCTGAATTGGCAAAAGTGCCGCAGTTTATAATTGATGTTAGTGCGAGTAACGCAGGAAGCAACTATACTATAAATATCTCTGTTGAGGTTAAGGATATTACTAATATCGATTTTTCAAAACTTGTTCTTCACTCAGTAGTAACTGAAACTAATATTGAATTTGCAACTCCACCAGGTTCAAACGGAGAAACAAAGTTTTATGATGTAATGCGAAAAATGCTTCCCAGTAATCAGGGAGAATCATTAGCATCCATCAATCAAGTTGGCGTCTATAATTTTCAAAGGCAGCTAACACTAAACTCTGCTTGGATTCAAAACAACATAAACACCGTTGTATTCATACAGAATAAAGACACAAAAGAAATTTACCAGGCAGGATCTACATTTTAAATTGATAATAGCAATAAAATATTAATGGAGACTTATATGAAAAGAATACTACTTTTTTCACTCGTTTTAGTTTTTGCTTTTACCACCTATTCTTATGATAAAAAATCTCTTGTCGAAAGATTTACTAATGCTTCGTGTGCACCTTGTGCATCATTAAATAATGCTTGGTACAATGCTACAACAGCTGGTATGCTTGCCACTGAGTCTATTTCGCATCTTATATATAATGTCTGGTGGCCGGGCGCTAATGATCCAATGTATTTATTAAATACTCCGGATAACACAACCCGTACAAATTATTATGGAGTAAATTCAGTTCCGTGGATAGTTGTTAATGGAGCTACAACAGCAACCGTACAATCAACGTTTATTAATGCAGTTAACACAGGTAATTCTCAATACTCTCCATTTAAAATAATTATGACTCAGAGAGCTTTATCAGATAATCTTGTAGAGATTGGTGTTAAGATTATAAGAGATCCGGGTGATGTTACAACTTTTGGAACTACCAAACTTAAAGTTGCTTTGACAGAAAAAACCGTAGTATTTCCCACTCCTCCAGGTACAAACGGTGAATCACATTTTTCTAGTGTTTGCAGAAAAATGATGCCCGATGGAAATGGAACAATATTAACCATTCCTGCCCCAGGCGACTCAACTGAAATTATACTTCAATATATACCAACAGCATCCTTTTTGCAATCTGTAAATATGGATAGTTTGAGAGTTGTAGCGTTTATACAAAATGAAAGTAATAAGTCTATTTATCAGTCGGAGATGTTTGAAATCGTTCCAAATTTTGTGGCTCAAATAAATTCACAAAGTCCAGATGTAATTTCAGACAATAGCACACCGGTAAGTTTTAATGCAGTTATTAAAAACATTGGAATGATGTCTGATGTTTACACAATAAATTGTTCACTAAATGCACCTGTTGGTTGGGTTGGAGAGTATACCACAGCTAACGGAACTTTTTCTTTTGGAACAGCCGACTCAATTGAAATCAGCCCTGACGATTCTGCGGTGATTCAAATTGAAATAGATCCGCAGGGAATAAATGGATATGGTAATACTGTCGTTGAATTTGAGTCACATAATAACCCCGGTATGTCTGGTACAATTACTTTTAACAATGTTACAAACGGAGGAACAGATGTTCTTGTAATAAGTGCCGGAAGTAGAGAATTTGAATCATATGTTACAGGATCAATCAACAATGTATTTGAAGGCACCTATGGTGCAGTTTCAAGATCAGCATTAGAACCTTCAAATATTGATTTATCTAATTTCGGTATTGTTGTTTGGCAGGCAAGTAATTCAGATCGTGCATTTTATGAAAATGAAGTTACAAAACTTGAGGATTATTTAACTGGCGGTGGTAATCTATTAATTACCGGCCAAAATTTAGGTGCAGATATATTTGAGGCTTCTGGTCAAAGTCAGTTTGCTCAAGATTTTTATCATAATTATTTGCACACAAATTATGTAGCAGATTTTTCTAACCTGTTTTTCATAAAAGGAATTACCGGAGATATTATTTCTAACGGTATTCAATTTATTGCAAATTCAATTTATGACAGATCTCTGGATAAAATTGCACCAAGAGATTCAAATGCAACATCATTCTTAACATACTTTAATGGACCCGATGTTGCGGGTGTTAGAGCAGCTGCAGATAATTATCGTGTTGTTTATATGGTTGCAGGTTTAGAACAAATAACAGAGCAACCTGTAAGAGATACAATTGCTGCGCGAAGTCTTCGCTGGTTAGCTGAAAATGTTGTAATCCCAACTCAAGCTTTAGAAGTTATTGTTCATCAAACTCAAATAGATAGTACTCTTGGTGCAGAAATGATATTTGATTTTGAGGTGATAAATATTTCACAAGTTCAGCAAACAGTTTTTGAAGTTAGAACGATAAATGATTTACCAGCCAACTGGCAGTCTTCTCTTTGTTTTGGAGAAACATGTTTTCCTCCATTTTTAGATAGTATTGCAACTACTTCAGATTTTGGAACAACACTTCCGCTAAACCCTGGTGATACTTTAATAACATCTTTGCATGTTACAGCATTACAAAATGATGGAACCGCAAATGTTCAGATCCAGATAGGTACATTTCTAAATCCAACAGATAGATTGACAATCGATTTTACAGCGACTGCAATTGCTACCTCTGTTGAGGATGAAAATGCAATTGTAAAAGAATATTACCTAGATCAAAATTATCCTAATCCTTTCAATCCATCTACAACAATAAATTTTGGATTGAAAAAAGCCGGAAATGTTGAGATAACAGTTTACGATATGCTGGGAAATAAAATTGCAACATTGATTGATGGACACAAACCTGCAGGTAACCATTCTGTAACTTTTAATGCATCAAAATTAAGCAGCAGTGTGTATCTGTATAAAATTATTTCCGAAGATTTTGTTCAAATAAGAAAGATGATGCTTTTAAAGTAATCTATTAGACTGCTTTGCTGGATAAAACCTGTTTCATTTTTATCGTTAGAATTAAAACAAGTTTTACCAGCAAAGCAGTAAATTCATTTTTTAATCTTTATGAAATGTAATTACAGTTTTATGATCCTGTACTCTTAATTAACATATTTATTAATCATTCTAAGGGGAATGATATGAAAAGACTCTTTACTCTTTTAGTTTTTGTTCTTATACCATTTTTGGCAAATTCACAACCATTATTAACCGTTGATTTTGCAGGTGGCTATCCACCAGCTGGTTGGAGTATAGATCTTCAATCGGGTAATTGGTCAGCAGTAGCCTCCGCCAATGCTGGCGGTGTTGCTCCAGAGTTAAGATTAAATTGGACTCCTCAATTTAACGCCACTTCACATTTTATTTCTCCTGCAGTTAATACTACGGGGAAAACATTATTAATGTTTCAATTTAAACATTCATTAGATCATTATGGCGGTCCCTATACAATTGGAGTTGCAACCCGATCAGGCGGAGGAATATGGAATACTGTTTGGTCAATCGTTAATCCTTCTGCAAGTACACAGAGTGAGGAGCTAATTAATATTAGCAATTCTGATGTTGGCGCAGCAGATTTTCAAGTATGTTTTTTCTTTAGTGGCGATTCCTACAACTTGAATTACTGGTATATAGATGATGTTAAATTATTTGTTCCTCTTGCACACGACGCAATGACAAAAGACATTGTTATCAATCCTGAATATGTGGCAGGAACCCCCTTTACACCTCAGGCCAGATTAAAAAACTTTGGATTGAATTCAGAAACATTTGATGCGACCTGCATAATAAAATTGAATGGCACTTCAGTCTATACACAGAATTGCCCGGCTGTAAATCTTGCTGCTGGTGTTGAACAGATAGTATCATTTCCTGACTTTACACCTACGGCGGCTAATGATCTTTATGAGGTAAATGTTACTACAAATTTAGCCGGTGACTTAGATCCAACAAATGATAGCAGAATCGAAGGATTTGATACATACACTACGCAAAGAGGTATGGTTATTTTAGAGATTGGAACAGGTACCTGGTGTCAATATTGTCCGGGGGCTGCAATGGGTGCCCACGATTTAATTACAAATGGAAAAGCTGTTGGTGTGATTAAATATCATAACGGGGATACTTTTACAAACACATTTTCAAACGCAAGAAATACTTATTACGGAATTTCTGGATTTCCAACAGCTGTATTTGATGGTGTTCAATATGTTGTTGGCGGAAGCAATACCGTTAGTATGTATACAACCTATCTTCCTATTTATGATGCACGTAAAGCAAAAAATTCAGCGTATTCAATTGAAATTTATGGACAAAACAGCGGGCTGGATTATTCATTAAATCTTCGTATTACTAAACATGCAAATGTTCCCGCATCATACAGTAATCTTGTACTGCATTTAGCATTAACTGAATCAGAAATCCCTTTCAACTGGCAGGGACAAACAATGGTACATAATGCTGAAAGATTAATGGTTCCAAATGAACTTGGAACACCACTTGATTTTTCATCAGGAAATGTTATTGATATAAACCTTAACTTTAGTAAAAATGCTGCATGGGTATTAGCTAACTGCGAACTTGTTTCTTTTATACAAAACCTTGACGGTAAAGAAATTCTTCAGGGAACCAAAGTTGCTCTCGAAGAATTAAGTCCTTTACCAGTTGAGTTAACATCTTTTACAGCTAAAGCTAATTCTGGCAAAGTACAGCTTGATTGGACAACGGCAACTGAGCTTAATAACTCAGGTTTTGAAATAGAAAGGTCATTTGATGGTAATACTTTTTTTGCTGTTGGTTTTATTAAAGGAAATGGTACTACAACAGAACCAAGATCATATTCTTTTGTTGATGAGTTTGAGTATAATGCAACCCAATCAATCTATTATAGACTTAAACAAGTTGACTATAGCGGCAGTGTAAATTATAGTGATGTTGTTGCTGTAGTGATTGAATTGCCAATTGATTATGCACTTGGACAAAATTATCCAAATCCTTTTAACCCAACTACAAAAATAAAATACTCTGTTCCTCAAAGTGGTCTAGTTACAATTGCAGTTTATGATTTAACAGGGCAGGAAGTTGCAATAATAGTAAATGAAGTTAAAGAAGCAGGTAATTTTGAAGTTGATTTTAATTCTGTCGGATTGTCATCGGGAGTTTACTTCTACAAAATGACATCAAACAGTTTTTCTCAGGTTAAAAAGATGAGTATTTTAAAGTAGTTCCTAATTTTAACGGAAGGAATATTATTTGTTCCTTCCGTTAAATCTCTTTTTCAGTATTTATAAATAAAATCAGGTTTGATGATGAATAAAGTTTTTAGAGTTATAATGTTTTTAATTTTTACCCTTACGGGAACATTTAAGGCCCAAGATATTGAGGTTACAGTTCATAGAACGTTCATAGACAGCACCCTTGGATCGGAAATGGTTTTTGATTTTGAGGTAAAAAATATTTCTCAATATGTACAAACTATTTTCGAAGTTAGAACGATCAATAATCTACCTGCTGATTGGCAGTCTTCACTGTGTTTTGATCAGACTTGCTTTCCTCCATTTTTAGACAGCATAGCAACAACTTCTGATTTTGGAACAACGCTTCCTTTAAATCCAGGAGAAACATTAATAACTTCTTTACATGTAACAGCATTAAATAACAGTGGTACAGCAAACGTTCAAGTACAAGTAGGCACATTCCGAAATCCATCTGTTAGGATTACGACTGACTTTACTGCAACAGTTAATCCTGTTTCTGTAGAAGATGAAAAAACATCAGTCACTGATTATTATTTAGCTCAAAACTATCCAAACCCTTTCAATCCTTCTACACAAATAAATTATGGATTGAAGAAAGCCGGCAATGTTGAAATTTCTATATATAATATTCTTGGTAATAAAATTGCAACACTGGTTGATGGATTTAAATCTGCGGGCAAACACACAGCTTTACTAAACGCATCAAATCTTAGCAGTGGTGTTTACTTCTATAAAATTGTTACTAGTGAATTTGTTCAAACAAGAAAAATGATTTTGGAGAAATAAATGAAATTTCTTTTGTTGTTAGTTTTTGTGTTTATTGTTTCGCTTCCCGTTATCGCACAAAATGAAGAAGATATTACCGGAAGAAAAGCACCCAACTTTAAACTTGTTAATCTTGATGGTAAATATGTTGAGTTAAACAGCATAACCGGTAATGGTCCTATTCTTTTAAGTTTTTGGGCAACTTGGTGCAAGCCTTGCCTGGAAGAAATGGTTGAGTACAATAAAATTTATGAGCAATATAAAGAAAAGGGATTTATTTTGCTTGCCGTTTCAACGGACACTGAAAAATCAGTGGCTAAGGTAAAGCCTTACATCAAATCAAAAGATTACAAATTTCCAGTTGTACTTGATACAAACAGTGAAGTTTCAAGAAAGTACTATGCCCAGCAAATGCCATACACCGTAGTAATAGATAAGACTGGAAATATTGTATACTCGCACCTTGGTTATATGAAAGGTGATGAACAAAAAGTTGAGAAAATAATATCTGAATTACTAGAAAAATAATTTTTAATTCCTTCGGTAAATCATACGTACCGAAGGAATTATATTTTTGCTTTAATCATATCAAATCTAAAATAAAAATGAAAACTGCCATTACTCGCATCACCATTTTATTAATAATTATATTATCAACAAAAGTAATTAGTCAAACTGACAATAGATGGTTTCTTTTGCCAGATGGATTAGGTTTTTCAAATCAGCTTGAATACTCGTACGATACCGATACTAATAATGAAATTTTTGAAAACTGGTTAAATCTGGATTATAACAAAAATATTTTTAGTGCCGGGATTAGATTCGAAATATTCCAGCCAAATGATCCGGATCCATCCATAAGCAGAGGAAAAGTTAAGTATGCAGATATTGCATATAAATATATCGGGGTAGATATCGGTGATGTTGAAGAAGGATTAAATATAACGGTAGGAAATTTTTACAAACTTTTTGGTCGCGGGTTAATTTTAAAAAGTTACGAGGATAGAAATATAAGAATCGATAATAATCTAATAGGTGTAAAGGTTGAGGCTAATTATGAGGGTTTTACACTTACCGCACTTTCAGGTTCGGCAGCTAACTCAAATAATTTAAGAGAAGACATTCTTCATGCTGTTGATTTGCAATATGGCAAATTTGATTTGGTGAAACTGGGTACAACATTTGCCTCTAACTTGCCATCGATTGAAGGAGTGGCCAGAACAACATTAGCTTCATTTAGAATACAACCGTCTTATTGGAATTTTGATGGATATGCTGAGTATGGAGTTAAGAGTAATGAGGATGTTCAGTCACAGGTTTTTCATGATGATGAATGGAAAATTGGCGAAGCATTTTACGGCAGTTTGAATTTTTATTATGATGTTTTTTCAATTGTTGGTGAATATAAATATTATGATAACTATGCTTTCACCTCTAATGACGGAACAATATTTTATAACACTGCACCGTCCTTGAGAAAAGAATATACTTATCAACTGCTGAATCGTCATCCATCTCCGCTTGATCAATCAAATGAAGAGGGATATGCTGTTGAAATGAATTTCAATATTTCGGATGAAACATCATTGATAGCTAATTATGGTATTACTAACACACTTCCTACTAGTTCCTATTATCAGCAAGTGAATAATCTTTCACTTCCCATTGCTACACAGTTAGAAGAAATATATTTACAAGCAGCACATAATTGGAGTGAATCATTAACCTCAATACTTGCTTTTGGATACAACGAAGAGTTATCAACAAACACAAAAAACTTTACACCAATTTTGGAAAACAAATTTTACTTTGATGATATTAATACAATTAAATTAGTACTGGAACACCAACAAACAGAAAATCTTACAACTGATGAAAAATATTACGATGATATAATTAACATTGAATATTTACGTTCTCCAAATTTTAGTGTTGCCGTTGTAGCAGAACTTCAAACCAAAGAACCTCAGGAAGGAAATGTTGTAAGAAAATTCTGGAGCTTTATACAATTTGGATACAAGCTTGGTAATCACAGTGATTTAAGTTTGCTTGTCGGAACAAGGCAAGCCGGCAACATTTGTATTGGTGGAATTTGCAGGTACGAACCAGCTTTTCAGGGTGTGGAATTAAAAATTCTTACGCGTTTATAGAATTTTTGAAAAATATTAAACGAAGACTTGCTAAAAGTTAATAATTAAAAAATTTAAACATTCTTATATTATTTGTTGACTTTAACAATATTTTTTAGGACGTTGTCATATAAAATTTAAAAAACTTATCAAAAGGAATGTTTATCGGATTGATTGATACAAAATTTTACAAATCTAATATCCAGATCTCTGTATCAATCTCTTTACTATAAGAATTCTTTATACTATGCATATTCAGTTAATCATTAAACTGTAGATTAATAAAATCTGCTTTTATTATTTTTTGTTCATTCACATATTGTTACAAAGTATTAGATCGATCATTTAATTAATTAACCACCATCATCTGTAATCTAATCAAGGAGAGATCTTATGAATAGATGGTTTACTATTCTATTTTCCCTTTTACTACTGCCGACAATAATGTTGGCTCAAACGGGAAAAATAAAAGGAAAAGTTACTGACCTTACATCCGGCGAACCTCTAATAGGTGCCAACGTTTTAGTAGTTGGAACCTCATTGGGAGCAGCAACGGACGTAAAAGGTGAGTACACTATTTTCAATTTACAAGCCGGTGTTTATGAAGTAAAAGCTTCTTACATCGGGTATCAAACAATTACACTTACTAACGTACGTGTTAATACTGATCTTACCACAGAACTTAATTTTCAATTGCCCGGCGAAGGGATATCAGTTGGAGAAGTTGTCGTGGTATCAGAACGACCACTCATTAACCCCAGCAACACAAATGCTATTAGAACAACTACAAGCGATATCATTGATGATTTGCCTGTAAGAGATTTTAATAACATTTTGAAATTAACACCTGGTGTTGTCATTCAAAATCAAAACGTTTACATAAGAGGTGGACGTGTTGATGAAGTTGGCTATTACCTTGAAGGTACTAACATTACCAACCCGGTATTGGGCGGACGCGGTGTTACAATTGTACAGGATGCGGTTGAAGAAATTCAAGTGCAAGCTGGTGGTTATACTGCTGAATATGGCGGAGCAAATTCCGGTATTGTAAGAACTCAGCTTAAATCAGGTACATCTGATTTTAAATTTAGCATTGCTTACGTTACAGATAATTTGACCTTCAAAAGCAAAGATGATAGATTTAATGGCGAACAAACTTTAGGCGCTTATCAGTATGGTTATAATGAATTCACAGGTACAATAAGCGGACCTCTATTTGCAGATAACATTAAATTTTTTGGTTTAATTAATTCAAACTGGAAGTTAGATCAGAATCCTTTGCCTTTCCCTGGAATTGATCTTGGTGTAATAACAGATCAGCAATCTACAACACCGGAAACAAATTCAATTGAAATGTATTATCCAGCTGGACCTACTTATGGAGCTCAAAATCAAATTTATACCGGCACAGGTACATTAACATTTGATTTTAATCCATTAATATTTAGAGTAACTGGATCCTATACAGATTCTAAAGGTGGAAATGGCGGCGGTGGAAACATCAGCCAATTATTGAATCTTGGAAGAATCTCAATTTTCGAAAGTGCAAACTCTTCGTTTTCTGCTAAGATGACCCATATTTTAAGTCCAACTACTTATTACGAAATAAGTGCTGGCTATACATATAACTTTACAGAAAATATGGATCCATTGTTAAGAGATAATTGGGAATTATACGGAGATAGCGTTGCAAATGCAGAAGTTGGAGCTGTTTGGCAGCGAACAGCCAGAGATATCTCTCAGGGAAGAATTGGTAGATATCAAAGACCAACTTCTTATGATGTTCTTGGTTTTAATTTCTTTGCCCCTAATGATATTACTGCTGCTTACAGCAAGAATAAAAGAGAAGTTTTTAATTTTAACGCGGCTTTTTCAACTGAAATAGATAAAATCCATTCAATTAAGTTTGGTGGTGAGTTATCTACGTATACAATAAGAAGCTATGGTTTTGCAGCAGGCAGATCAGCAGCTCAATATGCTAACGATGTATTTAAGAACAGTCAGCTTGCCAATCCATTACCAATTAATGATGTTATGATTTCATTAACCAATAGTTATGGTTATGATCATTTTGGAAATGAAATAGACGGCGATTTTAATGAGAATGGTGCAGTTGATGATGCAGGACTATTAGCTCCTAAAAAACCAGTATTTGCTGGTGCTTATCTTGAAGATAAAATAACATACAAAGACCTTATCTTAAATGTTGGTTTAAGATTTGACTACTTTGATACAGACAATTTAATCCTTAAAGACGCAACTCGTCCTGAATCAGCGATTGAATTTACGACAAATAAAATTGATCCTACAGGATTAACAAAAACAGAATCTTTCAGCGCTGTCAGTCCTCGTATTGGTTTCTCTTTCCCTGTTACTGATGCAACTGTTTTTCATGCACAGTATGGTAAATTCGTTCAACAGTCAAGACTAAGAGATATGTATCAAGGTATTTATGGTCTTGGTACTCAATTAAGAGGCGGATTCTTTATTTCAACTCCGGTTGGTTTAGATGTTAGACCTACAAGAACTACACAGTATGAAATTGGGTTTACACAACAAGTTTCAAACTTTGCATCTTTTGATATTACCGGATATTATAAAGACATACAGGATCAGGTTGAATTTGATATTCAAAACACAGCATCAGGCTCACCATATCAGTCATATAATATTCTTAAAAATGGTGACTTTGCAACAACGATGGGTGTTGAAGTATCATTTAATATGAGAAGAGTGGAAAACATTCAGGTTAACGCTTCTGTTGCATTCCAGAATGCTCAGGGAACAGGATCTAATCCAAATTCTAAAGCAGGTATAGTTGGCGCTCCGTTAGATGGAGTTACAGTATTTAAACCAACTAATATTGCTCCTCTTGATTTCAACAAGGCAATCACAGGAAATATGAATATAGATTATAGATTTCCTGCAGATACCGAATCACCTATTTTACGTGAATTTGGTGTTGCTGCTCTCTTTACTTTTGACAGCGGACATCCATATACACTTGGAACAGGAAAAGGAGATAACAACGGTTCATTAGAAGGAGATAACAGATTTAGATCTCCGATAGAAGCTTTGAACTCATCAACAACTCCATGGACAAGTCAGCTTGATTTAAAGATAGATAAATCTTTTTCTATTACTGATAAATTGCGTGCAAATGTTTACTTCTTTATTGTTAATCTTTTTGATGCAGCAAACATCACAAACGTGTTCCTTAGAACAGGAACTCCTACTGATGATGGTTATTTGAATGATCCAGGATTAGGCGGAACATTAAAGACCTATCAAAGAGAAGAATATGAAGCTATGTATAGAGCAATAAACATTGACTATTATCAAGCTTATCAAACAAATGTTGGCGTATTGTATGGTCCTCCACGCCAAGTTCGATTTGGATTTCAATTAGAATACTAAAATTGATAGTATAAAAAAATAGGAGTTTCAAAATATGAGTTATAGAAAAATTAAATATATACTTGTCTTTGTGATGAGTATCTTCTTCCTCGCACCCGGTTTAAGGGCAGAGGGGGATAAGAAAGATAACAGCAATAAGGATTTGAAAAAAATCAATAACTATGTTGCGTTAACTAGTCTAAACATTAATAATATATCAACATACTTTTTTAATAATGGTATTTCTGATATATCCGCATCAGGTAACTCAGGATTAGTTTATCCTAAAGGAAGCGGTAAAACAGCAGTGTTTACATCTGGTCTTCTTTGGGGTGCAAGAGTTGCCGGAGATCCGGATCCAAGAGTTGGCGGTACTGCATATAGAACCGGCCTGCAACCAGGTAAAGTATTACCTGATGGAACCGCAGATGTAACAACTTTGGATAAATATAGAATCTATAGAGTTAGACGTGATGTGTTTCCAGGATCTGATCCAAATGTTGATCTATCAACGGAAGCCGCATTAGATGGAACATCTGAAGCAGCAATTAGAACTCAATATGAAGCAGATTGGACAGAATGGCCAGCAGATATGGGTGCACCATTTAATGATGTCAATACAAATGGTATATATGAACCAACTATAGATATACCAGGCGTTAAAGATGCAGATCAAACAATATGGTTTGTTGCTAATGATTTAAATTCCGGACAAACCACATATCTTTATGGTGCAAATCCTCTGGGAATCGAGTGCCAGGTAACTATTTGGGCATACAATCAGGCAAACGCTCTTGGCAGTATGTATTTTAGAAAATATAAAGTTATCAACATAACAGATAGAACTGTAAATCCAATTACATTTGAAAATATGTATTTTTCAATGTTTTCGGATGTTGATCTTGGTGATGCAGGCGATGATTTTGTTGGTGTTGATACTACTTTGAGTTTACAATATTGCTATAATTTTGGTGCAACAGATGCAACTTATAATCCACTACCTCCTCCAGCAGTTGGCTTTGACTTTTTTCAGGGACCACTTATTGATGGAATAGCAGGTGAAGATATAAATAAAAACGGAATAGATGATGCTTCTGATTTTGGAATATTTAATAACCAGGTAGCAGGACCAGGCAAAATTAATTTACCAATGACTGCAGCATATTATTTTGCTAATGGTGATGCTAACATCGGCGATCCGCCACAGGGAGAAATAGATGGTTCACGTGAATTTTATAATTTCTTCCAGGGTAAATTTGGTGTTTCAGGTGCTCCGTTTATTGATCTTAAAACATTGCTTCCAACAACTTATGCTTTAAATGGTGATCCGCAAGCTGGTACAGGTTGGAGAGACGGTGAACAGTTACCCGCTGGCGATAGACGTCAGGGAAGCGCATCCGGTCCATTCAATATGGCTCCTGGTGATACCCAGGAAGTAGTAGTTGCTGAAATAGTTGCAGGTGCAATACCTGGTGTTGATAGACTTTCAGCATTAGGACTTTTAAAGTTTTATGATGCTCAGGCACAAGTAGCTTACAATAACTTCTTTGATCTTCCAACAGCTCCACCGGCACCGGAAGTTTCTGTTACTTCTTTAGATAGAGAAATAATACTTGACTGGTCAAAGAATACAGCAAAAGTTGAAGCTACTGAAACCTTTAACAAAAAGGGACACTCCTTCCAGGGATACAATATATATCAATTGCCTACTGCTTCATCTCAGGTGTCAGAAGGTATTAGAATTGCCACTTATGATATTGTTGATGCAGTTGGAAAAATTTCGGATTTTGTTTTTGATGTAAAAACAGGCTCTGTAATTAAATATCCTGTTCAGTTTGGAAACGATACTGGAATTAGACGATTTATTTCTATAACAAATGATGCTGTTGATGGCGGAATTCCGTTGGTAAACGGAATTAAGTATTACTTTGCGGTTACAGCATATAGTTATAATCCTGATCTTGCAGCTGTTCCAAATAATCTTGAAAATCCAATTGCTATTCTTACTGTTATTCCACAAACTCCAAATCCAGGTGTTACATACGGTGATGAATCAGGTGGCGCAGTTACAATAACACATGAAGGAACTGCAGATGGCGGTCCAACAGTTAGTGTGGTTGATCCTGCTGCAACAACAGGTCATAATTACGAAGTGTTCTTTACACAGCGTGCAGAGATAAGAGATCAGAATGGTGACTGGGTTGCTGCTGCCGTAGTTGACGGAAATATGGGCCCGGATACATTAACAGGATCTTCAATAGATATAGCCGCTGTATATGGCACTTCTGGTGAAGTGGAGCTTCATTGCTTGTTAAATCTAGTATCAGCTGACGGTGACTGGTGCGATGGTCTTTCAATGACTTTCCCTGCTGGTGTAAATATTCTTAGTGCTCCAACCTTTCAAGCATTGAATCATGATGCTGCAAATGGCGGTATAATCGTTCCAGAAATTGTTGGCAATACAATCAACTTTGGTGATGTCTCTGGATCATTAACTGGTAATGGTGCTTTTGAAGGAACTGAAGAATGGATTGTTTATATCGAACCTGCTAATTTACCTCTTGCTGTTGACTGGGTTATTGTTGATGACGGTTGGGCAGGGGGGCCTATTGATGCGTCAGGAACAACAACAGTTTCTACTATTGCTAATCTAACCAGAACAGCAAAGTATTGGAATTTAAGAGATGTTACAACTAGTACAGTTCTTCTTGAAAACCAAGGTATTATCGGCGGCGAGTATCTATTCCCTCCACGCGATGATTTTAATGCTGCACAATTAAATCCAACAACAACAGCAGATCCTATTGTTGATGGCTTCCAGGTAGGAGTAAGTGTAGTATATGAAGCTCCTATAAATTTCAGCGGTGATAGACTTACACTTAGTCCGGCAAATAGTCCGACTACATTATCTTCAAATTCTTCTACTGGTAATCTTGATATACAAAACTATACAATATTTGGTGGCACCATAACTAGTTATGCAGCGGATAACTTTGGATTTGGTACTTATAGTATTGATGAACTACAATTAGATTATGAATTAAGATTTACAGGAATTTGGGATACTACTGTAGTTGGCGGACAAACCCGTATAACAGTTAGAGAAGGAACAGGCTCGCTCGCTACAATATTCTCTACTGTAACAGGTGCTGCTGGTTTAGCTACACACCCGCTTAATCCTAATCCGGGTTCTACTGCTCCTTTCTTGATTCGGGTACCATTTGAGGTTTGGAATAAAGATACTCAGACTCAGGTTAATTTAATGTTTAGAGATCGTATTCAAACGCCAACTGCGGAACCATTTTATGCCTGGAACCCAGTTAACAGAATGTATGCAATTATTGTAAACTCTGCTTACAATGCAACTACACCATTAACTGGTGCACTTCGTGATCCAGCAACCTGGGTACTTGTATTTTACGGAACCAACTATACACTTGGTGATGTTGTCACAGTATCATACGATAACCCAATTCAAATTGGTGTGGATAAATATTTATTCAACACTAATGGTTCATCTTTCTCTAATGAACTTGCTAAAACACAGGTGGATAAAATTAATGTATTTCCAAATCCATATTATGGTGTAAATACAGAAGAACTTAATAAATACAACAAATTTGTTACGTTTAGCCATCTACCAGAAAAAGCAACAATTAGAATCTTTAATCTTGCAGGTGTTCATGTAAGAACAATAAATAAGGATGATATTGATCAATTCCTAAGATGGGATTTAGCAAATACAGCTGGATTACCGGTCGCAAGCGGATTGTATCTCGCATATATTGATTTACCTGATCTTGGTGAGACAAAAATCCTTAAAATAGCTGTTATTCAGGAACAACAAATTCTTGATAGATTCTAATGAAATCAAGTAAAAAAGTATAGGAGTAAAAATGAAAAATATATTTAGATTATTAATAATAGTTCTTGCCCTCCTGCTTACACTTGATGTATATGCTGGAGGTGGAAATAGAACAGGTACAGGAGGAGCTGCTCAGCTGCTTATTCCTGTTGGTCCGCGCGGTATAGCAATGGGTGAAGCCAATCTTGCAGTAGCACAGGGTATAGAATCAATATTCTGGAATCCTGCTGGTGTGGCTAATATGCAAAACTCTACCAGTGTTATGTTTTCACACATGTCATATTTAGCAGATATTGGTGTAGAATATGGTGCTGTAGCTACAAATATTGAAGGCTTTGGAGTTGTTGCATTAAGTCTAAAAAGTCTTGGAATTGGCGATATATTAGTTACCACAACCACTGATCCTGACGGATTAGGCGGAGCGGTATTTTCCCCGCAAATGTTAACTGCAGGGTTAACATACTCACGCCAATTAACAGAAAGAATATCTGTTGGTCTTACAGCTAACTTAATTACTGAAACTCTTGGAGACGCTAGCTCTACAGGTTTTGGTTTTAATGTTGGCGTTATATACAATACTCTTGCTGATATAAAAGGATTAAGCATTGGTATTGCTATGAAAAATGTTGGACCACAAATGCAATATGATGGTTCTGGAATGCTTGTTCTTTCATCAGTGCAGGATCAGAATCGTCCGCCGCAGTACACTAAAATTGAAGCAGCAAAATTTGATCTGCCATCTTCTTTTGAAATGGGTGTTGGATATAAAGCCGAATTTGATGAACAAAATGCTGTTCAATTAGCAGGCGTATTTCTAAATAACAACTTCTCAGAAGATGAATATAAGTTTGGAGCTGAATATGGCTTCAATAATCAATTCTTTGCAAGATTAGGTTATCAATTTGCTCCAGATGTAGACAGTGAACAATATTTATATGGTTTAACTGCCGGTGCTGGTGTAAATGTAAATCTTGATGGAATTCTATTGAGAGTAGATTATGCTTATAGAACAGCTCAATACTTTGATGGAAACCATGTTTTTGCTCTTTCAGTTGGTTTCTAAAATCTAGTTCTTTGTTTATACAATCCGTACCGATAAATTCGGTACGGATTTTTTATTTTAAATTCACTTCAAATTTTAAATTTATTTTACTCTTTTTTATACCAGTAATCGGTTAGCTGTCATTTGATATAACCGCTTATGTATATTTAAGTGTATTCTCTATGTCATTATTGAATTTTTATCTGTTAAATTATTTTAATAATAATGTTTGTTTAATTTTTTAGATGGAGAGGAAATGAAAAAACTAACTATTATAGGATTGTTCATGCTTATTACAGCATCCGTATTTGCCCAAACAGGTGAAGTTCCGCTAATCCCAATGAAAGATTTTTTCCGTAATGTGGAAAGAAGGGGATATCAAATTTCTCCGGATGGAGATTATCTTTCTTTTATGCAGCCAGTCAATTCCAGAATGAACGTGTTTGTTCAAAAGATCGGTGAAGATAAATCTACGCAAGTAACTTTTGCAACCGAAAGAGATATTGCAGGTTATTTCTGGAAGGGAAACAACCGCATAATTTATGTTCAGGATTCTAAGGGAGATGAGAATTTTAGATTATTCGGTGTTGATAAAGATGGTAAAAATCAAAAAGATCTTACACCGTTTGATAAAGTTAGAGCAGGAGTTGTAGACGATCTTGTTGATAATCCGAATGAAATGTTAATTCAGATGAATAAGGAAAATCCACAGGTGTTTGATGTTTATAGAATTAATGTTAATACCGGTGATATGACTGTTGTAGGACAGAATCCAGGGAACATAACCGGCTGGCAAACTGATCATAATGGAAAACTGAGAGTGGCAATCACTACAGACGGTGTAAACTCAAGCGTTCTTTATCGTGATAGTGAAGATCAGGAATTTAAACCTTTATTAACAACAACATTTAAAGAAACTTTTGCCCCTCTGTTTTTTACTTTTGATAATAAAAACCTTTATGTGTCTTCTAACATTGGCCGAGACAAAGCCTCAATAGTTGAATATGACATCGCAAATAAAAAAGAAATAAAAGTGCTTTATGAAAATCCGGACTATGATGTAAACGGATTAAGTTACTCACGCAAAAGGAAAGTAATTGAGTTTGCAAACTATACCGGCTGGAAACAGGAATATCATTTCTTTGATAAAGAGACTAAAGATATTTATAGTGATTTAATATCAAAACTACCGGGTAAAGAACTTGTAATAACCGGAATAAATAAAAACGAAGATAAGCTTTTAGTAAGAACATACAGTGATAAATCACTTGGATCATTTTATTTCTATAACGTTAAAACTAAAGAACTAAGTAAGCTGGTAGATGTTAGTCCATGGTTGAACGAAAATGATTTGGCTGATCAAAAACCAATTACATACAAAACAAGAGATGGTCTTACAATTCATGGTTATTTAACTTTACCAAAGGGTGTTGATCCTAAAAATCTTCCAGTAGTTATAAATCCTCACGGTGGTCCGTGGGCTAGAGATGCTTGGGGATTTAATCCCGAAGTACAATTTCTTGCAAACAGAGGCTATGCTGTTCTTCAAATGAACTTCCGTGGTTCAACAGGATATGGAAGAGAATTTTGGGAGAAGAGTTTTAAACAGTGGGGCAAGACAATGCAGGATGATATTTCTGATGGAGTTAAATGGTTAATCGATCAAGGAATTGCAGATCCTAAACGTGTTGCAATATACGGTGGATCTTATGGCGGCTATGCAACATTAGCTGGACTGACATTTACACCAGAACTTTATGCTTGCGGTGTTGATTACGTTGGAGTATCTAATTTGTTCACATTCCAAAAATCAATTCCACCTTATTGGGAGCCATACAAAGAAATGCTTTATGAAATGGTTGGACATCCACAAAAGGATTCTTTGCTTTTAAGAGATGCATCGCCTGTTTTTCATGTTGATAATATTAAAGCTCCATTATTAGTTGCTCAGGGATTAAATGACCCAAGAGTAAATAAAGCTGAATCAGATCAAATGGTTGAAGCGTTAAAGAAAAAAGGTATAGATGTTCCTTATATGGTTAAAGATAACGAAGGACATGGATTTAGAAATGAAGAAAACAGATTTGATTTTTATGGTGCGATGGAACAATTCTTTTTCAAACATCTTGGCGGAAGAGCTGCTGAGTTGAAAGAAGAGAAGAACTAAATTAAATTGTCATTACGAGCGAAGCGAAGTGATCAAAAAGATTGCTTCACTTCGTTCGCAATGACTTTTTTAGACAGCTTTTATTTAACCGCGAGCGGTTCTCAAATCTTTTCTTTGATAGTACCATCGATAAATTAACAGCGCAATTGCCGCAGTTAATCCGATAGCTGCAAAATAATACCATATCATATAAGACTTATCATACGCAGTTAAAAGTTGTTCCGGAGAAAGAGTAGCAGGATCCGGAGCGTATGCGGTTAATAAATATCCGGAAATTCCAAACCCTAATATTGAAGATAGAAATGAGTGAAGATGACTGAATCCAAGATACAATCCCTCTTCCCCTTTTGGAGCTTGTAATGAAAAATACTCAAGATAACGAGGCGAAATAAAACATTCTGCCAAACCTTGAACCATAATTCCAGCTATCATCATAACAGTAATTGGATGAGCACTGAATAACCCCAAAATTGAAACAGATTGCCCGGTAATACCCTCAAGTAAATTACTGGAGGCCATTAGCAAAGCGGATAGTGGCATAAGAAACATACCTACTGCCATAGAGGAAACAGCTTTCACATTTTTCATAAGATGAGTTATGAACATAACAAGAGCCATTACAACCGCAGGATTAACATTTGCAATCCATTCGGGTGAAGCTTGCTCGCCAACAGTTCTTAAAACATATTTTGGCATTGTTGCATAAAGCTGATGTTGAATTATCCAGAATCCCGTAACAATAAAAATCAAAGTAAGTAAACGCATATTTGTTACAACCCTGACAAATCCACCCCAAACTTCTTTTACTGATTTTCCTTCGCCATCTGCACTAACATTTTTATAAAACAAAATAACCACGATAAGTGCAATAAAACTCATCAATGCAGAAAAGTAATTGATTGCAGTTAATCCCAATTCGATTCTTATTGGATATGCAAAAGTTTTACCCAGAAAAGCTCCGACGTTTACAATACCATAAAATATTGAATAGCCTCTTGCCCTTGTTTCGGTTGTTGTTGTCTTTGCAACTGTTCCAGTAATAATAGATTTTATAAACGATCCCCCAAACATGAGAACAACCAGTGATGGGAGCACAACAGCTTTATACGGCATCGCACCAAGTGCAAAATATCCCGCAGATAAAAGTGCAAAGGCAAGTATGATGGCGTTTCTAAATCCAATTTTATCTGCGAAGGCTCCGGTAAAAGGAGGTAGAAAATATAGGCCTGCTGAAAAAACTCCACCAATCCAGGCAGCTTCAATATCATCAAATCCAACTATGCGTGAAAGATAAAGAGTGATGGCAATGAACACTCCGTAATATGCCGCTCTCTCAAAAAGCTCAACTATATTTGCTGTCCAAAATGCTTTTGGAAATTTCCAACTTGTGTTATTAACTCCGTTTTGCTTATCTGACTTTGTAGTATTACTCACTAATTACCTCTGATAATTTTTTTATTTTGAAGTTGAAAGATATGGTTTAAAACTTTTCAGACAACTATTTTTCTTTCTTAATAAACTTCATTGAGCCGGAGTTTATGCAGTACCTTAAACCGGTTGGGGGCGGTCCGTCATCAAAAACGTGACCAAGATGTCCATCGCATTTTGCACAGATTACTTCTGTCCTCTTCATTCCAAAACTGCTATCATCATTGTAAATAATTCTGCTGCTGTCAATTGGTTCAAAATAGCTTGGCCAGCCGCAGCCTGAATCAAATTTAGTATTAGATTCAAAAAGTTCTGTACCGCAAGCTGCGCAAATATAAGTTCCTATTTCGTGATGATCCCAATATTTTCCTGTGAATGCTCTCTCAGTTCCTTTCTCGCGTAAAATTCTATATTCTTCTGGTGTTAATTCTTTTTTCCATTCTTCATCAGTCTTAACAACTTTATTGTCCATATTTACTCCGTTATGATTTGTTGAATCAGGTTCACTTAAATTTTTAACCCTTGCCAATGAAGTTGAATCATCAGGATTAAGTTTAATCCATAAACTGGTTAAGCCGATTATAAGCAAAAAAACAATCGCAATTTTCATCTAAAAATTCCTGTTACTATATATATTTACTAACAAAATAAAACAATTTTTGGTTGCAGAATATTCCGTAAATAAATCTTATTATCAACACAATAATTTTAGAAAAAATCATTTTTTATCGCATTATTAAACAGGAGTTAAAATGGAATTAAAAGACGTAATAGAAAAAAGGGCGAGTATTAGAACATTTACTGATGAACCTGTTTCTGCTGAACACATTAAGGAAATTATCAGAAGAGCCGGACTTGCACCAAGTATTAATAACTCTCAGCCGTGGAAATTTATTGCAATTACTAATGAAGAGATGATAGAAAAAATGGGGAAGATTGTACAGAAAAAAGTTCTTGAATATTTTCCGCATGAGAATATCAAAGAAAAGATGATGGCTCAGGCCAAAGTTTTAAGATTCTCCTCATTCTTTATGGATGCACCGGTTTTGATTGCTGTTGAGATGAGTCCTTATCAAACAGTGATTGAAGAATTACTGAAAGGGCGTGAGTTAAGTTTAGAAGATGTAAACAGATTGAGAAATTATCCTAACATTCAATCAATCGGAGCCGCTGTAGAAAATTTAATTCTCTCGGCATTTGATTTAGGATATGGTGCTTGCTGGCTTTCTGGACTTTTAATTGCACGTAACGAACTTGAAGAATTACTCAGTATCAAATCACCAAACACACTAGCAGCTTGTGTTGCGATCGGTAAGCCGAGGGAATTCATTACCCAAAGAGATAAAAAATCCTTTGAGCAAATCTTCACACTGATTGATTAGTTTTTTTAAGTGAAGAAATTGTAGGCGGCAGCAAATATCCGCAAGCCGCCATTCTTCCGATAACAAACGCTATTGTTGCGGCAACTGCGCCAACCAGTGAAAAGAATTTTATGCAGATTGCAACTACCACAATTATTCCAACAAACTCAATTGCCGTTCCATAAGTTATTTGTTTTGTTTCATTCGCTTTTACTAAAACAGCACGTTGAAAACTTATTAGAACTGTAAAAGCAGGGAAGAAAGACATAATCATTAATGGAAGTTTAGCAAATTCAGTTAATGATTCTGATAAGCCCGAAACGTCTCTGAACCATATTTCTGCAAGCGGAGTAAAAGCTATCAACATTAATGTTCCTGCAACAAACATAGCAAGCTTAATTGCAAATCTTTTTAATTGATTAAAACCATCCATATTATCTCCTATCAACGCAACAACAACTTCCTGAAAAGATAAGCCAAGTCCTCTAAAAATAAAAACGAATGAAGTTACTACCGGCATAACGGCAAATGACTCAAGCGGCATTCTGCTTTGTCCGATAAAAAAAGTTACAAAAGGCTGAATGCCAAGTGTAAGTAGCGAAGTAAGCGCTAACGGATAATAAAATTTTATAATTCCTTTTATAGTCAATTCGTTTTGTGTTTCATTTACTTGGGCTCTTAATTTTACAAGAAAGTTTTTAACCATCATTTTGCTGGCAACTGCTTCACATATAACTGCTGCTGATAAAGCACTTGCACCAACAACAACTCCCGGAACATCTGTAAACTTGTATAATATAAATGCGGTTATTGTCATTGAGATTAATCTGATGATAGTACCATAAGCGACCAACCGTGTTAAGTTATTGCGAATTAAAATTCCCTGATAAAATCTCCGGTACCCAATTGCTCCGGGCCAGGGAATTAATATCATAACAGCGAGGTGAGTTAAATAAGATACTTCTCGGGGCAGGCCAATCAAATTCTCTGTAACAAAATAAAATATTGGTGGTAGAATTAATATTACCATTGCTGCGGTAAGCGAAGCGCTTAATATGTAATTAAACTTCTTTAACTGTTTAAATGATTGATTATCTTTTACAAGCGCTGTTGATGCACTCATCATCATTATGACAGGTGCTTCAATAATTAATGCGAGTGAAAATGCAATACCATAAGCAGCAAGATTAAATTTTGGTTCAGCCAATCTGGCAATTAATGCAGAAAGATATGGACCTTCAATGGACATCATTAGCCATGTTGCCGCTAAGGGAATCCAGAAAGTCAAAATAGTTTTTTGAGTTAGTTCGCGTTTTATATTCAAAAGATCCAATAAGATTATATGCTCAAACTTAAATATTATTTATCTAACGTTAGATATTTATTGCTAAATTAATATCAGGAATTGATAATTTTAATTATAGGAGAGAATTATGAAAAAAATCATTTCTTTATCAGCATTATCAATATTTCTTTTTCTTCTTACAGGATGCGGTGGAAAACCTACGCCGGAACTAACCGAACAAATTAAAAATGGATTAAGAACCGATGCTAAGCAGTTTATGGAATCCCTAAAATCTGTTTTGGTTAAAGAGATGCAAACTAATGGAATTGTTAGTGCTGTTTCTGTTTGTTCTGATACCGCTCAAATTCTAACAAATAATTATGGTGTTAATAAGGGAATTTATATCAAACGTGTGTCCTTTAAGTATAGAAACACTAATAACAAACCAGATGAGGTTGAAGCCAAAGCTCTTAAATATTTTGAAGAATTAAAATCATCCGGTAAACTTAGCGAAACAACTGAGTATTATGATGTTGTTGATATAGATGGAATTAAAAATGTATGGTATTTAAAGCCAATAATTGTTCAAGCACCCTGTCTGGGATGCCATGGAACTGTTGAAAATATTGGACCTGAAGTGAAGTTAATTTTAAATAATAAATATCCTGATGATAAGGCTACTGGTTATCAGATGGATGATCTTCGTGGTGCTGTTTCAATTCAGAAAACTCTATAGATAAGGAAAAATAAAATGGTCAAAGAATATCCACGATATGTTGTTCCTAGCATAACCTCAATACAAGATATGCTTTTAAGATCAGCAAAAGTTTATGGTGATAAACTGGCACTTGAAGATTTAGCAGACAACCCGATAGCAAGAGTATCATACAAACAACTGCATGATTATGTAATACGTTTTGGTAAATCACTGTTTGAAATTGGAATAAAAGAAAGAGATCACATTGCCGTTATAAGTGAAAACCGTATACAATGGTCAATGACATATTTTACATCAATGTGTTTTAACATGGTTATTATTCCTGTTGATAAGAATCTAAACCATAATGAAATACTTAATATCATACATGAATCAGAAGCTAAGGCAATCATTTTTTCGGATGGATTTGAACCCTTGATGAAAGAAAAAAGGGATTCTCTGTTAAATCTAAAATACTATATCAATATGGATTCGAAAGAACATAAAGACGGAATCCTTTCGATGACAAAAATGATTGAAAAACAATCAGCATCAATTGAAAGATTGCCTTTTATAAATCCTGATGTTATGGCAGAAATCATTTTTACATCCGGTTCTCTGGGCAGAGCAAAAGGCGTTATGCTTACACAAAAGAATATTGCTTCAAATCTTATGGCCATGACCAGTATGATACAGATTATACCCGAAGACCGATTTCTTTCCGTCCTTCCAATTCATCACAAATATGAGTGTACTTGCGGGTTGCTTTGTCCTTTGTATGCTGGAGCTTCAGCTCACTACGCAAGATCATTAAAGACAGTTGTTGATGATTTACAAAAAGTAAAAGCAACAATCCTGCTTGGTGTCCCGCTCTTGTATGATAAAATGTTTAAGAAGATCTATAAAGGAATTCAGGAAGACAAATTAAAATCAGTTATTGTTCCGCCGCTAATTTCTCTTACAAATATTTTTGAATCATTTGGCTGGAAGAGTTCTAAGAAATTAATCTTTAAAGAACTGCATCATAAATTTGGCGGACATATAAGGTTATTTATTGCGGGAGGTGCTGCACCGGATCCAAAAGTTGCAAAAGGTCTACGTGAACTCGGATTTAATTTTGTTCAAGGATATGGGCTTACAGAAACCTCACCAATTGTTGCCTTAAATCGTTTGTATAGTTTTAAAGATAATGCTGCGGGACTGCCATTACCTGGTCTCGATATTAAAATCAATAATCCTAATGAAGCGGGGATTGGAGAAATATATATTAAGGGCAGCAGCGTAATGCTTGGTTATTACAAAAATCAAAAATTAACTGATGAAGCTTTTGATAATGGCTGGTTTAAAACAGGAGATATCGGTTTCTTTGATGATGATGGATTCTTGCATATAAATGGAAGGCAGAAGAACGTTATCATTTCTAAAAGCGGAGAAAATGTTTTTCCTGAAGAGATTGAAGATATTTTAAATAGAAACCCATTTGTGCAAGAAAGCATGGTTTATGGAGAACAGGATGAAAAGCACACTGAAATAATTGCTGTACAAATTGTAACAGATGCAGAAGCGTTTATCGAATACTCGGAAAAAAATAAAGTTAAAATAACTCCAGAGTTAGTAAATGATATTATTGGCGAAGCAGTTAAAGAAACAAATAAAGAACTGCCTGCCTTTAAGCAAATACGAAAATTTTACGTAAGAGACAGTGAGTTTGAAAAAACAACAACACAAAAGATTAAAAGATATTTGGTTAAAAATGTTCACTAAAGAAAAATGTATACAAACATCTGCCCAAATTGCGGAGAGAAATCCGAACACGAATTAAAAGACTGTCCGAGCTGTGGATTTGAGAAGGCTGAAATCGTAAACAAGAACAGCATCACAAAAAGTATTAATGATTCTCTTGTTGGTAAACTTAGTTTTCTGGATTATCCACAACTGTATGTTACAATTATTTTTCGTTTGGTAATTTTACTTATAACCATATTCCTTATTCCTGATTTTATCGGCAACAGTGAATTCTTCTGGATGGTGGTTGGAATATTTTCTGTTTACGGTTTGATAAAAGAAGTTGCAACAAGTTATTCACAGTTTAGAATTGTTTATAAGACTTCAAAGATTTTATTGTTTGCTTTCTTCGGAGCGGGTTTCGGGAATCTTATTTCTCATACTGGTAAATTGGTTTACTTTAGATTTAGTTATTATTTTAATCTTGAATTCTTGTATAAGCAATTATCAATTGGAAATTCAATGATTATTCTAGGTGCCGTTGCAGGCATAGGTTTTATGTTAATAACAAATAGATTTTACGATGAATTTAAAGTGAAAGATTATAATTCAGAAAACGAAATCTAATTTACATTATTCTTACAATTTAAAATCAAACTGCAGCATTGGAAGAATAAATAAATTCTGTGTAGCGTCTTCTAGTTGAGTTTCATAAAAAAATCTTGCTCCAAAAATGATCCGGCTTTTTTCACCTGCGTTGAAATAAACGCCAGGTGTAAAATGAATAAATCCTGTAGTTGTTTCACCACGGTAATCATAAGTTGTTGTTGTATTAAAAACATAAGGTGGCAAAGGAAACCATGCATAGTCAATGGTTTTGGGTTCAAAGTCTAATAATGACTGAACACTATATCCTCCGTTTATAAATATATTAATAATCCAATTTCTTTTAGCAGTATTAAATGTAAAGTTTATAAAAGGGTCGAAGTGAGTTGATTCATCGATGTCATGGTAGAAAAGCACATATTCTTCTGTAGAACCCCAAAAATCAGTTTGCATAATTTCTGCAATTGTGTAAGCATCATATGTAATGTTTTGGATATGTAAACCAGCATCAAGCCGAAATGCCATTTCGTTTTCAACACCAAAAACTCCTAACCCAAATGTACCACCCCATAATGATTTGTTATTAACTCCAGCATAATTAACACCTGCAAAAAGAGCAAAGCTTCTTGAAAATTTAAAATCAAAATCGAGTCCCGCAGTAAACGAAGCTAATTTCCAGGTTAGATTTTCAACAGGATAGGGAAATTTATTTACACCCGGAGTTTTTGTGTACTTAATAGTTTCATCATTGTAGAAGGTTGTATCTACCTGATAGAATCCTTGAGAGTTAACTTTTGGAGTTCCATCAGTTTTAGCTTTTATTTCTTTTTCCGGGTTGTAAGAAAACCGGGCCGAAATTGTTATTGAAGGAGCATTAGTACTATCGGTAATATGAACTGCGGATTGATTAATTGGTCCAGTTACTTCCACATCCTGCAAATAAAGTGTTTGAATTGTCGTGCAGGCAAATAGTGCAAAAAAAACAAAGCTTAAAAATCCTATTGAAAGCATTATTTTTTTCATATCATACCTCAATAAAATAATTTTTCTTCTGCAAAATTAATATAAATACTGTTAACCTTTTCATATTCTAAAAGTTATATGCAAAACCAATCCAAGGAATAAATGGCCACCCTTCAGTTTCCGCGGTTACCCCAAAGAAGCCAAGATCCACAGACAAGTTGTCTCCAAAAAATCTCACACCGAATGAGTAAACAATATCCATATCTTCAACTCCAACAGGAATATAATTTTCACTCATTAATTTTACGCTGTTGGATAGCTGTATATCTCCACCTATCATAACTAAGCCTGTAAGATCACCTTCATCGTTGCTGGAAATATGTGTTCCATAACCCAAACTAAATGCAGCTTTTTGTGTCCCTATTGTTATGACTCCATATCCCAATGCAACATTGTCAACCTCTTCCGGAATATTTATATACAGCAATCCACCTGAAGCACAGAAATTTTCTGAATTAAAGACCCTAATCTTTGGGGCGATAAATATAAGCTGATCTGATGCTCCCGGCACAATAGACATTCCACCGCTTAAAACTAAAAAATCAGTTACTGCAATTGAAAGAAACGGAAACAGTAATTCGTAGTCAGAAAAATATCCACTGCCCGCTTGGGGAGTTCTTGCAGTTGGAAAGAAAAACAATCTGGAATTGCTTGGATCATATCTTACATACTTTCCATCATCGGTTACCCCTTTCAGGTATTCTCTCTCTCTAATAAGTTCCGGTCTAAAATTTATAAATAATCCTGCCGAAGATTTAAATTCAATCAAAGTATCCGATTCAGCTAATATTTGACCAAATAAAATTGAATTATCGCTAAGTGTTATCTTAACAATTTTTAAAGTGTCAGATGGAACTATTACTCTAGTAGTGTCTTTTTGTTGAGCCAAACAAATACTTGATACAAATAATAATAAAAGAAGCAGTTTTATTTTTTTCATCTGATCACTCTTATAGGTTCTGGGAGTAACATAATCATTTCCTTTCGCAGGGTTGTCATAAAATGGTAAAAAATTGAAATCAATTAATTTGTACTCGTCAAATAAGAACCCCTAGCAACAATCATTGATAGAGGTCAGATCAAAAAATAAGTAATGTTTTACTTCATTCGGATCATCTTTCTTGTCAGCACAAAATCGTCTGCTAGCAATCTTCCGAAATACAAGGCTATCAGTTCTTCAGATTAATGTTAATTAGTACAAATAAATTATTTTATTTTTTCAAAGAATCTTCAACACATGAAAAACCTTTTATAAATTCAGTTAATTCAAATTTTATTTCAGTATCGATTTCAGAGCTCGATTTAATTGAATCTTTAGTTATTTCTGCTTTCTTAGAAATATTAAGATTCTTTTCGTTTGAATGATTTAAAGGATATTCATCATAGATAAACAAATAATAAGAATTCCACTCTTTATAAAATTTGGGTAAATATATGTAATACTGTCCAATTCCAGTTCCCATAGGAATTTTTTCTGGTATACAAGGAGTGTTAGGGTCTAAACTATCAAAATGGATGGATACGTTATAAGTGAAATGGTAAATAAGTTGATCTTTTGATTTGATGGGATTGCACTGGAAATCATCTAAATCGAATCTCCCGCTCAAATCATCAACAAATATTTTAATATCACTTTGCACATTGTCATAAAGTGTGGCGTTTAACAGTTCTGTATTATCTATATTGTCTTGGATTGTTCTTCTCTGAATAAATAGTGTTTTTATAGGATGCTCTGCTTTTGATAAATTTCCCGGTCCGTGCCCCTTTTGTAACCAAATGATCTCATCGTTTTCTAAATTATTACCTTTAATCTCATTCCAATCTTTTTCACAAGGAGTTGTTATGCTGAAATATTGACTTCGGATATAAGAATTTGGTGGCAAGGATGCTGCACAAGAAAGCATCATAAATATTAAAATTGTTATAAAACAAATTGTAAAAATCTTTTTCATAACTCCTCCTTTAGAGTTAAACTTAAAACATAAAAGCCTCCCATAATATGGGAGGCCCAATCAAGTTTTACTTCATTAACGTCATCTTCTTTGTTTGAACAAAGTTGTTAGTTCTTAACATGTACATGTAAATACCACTTGCAAATGAAGATGCATCAAATACTGCAGAGTAAGTGCCAGGTGCTTTTACTTCCTTTACTAAAGTGGCAACTTCATTTCCCAGAATATCATAAATTTTCATCTCAACATTTCCTGCTTCTGGAATAGAGTAGGTTATAGTTGTTACAGGATTGAAAGGATTCGGATAATTCTGTTTAAGCACAAATTCGGTAGGAGCAGTTAGCATATTATCATCGCCCTCTTTAGAAAGTATGCATCTGTCAAACATTACAATTGCACCTTGAATGTTTTGTGGTGTTAGATTATCATAAACGATTCTATCCCCATCATTCTTATCCCAGATGACAATTCTAAGTTTATCGGGCTGATCATTTGCAACTAGCAGGCATCCATAATTTCCTTGATTATTTATTTTGCCGTTACCCGTTAAGGTTGCAGTTTTGTTTTGCATTAACAGCCACTCGCACACATTGCTTTTGAATGTTAAATTTGCTTGATGCAATCTTATGGTTACTTTTCCGGTCGGCTGATACATCAAACCTCGGTCAATCATATGAAACTCAAAAAACAGTTTATCACAAAGGAGTTTATCGAGCATATAATTCCCTTGATTAGAATTCATCCATCCGGCACCTACTATAGTGCTTCTTGAGTTTTGGTCTCCAACATTTAATACTCTTCCTAAAGTTTTTGGTTGGATAAAATTATTTTGTTGCATTACATATGCCGATAAAGCTTGAAATTCTGTAACACCTGTCATAATGTTTACATTTGAAGGGACGATTCCGATGTAAGCAAGTATTCCTAAAACCATTTCATTTGCAGTAACAGAATAATTAGCTGTTGGATCAATTGGTAATCCGTTTATTTTAACTGAAACTAGTCTTTCTTCTGCTGGTTTTGTCCCATCATAAGTATATTCCATTCCTGATACCTGAATTAGGAATTCGTCATTCATTTCTATCTCAGAAAGTCCGAATGTAACTCCTGTTAAAATATCCATTCCAGTTAAATCAAAAGTTGCAAGTTGAAAACCAAGTGTGTTTGTCTCATTAAATCCATATCCATTTGCTCTGAATAAATCACCGGCAGTAAATGTTCCTTCCCAAATAGGAAGTGCAATTGATCCTCCCGCCTGCAATGCTATGTCTGTAGATGTTAATGAACGGAAAGCATCTGCGACTAAATTTCCAAGTGGTGTGTCGTGTGTGCCGAGATTTAGAAGATCAGTTGCTTCTTCTTCAAAGAAAGAACTTGCATAACCCATTGGTTGGGTAAAAAATGGAATTTGATAAGTAATTTCAAGATCAGTTATTAAATAATCTACGATTCCTTGTACAGTTGGCTCTTGAGGAATATTCTCATCAATCGGTATTAGTTGATAGTCAACTAACTGAACGTTTGTTCCATCAATAAGTAAATTCATTTTTCCAACATTCATATAATTGGATCTTGCCTGAACAATCCATGTTATTCCGCCAATGTTGGAAATGGTTATTGGCTCCTCATATTTATAATGATCATGTCCGCCAACTATTACATTTATTCCAGGAATATTACTTGCAATAATTTGATCTAATGCAACACCGAGATGTGATAGTAAAATTACTACATCGCAATTCTCAACAGTACGCAGCGTGCCAACCATTGCAGCAGCAATTGTAATTATGTCTTCACTTACAATAGCGGGCGAAGGGTTTGAAAGTAAATTTGTTGCAGGCGTTGTTAATCCGAATATTCCAACTTTTAAATCTCCAAATTCTTTTATTGTATATTCATCAACATAATTTTCCAGTGCAACTATAGTTGGATCAGAAAAATCTACATTTGCTGTTAATATTGGAAAAGCGTCATTCGGAGTAAGAAAAGATTGACTAAATGCATAAAGCAAAGTGCTTGGTCCTAAATCAAATTCGTGATTACCAAGTGTCATAGCATCCACCCCGATTGCATCAAGAATTTGAAGTTCCGGAACTTGAATATTTTTGTTGAAGAAAACATCACCGATCGAAATATCACCTGAGTGAAGGAACAAAACATTTGGTTCTGTCATTTTGGTCATACCCACTAAAGTTGCAACTCTGGAAACTCCGCCTAAAGTCCCTTTAAGATTTGCATCTCTTGGCCCAATAGCTTCAAGAGTTGAATGTGAATCATTAACATGAAGGATCGTTAATGGCTGAGGTTGTGAAAAAATAAGTGAAGTAAAAATTATGAAGGCAGCAAAAGTATAAAATATGTTTTGCATTTCAGTACTCCTTTGTTTGTTAAAGTTTGAATTATTACGATAGTAAATTGGCTTTAACAAAGAAAAAAGTTGTCATAGAAATGTCAAAAGAATGTTAGAGAAATATTGATTGCTAATTAAAAAATATGTCCAAAGTTGAAATAAATTCCTGTTGTTTCACTCCCAAATCCAACATCAAAACGTACAATGAAGTTATCCATATAGAATCGAAGTCCTAAAACAGGATTTACAATCCAGCCGGATAACTGTTGTGTCCAAAACTCATAATCAGTTGTTGAACCAGTTGCACCAATATCTAATCCAACTATTCCACCGAATCTCCACCAAATAGGAAATCTAATTTCATTATTGATTATAAGTGTAGAGGCGGAAAGATATCTGTCTTGCGGTAAACCCCTTAAAGTGTTGTTCCCACCGATTGGAAGCTGCAGTTGTATTGGAACATTATCTGGAAATATTATTTGGCCAACAAATCTTGAAGCAAAAACAAATTGTGGTTGAAGTAAAGTAAAATAGTTTTGAAATGTTACGCCAAGTTTAAAATAATTCTCGTTAGTGAATGAAAGATCCGGTGCGTACTCTGCATCAATTTGCAATACTGTGCCTTTATTTGGATTTATAAAATTGTTTCTGCTATCCCATCTAACAATAGCCAGAAGGGAAAGTGTATTGATAAATCTATTGTTAAATGAACCATCAAACTTTTGAAGTTCACCATTTGTATCAAAATTGTAACTGCTTATAGTTCTATATTTTAATCCAGCGTTTACTACAAATGTTTTTGTAAATGCGCTACTTATTACAGCTGAAATTTCAAATGGTTCTCGTGTATAAGTTTCATATTCAAGTAAGCTGTCCCGTTCATAAAAATATTCTACTCCATAATATCGATAGTTAATCCATTTATCGTAATCAACAATTAGATCCAATGCTAGCGGATATTTCTGACCTTGTCTTTTTTGAATATCCATAATTGAAAAGACAAACCTATACCATCTTTCGCCCTTAGTGCTATTGTAAAGTATCAGATCGTAACTTTCTTTCAATCCCATTTGGTTAAATAGAAATGCTTTAGCCCCATAACCAAACCCGGCATCAGAATCATAATTAATAATAGGAAAAACCTCAAGATCAGAATCATAAACAGAGTCTTGTTGAGCTTTGATTGTTTTGGGAAATAGAATTAACAGGAGTATGAATCCTTTGCAGATTACATTAGATAATATTTTGATTTTTAAAATATTCATAATCATCCAAGTCTTTGAATAAAAAATTAAATCAGGACAATTATCCAGTTGTCATAGAAATGTAAAAAGTATTAGTTCAACAACTAATTAATTGAAGAATATGCATTCAAAGATAACTAGTCTATTAATTTTGAAAATAGTTTCTTGAATGAGTCCAATGATTCGGGGATGGAATTTACTTTTCCTAAAAAGATTGGCCGTATTGAACCTAGAGGATAATATCTCCAGTGAATTTTAGAATACATGTTAGCACATTTCTTTGTGTGGTTAATCATATATTCAATCGGATCGGGTTCACTGTTGTTTATTAAGTAAAGTTCAATTTCCCATAGCGCTTCACTAAATATTTCTTTTAATTTATCTACATCATCATTTACATTTAGTAGAAACTCCACTATAAAATTCCGATTTGACCCTATTCCAATTCGTGTCACGGGGATGGGATCGAAACCGTACTTTAACTCAAAATAACGATTTTGAATGTTAACCTTTCCAGGCTGCCAATTCCAGGAATCATTAGTCATTTTGATTGCTCAATTTTTTAAATGGATGTGCTTCGGTATTAAATACAAATTTTTGTAAATCAAGAGCTTCTTCCGGTGCAAATATCAAATAAAGATACTTAAGCGTTTCTGCAAGATAAAAACTTTCCATTGAATCCATTTTCTCTTTACTCATAATATTTTTCAAAGAAGCATAACCTTCATCGAGCTTACAATATTTTTCTATACTGTCAAAAAATGTTTTGCCCATTAGTAAATATTTTGGGTTTTTTGTTTTACGATAAAGATAAAATGCTGATTCAATATTTTCTGGTCGCAAAATATAATAAGGTGCAGTTATTTCAAATGTTTTGTAATTCATTTCTTCCGGCTCAACTCCAAAGTGAGTCCACATTTTATAACAACTTTCCTGAATTTTTTCTGCAGTCTTAAGATCATCACCAAGAGCAAGCATCCCAGGCATAAATGCATCGAGCGCGCCAAATACACTTTGTGTTTTTTCTCCGGTATTCATGTCAGCGTGCGCATACCAAACCCCAGTAATGGTTGAGTCCAACAGAAATCTATTTACAGCTGTTATACTTTCATCGTACATTGCTTTAAAATCTTCATCATCAAATAATAAATAAGCCTTAATAAGATATTCATAATAGGAATCGATCATTCCGCTTATATGTGAATCATTATTTGTCCATTTACCCGTTTCAACATTTATTTGTGTTCCAACTAAACCAATTTTAGATCTGTGATTATATAGTTCTGTAATTGCATGTTTTGCTTTATCATAATAAACTGGATTTCCAGTCAGCTTGCTTAGCATTCCAAACTCTAACATTAGTGTTCCAATCTCTGCAGGATTGTTTATGCTGTCACGAAGTTCACCGTTTTGTAAGTTAACATATCGGTAGGGCATTCCTGTCTTAGAATTAAAAACAGGGAGCAATCTGTTTCCAAGGTCTTCAGCTAAATCCAAAAATCTTTTATCTCCATCAAGTTGATAAGCTGAGATCAATCCACCAAGCAAACGAATTGTAATTTCAAAATTTTGAACAGAAATATTTTTATCAAATAAAAGATCTTTAAATATCAATTCTTTTGTCTCGGCTGCTTCTTCTTTTAGCCCCATCAAAACCATAGTATCAAATGCGTCAACAGGAGTCATCAATAAACTTTCATTATACCAATTACGAAAGGTTTTGCTTAAAGGTTTTAATTGATCTTGTCCCCAAGCATATTTTTTGTAAGCATTCCAGGCGTGCAGAAATTCTTGTTTTACTTTTTCTGCGTATTCATTTTTATTGATCTCGTCATTTGGTTTTATTTCAGTCATTGAAGGAGGAAATGAAATCGAAGAATTCCAAAGTTCTTTATTTGGCTTATCACTCATTTCAAATTCAAGTAAACCGCCATTAATAATCTCTTTATGAGTGATAAAACTTTTTGTTAATTCTTTTCCGTTAAGCTTTGTAGAATTTATGTAAATATTTTTATCTGAAAGATTATTTGCTTTGATTAGAAATTTCTTACCATCAGAAAGATTTATTGTTGCCTCATCAAACAAAGGCGAACCTATAACATAGTTTTGATCAGCAGGATTGAAAGGGTAAAATCCTAAAGCACTAAAAATATACCACGAAGACATTTGTCCGCAATCTTCGTTTCCGCAAAGTCCGGAAGGGGAATCATTATAAAGTGTTTTTAAAATTTGATTAACACGTTTCTGGGTTTTCCAGGATTGCCCAACAAAATTATATAAATACGATATATGCTGACTCGGCTCATTACCTTGTGCATATTGTCCAATCATTCCAGAAATATCAGAACTTGGATTTTCGCCTTCAAGTTTTGAATCAATTATAAAAAGTGAATCGAGTTTTTCAGTAAACTTTTCTTCGCTTCCAAATAGATTTATCAAACCTTCAACATCTTGTGGAACAGACCATAAATATTGCCAGGCATTTCCTTCAGTGTATTCGTTATTCCTATGTTCAGATGATCTTGGATTAAATGGAGTTTTCCATTTGCCATCGCTTAATTTAGCACGCATAAAGTTTGTTGATGGGTCAAATAGATTTCTGTAATACTCAGCACGATTTGAAAAGTATTTATAATCTTCCTCTTTACCGAGATATTTTGCAACCTGAGCAATACACCAATCATCGTAAGCATACTCAAGAGTTTTTGAAACTGATTCAACTTCTTTATCATCTGCAACATAGCCGAGTGATTTATACGAGTTTAATCCTAAATGATCTTGCATTGCAGATTTCTTCATTGCATCGTAAGCAAGATTAATATCAAAATCCTTAAAGTCTTTTAAAATTGCATCAGTAATTACAGGAATAGAGTGATAACCAATCATAGTTCCTGTTTCATTTCCAAGAAGTTCCCAGACAGGAAGCAAACCATACTCATTATAATGAGATAGCATTGAGCTTATCATATCATTTACACGTTCAGGTTGAACAACGGTAAACAAAGGATGCTCAGCACGAAATGTATCCCACAAAGAAAAAATACTGTACTTGGTGTAGTCCTTAGCTTTATGAATTTTATCATCAGCCCCTTTGTATTCTCCATTTACATCAGAAAAAACTATTGGTGCAAGCATTGATCTGTAAAAGGCGGTGTAAAATGTTTTAAGATAATCTTCATTTGAAGATTTTACTTCGATCTTACTTAATTCTTTGTTCCATTGAAAAGTTGCAGCGTTTTTTAGTTTATTAAAATCCCAGTCTTCAATATCGTTTTCAAGATTTAGTTTTGCATTTTCAATACTAACAGATGATATCCCTGTTTTAATTAGCAATTCTGAATTTGTTTTTAGATCAAATTGAAATATTGCTCTTGTTGTTTTTCCAATTACTTCATTAAGAGTTTTAATATATGCACTATCTTGAATTAAAAAAGATTTTGTAATTGGTTTTGAAAACAGCGTATAAAAATAAACTCGCTGATCTTTTGCCCAACCAGTTGAATATCTGTAACCGCAAATTGTATGATCATCCATAATCTTGATAAAAGTTTCCGTTGGATCGTCCCAATTTTTAGAATATCCTAAATCAAGCTGAACAAATTCTTTTCCATCTTTGTTAAAAATGTGCTTTTGTAATCCCGAACGAAGAGCAGCAGTTAATTCTGAAGTAATATTGTAATCTGTTAATAAAACAGTATAATATCCCACGCTTGCTTTTTCATTTTGGTGATCGAACTTAGAAATGAATTTCTGTTTAATAATTTCTTCATCAGAAATATTATTTAGAAAAGTTGCTGGCATAAATTGAATATCGCACAAATCACCAATTCCAGTTCCGCTTAAGTGTGTATGAGAAAAACCAACGATAATACTATCAGAGTAATGATATCCGGAACTCCAATCCCAACCGTTTCTACCATTATCAGGACTAAGTTGTACCATTCCAAACGGAACCGTTGCTCCTGGATAAGTATGCCCGTGATAATCAGTTCCAATAAATAGGTCAACGAATTGTGTGTAATCCTGTGCGAAGATATTGTGAGTTATTAAAAGCAGAACAATAAAAGCAAGTTGCAGTAGTTTCATAAAATTTAAAATTGTTTTTGTAATAGATGTGGATGTTCTTTTTGAACCTTTAAAATAAATTCACCAAATAATGTATTTGCCCAGGCAAACCAGCTTCGAGTGAATTTTGTTGCATCATCTTTATCAAATGATTCGTGCATAAATCCAGTATTTGCATGTGATGACTTAAGAAGTTTTATGCAATCAACAATTTCATCTTCATACTGACTTGTTAAGCCACGCATTATTACAGATAAATGCCAGATCTTACCAAGTCCCGCGTGCGGCCCACCGATTCCATTGCCGGCTTTGCCTTCAAAATAATATGGATTGTTTTTACTGAATAAAAATTTTCTGGTGTTCTTATAAAGTACGTTTTCTGAAGAGACTGCATTAAGATATGGAAGTGATAATAAACTTGGAACATTTGCATCATCCATAAAAAGTTTGTTTCCAAATCCGTCAACTTCATAAGGATAAATTTTCCCAAAGTTAAGATGTTCTGCTTGGGCATATTTATCTAATGCTTCTTGAACCTCATCTGCAAGATTAACACACTCCGAAGCAAATGATGTATCTTTTAAAACTTCTGTAAGCATTTCTGATAGCTGTTTTAATGAAACAACGGCAAAGTGATTTGATGGAACCAAAAATGAAAATGTTGTAGCATCATCACTTGGACGGAATGACGAAACAATCAAGCCAACTGGATTTATTGGATTTCCATATCCGCCAAGAGGCAGACTATCTGTTGCCCAGGCAGTTTCTCGCATAAATCTATAAGGACTCTTTCCGTCCTTGCGCTGCTGTTCTTTAAATGTTTTAAGAACAAGCTTCATTGCAGACTTCCAATCATCATCAAATACCGAAACATCTTTTGTAGTTTTCCAATAGCCATAAGCAAGACGAATTGGATAACACAATGAATCAACTTCCCATTTACGTTCGTGAAGTTCAGGTTTCATTTCTGTAATATCATTTTTCCATTGGCTTTCACCTGGCCCATCATTAAAAGCATTTGCATAAGGATCAATGAGAATACACTTAGTCTGCCGATTTATAACTCCAGCGACCAAATCTTTTAATTTTTTGTCTTCGTTTATAAAATCTAAATAAGGCCAAACCTGTGCAGATGAATCGCGAAGCCACATTGCATTAATATCACCTGTTATAACGAATGTATCTGGTTTACCGCTAATTATTTTATAATTAACCGTTGTATCGAGTGTATTGGGAAAACAATTTTCAAATAGCCAAGCAAGTTCTTCATCTTTTATTGTCTTTTTCATCTCGGCAATCTTAGCTTCAACTGCTTCGCTAATAAATTTTCTTTCAGAGATAGGCGGCCGATTAGAAATAAAAGATTTTGGTGAGAATGATTTTGTAAAAGAAAGATTTGAAAGTGATAATCCTGCAATTGCAAGGCTGCTTGTTTTTATAAAATTTCTTCTGGAGGGCATCTAAACTCTCTGTATTTGGTTATGCTAAAATAGTTAATAAATTTTTTTTACTGTAATTCAATTTTAAGAAAAGGAATTCCAAAATGGAAAATTACTCCATACTTAAATAGATTCAGCTTACCATATGGGTTTATAAGTAACTAAATTAAAACACATGAACTCCTTATTTTACAAATTTGTATCCCACCTTATGAACAGTTACAAGATGTTTTGGATTTGCAGGATCATCTTCAATTTTTTTTCTTAATGAGAGTATATAATTATCAACTGTGCGCGTTGTAGGATAAGAATCATAACCCCAAACCTCATCAAGAAATTTATCGCGAGAAATTACTTCACTTTCATGATCTATAAAATAATGGAGGATCCTATATTCTGTTGCAGAAAGTCTTACCGTATTTTTACCTTTAAGCATTTCCTGTTTTTTAAAGTTGATTTTCAAATCAGCAAAAGCAACTTCCTCAATGTCACCTGGTTCATATGTGCTTCTTCGTATCAAAGCCTTTACCCTTGCCAGAAGTTCACGAATGCTAAACGGTTTTGTTACATAATCATCTGCCCCGATTTCTAGACCAAGTATTTTATCTATTTCCTCCTTTCTGCTGGTAACCATAATAACTGGAGTTTTTACTCCGCCACTTCTTAGATCTTTACAAATCTCAATTCCATCTTTGCCAGGCAGAATTAAATCCAAAACTATTAAATCAAAATTATTATGAATTGCAAGTTCAAATCCTTTAGTTCCGGTTTCTGCCTCTGATATTGTATATCCTTCAGTTGTAAAAGCTTCTTTAAGTCCAGTTCTTATTGCCGGATCATCTTCAATGATTAAAATTCTTTTCATTGTAACCTCATTTATTGTTAGACAATAAAGGAAAACACAGAGTAAAAGTACTTCCATGCTCTGGTGAACTATTAATTGTTATAATACCTTTGTGCTCTTCTATAATATGTTTAACTATTGGTAATCCCAACCCGGTTCCTTCTATTTTCTTTGATCTGGCATCATCCGACCTGAAAAAGGGATCGAATATTTTTTCGATATCAGACTGATTTATTCCTATGCCATTATCCCTTACATCAACACAAGCAAAATCATCTTTGAAGTATGTTGCAACTATTATTTCTTTATTATCGATTGAGAATCTAATAGCATTTGAAATAACATTTTCAATCGCCTCGGTAATTGCATCCGCATCGCCCAAAATTAAATCATTAAAATCATCAAATCTGGTTTTTAGATTAAATCCTTTCATCTTTAAAGTATACTTCATTCGCTCGATTACATTTTTAACAATTTTATTAAAATGCACTTCCCGATAAGAATAATCCTTAATCCCTTTTTCAATTTTAGAAAAATCGAGTACGTTGTTTATCAAGCGTGTTAACCGGTCGGTCTCACCTTCAATGATCTCAAGATGATTTTTTGATTTGTCAGACAGGCTTTTTTCATTTTCAAGAAGCATTTCGGCAAAGATTTTTATAGAAGTTAAAGGAGTTTTTAAATCGTGTGAAACTGTTGAGACAAACATTGATTTCTGCTTATTAAGTTCTTCCAGTTTTTCCGCAGTTAGTTTTTCGCGGATAAGCTGTTCCTGAAGTAGTATCCTTTCAATGGTTGATCCGACATTTATCCCTATGTCTTTTAACAGATCCACATCTTCGGTAGTAAATCTTGCCCCCGACTTTTTATTTCCCAGTATTATAAATCCGAATAGTTCATCATTTACAGATTTAATAGGTACCACAAGATTTATTTTCCAACGCACCAAAGTGTTTTGGAAAATAGTTGAAATGTTTGCTTCGCCTTCAACTTTATTTTTAACAGCAGCAACCTGAAACCATTTTCTTTCCAGAGTTTCTGGTTTTATTCTAAGACTTTTATTTGCGATCTGATCAAAATTATTTTGAGCTCGAATAAAAAGTTTACCTGTTTGAGTATCTAACTCACTGAAAGCAATTTTTTCTACAGGAATTAGAGCACTTATTTCTTTTATTAAATAAAGGCTAAGTGAATTGATTTCATTGTAGTTTTTAATTTGGGAATTAAACCTGTTTAGCTCTTTTCTGAAATTATATTGAATTCTAAAGAATTTCTTATCAACAAATTTCTGAACCTTAGTCTTTAGTGGCTGAAACACAAGAGCTAATATGACAGCAGCTAAAGCAGATACAATAGATTGATCTGACACATGAAAGGAAGTAACAAAAGTTCCGATAGCAACTGAATAAATGAGTAAGAGTAATGATATTACAATTCCATAAACAATACTTCTATTCAAGACTTCATCTATATCCAGCATATGATATTTGATAATTGCAATAGCAAATGTTATCGGTATGGCACACAATAATATCATTATCATTTCTTCAGGGATTAATGCTTTTCCATTAAAAAGAATCGGTAAAACCCATAGGATCACAAAACTTAATGGACCAATAATAAAACCAAATAAAAGCCATTTTAATTGCTGTCGTTCCACTTTCCCTTTTTCTTTTAGAAATGCAGTGCTGGAAAAAAAGATAGAAAGTATTACACTAACGATTAAGTATATTCTTAAAATGTTAAATGCGGTTAAATAATTATCTATTGCTTTGTCACTATTAGCTGATAATGAATAAATAAATAAGTAACTGTTTATTAATGCCAAGATAACCGCCACAGAATAATTTAGTCTGAGAAGATTTTTCCATTTTAATGTATTATCTCTAGGAAATACCAAAGTGAAATGAACAAAAAATGCAGGTGTTGCAACATATGAAATAAGCAGTATAATCCTGAAAAAATATGTGGAGAGAAATGATAATGTATTAAGATTAGACCAGGTCATACACATCATTATTGCCATGCAAATGCTTGCCCAATGAAAAACATGAGCAGCCTTCATTTCAGATTTTTTAAGTAAAACAAATACAGCGATAACAAAAAACAATAAAGCAATAACGGCTGTGCTAATCAGATAAAAAGCACTGTAATAATTTGTAAGAACAACGCGTAAATTTATTTGCCCTGATTTTGTAAGAACACCAATTGAAATACTTTCCCCTATGTTTTTTGTGTCAGTAATAAACTCGGTTTTTTCAACTAAGTTGACTTTAAAGCCATCAACAGAAATAAGTTTATCGCCGGTAGATAATCCGTAAGGATTTGAATCCTGAATTGTAATAGAGAGAAGAGAATCCTGTGTAGTCAGCTCAAAAGGAAGTTTTGCTTTTTCATCAATGCTGATCAATCCTGCA